>Ga0063456_1000403_pt1 | contig 27405 bp, 28 predicted proteins | sample AraplaMF_Cvi_mMF_FD_56228 | JGI IMG/M metagenome (GOLD analysis project Ga0063456, IMG submission 56228) | Arabidopsis root microbial communities from the University of North Carolina, USA - plate scrape MF_Cvi_mMF version 2 (version 2) | ecosystem: Host-associated > Plants > Roots > Endosphere ... | reverse complement strand
CCCGCCACTCCCGTTCGTCGTCATCGGGGGACGTTCACGCCAGCCAGCCGCCATTCATCGCAAGTCTGCATTGACGAGGAGGGGGCGCCTCGGAGAATGCGCCCCGAACTGACCATCAGGGGGCCGTCATCGATACCGCATTGTTGAAAGAGCTGCGCATCCAGGGCAACGAGCGCGAGGACCATGGCGGCGGGCCGCCGAAGTGGGTCTGGGGGCTGTTGGCGGCCTTGGTGGTGGTGGCCGTGCTGGCCGGCGGCGGCTGGTGGTGGTGGCGGCAATCCCAGGTGCCGGAGGTCCGGACGGCCACGGCCCAGGCGCGAGGTGGTGCCGGGGGGGCTGCGGTGTTGCAGGCCACGGGCTACGTGACGGCGCGGCGCTCGGCCACGGTGTCGACGCAGATCACCGGCACCTTGACCGAGGTGCTGTTCGAAGAGGGTGACAGGATCCAGAAGGGCCAGGTCCTGGCGCGCCTCGAGGACCACGCGCTGCGTGCCGCGCTGGATATGGCCCGGGCGAACGTGAAGAGCGCGCAGGCCAATATCGAGGCCACGCGTGCGCAGCTGCTGCAAGCCCAGTCCGACCTGAAGCGCCAGGATGAGCTGGCCGCGAGCGGCATGTCCACGAAACAGGCGGCCGAACAGGCGCGCACTGCCGTGACCGCCTATGCGGCGCAGCTCGAGGCGCGCCGCCGCGAGGCCGATGCGGCGTCGGCGCAGGCGGCGCAGGCGCAGGTCAATTTCGATTACACGGTCGTCAAGGCGCCGTTTGCCGGCGTGATCACGGCCAAGGCGGCGCAGGTCGGGGAGATCGTGTCGCCCCTGTCCGCCGGCGGCGGGTTCACGCGGACCGGCGTGGGCACCATCGTCGACATGGAGTCGCTCGAGGTGGACGTGGACGTCAACGAGGCCTACATCGGCCAGGTCAAGGCCGACATGCCCGCGCAGGCGGTGCTCGACGCGTATCCCGACTGGCGCATCCCGGCACACGTGATCGCGGTCGTGCCGGCGGCGGATCGCGGCAAGGCGACGGTCAAGGTGCGCGTGGCGCTCGAGCAGAAGGACCAGCGCGTGGTGCCCGACATGGGCGTGCGCGTGTCCTTCCTGGCCGCCAAGGAGAACGCCCAGGCCGCGCCGCCGCCGGGCGTGCTGGTGCCGAAGTCGGCCGTCGTCCCGCGCGACGGCGGCGATGCCGTGTTCGTCGCGAACGGCCAGACCGTGTCCCAGCGCAAGGTGCGCCAGGGCACGCCGGTCGGCGACCAGGCGGTGGTGCTCGACGGCCTGAAGGCCGGCGACACCGTCGTCCTCGATCCGCCCGAGAGCCTGCGCGACGGCGGGGAGATCAAGCCGGCGGCCGGCAAGTGAAGCCGACAGCGCGGGGACCCGTCGTCCCCGAGGAAAGTCCAGGAAACCGAAGCGAGGAGTCACCGTGAGCAATCTGATCGAGATCCGTGACCTGTCCAAGGTCTACACCCGAGGCAAGCAGAAGGTGGAGGTGCTGCACCACATCGACCTGGATGTGCAACAGGGCGAGTTCCTGGCCTTGATGGGGCCGTCGGGCTCCGGCAAGACGACCTTGCTGAACCTGATCGGCGGGCTGGACCAGCCCAGCGGCGGCAGCATCGCGATCGGCGGCGAGCGCATTGACCAGTTGAGCGCCGCCGCGCTGTCGAAGTGGCGCGCGGCCCGGGTGGGCTTCGTGTTCCAGTTCTACAACCTGATGCCGACGCTCTCGGCGCAGCGCAACGTGGAACTGCCGCTGCTGCTGACCAAGCTGTCGGCGGTCGAGCGCAAGAAGCGCGCGGCCATCGCGCTGCAGCTGGTGGGACTGTCGGACCGCGCGAGCCACAAGCCGACGGAGCTTTCCGGCGGCCAGCAGCAGCGGGTGTCGATCGCGCGGGCCATCGTGTCCGATCCGACGCTGCTGGTCTGCGACGAACCCACCGGCGACCTGGACCGCCAGTCGGCGGAGGATGTGCTGGCCCTGCTGCAGGCGCTCAACCGCGACCACGGCAAGACCATCGTGATGGTCACCCACGATCCGAAGGCCGCCGAGCGCGCCCGCCAGACGCTGCACCTGGACAAGGGCACGCTGGTCGAGCAGACCGTCAACGCGACGGCCTGAAGCCGCGGGGCGCCAAGGGCAAGACCTGCCACGCGACCTGCCAAGAAAAGGCAAGCCATGAAATACCTTCATCTCATCTGGGCGGCGCTGTTCCGGCGCAAGCTCCGGACGGTGCTGACGCTGGTGTCCATCATCACCGCGTTCCTGCTGTTCGGGCTGCTGGACGCGGTCCGCACCTCGTTCGACCAGGCCGGCCAGTCGGCCAACGGCGCATCGCGCCTGCAGACCGGCTCGCGGCTGTCGTTCATCCAGACGCTGCCCATGGCGCTCACGCAGCGCATCCAGGCGGTGGACGGCGTGAAGCTCGTGACCTATGCGAACTGGTTCGGCGGCGCCTACCAGGATCCGCACAACCAGGTCTTCAGCTTCGCGGTCGCGCCGAACTACCTCGACATGTATCCGGAGATGGTCGTCACCGACCAGGCGCGGCAGGCCTTCGCGTCGACGCGCCTCGGCGCGCTGGTCGGCGAGGGCCTGGCCAAGCGCTTCAACTGGAAAGTCGGCGACAAGATCCCGCTGCAGTCGACCATCTTCCCGGATCGCAGCGGCAGCAAGAACTGGCAGTTCGAGATCGTCGGCCTGATCCATGCGGCGGACAAGAAGTCCGGCGGCTGGTACGACCAGATGTTCCTGCTGAACTGGAAGTACTTCGACGACACGACGCCCTACAACCAGGGCCAGGTCGGCTGGTACGTGACGCGGGTCGCGGACGCCAACCAGGCGGACCGCGTGGCCAAGGCGATCGACGCGATCTCGGCCAACTCCGACCATGAGACCCGCACGCAGACCGAGCAGGCGGCGATGGCCTCCTGGATGAAGCAGGTGGCCGACATCGGCCTGATCGTCAGCTCGATCATGGGCGCGGTGTTCTTCACGCTGCTGCTGCTGTCGGGCAACACGATGATGCAAGCCGTGCGCGAACGCACCAGCGAGATCGCCGTGCTGAAGACCATCGGATTTTCCGGCCGCAGCGTGCTGGCGATGGTGCTGGCGGAGTCGGTGCTGCTGCTGGTGATCGGCGGCGTCATCGGGCTGGGACTGGCCAGCGTGCTCGGGCCCGTCATCAGTGCGGGCAGCGGCGGCTCGCTGCACCTGCCGGCGGCGGGGCTGAACAGCTGGGCCACGGGCGTCGGCTTCATGGTGCTGTTCGGCGTGATCGTCGGCGCGCTGCCGGCGCTCAACGCGATGCGGCTGAACATCACCGATGCGCTGGCGGGGAGGGCCTGACCATGACATTCCTGAAGAACCTGGGATTGCTGCTGTTGCTGGTGCTCGTGCTGGCGGCGTGGGTGATGCTGCCGTGGTTCGGCGCGCTCGGCCTGGCCGCGCTGCTGGGCTTGTGGATGCTGTTGACGCGTCGCGGGGCGCAGGCGCGCTCGGTGACCGGCGTCGGGGTCAGCACGCTGCCGCAGCGGATCGGCTCGTCGGCGGTGATCGTCGTGGGCATCGCCGGCGTGGTCGGAGTGCTGGTGGCGCTGCTGGCGATGGCGGAAGGCTATGCGGAAACGCTGCGCAAGTCCGGCAGCGAGGACACCGCCATCGTGCTGCGCGGCGCGTCGGCCGCGGAGGTGGCCTCGGTCATGACCCGCGACGACATCACGCAGATCGGACTGGCGCCGGGGGTGGCCAAGTCGGCGAAGGGCGAACCGCTGCTGTCCGCCGAGACCGTGGTCGCGGCCAACCTGCCGGTCAAGGGCACGACGACCGACGAGGAAGGCAGCGTCCAGATGCGCGGCGTGGGCGACGAGGCCTTCGCGGTGCGGCCGCAGGTCAGGATCGTCGCGGGGCGGAAGTTCCAGCCGGGCCTGAAGGAGTTGATCGTGGGCCAGGGCGCGGCGCGGCAGTTCGAGGGACTCGAGCCCGGCAAGCAGATCCGCCTGGGCAGCCAGATGTGGACCGTCGCGGGTGTGTTCGCCTCGGGCGACTCGATGGAGTCCGAACTCTGGGCCGACGCGCCAGTGGTCGCCGACACCTACCGGCGCGGCGCGAGCCGCAATTCGGTGACGGTGAAGCTCACCGATGCGAAGGCCTTCAACGAGTTCAAGGCGGCGCTCGACGGCAATCCGCAGCTGAAGGTCGACACCTCGACGACCTTGGCCTTCTTCGCCAAGCAATCCGAGCAGATGACCAAGATCCTGCGGATCATCGGCATCGTCGTCGGGACGATCATGGCGGTCGGCGCGGTGTTCGGCGCCCTGAACACCATGTTCGCCGCCGTCGCGACGCGGGCCCGCGAGATCGCCACCCTGCGCGCGATCGGCTTCCCGGGATTGCCGGTGGTGGTCGCGGTGATGCTGGAGACGATGCTGCTGGCCGCCCTGGGCGGCATTCTCGGCGGCGCGATCGCCTACCTGCTGTTCAACGGGCACGCGGCATCGACGATGGCCGCGGGCTCGGTCGGCAAGCTGAGCTTCGAGCTGCGGGTGTCCGGCCAGTTGCTGTGGGAAGGCCTGAAGTGGGCCCTGGCCATCGGATTCATCGGTGGCCTGTTCCCCGCGGTGCGGGCAGCCAGCCTGCCGGTGACGACCGCGCTGCGCGAGCTCTGAGAAGAGCGGCCGGCCGGTGTCGGGAGACATCGGCCGGGGCCCTCAGTTGAACGCCGCCAGCATCCGCTCCAGCGCGATCATGAAGGGCTGGTGCATCAGCGGCAGGGTCGCGACGAGGCCGACCAGGCCGATGCTGACCGTGAGCGGGAAGCCCACCGAGAACACGTTCAGCTGCGGCGCCACGCGCGAGATGATGCCGAGCACGAGGTTCACGAACGTCAGCATCGTGATCAGCGGCAGCGCGATCCACAAGCCCATGCGGAAGATCTCCGCGCCCCACACCTGCGGTTGCGCGATGCGCAGGAAGCGGAAGGGTTCCTCGCCGACCGGGAAGGCCTGGAAGCTCTCGACCAGCGAGTTGATCAGCATGAGGTGCCCGTTGATCGCGACGAACAGGAAGGCCACCATCGACCCGAGGAAGCGCGAGGTCGACGTGCCCTGCGAGCCCGTCGACGGATCGAAGAAACCCGCGAAGTTCAGGCCCATCTGCAGGCCGATCAGTTCACCGGCGAACTCGAGCGCGGCGAACACGACGCGCACCGCGAAGCCCATCGCCAGTCCGATCAGCAGCTGCTGGGCCGTCACCGTCAGCAGCTGCGGCAGCGAATCGAGCGGAACGACCGGCATGTCCGGCAGGGACGGCTGCGCGGCCACCGAGATGAACAACGCCAGCCCGATGCGCACGCGCGTGGGCACCTGGCGCTGGCTGAAGACCGGCATCCCCGCGAAGAGCGCCAGCGTGCGGATGAACGGCCACAGGATCGGGCTGATCCAGGCGAGCAACTGCGCTTCGCTGAAGGAGATCATCGGGATCGAGGGCCGTGGCTTTTGGCAGCGATGGCGGCGATGGCGGGCCGGTCGGAGGCGGGCGCCTCAGCCCAGCGCCTGCGGGATGCTCTGGAGCGTGCGCTGGATGTATTCGACCAACGTCGTGATCATCCAGGGGCCGGCGATCGCGAGCACCAGCACCGCGGCGACGATCTTGGGCACGAACGACAGCGTCGATTCGTTGATCTGCGTCGCGGCCTGGAACACCGACACCAGCACGCCGACGGCGAGCACCGTCAGCAGGATGGGTGCCGCGACCATGAGCAGCACGTACAGCCCTTGCTGGCCGACCGAGAAGACCTGTTGTGCATCCATGAGCTTGTCCTTGGAGTCGCGATGTCGGGTCGCTTCGGAACGGGCGCGCCGCTACTGGGCGAACGAGGCCGCCAGCGAGCCCAGCAGCAGGTTCCAGCCGTCCGCCAGCACGAACAGCATCAGCTTGAAGGGCAGCGACACCAGCACCGGCGACAGCATCATCATCCCCAGGCTCATCAGCACGCTGGAGACGATCATGTCGATCACCAGGAAGGGGATGAAGATCAGGAACGCGATCTGGAACGCGGATTTCAGTTCGCTCGTGACGAAGGCCGGCACCAGCACGCGGAAGGGCACGTTCTCCGGCGAGACGTTGGGCTCGAGCTTGGCAAGCTTGGCGAACAGCGCGACGTCCGACTGGCGGGTCTGCTTCAGCATGAAGGCGCGCATCGGGACCTGCGCGCGGTCCAGCGCGACCTCGAAGCCGATCTGGCCGCTCTGGTACGGCTGCCAGGCCTCGGTGTAGACGCGGTCCAGCGTCGGACTCATCACGAAGAAGGTCAGGAACAGCGACAGGCCGACGATCACCTGGTTCGGCGGCGCGGCCTGCGTGCCCAGCGCCTGGCGCAGCAGCGACAGCACGATCACGATCCGGGTGAAGCCGGTCATCATCAGCAGCACCGCGGGCAGGAAGCCCAGCGCGGTGAAGAACAGCAAGGTCTGGATCGGCACCGAATAGCTGTTGCCACCGGCCCCCTGGCCGATGATCAGCGGCACGCTCGCGGGCGCGCCGCCCTGCTGGGCCCAGGCCGCCGCTCCCAGGCTGCCGAGCGCGAGGGCGCCGGCGATGCCCAGCGCGCGCCGGATCGGCCGGCGCATCCGCGCCGCGGCCTGGGGCGCGGACGGGGCAGGGGCGTGCGAGGTCGAAGCGGTCATGCGCCGTTCCCGATCAGGCCGAGGTGCTGGAGCCGGGGCCATCGGCGTGCCTGCCGCCCAGGCTGCGCTTGAGCAGCGACGAGAACGACGGCTGGGCCGCCTGCAGCGCTGCGCCGGCGTCGGCCTGCGGCGGCATCACATGCAGGGTCCGGATCTGCTGCCCGGTGATGCCGAGCACCAGCCATTGCCGGTCCTCGTCCTGTCCGACCTCGACGATCACGATGCGCTGGCTCGGCGCGATCACCAGCTGCGCGACAGTGCGCAGATGCCCGCCCATCGCGCCCCCGCCCAGCGGCGTGCGCTTGAGGAGCCAGAGCACGACCGGGATCAAGGCCAGGATGGCCAGGAACCAGAGCAGGGGGACGAGGCTGTTGTTCATGGCGTCGAATTATGCGTCCCTGGAACGTATCAGCCCCACCGGGTGGGGCTGATCAGGGGTCAGGTCATGCCTTGCTCAGGCGCCGCATCCGTTCGGACGGGGTCACGATGTCCGTCAGGCGGATGCCGAATTTGTCGTTCACGACCACGACCTCGCCTTGCGCGATCAGGTAGCCGTTGACCAGCACGTCCATCGGCTCGCCGGCGAGCGCGTCGAGCTCGACCACCGAGCCCTGCGCCAGCTGCAGGATGTTCTTGATCGGGATGCGGGTGCGGCCCAGTTCAACCGTCAGCTGGACCGGAATGTCCAGGATCATGTTGATGTCGCTGCCGGGCAGGTTGCCCGGCGTCGGCGAGAAGTTCGTGAAGGCCGCCGGCGCGACCTGCTCGGCCACCGGTTGCACTTCGGCGGCGACCTCGCCGCCACCGCCGCCGCCGGCTTCCGCCAGCGCCGCCGCCCATTCGGCGGCCATCGCGTCCTGTTCGTCCATCGGGGTGTTGTCAGCCATTGCGGGCTCCCAGCCAGCCGGCATCCGGGCCGGTCAGCATCTTTTCAATCTTGATCGAGTACTTGCCGTTCGAGGTGCCGTAATGGCAGTCGAACACCGGCACGCCGTCCACCTTGGCCTGGATGATCTGCTCCAGGTCCAGTTCGATGAAGTCGCCCGGCTTGAAGGCCAGCAGTTGTTCCACCGTCGCCGGTGCATTGGCCAGCTCCGCCACCAGTTCGACCTCGGCCGACTGGATCTGGTGCTTGAGCAGGTTGACCCAGCGGCGGTCGGGTTCGCTCGAGTCGCCTTGCGTGGTGCTGTACAGCACGTCGCGGATCGGTTCCAGCGTCGAGTAGGGAATGCAGAAGTACACCGTGCCGCTGGTGTCGCCGATCTCCAGCGTGAACGAGGTCGACACGACGATCTCGCTGGGCGTGGCGATGTTGGCGAACTGCGGCTGCATCTCCGAGCGCTGGTATTCCAGCTCCAGCGGATAGATACCCTTCCAGGCCTTGAGGTACTCCTGGATGATGACCTCGACCAGGCGCAGGATCACGCGCTGCTCGGTGGCGGAGAAGTCGCGTCCCTCGATGCGGGTGTGGAACTTGCCGATGCCGCCGAACAGCGAGTCGATCACCGCGAACACCAGCGTCGGGTCGCAGACGATCAGTCCGCTGCCGCGCAGCGGCTTGACCGACACGATGTTGAAGTTGGTCGGCACCACGATCTCGCGCAGGAAGGCGCTGTACTTCTGCACCTTGATGCCGCCGATGGCGACTTCCGGGCTCTTGCGGATGAAGTTGAACAGCCCGATGCGGATGTTGCGCGCGAAACGCTCGTTGATGATTTCCATCGTGGGCATGCGCCCACGGACGATCCGTTCCTGGCTGGCGAGGTTGTACTCGCGGATGCCGCCGGTCTGGACCTCTTCGGCCTCGAGCTTCTGGCTCTCGCCGGTGATGCCCTGCAGCAGGGCATCGACTTCGTCTTGCGACAGGATTTGCTGATTCATCGCCCGATCCCTTCTGGGTCCGTCGTCACTGCACGATGAAGGTGGAGAAGAGCACCTGCGTCACCGGGCTCTCGACCGGACGCTTCTTCTTTTTCTTCTTCTTGGGGGCGGCGTCCTCGTCCTCATCCTCGTCGTCGAGCTCGATGCCCATCGGGCGCACGGCCTCGCGGCGGATTTCCTTGGCCAGCTTTTCCTTGCCCTCGACGCTCAGCAGGTCGGCCGAGGTCTTGTGCGACAGCACGATCAGCACGTTGTTGCGGATCGCCGGCATGTAGGCCTTGAGCTGGTCGGCGAACTTGGGGTCCGCCACCTCGAGCGTGATGCCGACCTGCGCGAAACGGTCGACTTCCTTGTCGGCCAGGTTCACGGTGAACGGGTCCAGCGGGACGAAGGTCGGGGGCGTGCCCGGCTTGACGTGGGCGGCGGCGGCGGGTTTTTCCTCCGCGGCGCCTTCCTCGTCCTCGGCATGGGACTTCTTCTTCATCATCAGCAACGCGGCGACGCCCACCAGCACCACCACCAGCACGATGGCGACGATGATGATCAGCTTCTTCTTGCCGCCGCCCTTGACGGCGGCGTCGTTGCCTGCGGCGGCTGTGGCCATGGGCGCTCCGGTGATGAAAAGGTTGAACTCGGCGGGGAGCCGGACCTGACGACCCGGCAATGTCTCCCATTGTGAAGCGCCGCCCCGACGCTCAACGCGCGAAAAGGCGGCGGATTCCGGTCAGACTCGGCGACCGTCAGGCGTACAGGTCGACCAGGCCGCGGGGCGCGGTGCGGCGCTCCGACCGGCCGGCGGCGGCGATCGTCCCGTCGTCGTCGGATCCCCGTCCACCGCGGCCGCCCTGGCGGCCATGGCCGTTCGAGGCACCGTCGGCGGAGCCGTCTCCGCGATTCTGGCCGCCGTTGGACTGGGTCTGGGCAAACACCCCGCCGCCGCTCAGGGTCAGCCCCTGGGCCTGCAGCGCGGCCGCCAGATCGGGCAGGCTGCGTTCCAGCACCTCGCGGGTCGCGGCGTGCTGGGCGTGGAAGTTCACCTGCGCCTGCTGGCCGTCGAGCTGGATGTTGATCGACACCGGCCCCATCTCGGTCGGGTTGAGCTGGAGCTGCGCCTCGTGGACGCCGTCCTGGATCAGCAGGCTGACGCTGGCCGACAGCTCGGGCGCGAAATCGGGACTGTCCAGGGGCTGGCTGAGCGGCACGCTGGGCGCCTGCGTCGGGGTCGCCGCGTCCGCGCCGGTCGTGCCGGCGGCGGATCCGGCCTGCTGGGCCGCGGCGAGCAGCGCCTCGAAGCTCGGTTGCGGGCCCTTGGCCGCGCCATCGCCCATTGCGATCTCGTGTGCGCCGCTCGCGGCGGCTTGCAGGGCATCGGTCTGGGCGGCCTTGTCGGCGCCCTCCATCGCGCCAGACTTGCCAGCGGCGGCCTGGTTCAGTTCCTGCTGAAGCTGCTGGCGTTCGCGCAGGACGTCGCCGGCGGTCGGCTGCTTGCCGTGCGCCTGCATGCCTCCGGGCAATCCGTCGGTGCCCGTCTCATCGCCTTCGGCCTTGCCAGAGCCCGCGGGCTGCCGACGCCCGGTCTCGGCCGGAGCTTCCCCACGCAGCATCGCCAGGATCTGCTCGGCCGCCGTGGCGCCGGCGTCCTTCGCCTCCTTGGCGGTTTTTCGATCCTTGCCGTCGTCGTCCTTGGCGTCGACACGGTCCGTGTCCTTCGCCTCCGACGCGTTGGCGGCGGGATCCCGCGCATCGACCGCTTCGGCGCTTTCCGCCGTCGCGGACGGATCCGACGGCTCAGTGGCATCCGCCCTCGTGGCGCGGGACGCCGTCTTCGCGTCCTCGGCCTTGCTGGCGTTATTGCGCGCGGCGGCATTGCGGGCTGCCAGCTTGTTCTCTTCCTTCGCCGCGGTGTTCTCGGGCGACCGGGGGGGCGGCGACGCCGGCTTGGTCGGCTGGGCCGATTCCTGGCGCTGCGCCTGCTGCTGGGCTTCCAGCTGACGGGCCTGCTGCTGGGACTGGGCCTGCTGGTTCGCGAGCTGCTGCGATTGCAGCTGCGCCATCGTGGCCTTGGCCGATTGCGCCGACTGGTTCTGCAGCTGCTGGTTGCTCTGGCTGAGCAGGCGCGAGAAGTCGGTCGAGCCGCCGTCCTTGCGTCCGGTGTAGGCAGGATTGTTCGCGCCGAGGCCGCCAAGGGCGCCCGGCAGGGACGTATTGTTCTGAATCTGCGTCATGGCGAGGAAATTCCGGGTGGACCGGGCCGCGATCAGGCGACCAGCCGGGACATCGAGTTGCCGCCACGGGAAGCGGCGCGGGCGGCCTGCTCGTCGGTGGCGCGCTGTTCCTGGCGCATCTGCGTACGCAAGCTCTCGGCGCGGCGGCGTTCGATCAACTTGCGTACGGAGGCGACCCGCATCTCGCGTTCCCGGAGGACGTCGCGGGCGGCGGACAGGCGCTGGTCGGCGTAGTCGGCGATGCCGCCTTGCTGGCCGATCGCCTGGTCCAGGCGCTGACCGAAGTTCTGATAGCAGCCGAGCAACTGGACGGTGGTCCGCTGGGCGAATTCCTGCGACCAGCGATTGCGGTAGTCCGTGCGGTACTGCGCCAGCTGATCGTGCTGGTTGCGCGCCGCGTTCGCACGCGACTGCGCCTCCTGCAGATGACGCAACGCTTCATCGCGCTCGGCCTCCGCGCGTTCGAGGAGAACGGTCAGGGCCTGCAGATTGGAACTACTCATGTCGATGACCTCGCTCTACGGATGTCGGCAGCTATCCAGCAAAGTTAAGTGTGGCGGTCAACTGATTGAGGCAATCGTTCAAAGAAGCGGGGGAATGCATGTCTTGTTGGAGCAATCGGTCCATGTCGCCGTGCAGGCGGACCGCCATGTCCAACTCGGGATCGTGTCCGGGCTGGTAGGCACCCAGCTGGATCAGGTCGCGCGCCTTGTTGTACTTCGCGAGCAGTTGCCGGAAGCGGCGGGCCAGCTCGACGTGGCGCTTGTCGGCCACACTGGTCATCACCCGGGAGATCGAGCGCTCGACGTCGATCGCAGGGTAGTGCCCACTCTCGGCCAACTCGCGGCTGAGCACGATGTGGCCGTCCAGGATGCCTCGGGCGGCGTCGGCGATCGGGTCCTGCTGGTCGTCGCCCTCGGACAGCACGGTGTAGAAGGCGGTGATCGAGCCTTCGCCCGCCAGGCCGTTGCCGCTGCGCTCGACAAGTTGCGGAAGCTTCGCGAAACAGGAAGGCGGATACCCCTTGGTTGCCGGCGGTTCGCCGATGGCGAGGGCGATCTCGCGCTGCGCCATGGCGTAGCGGGTCAGCGAATCCATGAGCAGCAGCACGTGCTGGCCGCGGTCACGGAAGTGCTCGGCGATCGCGGTGGCGTAGGTGGCCCCCTGCATGCGCAGCAGCGGCGGCGCGTCGGCCGGCGCGGCGACGACGACGCTGCGGTGCAGGCCTTCCTCGCCGAGGATGTCCTCGATGAATTCCTTCACTTCGCGGCCGCGCTCGCCGATCAGGCCGACGACGATGACGTCCGCCTGCGTGTAGCGGGCCATCATGCCCAGCAGCACCGACTTGCCGACCCCGGTGCCGGCGAACAGCCCCAGGCGCTGACCGCGGCCGACCGTCAGGAGTGAATTGATGGCGCGAACGCCGGTGTCCAGCGGCCGACGGACCGGATCGCGGTCCATCGCGTTGATCGGGCGGCGCACCATGGGCTCGTCGCGCACCTCGTCCAGCGGGCCGCGGCGGTCGATCGGATGACCTTGCGGATCGACGACGCGCCCCAGCAGCCCGTCGCCCATCGGCAGGTGGAGGCCGCGGTCCTCGTCGCGGCGCCAGGGATGGCGCTCTTCGCCGAGCACCGGACCGTGCAGCGCAGCCGGCCGCGGCAGCACCATCGCGCCGCTGGCCAGGCCCTGGATCTCGTCCGTCGGCATCAGGTAGGCCCGGTCGCCGGAAAAGCCGACCACTTCCGCCGTCACCGGGCGCTGTCCGCGGCGGGGGGACGCCGCAGTGGACGGCATGTGGATCTCGCAGACCGAGCCCACCGGCACCTTGACGCCGGTGGCCTCCAGCACCAGGCCGGCGACGCGCACCAGCTTGCCTTGCGGCTCGATCGCCGGCGCATTGCCGGCGAAGGCCTGCAGATCGTCGAAATACTGATGCCAGCGGTCGGTGCGGGCGCTCATGGCTCGAAGTCCCCGGAGCCGTTCTGATGGCCGTGCGGCAGCCCGCCGTACTGGCTGGGGGTCGGATCGGTGCGGAAGTCCAGTCGCGCGTCGCGCTGTTCGTCGGCGGCGGAACGGCGATCCTCCCAGACGGAGGTCTGCCCCAGCGCGCCGACGGCCGACTGCCAGCGCGCCGGCAGCGAGGCGTCGACGCTGCAGATGTCGGCGTCGACCTTGACGCCGCCGCGCGCGATGGAGGGATCGGGGATGACCTGTGCTTCGCGGGCGCGCAGTTCCTGGCCGGCGCCGTCGAGCACCAGCGGCAGGTCGTCGGGGTGCACGCGCACGCGCACGTGGCGGGCGTTGATCAGCAGCGCCTCGACGGCGTCGTGGGCGACCTTGGAGACCAGCTCCGGGGCGGTCGACAGCTCGTTGCGGACGACCTGCCGGGCCAGTTCGACGGCGGTGCGGGCGAGCGCCTCGGCCATGCCCTGTTCCAGCGCGGACAGGTCCTGGTCGAAGCTCGCGACCAGTTGCCCGACCTGGGCGCTGATCTGCTTGGCGAAGCTCTGCTTGAAGGCGTCCAGCGCCGCCATGCCGTCGCGGTAGCCGTCCTGGTAGCCGGACTGGCGCGCCTGCAGCATGAGCTCCTCGACGCTGGGGCCGGGCGGCGGCGGGGGCGGCGGCGGTTCGACCGGGGCCGGCGCGGTGACGGCCGGCCGGCGCGGCGCGGCACCGCCGTCCAGCGTGCCCGGATTCCAGGCGGCGAAGCCCGACAGCTCCTCGCGCGGGATGATGCGGCTGTAGGTGGTGCCGCGCTGCTGCTCGCCCTCGGGACGGGGCGGCGGCGGGACTTGGCGGGGCGGGCGGGTGGCCATCGATGCGGGTGTCGGTCAGCGGAGGGGAGGATCAGCCTAAACCAGGATCGCCAGGTTCGCGGACGCTGTTCGCGTCACAGGAACTGGTCGTCGCCGCCGCCGGCGAGCACGATCTGGCCTTCGTCCACGAGGCGGCGCACGACCTTGAGGATTTCCTTCTGCTCGGCCTCGACCTCGGACAGGCGGACCGGGCCGCGGGATTCCAGGTCCTCGCGCAGCGTCTCGGCGGCGCGGGTGGACATGTTGCGGAAGATCTTCTCGCGCAGTTCCGGCCCGGCGCCCTTGAGCGCGACGATGAGCGATTCGGACTGCACTTCCTTGAGCACGGCCTGGATGCCGCGGTCGTCGATCTTCTCCACGTCGTCGAACGTGAACATGTTGTCCATGATCTTCTGCGCGAGATCGGAGTCGGCCTCGCGGATGTAGTCCAGCACCGAGGCCTCGACGCTGGTGCCCATCATGTTGATGATCTCGGCCGCGGTCTTGACGCCGCCCAGGTTGGACTTCTTCATGCGTTCGCCGCCGGCCAGGATCTGGCCCATGACCTCGTTGAGGTCCTTCAGCGCCATCGGCTGGATGCCGTCCAGCGTGGCGATGCGGATCAGCACTTCATTGCGCTGGCGTTCGGTGAAGACGCGCAGCACCGAGCTGCTCTGGTCGAAGTCCAGGTGCGACAGGATCGCCGCGACGATCTGCGGGTGTTCGTTGCGCAGCAGCTCGGCGACCGAGCCCGGGTCCATCCACTTCAGCGATTCGATCGAGGAGACGTCCGAGCCCTGCAGGATCCGGTCCAGCAGCAGGTTGGCCTTGTCCTCGCCGAGGGCCTTGCGCAGCACCGAGCGGACGTACTCGTCAGTGTCGCTGACCAGCGTGCTCTGGGTCTCGGCGACGAGGTCGAACTTGTCGAGCACGCGCTCGACGCGCTCGCGCGGCACGACCTTCATCTTGGCGATGGTCTCGCCCAGCTTCTGCACTTCCTTGGGCGCGAGGTGCTTGAAGACCTCGGAGGCCTCCTCTTCGCCCAGCGACATCAGCAGGATGGCTGCGTCTTCTACGCCTTTGTCGTCCATGATGGTGTCTCGTTATCGATGCGGTGACCGGTTCGCGGGGGCGGGGCTCAGCGGCGGCCGCCGGCGGGGGCGGCCGTTTCCAGCTCCTCGCCGTTGACCCAGGCGCGCATGATGTTGGCCACGGCGATCGGGTTCTCCTTGGCCAGCAGGCGGGCGCGTTCGAGCTTGTCGTTGGAGATCGGCGCTTCCAGGGCGGGCAGGCCGCCCGGACCGCGCGGACCGCCCAGGGCGAGCTGCTCGTCCTCGACCACGCTGAGCTGGTTCTGGGCAGTGTCGTCCTTCTCCTCGACCGGCGGCGGGAAAGCCGCCTTGAGAGCAGGGCGAACCATGCCGAACACGGCGATCAGGGCGACCAGCACCAGGGCGGCGGGCACGGCGAAGTCGCGGGCGACGTCGCGCAGCCAGGGCTGCTGCCACAGCGGCACATCGGCGCTGTCGACCTTGTCGGTCACGAACGGGGCGCTCAGCACCTTGATCGAGTCGCCGCGATCCTGCGAGAAGCCCAGCGCTTCCTTGACCAGCGAGTCCAGGCGCTGGAGCTCGTTCTCGGACAGCGGCTGGCTGGAGGTCTTGCCGTTCTTGTCGGTGACCGTTTTCTGGTTGACGACGACGGCCGCGTTCAGGCGGCGGATCTGGCCGATCGCGTTGCGAGTGACGCGCACGGTGCGATCCAGCTCGAACTGGGTGTCGTTGTTGCGACGCATGTTCTGCGTGCCGCCGGACTGGCCGGCCGGCTGCAGCGGCTGGGCCTGGCCGTTGATCGGCGCGGCGGCCTGCGGCGGCACCTGGTTGGTGGTCGCGCCGGGCACGCCGGTGGGCACGCCGGCGGTGCCGCCGGACTGTTCTTCCGAGGTCAGGCGGCGCACGCTGCTCTGCGTGTTCGGGCCCTGGTTGGGCTTGTATTCCTCGGCGGTGGATTCGACCTGGTTGAAGTCGACGTCGGCGGTGACCGTCGAGCGCAGGTTCTCGCGGCCGACGACCGGCTCGAGCAGCTCGGCGATGCGCTTGTTCAGGTTGGCTTCGATCTGCTGCTTGTACTGCAGCTGCTGGCTGTCCAGGCCGATGGCGTTGCCGTCCGGGTTCTGGGAAAGCAGGGCGCCGGTGCTGTCCAGCACGCTGACGGCCTTGGGATTGAGCTCCGGCACCGACGAGGACACCAGGTGCACGATGCCGGCGATCTGGGCGCGGTCCAGCGTGCGGCCGCCGCGCAGCGTCAGCATGACGGAGGCGCTCGGCTTCTGCTGCTCACGGAAGAAGCCGTTCTGCTGCGGCATGGCGAGGTGGACGCGCGCGTCGGCGACGTCGGCCATGGCGGTGATGGTGCGGGTGAGCTCGCCCTCGAGCGCGCGCTGGAAGTTCAGGCGTTCGTTGAAGGCGGTCTGGCCGATGGACTGCTTGTCCATCAGCTCGAAGCCGACCACGCCGCCCTTGGGCAGGCCGGCCGAGGCCAGCTTCATGCGCAGGTCGTAGACCTGGTTGGCGGGGACCATGATCACGCCGCCCGGGTCGTTGCGATAGGGCACGTTCATCTGCGCGAGCTGCGCGATCACGGCGCCGCCGTCCTTGTCGGACAGTCCGGAGAACAGCGGGCGGTAGTCCGGCTTGGCTGTCATCATCGACATCGCCACGATCACCGCGAGCAGCGCGGCCAGGCCGCCGCCGAGCATGAGCTTGCTCTTGGTGGGCATGGCCGCCAGGCGCGCGGGCAGGCCGGCCGGCTTGGCGGTCTGCTGCACCTCGGGAAGTCCGGCGGCGGGGCTGCTCAGGGCGTTGTCCATGGGGCGTGGGCTGTACGGCTGGTGTCGAACGGAGTGCCCAGGCGGACGCCTCGACACGGGACTGGATTATTTCGATCGCCGCCCTCAAGAAGGAGCGGAACAGGCCGAAGAAGGCCCCCCAGTTCCGGGCTATGGGCCGGGCGGGGATCCGTACGATGCGTTCCGTGGACCTGAAACTCAAACCCTTCGACTTCGCCAGCGCGGTGGCCCGTGCCGGGCTGACCCCCCAGGGTCAGCCGGTGGTCAAGGCCGCTCCCGGCGGCACGAGCTTCGCGGAGGCGATGAGTTCGGCGTTGAAGTCGGTGAGCACGCAGCAGAACGAGGCCTCCCGGCTGCAGCGCGAGGTCCAGTTGGACAACCCGACGGTGAGCCTGGAAGAAACCATGGTCGCCATGCAGAAGGCCCAGATCGGCTTCCAGGCGACGCTGCAGGTCAGAAACCGCCTGGTGTCTGCCTACTCGGAAATCATGAACATGCAGGTTTGACGCGCCGACCCGTGCTGGGACGGGCGCCGCATCACGAACGAAAAAGCCGCCCGAGGGCGGCTTTGTTCATTCTGCGATCGCTCCGAGTCAACTGGACCCGATGTCAGGTACCGCGCCGCATCAGGCGTTCCCGTTTCTGCGCCTGGTCGATGAAGACCTGGAGCGCCCGGGCCGCCGTCGGCGCCAGGGAAACGAACGCGCAGCCGGCGTGGAACGGCGCGCCCTGTTCGCCCGCGGACACGTGCTGGATCTTCAGCAGCGTGGAGAAGCTGACCTCGCGCTCGAGTTCGAGCGTGCCGCTGATTTCCTCGCCGGCTTGAGGGATGGGAACCACGTTCGCGGGCCATTGCAGCGCGACGCCGCCGGCGCTCACGTTCATGACCCGGATGCGGGGGAGGTCGGCGTCGGCCAGCTTCAGTGCCGGATAGAGCTGCCCGGCCGAAGCCACCCGGTAGGCCTGGCGCCGCTGGAATCGGTACAACCGCAGCGGCACCGGAGAGCGCAGCACCTCGGCGCCATCGCCTCGGATGGCGACCAGGCCGGAGACGTCGAACTGCAGCTTGATCTTGTCCAGGAAGGCGGTCGCGACCAGTTCGTCGCTGGCCAGCACCGGCGCCAGCGTGGTCCCCGACAGCGGCGCTTCCATCGTCAGCATCCCTTGCGGCGTGTCCAGCGAGCGCAGCACGGTGTGGATCGCTTCGCCGTCCGGCGTCGACAGCTGGATCCGCGCCTGCGACTGCAGCAGCTCGCGCAGCCAGTTCATGATCTCGCCGGGCGCGTCCAGCCGGAAATCGGTGTCGGACACGTCAGCGGGCGAGGCGGGAATCTTCAGGTCGGTCAAGGCCAGCTTCCGTCAGCAATCGTTCGGAAAATTCTCTCGCATCCCCAAGGTAAACGCCGCGCCATCCCCATGGGTTCAAGGGGCCGGTCGCGGCGCTGTCGTGATGCCGGACTCGATCTCGTGATCGAAGTCTCGGATCGCTGGGGCGGTCGCCTTGAAGGCGAACGGCGGCCGGTCAGTGGACCGTCTTCGACTTGCCCTGCATCAGCTGGTCCAGGTCTTCCAGCCACGGCTCGGCCAGGTGGCGGATCTCGGCGTCGTTGACCAGGATGCGCTGCATGATGCGCGTCTTCAGTTGCGCCTCGTCGGGGCCCAGCTGCTGGCTGGAAGCCGCATGCTTGAGCTGCGAGATCAGCAGCACGCAGGCGCCCTCGAGCTTGACCACCTCGTCCCAGTTGCCCGAGCGGGCGGCGCTCAGCATGTCGGCGCTGGCTTGCTCGATGGCTTCGTAGTAGCTCAACAGTTGGGTGCTCATGAGGCGGTCCGGGGTCGTCGGGGCGGCGTGGGCGGCGGAGATCTGGGGCTTGGCGGTGTACTTGGACATGGAACTTCTCAAGTCGTCAGGCTGAAGGGTGGGGTTCCGGCGGGCTCAGGCCGCGGCGCGTTGTTCGGTGGCGGCCGGGGCGATGCTGGCCCAGGCTTCCTTGATCGGCTGCAGCAGCTTCATGCATTCCTCGACGGCGACATCGTCGCTGCGCAGGTTCGCGTGGGTCAGCCGCATGCAGATGTAGGCATACAGGTCGCGCAGGTCCAGGGCCAGTTCGCCCGACTCCAGGTTCAAGGCCGCTTTCAGGCCTTCATCCAGGATGCGGACCGCGCGGCTCAGGCTGCGGTTCTTCACGTCGACATTGCCGGTGCGGATCGCGCCGATGGCTTGCGTCATCGAATCGAACGCGCCGTCCAGCAGCAGGCTCACCAGGCGATGCGGCGAGGCCGTCATCACGTCCGTTTCCACGCCGACGCGGTTGTACATGCTGCTGGCGCGTTGACCGTGGGAGGCGAAGGGAGAGGAGTTGCCGTACATGATTTGCTGCTGCGGGGTTGCTGGTGTGCTTGAATCAGTTTTCGGCCCCCGCCGGCTCAACTTGAGCCTCCTCCGTGTCCAATTTGTCTCGAAATTCTGCCCACGTGAAGAAAAAGGAAAGCCTCCGTGAGGAGGCTTGTCGGCGCGCTTTTCGAAGCGCCGGAGAAGGGCGGTGCAGAGGGGCTTGTTCCGATCCCGACCACCCTGGACGCGAGCGGCGCGTCAGCCGCTGCTGATAATGCTGGTGATCTTGTTGACGTAGCTCTGCAGGTCGTTGAGCTTGGCCATTTGCGTGTCCAGCGCCGTGTACTGCGCGCGCAGGCGCTTCTCGTAGGAGTCGGCGCGGTCGTTGAGCTCGTCGACCCGCTTGTTGTTGGCGGTGACGCGCGACTGCAGGCCGTTGGTCCGGGTGGTGATCGAGCCGTCGAAGCCGGTCACCTGGTCGGCAAAGGCACGCCAACGCGTGGCGATGCCGTTGTTCTCCGGATTGGCCTGGTCGACGCCCATGAAGAGGTTCTTCAGGTCGCCCATGCTGCCCAGCGCGCTGGTCAGCTTGGTGTCGTTGACCTTGATCGTGCCGTCGGCGCCGATGTCCAGGCCGATGTCGGAGAGTCGCCCGAACTTGCCGCCCAGCGTGCTGCCCGCCGCGGTGATGTTGCGCAGCTGGCTCTGCAGGCCGACCGCCGTGCTGTCGCCCTGGAGCGCGCCGGCGGTCTTGTTGGCATCGTCGTACTTGGTGTCGTTGCGCATCAGCGTCATCAGGCTGTTGTACGACGTGACGAAGTCGTTGATCGCCTTCTTGACGCTGTCCTTGTCCTGCCCGACGGTGATCGTGGACTGCGCGGGAATGATGGCCTGGCCGGTCGGGTCCGATGGATCCTTGGTGCCACCCTTGAGCAGGTTGATGGTCAGGCCGTCGACGGCGCCTTCGATGTTGTTGGTGGCGGAACTGATCGGCAGGCCGTTGACCGTCAGGTTGGCGTTCTTGGCTGCGGTGTTCTGCGTCATCGACGTGACCGACGATGTCGGGTCGTAGGCGAGCGCGGACAGGCCGTTGGCGTCCGAGCCGTTGCCGTCGTCGTCCGCCGTCGTGATGCGGAAGCCGTTGGCTTCACCAGTGTCCTTGGAGCGGATCACCAGGCGCTGGCCGTTGGCGTCGGTCACGACCGAGGCCAGCACGCCGGCGCCGGAGCCGTTGATCTTGTCGCGGATGCTGGACAGCGTGTCGGTGGACGAGATGGAGATGCTCACCGGCGACGTGCCGTTCTTGCTCGTGAAGGTCGAGTTGTCGCTGCTCCACTGGCCCAGCTCGATGGTCATCGAGCCCGAGCCCACCGTGCCGTTGGTGGCGAAGGCCTTGCTCGACAGCGACTGTGGCGAGGCCAGGTTGGTCACGCTCAGCGCGTACGAACCGGCGCCCGAGCCGGCGCCCGCGATGACCGTGGCCATCGACGTGTCGGAAGAGGTGGCGGTCAGCGCGGCCCAGGTGCTGGGATTGGCCAGCTTCGCGGCCGCGTCGCGCATTGCGCTGAAGGCGCTCTTGATCTTCCCGTATTCGGAGATCTGCGTCTTGATCGTGTCGGTGCGCGTCTGGAGATCGCTGATCGGCTGCTTCTCGAGCGAAACCAGCTTCGTGACGATGCTCTCGACGTCCAGGCCACTGCCGAGACCGGCCGAAGTAATGGATGCCATCGTTCGTACTCCCTGTGATCCTGGCCACCGTGTCGCGGCGGCCTCGTCGGAAGCCCCATGCGCGACAGGGCCTCGCGTGTGCCGCGTGAGGCCCTGTCCCGGATATCGGCGCCTGCCGCTCCGACTTTAGGACGGAGGCCTGGCGGTCTGATTGCGTTTTTCTATCAGCCCTTGAGCAGCGACAGCACCTGCTGCGGCAACTGGTTCGCTTGCGCGACCATCGCGTTGCCGGCCTGTTGCAGGATCTGGGCACGGCTCAGGTTGGACGTTTCGACCGCGAAGTCGGCGTCCATGATCCGGCTGCGGGCGGCGGTCTGGTTCTCGAAGGCCACCTGCAGGTTGGAGATCACGGCGTCGAAGCGGTTCTGCGTCGCGCCCAGCGTGGCGCGCTGGCTGTTGACCGTGTCCAGCGCCGCGTCGATGTTGGCGACGACGGCAGCGATCTCGCCGGCATCCGCGTCGCGGTTGATCGAGCCGCGGTTGGTGCCGTTGATGTCCTCGCCGGCGACGGCAATGATCGTGGCATCCCGCGTCATGTCCGGCGTGGTGACGGTGATCTCGTCGTTGGCCGAGGTGTTCGGGCCAACCTGGAAGGTCTGCGGCGTGGCGGCGTCGGCACCCAGGATGTACTTCCCGTTGAAGGTCGTGCCGCCGACGACGCGCTGGATTTCCTTGGCCAGCTCGCCGAATTCCTTGTCCAGCGAATCCTTGTCGCTATCCGCGTTGGTGGCGTTGCGGGCCTGGATCGCGAGTTCGCGCATCCGTTGCAGCGAGTCCGCCACCTTGCCCAGCGCGCCTTCAGCGGTCTGCGCCAGCGAGATGCCGTCGTTCGCATTGCGCATCGCCACCGTCATGCCGCGGGCTTGCGCGTTCATGCGTTCGGCGATCGCCAGGCCGGCGGCGTCGTCCTTCGCGGAGTTCACCCGCAGGCCCGACGACAGGCGCTGCATCGAGGTCGCCAGCGACGACTGCGACGAATTCAGATTGCGTTGCGCGTTCAGCGAGGCAATGTTGGTGTTGATGGTCTGTGGCATTGATGCACTCCTGCGGAGATCCTGTCCTGGCTGCGATCCCGGTTAGGTGGGTCGGTTCCCGACCTCGCCTGCCGATCCTCGCTGCGCCATCGCAGTCATTGTTCGGATCTGCCGGTTGGACCGGTGGTCGAGCGGTACTTCATGCTCGATGGTTCCCATTTTGCGAAACATGAGCCCCCGCGATGGGTCGATTAACGGGCGGAAAACCAGCCATTAGCGGACCAGGGGAAGTGCAAGGTCAGCGCTGACGCTTGCACTTGAGGGGGCGTCGATCCCCCCGTCCGATGTGCGAAGAGCGTCCGCCCTGGCCGGCGGCGTCGCCAAACGCAAAGAAGCCGCTACCTAGACTGCTCCGCGGTGCATGTCGCACCGTCAGGGAGAAATCAATGAAATGCACATTGGCCAAGGCCATCGCACTGCTCGCAGTGCCTTTCACCGTCATGCTGGCCGGGAACGCCCGCGCCGCCGTTCCCGAGGAGATGCATGGGGGTCTGCAGAGCACTTGCCTGCGCACCACCGAAGGTGCCGTGCAGTGCTGGGGAGGCAACAGCGAAGGACAGCTCGGCATCGGTACCCTCGTCAACGGCCTGCAGCCGGCGACGGTGTCCGGTCTGTCCTCCGGAGTTTCCCGGCTGGCAGTCGGTTACCAGCATGCCTGCGTGATCAAGACGGACGGCAGCGCCGCCTGCTGGGGGCGAAACGACACCGGCCAGATGGGAGACAACACCAAGATTCGACGCACCACGCCCGTCGCGGTCACGGGCATCGCCAATGCGGTGTCGATCGCGGCAGGGGTCTACCATTCCTGCGCCCTGATCAGTGGAGGTAACGTGAAATGCTGGGGTCAGAACAACCAGGGTCAACTGGGTGACTCGACGGTCCTGCAGCGGCTGACTCCCATCGACGTGCTCGGTCTGACGGGCGCGACGCAAATCGTGACCGGCCAGCTGCACTCCTGCGCGCTGCTGTCCAACGGGCAGATCAAGTGTTGGGGGGGCAATGCCGACGGCCAGCTCGGCACCGGCAACACCGTCGGCGCCCTCTCGCCGGTCCTCGTGACTGGCCTGAACGACGCTGTCGCGGTCATCGCCGGCCAGTACCACACCTGTGCGAAGACCGCGGGCGGCGCCATGAAATGCTGGGGCAAGTTCGACTACGGCCAGCTCGGCAACGGCATGACCGGTTCGCCGGCCTCGATCAAGGTGAGCTCGCCGACCGACGTGATCGGTCTGCAATCGGGCGTCTTCTCCATCTTCACCAGCAGTTCCCCCGTTACTTGCGCGCTGCTGGAGATCGGCATCGCTAAATGCTGGGGTGCCAATGGTCTGGGCGGTCTGGGTGTGGGCGACAAGCTGACGCATAGCACGCCAACCAATGTGATCAACCTGAATGGCTGGATCAACAAGTTCACGATCGGGGGGCAGATGGGTTGTGCGCACACGTCCAGTGACGGCCTGGTCTGCTGGGGCGCCAACAACGTCGGGCAGCACGGCGCCGGCAACACCGCCTCGGTGAACTTCCCGCAGCACGTGATCGGTTACTGATAAAAGAAGGCCCCGCATCGGTCCCGGAGGGGCGATGCGGAGCCTTTGGAGGCCCGGCCGCGAAGGCCGGTGCTTGAGGAGTCAACCGATAAGAGAGGGGTCAGCTGCGCAGCAGCGACAGCACCTGCTGCGGGAGCTGGTTAGCCTGCGCCACCATCGTGTTGCCGGCCTGCTGCAGGATCTGCGCGCGGCTCAGGTTGGCGGTTTCCGCGGCGAAGTCGGCGTCCATGATGCGGCTGCGGGCGGCGGTCTGGTTCTCCACCGAGACCGACAGGTTGGAGATGATCGCGTCGAAGCGGTTCTGCGAGGCGCCCAGGACGGCGCGCTGCCCGCTGACGGTGGTGATGGCCGCGTCGATGTTGTCGATGACAGCCTTGAGCGAGTCGGGCGTCGACGCGTTGTCGATCACGCCGCCGGTGACCGCGGTGATCGTCGGATCGTTGGTCATGTTGTTGGTGATCACGTCGACCGAGTCGTTGGCGCTGGTGTTGGCGCCGATCTGGAAGGTTTGCGTGCCGGCGTCGTCGCCCAGGATGGACTTGCCGTTGAAGGTCGTGCCGCCGATGACGCGGCCGATTTCCTGGCCGAGCTGGGCGTATTCCTTGCCGATCGAATCCAGGTCGGAAGTCGTGTTCGTCGCGTTGCGGGCCTGGACCGCCAGTTCACGCATGCGCTGCAGCGAATCGCCCACCTTGGACAGCGCGCCTTCAGCGGTCTGCGCCAGGGAGATGCCGTCGTTGGCGTTGCGCACCGCGACGTTCATGCCGCGGACCTGGGCATTCATGCGTTCGGCGATCGCCAGGCCAGCCGCATCATCCTTGGCGGAGTTGACGCGCATACCCGAGGACAGGCGCTGCATCGACACCGACAGCGACGACTGCGAAGACGACAGGTTGCGCTGGGCGTTGAGCGATTGCAGGTTGGTGTTGATGATCTGAGCCATGATTCATTCCTTCAAATTTCAAAGACCTTCTGGCGGTCTCGGCGGACGGTTGAACAATCGTCCGACTGAGCCGGACCACGTGGCCCCTGCTGTTGAATTGCGGACCCGTTGATGCAGTTATCGGGCCGCTTCGGAATGGACTTGAGGCCTTCTTGAAAAGAAAGCATGCAACGCGCCATGGCGGGCGTGAAGAAGTGGCGGGGAGCCACTTGGGGCGAGCACTTGCTGTTCGCTCTTTTGAAGCCTTGCAGGGCGGTTCCGCGCCGGACTGGAAGCGGTCGGATGGCCCGCCTTCCTCAGGCCTGGCGCGGGCTCTCCACGGGGCAGGGGGCTTTGCGCCCGCGAACCCCAGGTCCCCTTCCAGCCCCACCCTCGCTCGTTGACTTCTCTTTCACCACCGCCGACGCCGCTGCCGCCGGCGTGATGGGGAAAGAGAAGGGGACCGAGTCCCCTTCGAGGATCCTGGCACCCGCAGACGCTGGAGCTTCAGCGGGTGGCCTTTTCCTTTTATTAGCGCAGCAGGGCCAGCACTTGCTGGGGAGCCTGGTTGGCCTGGGCAATCATCGCGTTGCCGGCCTGTTGCAGGATCTGCGCACGGCTCAGGTTGGCAGTTTCCGTCGCGAAGTCGGCGTCCATGATCCGGCTGCGGGCGGCGGTCTGGTTTTCCACCGAGATCTGCAGGTTGGACACGATCGCGTCGAAACGGTTCTGCGAAGCACCCAGCTTGGAGCGCTCGGTTGACACCGAGGTGATCGCCGCATCGATGTTGTCGATGACCGTCTTCAGGGCAGCGGAGTCCGATGTGTTGGAGATCGCGCCACCAGTGACGGCGGTGATCGTGCCCAATTGGGTCATGTCGGTCGTGACGACGTCCACGGTGTCGTTGGTGGTCGTGTTTGCACCGATCTGGAAGGTCTGCGTGCCCGCGTCGCCTGCCAGGATGGCACGGCCGTTGAAGGTCGTGCCGCCCAGGACTCGGGTGATTTCAGCGCCCAGCTGGCTGTATTCCTGACCGATCGAGTCCAGGTCGGACGTTGTGTTGGTCGCATTGCGGGCCTGCACCGCCAGTTCGCGCATACGCTGCAGCGAGTCGCCCACCTTGGACAACGCGCCTTCAGCCGTCTGCGACAGCGAGATGCCGTCGTTGGCATTGCGCTGGGCCACGTTCATGCCACGCACTTGCGTGTTCATGCGGTCGGCGATGGCGAGGCCGGCGGCGTCATCCTTGGCCGAGTTGACACGCAGGCCCGACGACAGGCGCTGCATCGAGATCGCCAGCGAAGATTGGCTGGTCGAGGTGTTGCGCTGAGCGTTTTGCGACAGCAGGTTGGTGTTGATGATCTGGGCCATGATTGCTCCTAACAGCTATACGTAAATACCGGCAAAAGCGCCGAACCACACATGAGCGCCTGAGTCCTCCGATCCTCCGACCCGCCGTGAGGCGAACCGGCCGAGGATCTCGGATGCTCCTGCTGAACCGCCCGGGCCATTTCCCGGTTCGGTCCCAGTCCGACGCTAGTCAACCGTTGCCGTTCCACCCCTCATCGGAAGCCAAGAACGTCAGGCCTTCTAACCGGACCACGTGCCGCCTGCCTGCTTCGACCTGCTAGCAAGACTCCTGGTCTCTGCTGGCTTGTCGCTGCGTTCAGCAGCCCCGTTGTTTTGGTTATCGGACCCCGCTCCTTAGAACTTGAGGGCAATTTGTCAAGACTTTCGATCCGGAGATAAGCAGGTCTTGCAACGCGTTGTTTGTCGTTTGACTTCGACCCGGACTCATGTCCAGGTGTCGGTCTGGCGACGGACATGGAGGTGATAACGGCGTGAACGCGGCGGGATTGAGGGGGAATGCCGGCGCTTTTCGTGTGCTCGATCACAGGGGCCCAGGCCTAAAGTGCCCTTCGGCGTGGCCGACAAGGGCCGATCGCCACATCCGTCACCTTCGCCGGGACCGGTCTCGGCTCGAGACCGGACTCGATCGACGAGTCCCAACGACCATGGAGAGATCTATGCCACTGCAATCGCAAACCGAGGCACGGTCCGCCGTGTCGATGATCGACGCGTCGATCGAGGAACAATTTCACGGAACGATCCGTCCGGGCTTCAGCGAGGCCCGCCTCCTGTTGGCACAGGCGCGCAACGCCGCCTACGCGCAGGCAGCCCAGGGCCGCATCGGCGAGGGCGTCGAACTGCTCTACAACGCGCTGGAAATGGAGCCGATGAGCGTCGACCTGCTGTCCGACGTGGGCGCGCTGCTGCTGGCCGCCGGCCAGTTGCGCGACGCTGCGCTGTATGCGCATCGCGCCGTCGAACTGTCGCCGCAGCATGCGCCGTCTCTCTATACGCTGGGCTTCGCGCTGTCGGGCCTGGGGGAAGTGAAGGCCGCGATCGAGGTGTTGAACATCCTCAATGAAGGCCAGGCGCTTGAGATGTTGCGCCGCGATTCGCCCGAACTGATGGCGATCGTTGACTCCGAATTGCTACGCCTGCAGGCCGCCTGACCGGCAGCGCCTCCGGCATCGCGCGAGACGGCCTGACAGGCTGTCTCCTCGAAAAACCGCCGCCGAGCCCGCAACTGTGGGCTCGAGCGGCGGTTTTCCTCTTGGAGCCTGTCACGATGTAGGAATCCGTCTGACAAGGCGGTCGTCCCGCTCCCTAGCCTGTATCTGGTGCCAACCTGATGTTGCGTGAACAGGTGTTTCTTCAGAATTCATTCCATCGCAGCAACGCAACCGCCCAGGAGCCCACACATGAACAGCGACCAGATCCTTGCCGAGATCCGCGAAGCCAACCTGTCGTATCTGATGCTGGCCCAGAGCCTGATCCGTGCCGACCGCGAACAGGCGCTGTATCGCCTGGGCATCTCGGAAGAGACCGCGACGCTGCTGAACACGCTCAGCCCGGCCCAGATGATGAAGATGGCCTCCGGCAACACGCTGCTGTGCCGTTTCCGCATGGACGACGACCTGGTGTGGGGCCTGCTGACCTCGCACGGCAAGCCGGCCGCCAACGACAGCGTCTCCCGCCTGCACGCCTCCATCCTGATGGCCGGCCGCCACCAGGAAGCCGCCTGATCCAGCGCATCGCCGCGATCGACGGCGATCCGCCCCCGGCAGAGAAATTGCCGCCCGAGAACATCCGATAGAAGCCGGAGCCCCCCATGCGCACCAAGTCCATACTGACCGAAGCCAAGCAGATCGAACGCGCGGTGACGCTGATCAAGCTGGGCGCGCGCCTGCAGGTGCTGGAATCGGAGACCGACCTGAGCTACGAGCGTTTGCTGCGCCTGTACAAGGAAGTCTCGGGCAAGAGCCCCAGCAAGGGCCAGCTGCCGTTCTCGACGGACTGGTTCATGACCTGGCAGCCCAACATCCACGCCAGCCTGT
>Ga0063456_1000401_pt1 | contig 27537 bp, 27 predicted proteins | sample AraplaMF_Cvi_mMF_FD_56228 | JGI IMG/M metagenome (GOLD analysis project Ga0063456, IMG submission 56228) | Arabidopsis root microbial communities from the University of North Carolina, USA - plate scrape MF_Cvi_mMF version 2 (version 2) | ecosystem: Host-associated > Plants > Roots > Endosphere ... | reverse complement strand
CGTTGTTCGGCTCCTGCTCGAACTTCACCAGCTGATTGTCGACGGTGTCCAGGCTCTCGCTGGTCTCCGTCAGAAACTCCCGCAACAGATCATCCATGAAACACGCCTTACTGAGCTGACCTTCGACGCCTGTGCCACGCCTGGAATCGGCGGAAGTCTTCGCCCTGGATCGTTAGACAACCCCTTTCACGGTCCCGTTAATTTCATCCTCCGTGCTAATACGGATATTGAAGACAAGTTTGCGGTTCGACCGCGTGCAAAAGCGCTTTTCGGCAAAGCCCGCGCCGCGCCGTGACGGGAGCAAGCATTAGGTAAACGCGCCGATAACGGCGGGTCGAGGCGGACGAAAAAAGCCCGCAGCCAAGGGGCGATAGGCACGGCCCGCGTGACATCGAAGCAGATCATCCGCGATCGGATCTGCTCCCGCGACCACAAGATCGTGCACGGCCGGAGGCCGCGCGGTGGGCATTTGCGGTAAACGAAAACTTACCTCGCCGCTGCTGCGGCCGGCGCCGCGCTAACCCAGACGGGAGGCCGCGGCAATATCGCCGGGACGGTGCTCCGCGAGGCAGTCGTTGATGGCGGCGAGAAGCGCGGCCGGTGTAAACGGCTTGCGCAGACAGCGCGCCGCACCGAGCTCCAGCGCCATCCGGAGGAAATCGGGCGCAGGCGAATTCAGATTTGCAAAAGCGTAGCCGGACATCGCGATCAGCGGAATCGCGGGTGCCCTCTCGTGGAAGATCCTGATCGATTCGAACCCGCGCATATGCGGCATGAAGATATCGATGATCATCAGGTCGAACTGCCCGTGCTCGAGAGCGCGCAGTCCTGCCTCACCTCCTTCGGCAATCGTCACCTGGAAACGATTTCGCTGTAGATAGACTTCGATGGCCATGCACACCATCGGGTCGTCGTCGACAACGAGAATATGGCGCAGACTTTCTGTCCCCGTTTGAGTTTCCCGTTTCGGCGATTCAATAATTGAACCGTGGGGCAAGCCATTCTCCTCTGGTTTGGATCGAAGAATTGACGGTCGCAAAGTCCGGCGGGAGAACCAGCAAGGCGAAGGCGATGGACGCGAACTCTGCGGCCATGCGGCGCGATGGTCCGGAGCAATGGCTGATCGCCGTAACCACTCGTCCAGCGAACGAGGCTGCGCGACGTCCGACTGAGGCACGGATACGATGGTTCCGGCTCACGAGGCCCCCTTGCCACATTTTCCTGCCAACCCGCTGCAGGAACGGCGCGCGTGTTAAGAGCGAATCGGCGCGCCGCTCTCAATTCCGCCGCAAATGCCGCAAGCTGTCTGCCCCCCAACGGGTATATAGACGACGCCACAACCTTTACAATATGATTATGTCGCCGTGCAACTGGATCACGAGCCGGACGCGGCGTCGATGATACGTCGAACACCTCGGATTGAGTCTGCATGACCGCGAGCGGCTACCCGTCCAACCAGCTGCTGCAAATGCTCGACGCGGCTGATCTCGATCTGCTGCGCCCTCATCTGGCGACGGTCGAAATGGTCAGGGAATCTGTCTTGGGCGAGGCGGGTGCCGCGTTGAGATACGTCTACTTCCCGCACGGTGGAACCGTGTCGATCACGGTCGGCCTGTCCGAAGGACAAACGATCGAGGTGGCGATGCTGGGCCGCGACAGCGTCATCGGTGGCGGTGCCGCGCTTGCCGACGGAATCGCGTCTGCGGACGCGATCGTGCTGTTCCCCGGTCCTGTTTCCATGCTTGAATTAGCGGCTTTCCGCGCTGTGGCTGCCGCGAGCGTCCCGTTTCGCAGCCTGGTGATCCGCCATGAGCAGGTCCTGCTCGCGCATGCGCAGCAATCGTTGCTCTGCAATACGCTGCACCCGGTCGAGGCACGGCTCGCACGATGGCTCCTGCGTGCCCGCGATCTGTCCGACAGCGAGGTCCTGCCGCTGACACAGGAGACACTGGCGCAGATGATGGGCGTCCGGCGCAATGCCATATCCCTCGTCGCACATGCGCTCCAGCGCGCCGGCATCATCCACTACACGCGCGGGCAGATCGAAATCATCGACCTGCCGGCGCTGCGGACGACGTCATGTGATTGCTATGCAGCGGTGAAGGCCCACCACGCGGCGTTGATCGGAATCCGGCAATGACGCCGATGCCGATGCAGCGGGCTGCATGCCGCCGTGCACACAATGTGGCATCTGACGTAGTTGCCCGGATTACAATGAACCAATTGCCAATATATCCCGACGCGAACATGATGGAGTTTACCCGCGCGGGGAAATGAATTCGGGCACCGCGACCGAATGGCGCAGGACACGGGAGGCAGCTTTGGAAACGATGGTGCGTTCATCCAACGGTTTCCTGTCCGCATTGTCGGCGGACGATTATGAATTGATCCGCCCCTATCTGCGCACGGTCGACCTGCCGCACGAAGCGGTGCTGGTCGAAACCGGCGAGACGCTCAAGCGCGCCTACTTTCCTCATCGCGGCGTCATTTCGCTGGTGGTGAAGCTCGCCAGGGGCGAGCATGTCCAGGTCGCCATGATCGGCCGTGACAGCCTGCTCGGGACACTCTCCACCATGGGCGATGCCTGCGCGCTGAACACGGCAATCATGCTGGTTCCCGGGGCCGGCTCAGTAATGGATCTCGACCGGCTGCGCGGCGCGGCCGACCAGAGCAGCACCTTGCGGGCGCTGCTCACCCGTCACGGGCTCGCGGTCTACGCGCAGATTCAGCAGACCGCGGGCTGCAACGCCGCTCATGCCGTGGAATCGCGGCTGTCGCGCTGCCTGCTGCATACCCATGACCTCAGCGGCGACTACCGGCTGCTGCTGACGCAGGAGGCGATGGCGCAGATGATCGGGGCGCGGCGCAACAGTGTGTCGCTGGTCGCCAACACCTTGCAGCAGGCCAATTTCATCCATTACAGCCGCGGACACATCCAGATCCTCAACCTGGACGGCCTGCGCCAGACGGCGTGCGAGTGCTACGCCACCGTGAAGGCCCAGTACGACCGGCTGCTGGGCCAACGCTGACCGGCGCGGCCGCGTGGTAAACCCGCGGCTAATGCCGGCCTGCAAACACGTATCGTCGCGCTACCGGAACTGAAATCTGGATGCCGTAGACATCAACGCGCCTCGCGCCGGACGGACCGCGCGACGGAGAACCGTGACCAGGACAGGCAGACCCATGTTTGAAGTGACCGTCGCGCCGGCGGGGAAGGCGCTCGATGCTGAGCCCGCGCGCGAGCCGGGCGCATATGCGGCGCTCGTGCGCGAGATCGGCGAGGACGGTGCCGGCGAAGTGCGCACCGTGTTCTGGAGCGAGACTTGCGCCCGGCTGCAACTGTTCCGCACGCTGTCGCTCGCGCAGCACAACGCCAGGATCGCGCGCGAAGCGCATTCGCTGAAGAGCGCGGCCGGAACGTTCGGCTATGCCAGGCTCGCCGCGCTGGCGCTGCGGCTGGAGAAGTCCGCCGGGGCGCTGGGCGAGACTGAATTTCACGATCTGCTGGACCTGATGGATGCCGCCTTCGCCGCCGCACGCGCGCAGGATCCGTAGAGGTAGAAAAGTCCGCACCGAACCCGCCGTACTTCTACGGCGTGCGATTTTCACAGAAGGCTAATCATAGGTGGCGATAGTCGCGGGAAACCAGGAGGGTTTCCATGTTCACCTACGAGACTGCGGACCAGAAGGAAGTCCGTCGCTTCCGCATCGCTCAGTTCAACGGCCGCATGGCGACGGTGACGTCCGGCGAGTCGACGGTGACCGGCTTCGTGCGCTCGGTCCTGGAGCAGGAATCGAGCACGCCCCCGCGCTGGACCATCACCATCATCCCGAGCGCGCCGAAGGCAGAGATCAAGCCGCTGCGTGCCTCATCGCGCGCGCGTCCCTTCGCTGAAGATTATTTCTGAGCACGGTCGGGGTCCTGCCGAGGTCCCCCGGGGGCGCCGCCGGACGGCGGCGCAACCAAGCAGCCTCAATCGATCGAATGCAGCAGCGCCGCGCGGACGAGGTCCGCGGTGTTGCGGGCGCCGAGCTTGCGCATCGCCTCGGCGCGATGGCTCTCGAACGTACGCGGGCTGATCTGCATGCGAAGCGCGCCCTGCTTGTTCGAATAACCCTCGCTGATCAGCCGGAGCACCTCGCGTTCGCGCTTGGTCAGCCGCTTCTGGCCCGACAGGCCGAGCAGTTCGGCGCTCGGCACGCGCTGCGGCTGCTGCGCGCGGGCGGCCTTCAGTTCGACGTCCTCGGTCCCGGACGGGATCGACACGCCACCCTTGTGGGAGCCGGCAAGCTGCTTGACCAGGCCGCAAACGCGCTCGGTCTGCGCCAGCGCATTGTCGACCACCCGCTGCAAATAGACCCGGTCGCCCGAGACAGGTGCGAGCTGGTCGCTGTGGTGCTTGATTTCGCCCATGTAGAGCAGGAGCGCAGTCAGGGGACCGTTGAGCTCGCGGGCGATGGCGGCGGCCATTTCGTCGGCTGCCTTGGCCCGGGCGGCATTCAGGCGGACGAAATCGAGCTCTTCAGCTGGAGCGGTGCTGCTTTCGTACCATTCCGACGGCCGCGAATCGGTGGCCGTATCATTCTGTGACCCCATGTGACCTGTTTAGCGGAACCAGGGCCGATCTGTGGTTAACTTTTTGCTCCGTAAGACTACGGTGATTTTGACGGTTTTGCGCTAAAACCTCGGCATCGGCACAATTTGTGCTTGCGTGGCGCCGGCCTCGACCATGCAAGGGTTGAGAATTTCGACCGCATCCCAGGTAAGCGGGTCAAAACTTCCTTAACGGTCGTCTGCCGGTCAGGCGCCATGCCCCCGGATTTTACGGATTAATTAACGGCGACTTGCTTCTCTAGATCAATTGAGAGCGCGCAAATGCCTCCACGCATTGGGCCGGCAGGCCTGCCTGGAATCGTTGCGAAAGATTGCGTGCCATGGACGAGATCGATCGGCTGTCGGAATTCCTTCAGAGGCTGACGCCGCTGTCGCGCAGCTGTCTGCTCAGCGAGCTCGAGCGGCTCGAACTCTGCGGCATCGACATGCCGGGCTCGGCCAGCGTTCAGGCCAGGCTTCGCGCCGAGTTTCGCAAGGACGGATCGACCCTGGCACGCGCCACCAATCCCTCACGCTATTTCTTCGCGCCGCTCGAATTGCTCCTGATCGACGGTGCGCCCGAGCACCCCAATATGGGGCGGATCTCGCGCAACACGCTGACACCGATCTGGGAGTGGATCTGCCGCGACCTGCTGCCGACCATGGCGCGCGACTACATCAAGGCGATCAACGACCAGGTCACCGCCAACAATCCCAAGGAAGTCCTGAAGATCGCGTCGATCTTCCAGACCAAGGTCGTCAAGGTGCTCGAGAATACGCTGGCATCGGCGGAGAGCACCGAGCTCGCCCGCGGCAAGCTCGCGCAATACACGGCCTCGCGCACCGCCTTCGACGACGTGAAGAAGATGCAGCATGTCTTGCGCGCCGGCGACGCGCTGCCGAAGTTCAACGAAAAGCTGCCCGAGAAGATCGCAAAATTCGACGACGGACAGGTCGCGCAGATCACCTCACAGCTCGATGCCTTCAAGAAGGCCCATCCCGACGCGCTGCCCTTCGCGCTGGCGCTGGTGGCGCGGCGCCTGAAGACGTCCTGGCAGCTCGTGCGCCTTGCCACCAAGGCCGCCGCCACCAAGAGCGCGACCGATGTCGCCGCGACGCCCTATGCCTGCGTCGTTTCCATGGTGCTCGACCGGCTCGACGACAAGCGCCTCGCCCTCCGGATCGCGCTGCGCCACAACCGGATCCTCATCGCGCGCGACCTGCTCGCCGATATCTACGACACGGAATATGCGCTCAAGGTGCGCATCGACGGCATCGAAGGTTGCGAATGGGGGGTCCGGCTCCAGCAATTGATGGACGCGATCGCGGCGCTGGTGTCGGCCGAGGTCAGCCGCTTCCCCTCCAATGTCGGACACATCCTCGGCTCGCGCCGGCTGCGCAGCCACGACACGCTCGGCGGCAAGCTTTCCTATCTGGCCTGGAAGGGACGCGACGCCGTGCAGGACGGCGCGGCGGCGTTTCGCAAATTGATCGGACAGACCTGACCCGTGGTCAGAGCAAGTGTGCAGCGGTTTTCCGACAAGATCGTGCTCGAACAACGAGGCGCACCGCGCAGCTAGCGCGGCAGGCACAGGAAGCGATCGAGAAATCGCCCCGACAGCACGAATCTGAACCACCAATACATCATTCGCCGCATCGACATAGCTGTAATCCTAAACAGCCCACCACCGGCTATGCGGACCAATAGCGCAGGTGCAGCAATGCGCATGTGATGTGCTTCACACTCGCGCCGTCGGGCCCGCGCATTGTCGCAGAACCGTCACGCGCGAAGACGAAAACATGCGCGCATCGCGCGAAAATGAGTTCGTCGGCGGCGCCGTTCTCCTATTCTCCGATCCCTCGCATGAGCATTGGGAAGGAATCCGCGATGAGCTCGAACGGAAGGACATTGACGGCAGCATTTCTGCTTGCGGGCGCGCTGGCGCTCACATCGACCACGATGGCACAGACCTCGCCGCCACAAGGCAATGCCGCGCCGACCGCCGACAACGCAGTCCTGCTCACCGTGTTCTTCAAGCACGATCAGTCCCGTCCGCTGAACGAGCTGAACGCGCAGCTCGAGAAGCAGGGCTACTACAAATCCTTCCCTCCGCCCGGCGTCGAGGTCGTGAGCTGGTACGTGATGATGGGCATCGGCCAGGTGATCACGCTGCGCCTGCCGGCCTCGCGCTTGCGCGAAGTCAATCGCATCATCGAGGACACAGCGTGGGGTCCCTACCGCACCGAGTTCTATCCGACCTACGACTACAAGGCCGTCGGCATTGCCCAACATGACAAGGCCACAGCCAATTGAGGCGTCCATTATTCAATTGGGCGAAGTGCATGCGGCTTCGTCCAATTACAGGACACGGGCGCACGCGCCGCCAAACTGCGTATTGCGAAAATCCCCTCGTGATTGCCGCGCACGCGTTCGCAACGCGCGGGCAAACGTAAAAACTTCTCGAAGGAGATCGGGACAATTTTAGATTTGATGCGCGCTTTAACGTTACCCAGATAATTCAACAATCGGCTGAAGCCCTCCATATTTGAAACTGCTCACGTCGCTAACACACCGGGACGGAACGGGAGTGGTTGCGATGAACGACGAAATTGTTGAGCTCGCCGGACGGAGGCCCAGGACCTTCGGACGGCGAAAGGTGACGCCACGCGCTTGCGTGGCCGACAGCAAACGCCACTTGCGCGCCTTCATGAGCGAGGTGCTGGAGGATCTCGGCTTCGTCACCAGCGAGTGCGCCGGCGCCGACGAGCTGCAAGCGACGCTGACGCGCGAGCTGCCGGATCTGATCCTGCTCGGCATCGCCGCCGATGGCATCGAGCCGGGAAAATTCCTGGAGATCCTGGTGCGCGAGGCGTTCGACGGCAAGGTTCTCGCCGTCGGCGCCCGCGAGTCGATCATCGTCAAGGCGGTGCAACAGGTCGGCGAGGAATATGGCCTTGCGATGCTGCCGCCGCTGACCACGCCTTTCGCCGCCGAGACGCTGCGCGAGCGCGTCGCGATGCTGCTGCCGGAGGAGCCGGCGCCGAGCCCGGCCGTGCATGTCGGCGAAGCGCTGCATGCCGGCTGGCTCGAGCTGTGGTACCAGCCCAAGATCGACGCGCGCACGTTGGTGCGCAGCGGTGCCGAGGCCCTGGTGCGGATGCGGCATCCGACCTGGGGCGTGGTGCCACCCGCCTATTTCATTCCCGAGGCGCATGATCCGCACTTCCGCGACCTCTCGGAATTCGTGATCGAGCGCGCCATGCAGGACTGGCACTATCTCCTGGAGCAGCAGAGCCCGGTCGATCTCTCGATCAATTTGCCGGCGTCCTATCTGAAGGAGCCGCAATCGGTCCGCGATCTCTGCCGCCACGTACCGACCCATCCGGCCTTCGGCGGCCTGACCATCGAGATCGACAGCGAGGAGGCGATCCGCGACCTCGATATCCTTTCCGAAATCGCGCGCGAGATGCGCCTGCACAATATCGGCCTGTCGATCGACAATCTCGGCGCCAACTGGCCGGAGCTGATGGACCTCGGCAAGATTCCCTTCATCAAGCTGAAGGCCGACCGGCACTTCGTCACCGGCAGCGGCAGTGACCGCCTCAAGCGCACGGTGTGCCGCCACATCGTCGAGCTCGCGCAGGGCTACGGCGTGCGCACCATCGCCGAAGGCGTCGAGAGCCGCGCCGACCTCGTCGCCGCCAACGAGCTCGGCTTCGACCTCGTGCAGGGCTTTCTGTTCGGCAAGCCGATGCCACTGAAGAAGTTTGCGCGGAGCACGCTGACGCGGACGGTGATGGACCCGGCCTGAGGCGCGCAGCCTCAGGCGAACCGCCGCGCGAAGAACACGCAGACCACCACCAGGGCGGTCGCGGCGATCATGCTCCAGGCCACCGGCTCGTGCAGCAGGAAACCGGCGAGCGCGAGGCCGAAGAACGGCTGGAGCTGCTGCAACTGGCCAACGCGGGCGATGCCGCCGACCGCAAGGCCGCGATACCAGAAGATGAAGCCGACGAACATGCTGAAGATCGAGACATAAGCGAGCCCGATCCAGGCGGACATGCTGACGCCGCTCCAGGTCGGCGGCCAGGTCCAGACCGCGACCGGAATCATCAGCGGCAATGCGAGCAGCAGCGCCCAGGAGATCACCTGCCAGCCGCCGAGGCGGCGCGACAGCGCGGCGCCCTCGGCATAGCCGAGCCCGCACAGCACGATCGCGGCCACCATCAGCAGATCGCCGGTGAGCGAGGCNGAGCCGTCATTGGAGAGGGCAAAGCCGATCACCGTGGCGCTGCCGAGGATCGCGAACAGCCAGAACAGCGGCTGCGGCCGCTCGCCGCCGCGCAGCACGGCGAAGACCGCCGTCGACAGCGGCAGCAGGCCGATGAAGACGATCGAATGCGCGGAGGTGATGTGCTGGAGCGCGAGCGCGGTCAGCAGGGGGAAGCCAACCACGACGCCGATCGAGACGATGGCGAGCGAGGCAAGATCCTTCCGCCCGGGCCGTGCCTGGCGGAGCAGGAAGAGCACGGCGACGCCGATCAGCGCCGCGATGACCGCGCGCGCGGACGTCAGAAACAGTGCGGAGAAACCGCCGACCGCGACGCGCGTCGCCGGCAGCGAGCCGCTGAAGATGATGACGCCGAGAAGCCCGTTGCCCCAGCCGCTGCCCGCAGATTGCATGTCCGCCCCGTTCTTTTGAGGCGCGACATTCGGCCTGCCGCGCTGGCGAGGCCAGTTACAATCCAGTACAATCTGGCAAAACTGTATGGGTATGGAAGGTCATACACCTTGGACAGCGAGGCTCAGACCAGAGGCCGCGGCGGAACGCGGACCGTTGATGTGATGAGCGCGATCCGCGCCAAGGTCGCAGGCCGTGCGCTCGGCGCCGGCGACCGCCTGCCGTCGATCCGCAGTCTCGCCGCGACGATGGGTATTTCGCCGTCGACCGTCGTCGAAGCCTATGATCGCCTCGCCGCAGAGGGCCTGATCCGCGCCCGCCGTGGCTCGGGCTTCTATGTCTCGCCGACCGTCACGCCGCCGCTGGCGTTGACCGAGGCCGAGCCGCGCCGCGACCGCGAGGTCGATCCGTTCTGGGTCTCCCGGCAATCGCTCGATGCCGACGCGGCCGTGCCGAAGCCCGGCTGCGGCTGGCTGCCGCCGGAATGGATGCCGGAGGCGGCGTTGCGCCGCGCCACCCGCGCGCTGGCCCGCTCTGAGGCCAGCGTGCTGACCAATTACGGCTCGACGTCTGGCTCCCTCACCCTGCGCCGGCTGCTGCTGACGCGCCTTGCCGAAGACGGAATCGAAGCTTCGATCAACCAGCTGCTGCTGACCGGCTCGGGGACGCAGGCCACCGATCTGATCTGCCGCTTCCTGCTCCGCCCCGGCGACACGGTGCTGGTCGACGATCCCTGCTATTTCAATTTTCGCGCGTTGCTGCGGGCGCATCAGGCCAGGATCGTCAGCGTGCCTTATACGGCATCGGGCCCTGATATCGCGCGCTTCGAGCAGATTCTTGGCTTCGAGCAGATTCTTGGCAGCGAGCGGCCGCGGCTCTACATCACCAATTCAGCGTTGCACAATCCGACCGGCGCGACGATCTCGCTTCAGACCGCGCACCGGCTGCTGACCGCAGCTGCCGCGCACGACCTCACCATCGTCGAGGACGATATTTTTGGCGACTTCGAGCCGGAGCGCTCGCCGCGCCTGACCGCGCTCGACGGCTTGAACCGCGTGATCCGCATCGGCAGCTTTTCCAAGACGCTGTCGGCCTCGGTGCGCTGCGGCTATATCGCCGCGCGGCCCGACTGGGTCGAGCATCTCGTCGACCTCCAGGTCGCAACCAGCTTTGGCGGGCCGAGCCCGGTCGCGACCGAGATCATCGCCAAGGTCCTGGCCGGCGGCGGCTATCGCAAGCACATGGACGAGCTCCGGCAGAGACTGACGCGGACACGCCGTGAGGTCGCGCGAAAACTCCAGGCGCTCGGCATCGAGCCCTGGCTGATGCCGCGCGGCGGCTTCTTCCTGTGGTGTCACCTCGCGAGCGGGCAGGATGCCACGGCCGTCGCGCGCGCTGCACTCGAGGAGGATGTCGTGATGGCGCCGGGCAACGTGTTCAGCGTATCGCAGGCAGCGCAAAACTTCATGCGGTTCAACGTGGCGCATATGAACGATGCACGGACGTGGGACGTGCTGCGGCGGGCGTTGAAGGCGAAATCGATCGGCCGCTAATACAGCGGCTCCTCGTACACCGGTTCGCCGTCGAGCAGCAGGCGCTTGATGGCGGCGCGGCCTGAGGGGAGCACGGCGGTGACGACGCGGAGCTTCTGCTGGTTGCGGGCCTGCTCGAGCTTCCTTCCCTCACCTTCCGGCACGAAATAGCTTTCGAGACCGTATTTGATCGTCAGCTTGTCGCAGAAGGTGCGAACACTCGAGCCGCAGGAATAGCTGACCCGGCCGCGGATCAGCACGTCGGGCGCCGTGACCGTGACGGGCTCGGCGGAGACCGAGACGGCCTCGTAGAGCCCGTTGGCATTGGGCGCGAGCTTGACGAACACGATTGGATTGCGCGTCTCGGTCGTCTTGCCGGCGAGCGCGCCCGAGGGCAATTGCGAGATGTCGTAGCGGAGCACGACATAATCGCCGCGCAGGAAATCGCGGGGATCGACTGGCTGGGTCTGCAAGGTCACTTCACGGCCCTCGCGCAGGATCTGCATGCGATCGGCGACCATCAGCACCAGCAGCACGCATTGGAACAGGACGGCGACGCCGAACAGCACCGCTCTCGGGATGCGTTGCCAGATTTTCGTGATGGCCTCGATCATCGCGCAGCCCTCGGCAGTGCGCGATTGAGCGCGGTTGCAAAGATGACGGCGACGATGCCGGCCGCCGCAAGGAAGGCCGAGCGGCGCAGCAGCGAGCCCTTCACCGCCCAGGTGATGCCTGCAATGACGCCGGCGATCCCGAGCCAGCCGGCAACGGCGCGCGGACGCACGTCGTCGAGCATGCCGGAGACGACGAGGCAGAGCATGGCGCAGAGCAGCGCGGCGTAAGCAAACCAGGGCTCCCCGGCCGCGGATGCCGGCCAGATCGGCGCCGCGAGCAGGACGAGTCCGATCGCACATGCGGCAAGGATTTCGCCGGCGCGCCTGGTGATTGCGGCGGACGCGAGAGCGAGGACTACTCCCGCAGCTCCGCACATGATCGCCCACAAGGGTTGGGCCGATGCAGAGCCGGTCCGGAAGCGGATGATGTCGTCAACTGTCGTCACCTCCAGGAAGGCGACGACAGCCAGTGCAAACGCACCGTAGGTCGACAGAACGCTCCCGAGCAGAAGCGCTCTCGGCGACCGCGCCGCGGCGATTGCAAGGCCGGCGCCGAACAACAGCGCCGCGCCGTTCGCGAGCACGAAGGACGGCTGAAGGCCATCGAGGTCGAAGCGAAGCGACGTCGCGACCCACCACGGCAGCACAGCGATCGCAACGAGGTGGGCCGCGACGCGGGAATTCCACAGAAATGCGAGAGCGGTCGCGATCAACCAGACCGCCACGAACGGAAGGTGCAGGGTATCAGGCGCATCAACGCTGCGCATGCAGGTCCAGATGCAGGCGGCGACGAGGCCAACTGCGAGCGCGCCGCGCGAGCCGGTCAGCAGCGCCGCGGCAAACGCACCGATCGACCACAGCAGCATGCCGCCGGCAAAGTCGTCGCCGAGATGATACATCTGGCCGACCAGCGCGATGCCCGCGCCGAAGATGATGGCACCGATGGTGGCGCAGAGATCGGCGAGAACGTTGCGGCCCGTCGCGGCGAACCATGCACCCAAGCCGCCGGCGACGACCATGCCGGCGAGCAGGATCGCAAACCGCAACAGCCGTGCGATCTCCGTCCAGTGCGCCGCGACGAAGGCGAGGAATGCGGCCGCGATCAGCAGGCCGCCGACGATGGCGACGACCACCGCGATGTTGATGCCGGGCGAGAGCGGCGGCAGGGCACTGCGGATTGAGGCGGCGGCCGCCGGCGCGATCACGCCATCGGTTTCCCATTGCGCAAGGTCAGCTTCGAGACGCTGCCGGTAGGCTTTGTCGAACATTGACTTGAATTACCCGATTCCATGCCCGCCGGCGGGCTGTTGCTAGGTCGGAGCCCGCCGCCAACAGGTTCAACCTGACACCGTTCGTTGGCCGCTCAAACTCCGTTCGCGGATCGCCTGCGCGCCGGCCAGAATGCCGCGCTGGAGCGCGCGCGCAGCCGGTGAGAGGTCGCGACCAATGCGCCAGAGCAGATAGAGCTCGCGCTCGATCACGGGATCGACCAGCTTGCGCCAGGTGAGCACGGGATGGTCGGCCTCCGGCCATGCGAGACTCGGCAGCGGTGCAACGCCGACACCGGCCTCGACCAGCGCCAGCAGCGTTGCGGGATGCTCGGCCTCGTGGATCGGCGTGCCCTGATCGAGGTCCGCGACGCCGCGCTCGATTTCGAGCCGGATGCCGGTGCCCGACGCCATCACGACAAGGCCAGCCTTGGATGCCTCCGCCCAGCTCACCGCGTCGCGCGTGCTGAGCGGATGATCGCGGCGCATCACCAGCGCGAAATTGTCGACCAGCAGTCGCGAAGCATCGAGCTCGGGATCGTCGCCGGGGACATTGGCGATGCCGAGATCGACATCGCCGCCGCGCAGCGCCGCAAAGATCTGGTGTCGCGAAATCTCCTTCAGCGTCACCGCGACCATCGGATGCTCGCGCTGGAACGCCGCGAGCACGCGCGGCATCAGCCGCAACGCCACCGACGGCACGCAGGCCACGGTGACGTGGCCTCGGCGATGTTCGCGCAGATCGCGGAGATCCTGGAGCTGGCGATCGAGATCGGCGAGCAGGCGCTGGATGCCCGGCATGAAATCCGCGCCGACCTTGCTGAGCTGAAGCTTGCGCGTGGTGCGGTCGAGCAGCCGCACGCGCAAGTTTTCCTCGAGCTGGCGCACCGCCTGGCTGACCGCGGATTGCGACATCCCGAGCGCACGTGCCGCCGCGCTGAAGCTGCCGGTCTCGACGACGCGGACGAAGGCGCGGAGCTGTTTCAGGTCGAGCTGATCTATCAGCATAGCTTATAAATATATCTCTCTATTCCGGATTGTTAATGAAAATATCCGATGCGAGGATTTTGGGCGAAGACCGGGAATGATCATCAATTAGGCAGGCAGCGAGCTAACTCGTTGTTTTCGCAAATCAAAGGACTAGGACGTGATCAACAGACGCGACCTCATGAAATATTCGCTGCTGGGCGCAGCGACCGCGCCACTGGCCGGCCTCAGCACCCCGGGCTTCGCGGCCGGCAGCAAGGTGGCGATCGCCGAGGCGCTACGGCTCGGCATGTACAACTCGCTCTATGTCGCCGCGGACAAGGGGCTGTTCGCCAAGCACGGCCTCGATGCCGACCTCTCCACCGCCGGCGGCATCGCGCTGCCGGTGCCGATCCTGCTCTCGGGGCGCAGCCAGATCGGCGTGACCAGCCCGGGGATGTCGGTCAACGCGGTGCGCGAGGGCGGCAAGATCAAGAACATCGCGAAGATCGTCGGCGGCGTGTCGATGTGGGGCATTGCCAGGCCCGACAGCAAGATCAGGACGATCGAGGATCTGCGCGGCAAGACCATCGCGACGCTGAAATTCCCGTCCTCGACCATTCAAGTGCCGACCTACGCGATCAAGACCATTGGCAAGTTCGATCCAAAGGACGCCGGCGTCACCTTCCTCGAATTGCCGCCGGGCGCGCAGGCCGCCGCGGTGAAGGACGGCCGCGCCGACATCGCCACCGCCTTCGAATGGGACGTCAGCATCGCCGCCGAACAATTCGGCCTCGTTCCCGTGCTGTCCTTTGCCGACGCGCTGGGATCGCTCTGCTTCACCACCGCGATGGCGACGGAAGAGACGATCGCGAGCAACCCGCCCGCGGTGCAGGGCTTCTGCAATGCCATCGCGGAAGCGCAGAAGCTGATGCACGAGAACAATGCCGTCTTCACCGAGGTCGCCGAGAAGTATTTCCCGAAGGTCACGCCGTCGGTCGTCGCCAGCGCGACGAAAAACTTCTTCGGCTCGAAGACCGCGATCCCGCGCAACCCGACCATCTCGGCTGACGAATGGGACCGCGCGATGCAGCTCGAGCAGGGCGGCGGCGCGGTGCAGTCCGTTCTTCCGTACGCGCAGATGGTGGACAACCGCTTCGCCGAGCAGGCCACCAAGCAGTTCGGTCTCGCGTCATGACAGTGAATACCTCTCCCGCGCGCGAGCAGCGCTTCGTGACGCTGCCGGCGCGGCCCGAGCCGCTCCGGCTCGCGGTCGACGAGACCGCGGTGGTCGTCGTCGACATGCAGAACGCCTATGCCTCGCCGAACGGCTATCTTGATCTCGCCGGGTTCGACATCTCCGGCGCCAAGGCCGCGATCACGGCGATCCAGGACGTGGTGAGCGTCGCGCGCGGCGCCGGCGTTCCCGTGATCTTCTTCCAGAACGGCTGGGACGCCGATTACGTCGAGGCCGGCGGGCCGGGCTCGCCGAACTGGCACAAGTCGAACGCGCTGAAGACGATGCGGAAGCGGCCGGAGCTGCAAGGCAAGCTGCTCGCCAAGGGCGGCTGGGACTACGCGCTGGTCGACGATCTCCAGCCGAAGCCCGGTGACATCGTGGTGCCGAAGACGCGCTACAGCGGCTTCTTCAACAGCCAGTTCGACAGCATCTTGCGCGCCCGCGGCATCCGCAACCTCGTGTTCTGCGGCATCGCCACCAATGTCTGCGTGGAATCGACCCTGCGCGACGGCTTCCACCTCGAATATTTCGGCGTGATGCTGGAGGACGCGACGCATCAGGCCGGCCCCGACTACATCCAGAAGGCCTCGATCTTCAACATCGAGACATTCTTTGGCTGGGTCTCCAGCGCAAGCGACTTCCGCCGCGCCTTTGCCCAGACCGAAACTGCTCCAGCCAAAGAGGACACGCCATGACCGACCGCGCCATCATTCCCACCGGCACCCACGCCCCCATCGCCCCGTTCTCGCCGGGCATGATGGCCGACAACGTCATCTACGTGTCGGGCACGCTGGCATTCGACGCCAACAACGACGTCGTGCACGAGGGCGATGCCGCCGGCCAGACCCGGCACATCCTCGAGACCATCAAACGCGTGCTGGAGACGGCGGGATCGAGCCTTGCCGACGTCACCTTCAACTCGATCTTCATCACCGACTGGGCGAACTATGCCGCGGTCAACAAGGTCTATGCCGAATATTTTCCGGGCGAGAAGCCGGCGCGGTTCTGCATCCAGTGCGGCCTGGTGAAGCCGGCCTGCCTCGTCGAGATCGCCTCGATCGCGCACAAGAGGCCATGAGGTGGTCGTGCTCGACGCCGGCGAGGCCACAGGGACGGGCGCGCGCTTCAGGCTGTCGTCCGCGCTGCGCATCGCGCTGCTCCAGATCGGGTTGCTGGTGGCGCTGCTTGCGGCGTGGGAGCTCGCGATCCGTTTCGGCTTCATCGCGGTCTATCTCTACGGCCAGCCGAGCGGCATCATCGCCAAAGGCGCCAAGCTGATCGGCAGCGGCGAGCTGCTGCGCGATGCCGCGCTGACGGCGTGGGAAGCCATCGCCGGCTTCCTGATCGGAACGGTGCTAGGCAGCGCGACGGGGCTCTCGCTCTGGCTTTTCCCGACCGGTGCTGCGGTGCTGCGGCCCTATCTGATCGCGCTCAACGGGCTGCCGAAGATCGCGCTGGCGCCGCTGATCATCGTCTGGTTCGGCATCGGGCTCTCCTCGAAGATCGCGATCGCGGCGATCATCACCTTCATCGTCGCCGTCATCACGGCGTTGCAAGGCGCCAAGGAGGTCGACGCTGATTTGGTCAAGCTGCTGCGCTCGCTCGGCGCCTCGCGATGGAAGGCCTGGCGCACCGTGATCGTGCCCGGCGCGATGCCGTGGATCGTCGCGGCGTTCCGTCTCAATGTCGGCTTCGCCCTGATCGGCGCCGTGGTCGGCGAGTACATCGCCTCCAAGGAGGGCCTCGGCTACATGATCTACTACGCCGGCGTGCTCTATGACCTCAACGCGGTCTGGGTCGGCATCGCGACGCTGATGGCGGTGGCGCTCTTGATGTACGGCGCAATCGATCTGATCGAGCGACGCCTGCTCTCCTGACTCGACAACACATCACTCCAATCGCTGGGACGTCATGGCTTTTGCACGCGGCAAGGATGCCGAGATCTATTACGAAGTTCACGGGCGCGGCACGCCGGTTCTGCTCTCGGCCGGCATGGGCGGCAGCGGCTCGTTCTGGGCGCCGCAGCTGGAGGCGCTCGCGACGCGCCACCACGTCATTCTCTATGATCACGTCGGCACCGGCCGCAGTGGAGCGGGTAGCCGCAGCATCGCCGGCATGGCCGACGATATCGCCAGCGTGCTCGACCATGCGAACGTCGATGCCGCGCATATGGTCGGCCATGCCATCGGCGGCATCGTCGGTATCGAGCTGGCGCTGCGCCACCCCAAGCGCCTGCGCAGCCTCACTGTGGTCAACGGCTGGGGCCGCGCCGATCCGTTCCTGCGGCGCTGCTTCGAGATTCGAAAGCAACTGCTCAACCAGTCGGGACCGCAGGCCTATGTGCGGGCGCAGCCGCTGTTTCTCTACCCGCCGCAATGGATCTCCGAGAACATCGCGCATCTCGACGCCGAAGAAGAGAAAATCCTGAAGCATTTCCCGTCCGTCGCGACGATGAACCAGCGCATCGACATGTTCCTGGCGTTCGAGGGCGGCAGGCGCCTCAAAGAAATCAACGTGCCGACGCTGCTGTCCTCCGCCAAGGACGACGCGCTGGTGCCGGCCTATCTCACGCGCGAGCTTGCCGCCGCCATTCCGGATGCCCGCGTGCACGAGGTCGATTGGGGCGCGCACGCCTTCAGCGTGGTCACGCCGAAAGTCTTCAACGACACGCTGCTCGACTTCTGCAAGGCGGTGGACCGATGAACGCGCTTGCGCACAATCTCAACGAGGCCACGCCGATCGTGCTGCGCGCCGAAAATGTCGGCGTCACTTTCGATGGGCAGGGCCGGCCCGTCGAGGCGATCCGCAAGGTTGATTTCGAGCTGCGCCGCGGCGAGACGCTGGCGATCGTCGGCCCGTCCGGCTGCGGCAAGTCCACGCTGTTCAACGCCATCGCCGGCCTGCTGCGGCCGACCCGCGGCCACGTCGAGGTGGCGGGGCGCCGCGTCGACGATGCCGCCGGCCATGTCGGCTACATGCTGCAAAAGGACCTGCTGCTGCCGTGGCGCAGCGTGCTCGACAACGTCATGCTTGGCCTCGAGATCCGCAAAACGCCAAAACCGCGTGCGCGCGAGATCGCGCTGGAGCTGATCAAGGCTTACGGCCTCGCCGGCTTCGAGCACGCCAGGCCGGCGGCGCTCTCCGGCGGCATGCGCCAGCGCGTCGCCATCATGCGCACGCTCGCCTTCGACCCCGAGGTGATCCTGCTCGACGAGCCGTTCTCCGCGCTCGACTTCCAGACCCGCCTGCTGATGCAGGCCGACGTCTCCCGCATCATCGCCGAACGGGGCAAGAGCGCCATCCTCGTCACCCACGACATCGGCGAAGCCATCGCCATGGCCGACCGCGTGCTGGTGCTGAGCGCACGGCCCGCGACGGTGCGGGCGTGGCACGAGATAGAATTGCCGCGCGAGGGCCGCGATCCGGCAGCGTTGCGCACCGACCCGCAATTCCAGGACTATTTTGCGAAGATCTGGGCCGATCTGGAGAAGCCGGCCGGCGTCGCGTGAGGGCCGGATCGCAGCGCTCGATCCATCGATCTTTTCATATTCTGCAAAAGTGATGCTCGGACTGCGCGAATGGTTCGAGGAGACCTGAGGCTGTAGCTTTCAGTCAACTTGGCCGCAAACGGCCACGCTCAGGGAGGACTCATCCATGGAAGGCATCGTCGCCAAAGAGCGCCGTTCGCTCGCCGCGGATCGACGGCGATGAGAGCGCTTCTGTGCCTCGTCGCCGCAACGACGCTGGCGTTCCAGGCGGGCGCCGCGAGGGCAGAGATGCCCACGGACTCGGCTGCGAAATCTTGGCCGAGCCGCGCGATCACCTGGGTGGTGCCGTTCGGGGCCGGCGGCGTCACCGACCTCGTCTCGCGCAAGATCGCGGAGCTGCTGCGGACGCGGCTTGGGCAGCCCGTGGTGGTGGAGAACCGACCCGGCGCCGGCGGGACCATCGGGACGGAGTTCGTGGCCCGGGCCCAGCCCGACGGCTACACCGTGCTGTTCGCCTCCGGCGGGCCCATGACGATCCAGCCGAATTTGGGTCTGACGAAGCTCAACTACGACCCGCTCAAGAGCTACGTCCACGTCCGCGGCGTGAGCTCGTCGAACCAGGTCCTCGTCGCGACCGCGGCAGCGCCCTACAGCACGCTGGCCGAGTTCGTCGCCTACGCGAAGGCCAACCCCGGCAAGGTCAATTTCGGCTCTCCCGGCCCCGGCACGGCCCAGCACCTTGCCGGTGAGATGTTCCAGGCGGCGGCCGGCATCAAGCTGACCCACGTGCCCTACAAGTCGGGCTCGAGCCAGATGACCGACATGATGTCGGGCATCCTGGACGTCTCCTTCGACTACCTCACCGTGCTCAGGCCGCTGATCGGCACCGGCAAGGTCAAGGTGCTCGGCACCACCGGCGCCGCGCGGCTGGCCGCGCTGCCCGACGCGCCGACAGTGCTCGAGGCCGGCTACCCCGACGCCGTCAGTGTCGGCTCGACCTGGGTCTCGCTTCCCGCCGGGACCGATCCGAAAATCGTGGGCAAGCTCTCCGAGGCGCTCGCCGCCGTGCTCGCCGACCCCGGCATCGTCGCGGACCTCACCGCCAACGGCCAGGTGTCGATCGCCGACAAGGGGCCGGCCGACATGGTGCCGTTCATCGTCGAGGAGACGGCGCGATACAAGCGGGTGATCGAGAGCGCGGGGATTGGTACGCAGTAGCAGGCCCAAGGCGTCGCGCATCCGCCATCGGACGACAAAAAGTCGAAAACAACCCCATGCACAGTAGACGGCCTCTGTCAGAACAAGGACTTACCCAAAGGCGACTGCGGAAATACCGAAATTGGCTTGACTGTCGGGCAAAACAGGTGCATGATGGCACCATGGCGGGAGTTTCGACAGCTCAAGCAAATTGGGAATAGCGGGACAGTTGAAAGAACGGTTCGGCCTGGTAGGACGGATCCGTGGCCAGGCGGGCAAGTCTTTGCCCGATGGCGGGCGCGAACTTCGCACCATGGCCTGAACACGCTGAGCAGACGATCAGGCGGGACTCCGGCCAGCGATCGACGATGAATTCCTCGCCCGCATCTCGCCTGATGTCGGCGGGCGCGGTGTTGGTGTAGAGGCAGACGTCGCGATCGATGATGGGCCCGGCCGCGCCCGGGATAAGCGCTGCCAACGCTTCGCTGACGGGGCGAAGTTCGGCATCGCTGGCCTGCGGACCCCAGTCGTCGGGGCCGACCACGGGCCCGTGGTTGTGAGGCGCAGCCTTGACGCCGCGCTGTTCGAAATCCGGAAAGCCGTAGACGATGTTATCAGGACCCCGGTCCAGGATGAAGATCGGGAAGCGACCGAGCGCCACTGTGCCGGGGCGGGCCGGCGCGAACCAGCCGACCGCCTGTCGGGTCACGTTGAGCAGCGCGGCGAGTTGCGGGAGTGCGCGACCGAGCCATGGGCCCAGCGCCAGGATAGCGCGCTCGGCGAAGAACTCTTGCGTCGCCGTGCGGATCGACACGCCGTCGCGGTGCGGCGCAAAGCTCGCGCGTTCCGGAATCACGCGATTCCCGGCGCGTGCGCGCATCAGTCTCATGACGACAGAGGTCAGCAGGATCGCGCCGCCGTCTTGGACGACGACGTCCCAGTCGCCGGGCAGGCTGAAAGCCGAAAATTCCTTGTTCGCTTGAGCCGCCGTCAGCATCGGATCCGCCCGCCCTGTCGCGATCGCGGCCGCGCGCGAGGACGCCACCATGGCGGAGCCGGGGCGGCCGGCCTCCAGAACAGGGGTTTCCGTCAGAACCGTTTGACCGCTTTCGCCCTGCAGTCGGATCCAGCCGGCATGAGCCTCGTCGCTCAGGCTGGTGTAATTGGGGTTTTCGAAATTGAAGCGACGGAAAATGCGACATGACCCATGCGACGAGCCGCGATCCGAACCGGCTACGACGGGATCGAAGCCGAGCGCATCGACGCCGGCCTCCAGCAATGCGGAGAGCGCCGCTCCGCCCATGAGCCCCAGACCCAGTACGGCGACTTCGCATTTTCGCATGAAGGCCTCGGGAGAGATGTGACGACGCGCTGATCATCGTGATGATTTCGCGGGCTGGCAAGGTCGACGGGAGGGCGGTTACGGCCGGCATCGACAACGTCGTCTCAGATCATTGAGGCAGCATCAGCGCGATCAGGTCCCTTTCTTCATCGACGACCTGCCCGGCCAAACATCCGGTGCTCTGCTACTCGACACAAAGCAAACAACCGAAAATAGAAATCATATTGACGTTCGCCAAACATTTGCTACGATCAAAAGTTGTTTTTATTTCTTACCAGTAGATTTTTAGGATTCCTCTACCCACGGGAGGACTCATTATGCGCGTTTATTTTCTCCTAGCTCTGATGCTGAACATCATATTTGCAGGCACCGCTTGCGCGGCAGGCATAGGCGAGAACGAATGGAAATCGTTCCGCAAGATTTATCCCAATCACGTTCAGACCATCGCACTGTCCAGAGCGGATGCGTCCGGCCATTGTCTGCTCATCATCAGCGAACCGCCATCGGATACGCTTCCGAAGCGGTCATACCCGGAGTTGTTGAAATCAATCTTTGGCGATCACTTCGGCGGTGTTGAAGTCAAGAAAAAGAGCGTCGGGCTCGGAGGATGGGTCGAAGATCTCGTTGTCTCGCTCAGCGGCTACAGTGACCTGCGACTTCTCAATGACGACGTTGGGTACTTGGCTCAGGTCATGTGGGGCACAACCTACAAAGCGCCGATCCTCGATTTGTCCAACCTGAAGCCAGCGGAGAAATGGTCAGCACCGCTAAACGTCTCCATTCGCCATACGGAACTTAAAGGCTGGTTGGTCGACGGAACGATGAAACTGTTGCCCGTGGAGTTCACTGCGGCGAACCCGATGACACTGTCCCAACTGGTCCAGCAAAACCGGACCGGCACCTATTTCACCACTGAGCGAGGCGTCGTCGTGCTCCTGATCCAAAGGAACCGCAACTTCGAAGAATACCGAGCCGATTTCCGGAAATTTGCACTCGACTCCGATCTAGTCGTGGGGGCCATCCGCATTGGAGAAACTCATCTTGCCTTGATCGGTAGAGAAAGGGAGACCTCGCTCCAAGCGATGCCGCCTCTGCGGTTCGAGACCGCCCGTTTGCTTGCGACCACTGACAAGGCGGAGCTTGCACAGAGTTACGAACGAAATCAGCTCTTCGCCGGTCGCCTGGAGAAGGGGGAATACGCGGGCAGCGATTGGGCGCCCATCTATCTGTCGCCGGAGCTGATCAATTCGGAACTGGGCAGCACCTTGAACCTGACTGATCAGATGCTGAAATCGTGGTCGATGGCAGGCGCCGTTCAGTATCACGGCTTCGACTATCCAGTTCCGCGCTCGTTTCCCTTCGACGGGAAGCCGATCATGCAACAGGCTCGAGCGCGCGAACCGAAAATCGAGCAGACCTTGTTCAACTGGAATACGACCGGCGCGTATTCGTTGATGAACCACCCTATGAACGGCGGAACAGCCTGGCAAACACTAGCGTCGCTGAACTCCGGCTCGCTTCCGGTCATATACAAGGATGAGAGCCAGCCGGCATATGATGCCGTCTTTGGGCCTTTCGAAGACGCCGGATACACATATTTTCGAAGCCTGCGCGACCCGTTGCTTGCCCGCGTGACCTCCTATCAGGTCATTTTTCAGAGCACGCGAGATCACCCCTTACCCACGGCCTTGCCCATCCACAAGGCTGTGGCGGCAAACGTCGAATCCGTGCGCGCAAAAATCGAAAAATTGCTCAAAGCAGCCCTCAACCTCGCCGCCATGGACGAGAGCACGCTCGTAAGCAGCTGCGAGATTGCGGCGATTGCCGGTGAGTTCCGAAGCACGGACGCGTGCAAGCAAGCAATAGCGCAGATCGTGTTGACGGCGGCCGCCTATCTGCGCGGCTCACCCGCATTCCGCAAAGCTCTGACCGATTTCCTGCTTGACCGAAATCTCGGACAAAGAGTCGGCAACGTCGATCTCGACCTTACCGATCACGCCCTGATTGATTTCGGCTTCGGAACGACAAGCAGATTACCTCCCGAACTGGAGGACGCCGCCGCCCTATTGGCTTCACGCTATTTCGCTCGAAGCGCTCGAATGCTTGGCACAGTCGAAGACGACGACCGCCGCGATGTGTTTGCGATCTACAGCATGGATCAAACCGAAGATCCGGATTCTTATATTCAAACGGCCCGCGTCGTACTGTCGTCGAATCTGCAAGGCGGAGTTGGCGGCCACAACCTGAGTGGAAGGTCCGCCATCGTCGAGACCGATAGCGCGGTCGCACCCGGCAGTTCGAAACTCCTGAGTCGCGGAAACAGAGATGTCATCGTTCTAAATCCCGCCGATGCGGACAAGGCCGGAGTCGTTGCACGCAACGTCGAGAAGCAGGCGGCGAGCGGGACGAGCAACGATGCTATTCAGGCGCAACTTAAAAAGACACTCGCTGAGAGATTCCCTCCACGCAACGTTGTTGCCGCGCTGAATCTCAACAGCGCTCCCTCCCCGGGGCGCGGATTGGCCGTTCTTAGTGATGGCCAATTGCAGCCGTTGCGGCAGGTCGGCCTTTACCCGAATCAAGCTGCGGTCGCGCTGAGAGCCGATGTCGTTGCTTTCGCCAAGCAGCTCAATCTGTCCGTGATCGTCGTAAGGGACGGCAACGACTTTGTCGTGATCTGCGTATTTTGCGGCAGCTCAGGTCAGGAAATGCGAGCGCTCAGTCAGAGTTCTTTGCGTGAGAGCGTCGCCATGGCGATGAAACAGGCGCCAGAGGGCACGGAGTATCGAATCTATTTCCGGGATTTCGCCTCAGATCAGGTGGAGGCGTTCCAGCGAACGATGGCCTTTGCGGATGGACCGCCTTTGCCACCACCACCGCCGGGCCCACCACCAACCATCACCGGGCCCGCAGGCGAGCCTCCCTGGCGTCGCGGGGCCGGCGGTGGATCAGGGAACTCTGGAAACCCTGGTGGTACGGGAAAGAGCGGCCCTCCCGAGGCCCGCTTGCTGATCTTCAAGCGAAACGTCCAGGATGCTCGTCAGATCAGAATTCGGGCGCGCGACGGCGACTCCTTCAGGGTCCCGGAGCAAGCGGAAGTTCAGGCGGCATATCTTCATTTGAATCTCGCTGTGAACTGGCGAGGCGGAACGATTAAGGCCGTAGCCGTGCCAACCAAATCGGACGCATCGATGAGCTTCGAATTGGTGGTCCCGCGGGATGCCGCAGTAACTCCATCTGCCAACATGACTGGCCGGCTGGACATAGAATTGTCGGCAGTTGCGAGCCCGGCCGATCGCAAGACCGTCGCTGATGCAGCCCAGGTGACAGACCTCAAGGGCTCGTTCCGCGAGGGCGTCCAGCAGTTGATTGATCGGCTGCGAAACCTCAAGGTCAACGGCAACAAGATGAAGGATGTAAAGTTCTTTTTCCAAACGACCACATTTGACGCTGTCATAACGGAGGATTTGATGTCTTCGGCGGGTCGGAAGCGAGGTTGAGTTGAGCATCGCTGGGGCTACATCCCCGCAAGAATGCGTTCTTCTGCTCGCCATTCCGTTGACGGTGGAAGAGGTCAGAGGCGACCTGAGTTCGCTTGAGCATCACGACTATGCACGATCAATCGAAGGAGCTGACTTTCTTCTGCCGGAGGCGGTTTTTGAGACCCATTTTGGTCCGGTGGCGAACGCCTGGAAAATTTGTCGGCAGCGGGTGGAGCCTCTGGGTGTCGAAATTATCGAAAACGCCTCGTCGGCGGAGGTTCGACGGGTTCTCCGCGACGGATTTCGTACGATTACTATTTTTGGGCATTGGAAAGGACATCAAGTGCTGGCTGGAGACATTATCGATCCAGTGGCAGTCGCAAACCGGCTACAGGACAGCACCGATGAAATGGCGGAATTGATCCGCCAGACCACGGATTTATCAGCCGTGCAATGCATAGCGGCACAGTCCAATGCAGAACCGATTAGCACGCGCGCGGCACTGGCCGAACAACTGACGACGGTCATTGAGGCCGAACATGCGTTATTCGAGCTGGACTTTCAGGGGAGTGATTCTGTTGGCCTGATGCGCCAGGAGCTGAGCGAACTCAATCGGCGGGCAATCGACACCTGGCTCGCCGGGACGATGATAAGCGGAAACCGGCTCGAGTTGCGGGACGGATTATTCTCTCCAACACAGGTGGCCGATTTTGGATTCTCCGAGTTTTCTGGTTGCATCCATCTTGGGAATTGTCATTCGGCCATTTTGCAGCGAGCGCTGGCATCTCCATCACGCCGCGTTCTGGGGAATGAAGAGATACTCCTCCCCCTCACGTTCTTCGAGGTTTACAGCACGGTCGTTGGCCTGCTTCGTCCCGAACGACCCAGCTACCCTGAATTGTGGCTTGAAGTGCTGGAACGCCTGCGCGGAGCGGAGCCTGATCACGCTCAGCTTTCCTGGAAGGAATGTTTCATCAAGCGTCTATCCGGTTTTTTAAAAAGGTGATCTGAATGGGCGAGCCACGCACGCTTCGCGACGTTCTACAGCAATTTGACAGCGTGATCGCGCCTGCCGGCGCGACGAAATCCAAGATCGATCGGCAAGCGCTCAAGGAGCGGCTTGATATCGTCGAGCGAAGATGTCAGCAGCAATATATCATCTGGCTAAGCATTCTCGCGATCGCGTTCATCTTTGCGGTACTCGTGGTCTGGCTCCTTCTGGACAATCCCAAACATGCAGTGGCGGTCATCGGAGCAACTGGCTTGACCGTTGGGACCATTCTCCCGAAACTCCGGCAGGTCGAGCGCGAAATCTCGCGCATTCGACTGTTCAGCGCGCTTGCTGTTAGCGTCAGTGACGATCAGTTGCCCCCGATGGTGAAGGTATTGGTCAACAAGCTCTGATTGTTGCCCCATCCTGTGTGCGAGGTCTCGCAGGCCCGCGAGGACCGACGTTGAGATTTCTGGCCTGAGATTGGCCAACCAAGCCGATTGTGTCGCGACGACGCCCCTCGGTCGGATCTTGCCCGACACCACCCTTGTGCAAATCGCCGGCCAGTTCTGCCTGTTCGGCAATTCCCCGACGGGGGGCTTGGGTCGGCTACCAATACAGCGACCTGAATATCTTCGGCGCTCCCACCGTCATCTCACAACGCCTCAACAAGAAAGGCCTGCTTCGCAAGGAGGTTGGGTAACAGAGATTATGGCGGAGAGGGAGGGATTCGAACCCCCGATAGGCTTGCACCTATGCCGCATTTCGAGTGCGGTGCATTCAACCACTCTGCCACCTCTCCTGAAGGCGCCATATAGAGGCAGGGCCCCTGTGGTTGGGGGCGTTAATAGGCGAGGATGGCTGGCCAGACAAGGCGCGAAAGGGGAAAATCCGCTGCCTGTTTCCAGCCTCGCACCAGATCCATTGTGGTTTTGACGCGTTTCTGGGGGAGCGGACCGGGTCCATGTCGTCGGCGCAGCGCGCCGAGTGAGGGCTCTTTCCTCTCGAGGGTGTCCCGTTGCGGAGAAAGCCCCCTCCCCGACCCTCCCCCGCAAGCGGGAGAGGGGGCGCACCTCCCTTGTAGCGGGGCATGAAACCTAATCTCATCATGTTCTAGCAGAGCACTTGCCAGCCAAAGGAGCCGCCATGGAGCACCTGACCATCTCCGCCAATGGCGCCGATTTTCATCTTGTCCGCGCCGGAGCGGGCAAACCGCTGCTTTTGCTGCATGGTTGGCCGGAATTCTGGCTGACCTGGGAGCCGGTGATGGCGCGGCTGGCCGACCGGTTCATGCTGATCGCGGCTTCGGCGACAGCGACAAGCCGGACGGGGCTTTTGGGCCGGACGGCCATGCGGCGGACATGCTGGCGCTGATGGAGGGGCTCGGCATCGACCGATTCGGCCTCGTCGGCCATGACGTCGGCGGCGCCGTGATGCAGCCGCTGGCCCGGCGGGCGCCCGAGCGGCTCGCGGGGCTGTTTTTCTTCGATTTCGTCTATCCCGGCATCGGGCCGCGGATGGCGGCGCCCGATCGGCTCAACCACATCTGGTATCAATCTTTCCACCAGATGGAGATGGCTGAGCGGCTTGTCGGGGCGAGCCGCGACAGCTGCCGGCTCTATATCAGCCACTTCCTGAAAGGCTGGGCGCATCGCAAGGACGCGTTCGACGATGTCCTCGACGCCTTCGCCGACAACTACTTCAAGCCGGGTAACCTTGCCGGCGGCTTTGCGCATTATCGCGCCTCGCATGCCGGCCGGGTCGCGATGATGAAGGGCGAGGCCGCGCCGCTGCCGCCGATCAACGTGCCGGCCTGCGTGCGCTGGGCCGAGCACGACCCGCTGTTTCCCTATGAATGGACCGACCGGCTCGGCGAGACGTTTGGCGATCTCGATCTGAAGATATTTCCGGATGTCGGACACTTCCCGCATCGGGAGGATCCCGATCGCGCGGCGGCGGAGATCGCGGGGTTTTTTCAGCGGATCGGGTGGAGCTGAGCGCGGGGGTGCGGCCGCCCCGAGCCAATTCGCAGCGGCATTCGGCGCAAGTCCCCTCTCTCGCTTGCGGGGGAGGGCTGGGGTGGGGGTGTCTCCGCAACGGGACAATCCCCAAGAGGAAAGAACCCTCACCCGCCGCGCGCG
>Ga0063456_1000400_pt1 | contig 27609 bp, 30 predicted proteins | sample AraplaMF_Cvi_mMF_FD_56228 | JGI IMG/M metagenome (GOLD analysis project Ga0063456, IMG submission 56228) | Arabidopsis root microbial communities from the University of North Carolina, USA - plate scrape MF_Cvi_mMF version 2 (version 2) | ecosystem: Host-associated > Plants > Roots > Endosphere ... | reverse complement strand
TGCCAGGGTTTCCGCGCGTGCAACGGGGGATGTCAGGACATGTTGAGAGCTCTATGCGGTGCGGCGATTCTCGCCCTGGCCGCGACGACGGCATCTGCGGCTGATTATGCGCAGGTGCCGATGGCACCTCAGGTCACCTTCAACTGGACCGGTTGCTATGTCGGCGGCCATCTTGGCGGCGCCGCGAGCGAGGATCGCACGACCAACATCGCCGGCGGGAGCATCGATTTCGGCGCGGCCGGCTTTGTCGGCGGCGGGCAGGTCGGCTGTGACCATCAATTCGCATCCAACTGGGTCGTCGGCGCCGAAGGCCGTGCCGCAGGAGCGAGCCTGTCGAGCCACCACGGCAGCAGCGTCAGATTTCCGGCGCTCGGCAACCTCGCCGTGCCATCGCAGTTCGGCCTCAAGAACGATTTTCTGGCCTCGATCACCGCACGGTTCGGCTACGCCTATGGCTCGGGCTGGCTGTTCTACGCGCGGGGCGGTGTCGCCTGGACCCACGAGAAAGTCGACGATGCCTATGGCAGTCCGGCCGCTGGTTTCGCGGTCGATCCCAGCGCGTCGGTGATGCGGACCGGCTGGACATTGGGCGGCGGCGTCGAATGGGCGTTTGCGCAGAATTGGTCGGCCAATGTCGAGTACAATTACCACGACTTCGGCACCAAGGGACCGATCCAGCTGATCAGTCCTGTCGAAGGCATCACCGTGGCCCATCTCAAGGATACGATCCACGCCGCGACCATCGGCGTGAATTATCATTACTGACCGGGAAACGGGGATGGCCGGGACGACGCCGGAGCGCCCATGGCGAGGTGATCCCGCAGTCTCCGCCGGGCAGGCACCTGGCGCGCGGAAATGATCGGCAACGAATTTTCCGCGACGGCCGCCGCCTGCTTTGCACGCCTGCCGCGTTGAAGGGGAGAACAGGGGCCGTTGCCGCGCCCCACAGCTCTTCAAGCGGGGTCTTCATGTCGATCAGTGCGATTGCATCAACCAGTGCGGCGGCGACGACGTCCGCATCGACCGCCACGCCGTCCTCGTCCGCGACATCATCGACCTCGGCGACGTCCTCGACATCGGACACGTCCTCGACGTCAACGGCATCGTCCTCGCAATCGGCGGGTGGAAGCTCGGGCTCGGGCGGCAGTGGTTCGGCCAAGACCGTCGTCAGCGAGGTCTCGATCACCATCGACGGCATCACCACCACGACGATCACCTATTCCGACGGCACGACCGAGGTCGAGAAGTCCGGGAGCGCGCAAAACAGTCAAGGTAGCCAGGCAAGCCAGGGCAGTCAGGCGGGACAGACCTACAACGCGCAGGGCGCGCTCGGCAACAATGCCCAGAGTGCGTCGAGCGCCGGCGCCTAGCCGGGCTCGATAACCGGAGCGGGCACGCGGCCTATTGTGTCCCCGGACGGTGGGCGTCGCCCGGTCCCGGCGCTCCAAAGCCTTGGCGCTCATTCTCCGCACGACGCGACTTCTGCGCGATTTTTCAAGGCATTGGCGCAGTCCGGCGGGCGCAGAATTAGCAAAGAGTCATCGAACCTTTGGCTGTCGCCATAGACATATGAGTGTTGGGGATTTCAGCGCCCAATACCTAACGGACGCCGCCAAGCGATGATATTCCGCTTGCGCGGCGTTGCGCTTTTCAGCCCCATCAGATCAGCTGGAGGCGTGCCAGCCGGGCGGAAACGGCACGAACGGCCAGACCGTCTGGTTGTCGTTGGCGGGCTTCGGCGGTTCCTGAACCGCAGTCCTGATGAGTGGAGCAGGCGGCGTCGACCGCACCGCCAAGCGCAAACATGCACATTGCAAATTCATTGGTGGTCGCCCCAGTCAGTAAATCTTTTCAAAATTCCAGCTCTTTAGAAATCAACGTCAGCTCAAAAAATCGCGACGCGTCCAAAACGGCACGCCCATTCTCAAATCACGCATGCATTGTAGAAAAATAGCCGCCGTGTTTCAACTGGTCTCGGCACCTGCACGTGACGGGTAAGGTTGACCGGTTAGGTTAAGGGCGAGCGGTTGTTGCGGCGGCCTTCGCGATCGTTATCAGATCGGTGCCGGCTTGCGATGGGCTGCCTGAATTCGGTGCTCACACACGATCACAGTTCGTCGCGGCGCTCATATCCAGTGAGTCCTGCGTCATGTCTTTCGAACGCAACGTCAAAACCGTCAGTCCGAAATCGAACTGGACCGAGATCTGGCACCTCTGGACCGTGATCCTGCCACGCCGCTCGATCAATGGGCAGCTCGTGGTCGGCAAGGTCTGGCGCCGCCATGACGGCCGCGACTGGATCTACAAGAAGTTCACCGAGTACGACGGTGAAGTGGCGGCCTAGAAGGCCGCACTCCGTTTCGACCGTGCCGCGAGGCTATCCCGGAGCCTGCACGCGCGGCAGCGGCAATTTGAAATGCCGTTTCGCATAGGCGACAATTTCGTTGTCCGAGGGATGATCGGCCGCTTCCACCGCGACGAGCCGCTTGGCGACGTCGGGTGCGTGCGCGCGAATGTGGTTGGCCAGCTCCGTCTTCGCACTGGCCGGGCCGATGATCAGCACTTCACCGGCATCGGCGAGGGCGCTGGTCACGTCGGCATAGAAGGACTTGTCGGGCGCGGCATGGCCGCTGCCGATCGCGTTGGCCTTGTGATGAAGATGACGCGTCGCCAGCTGCGGATGCAGCGTGACCTCGTCGGAGCCGCTCAAGCCGAGATGAAAGATCTTGGCCTGGGAATGGTCGATCCAGACCACGGCGTGAAAATGAGAGGGCATGTGTTTCGGCCTTGTCTTTGGGAGAACGCCGACATCGATGTGGCGGCGCGTATCTTGGCGACACTAGGCCGGCTGGCGGCCTCCTGGTTGACGCAGGTCAATCCGATCCCGGGCCGGCCGAAAACGCTACCGCCAACCAGTTTGCAGCCCTAACGGTCAGGCGCCATCGACTCAGGCGGCCTTTGCCTGCGAGCTCGCCGCGGGCTTGGCCGGCGGCGGCTTCAGCGGCTTGTCCTGCTTCTTCGACCACGAGATGTAATAGGCCACCGTGGTCATGATCGCGATGCCGGCGATGCTGACGAAGATCTGCGCGAACAGCGAGCCCGAGCTCATCGACAGCTCGAAATGGCCGACGAAGGACAGGAACACGCCGACGCAGAACACCGCGAGCGACTGCTGGCCGCAGACGATCAGGGGATCGAACACCTTCCATTCCAGCCCCGGCCATTCCTTCGGCACGAAGCGGATCACCAGGATCACGATCACGACGAAGTGGATGAAGCGGTAGGGCGCGAGGTTGGTCTTGTCGTTCGGGTTGAAGGCCGAGAACAGCCATTCCGGAAACAGGCCGCCGAGGGTCGGGAAGCGGCCGGCCATGGTCATGACCAGCGCGAAGGCGAGATAGGCGAGGCAGACCCACAGCGTGATGGACGAATTGATCAGCGTCATCGAACGCCGCGCCCCGCCCATCGCGCACCAGGCGCCGAACACGAACAGCACCTGCCAGGCATACGGATTGAAGTACCACTGACCGGCCGGATAGGCGGTCAGGTTGAGGCCGTAATGGCGCGCGGCGAGCCACAGCGCGATCGACAGCACCATCGTCAGATCGGGCTTGCGCAGCATGAACCACAGCACCGGCGGAAACAGTCCCATCAGCACGATGTAGAGCGGCAGCACGTCGAGATTGAGCGGTTTGAAGCGCAGGAACAGGCCCTGGCGCAGCGTCTCGGTGGCGTTGTCGACGAGGCCGGCGACATTGAACTCGTTGATCATCTCGGAATCGCCGAAGCGCAGCGCGAGATAGCTGATCGAGGCGATATAGATCACGAACAGGATGATGTGGGCGACGTAGAGCTGCCAGACCCGCTTGGTGAGCCGGGTGGCGCCGACGAGGAAGCCGCGCTCCAGCATCATCCGCGCATAGACGAAGGAGGCGGTGTAGCCGGAGATGAAGACGAACAGATCGGCCGCATCGGAAAAGCCGTAATTGCGCGTCGTGATCCAGTTCACGACGTTGTCGGGGATGTGATCGAGGAAGATCGCCCAGTTGGCGACGCCGCGAAACAGGTCGAGCCTGAGGTCGCGGCCTTTTTCGGGGAGCGTTGCGCTGACGTTCAGGAAGGCCATGCGGGGCGGGCTTTCGAAGGGGACGGACGCGTAGAGGGCGGATTCTTGGGGGGCGGAGAGGCAGGGCCACCGGGCGGGATCCCCGGACGGAAGGCGGGTACGCAATTGTCACGGTGCAGCATAATGACTATACCCGTCGATGAGGCAGCCGGGGGCCCGGAATCACCGATCAGTTCCCGAATGGTGTCTCTATACTATGCCCGCGGTTTCCACCAACTGCTACCCGCGACGCATCGAATTCGAACGATAAAGACGAGGCCGGACCGACCATGACCGCACGCATTTTCAAGCCCGCCAAGAACGCGATGCAATCCGGCCGGTCCAAGACCAAGGAATGGCAGCTCGACTACGAGCCGGAGCAGCCGCGCGCGGTCGAGCCGCTAATGGGCTGGACCTCGTCCGGCGACATGAAGCAGCAGATCACGCTGCGCTTCCACAGCAAGGAAGAGGCCGTCGCCTATTGCGAGCGCAAGGGCATCGCCTATCAGGTCATCGAGCCCCAGGATTCGATCCGCCGCCCGGTCGCCTATGCCGATAATTTCTCGTTCCGGCGCGGTGAGCCCTGGACGCATTGAGGGCGGGAGCGGCCGCTCCAACCTCATTCAAGGTAGTTCATCCCTGATGCCCGGGCTTGTCCCGGGCATCGACGTTTTGGGCTCGCGTGCAAGAACATGGATGGCCGGGACAAGCCCGGCCATGACGGCGGAGAGGTACGCGCCAGCATTGGGCCCGCCGTCCAAGCTCTTGGCACCCATTCGCCCCCGTGCTTCGCTGGCCCGCATGACACGACCATGACGGGGTGGGGAAATGGCCGGGCGTGACCAGCTCGACGGCGTCGATCTGAAGATTCTCTCCGAGCTCCAGCAGGACGGGCGCATTCGCAACAACGAGCTGGCGCTGCGCGTCGGCGTGTCCGCGCCGAACTGCCTGCGGCGGCTGAAGTCGCTGTTCAGCCGCGGCGTGATCCGGGCCGTGCGCGCCGTCATCGACGAGCGGCGGCTCGGCTATGAGGTGGTGTCGTTCGTGTCGATCCAGCTCGGCAGCCAGGCCCAGCCGGTGCTGGAGGCGTTCGAGAGCTCGATATCGGCGATCCCGCGCATCCAGCAATGCTGGCGGATTTCGGGCGACACCGATTATCTCCTGAAATGCGTGGCGCCGAGCGTCGAGAGCATGCGCCAGCAGCTGCTGCATTTCGCCGCGATGCCTGATGTGAAGAACGTCCGCAGTTTCCCCGTGTTGGGCGTCGCCAAGGACGTGCCGCTGCCGTTGCAGGAGGGCGCGACGGCGTCGGCGGGGTAGGGGATTGCGGGGGTCCCGACGTAAAGCCGGCGATCGCTTCCCGACGCGCTCGCCTGCCAGCCGAGGCAGCCCCGTGCGAACACAAGCCCGGCCAGGGACACGTCCTCGAACTGAGCCGATATCTCTGGGGCAGGCGTAACGATAGGCCTCCGCGTTCGATCGCGGAGGCCTATTCGTTTGTGGGCGTCACCGATACCGGCTGCGAAACTCACGGGGCGAGGCGCCGGTCCAGCTGCGGAAGGCGCGCGAAAAACTCTTTTCGTTGCGGAAGCCGGCGATCTCCGCGATCCGCTTGATCGCGGTACGGCCGCGCATCAGCTCCTGTTTGGCCAGCTCGAACTTGGCCTCTTCCTTGAGGTCGCGCAGCGACGTCGCTTCCTCGCGCAGGCGGCGATGCATGGTGCGCGTCGAAAGCGCAAGCTCGCTGGCGACGTCCTCGGCGCCGAGACTGCGGCCGCGCGCATGGCGCAGCACCCGGCGGACGCGCTCGACCAGCAGGCGGTCGCGCCGGTAGGGCAGCACGGTCAGCCGCAACGCGCCCTTGAGCATGCTGTCGAGATCGGCCGGGCTGCGCGTGAGCGGCAGCGACAGGTAATGCTTGTCGAAAGTGATGGAGGCGTGGTCCGCATCGAAGCGCACGTTGCGGCAAAAGATGGTCGGGTAGACCGAGACATGGCCGGGCTCGGCGTGCGGGAATTCCGCGGCGCGAAGCGCGATCCGGGAGTCCACCGCCCAGCAGGAGAAGCCGAGCGCGTAACGGAGCAGAGTGACCAGGCAGAATTCGCGCAACGGTCCGAGATCGCGCAGCTCGCGGATCGACACGGTCGCGGTCTCCTCGCCGATCGCGAGGTCGAGCAGCACGTCCTCGGTGAGCAGGCGATGATGGCGGCACCAGCGCTTGAGCGCGACTTCCAGCGTCGGGGCCGTGATCGAGGCCCGGCACAGCATGCCGTAGGTGCCCCACGGCAGCCGGCGCGAGAACCAGCCCAGCGCCTCGTCGTCGAGCTCGCGCATGGCGTGGCCTGCCAGGGCCTCGAACTGGGCCGCCGTGACCCGCCCGTCCGGAGAATTGACAAGGTCGGGGGCTACCTGGCCCCGGCTCAGCGCCTCCTGCGGATCCCGGCCATATCTGGCATAAGCCGCCACCACGCCGCGGACGAAGGCGGCGGGGGTCACGGCGCGGCGCGGGAGCGCGGTTGCGGTCTGAAAAGGCATCGGGTTCCTCGCGGAAATCCTCGCCAAGTTTGGCGGAAAATGCAACCTTTTCGACCGCGGAAGGGCCCCGATGCCGCTACGTTCGGACCCCAAAATACGGAGGAATCGCCATGAACATCCCGAGCATCGACTTCGATCTGGGCGAAGACATCGGCATGCTGCGCGACACGCTGCGCGCCTTCGTGGAGGCGGAGATCGCCCCGCGCGCCGCCGAGATCGAGAAGGCCAATTTGTTTCCGGCAGACCTGTGGAAGCGCCTCGGCGACCTCGGCCTGCTCGGCATGACCGCGCCGGAGCAATATGGCGGCTCCAACATGGGCTATCTCGCCCATATCGTCGCCATGGAGGAGATTTCACGCGGCTCGGCGGCCGTCGGCCTGTCCTATGGCGCGCACTCCAACCTCTGCGTCAACCAGATCCGCCGCAACGGCAATGACGCGCACCGCCAGCGCTATCTGCCGAAACTGATTTCCGGCGAATATGTCGGTGCACTCGCGATGTCCGAGCCCGGCGCCGGCTCCGACGTGGTCTCGATGAAGCTGCGCGCCGACAAGCGCGGCGACCGCTATGTGCTCAACGGCTCGAAGATGTGGATCACCAATGGCGGCGATGCCGACGTGCTGGTGGTCTATGCCAAGACCGATCCCGAGGCCGGCCCGCGCGGCATGACCGCCTTCCTGGTCGAGAAAGGCTTCAAGGGTTTCACCCACGGCCAGCATCTCGACAAGCTCGGCATGCGCGGCTCCAACACCTATCCGCTGTTCTTCGACGAGTGCGAGGTGCCGGAGGAGAACGTGATGGGCAAGGTGGGCGAGGGCGTGAAAGTGCTGATGTCCGGCCTCGACTATGAGCGCTCGGTGCTGTCGGGCGGCCCGCTCGGGATCATGGCGGCCTGCATGGATGCGGTGGTGCCCTACATGCACGAGCGCAAGCAGTTCGGCCAGCCGATCGGCGATTTCCAGCTGATGCAAGGCAAGCTCGCCGACATGTATGCGACCTGGCAGGCCACGCGCGCCTATGTCTACGCGGTCGGCCGGGCCTGCGACCGCGGCGACCATGCCCGTACGCTGCGCAAGGATGCCGCGGCCGCGATCCTGTATTCCGCGGAGAAGGCGACGTGGATGGCGGGCGAGGCGATCCAGGCGCTGGGCGGCGTCGGCTATACCAGCGAATTCCCCGTGGGGCGCCTCTGGCGCGACGCAAAGCTCTACGAGATCGGCGCCGGCACCTCGGAGGTGCGCCGCATGCTGATCGGCCGCGAGCTGATGGCCGAGACGGCTTAAAACCTTGACCTGATTGGAATCAACATGGCGCTCCATTCCAGCATCGATATTTCTTCATCTGATTTTGCGCGCAACGCTGACGCCATGCGCGCGCTCGTCGCGGATCTGCGCGAAAAGCTCGCCCAAGTCGCCGGCGGCGGCGGCGAAGTCTCGCGCAACCGCCACACCTCGCGCGGCAAGATGCTGGCGCGGGAACGCGTCGACCTGCTGGTCGACCCCGGCACCTCGTTCCTGGAGCTGTCGCCACTGGCGGCCTACGGCCTCTATGGCGGCGATGTGCATTCGGCCAGCGTCGTGACCGGGGTGGGGCGCATTGCCGGGCGCGAATGCGTCGTTGTCGCCAATGACGCCACGATCAAAGGTGGCACCTATTACCCCATGACCGTGAAGAAGCATCTGCGCGCGCAGGATATCGCGCGGCAGAACAACCTGCCTTGCGTCTACATGGTCGATTCCGGCGGCGCCTTCCTGCCGCTGCAGGACGAGATCTTTCCGGACGAGCGGCATTTCGGCCGCATCTTCTACAACCAGGCGCAGATGTCCTCACAGGGCATTCCGCAGATCGCGATCGTGATGGGCTCCTGCACCGCCGGCGGCGCCTATGTCCCCGCGATGTCGGACGAGAGCATCATCGTGCGCAACCAGGGCACCATCTTCCTTGGCGGCCCGCCGCTGGTGAAGGCTGCGACCGGCGAGGTCGTGAGCGCCGAGGAGCTCGGCGGCGCCGACGTGCATTCGCGCCAGTCGGGCGTGACCGATCACTATGCCCAGAACGATGCGCATGCGATCGGGATCGCCCGGCGCATCGTCGGCACGCTGAAGCCGTCGGCGCGGCCGAACCTCAACATGCATCCGCCACGCGATCCGCTGTTCGCAGCCGAGGAGATTTACGGCGTGGTGCCGGTCGACGGCCGCAAGCCCTTTGACGTGCGCGACATCATCGCGCGCGTCGTTGACGGTTCCGAGTTCGACGAGTTCAAAAAGCTCTACGGCACCACGCTGGTGTGCGGCTTCGCCCATATCTGGGGCTATCCGGTCGGCATCATCGCCAACAACGGTATCCTGTTCAGCGAGAGCTCGCTGAAGGGTGCGCATTTCATCGAGCTGTGCTGCCAGCGCGGCATTCCGCTGGTGTTCTTGCAGAACATCACCGGCTTCATGGTCGGCAAGAAGTATGAGGCCGGTGGCATCGCGCGCGACGGCGCCAAGCTGGTGACGGCGGTCGCGACCGCGTCGGTGCCGAAGTTCACCGTGGTGATCGGCGGCTCCTACGGCGCCGGCAATTACGGCATGTGCGGCCGCGCCTATTCACCACGCTTCCTCTGGATGTGGCCGAACGCGCGCATCTCGGTGATGGGCGGCGAGCAGGCCTCGATGGTGCTGAGCCAGGTCCGGCGCGACAATATCGAGGCGAAGGGCGATAGCTGGTCGAAGGAGGAGGAGGACAAGTTCCGCAAGCCGATCCGCGACCAGTATGAGAGCCAGGGGCATCCGTACTATGCGACCGCGCGCCTGTGGGACGACGGCGTGATCGATCCGGCCGACACGCGCCTCGTGCTCGGCCTCGGGCTCTCGGCGGCGTCGAATGCGCCGATCGAGCCGACGAAATTCGGCCTATTCAGGATGTGATGCGATGGACCGTACAAAGCTCTACCGCCGTTTCCGCACGCTCCTGATCGCCAACCGTGGCGAGATCGCAGCCCGCGTCATCCGCACCGCCCGCGCCATGGGCCTGCGCACCGTTGCGGTCTATTCCGAGGCCGACCGCGACGCCATGCATGTCGCGCTCGCGGACGAAGCCGTGCTGCTCGGGCCCGCACGCGCCCGCGACAGCTATCTCAACATCGAGCGGCTGATCGAGGCCGCCCGCAAGACCGGCGCCGAGGCCGTGCATCCCGGCTACGGATTTCTGTCGGAGAACGCCGAATTCGCCCAGGCCTGCTACGACGCCGGCCTGGTCTTCGTCGGCCCGACCGCCGATATGATGAATGCGATGGGCTCGAAGTCCGGCTCCAAGGCACTGATGGAGAAGGCCGGCGTGCCGCTGGTGCCGGGCTATCACGGCGAGGCCCAGGACGATGCGACGCTGGCGAAGGCGGCCGACAAAGTCGGTTTTCCGATTCTGGTGAAGGCCTCCGCCGGTGGCGGCGGCCGCGGCATGCGTGTGGTGCGGACCGCGGACGAGCTTGGGCCTGCCATCGTCAGCGCCAAGCGGGAAGCAAAAGCCGCGTTCGGCGACGATCGCATGCTGATCGAAAAATATGTCGACAATCCACGGCATATCGAGGTGCAGATCATCGGTGACAGCCACGGCAATCTGCTGTCGCTGTTCGAGCGTGAATGCACCTTGCAGCGCCGGCACCAGAAGGTGATCGAGGAAGCGCCGTCGCCGACGCTCAGTCCCGCCCAGCGCGAGACGGTCTGCGCCGCCGCGCGAAAGGCGGCGGGTGCGGTGAACTATGTCGGCGCCGGCACCATCGAGTTCGTCTCCGACGGCAAGGACGTGTTCTTCATCGAGATGAACACCCGTCTCCAGGTCGAGCATCCCGTGACCGAGCTGATCACCGGCATCGATCTCGTCGAATGGCAGCTGCGCGTCGCCTTCGGCGAGGCGCTGCCGCTGAAGCAGGACGAGATCCGCCTCAACGGCCACGCGGTCGAGGCGCGCGTCTATGCGGAGAACCCGACCAAGAATTTCATGCCGTCGGTCGGCAGGATCTCGACATGGCGGCTGCCGGAGGAAACCGGCGGCCTGCGCATCGACGCCGGTTATCGCGAGGGCGACAGCGTCTCGCCGTACTATGACGCCATGCTGGCGAAAATGATCGCGTGGGCGCCGACGCGGGATGTCGCGATCGAGCGGCTGAACCGGGGGCTGGAAGACTCCGACGTCCGCGGCATCATCACCAACATCCCGTTCCTGTCGGCGCTGATGACGCATCCAAAAGTGCGGACCAATGCAATCGACACCGGCTTCATCGAGCGCGAGCTGGCGGTGCTGACGCAGGCCGCGCCGGCGCCCGGCGAACTCGAGCTCTGCGCGGCGGTGGCCGCGATCGTCAATGACGAGCAGCAGGCCGCGCAAGCCAGTGTGAATTCGCCCTGGCAGACCTTCGGCTGGCAGCCGGTCGGTCGACGCCAGCGCGGCTTTGCGTTTCGTGTCGGTCATGGGCCGGAGCAGAAAGTCGTTCTGAACTACGGCAGCGGGCCGTCGACACTGATGGTTGGCGAGCGCGAGCTGGCGTTTGCGATCGCGCCAAGGAATGGCGGCTTCGACCTGACGCTGGACGGCGTCAAATCGACCATTGCCGCCGTCGTCACCGGCCATGAGCTGTATTTGCGCACGCGCAACGGCCGCTTCGACCTGCACTGGGTCGATCCGTTCGGCGGTGAAACTGAAGAGCAGACCGGCGCGGACAAGATCGCAGCGCCCTTACCGGGCACGGTGGTCGCCGTGCTGGCCGAGGAGGGCGCCAAGCTCGACAAGGGCGCGCCGATCCTGACGCTGGAAGTGATGAAGATGGAGCAGACGCTGCGCGCGCCCTATGCCGGCGTGCTGAAGTCCATCAAATGCAAGGTCGGCGACATCGTCCAGGAAGGCATCGAGCTCGCCGTGGTCGAGCCGTTGGAAGAATGACTTGGGGAGAGTGACATGAGCGACCCCGTCCGCATCATCGAGATGGGGCCGCGCGACGGCCTCCAGAACGAGAAGAGTCCCGTCAGCGTCGAGGCCCGCATCGCCTTCATCGAGGCGCTGGTTGGAGCCGGCCTCACCACGGTCGAGGTCGGCGCCTTCGTCTCGCCCAAGGCGATCCCGCAGATGGCGAGCTCGGATGCCGTGCTGCGCGGTGTGAGCCGCATCAAGGGCGCCGAATTCCACGTGCTGGTGCCGAACGAAAAGGGCTATGACGCCGCGCGTGCCGCCGGCGCGAAAGTCGTGTCGGTGTTCGCGGCGGCCTCCGAGGGTTTTTCGCGTGCCAACATCAACTGCACGGTCGCGGAATCCATCGAGCGCTTCAAGCCGGTGCTGGCGCGCGCCAGGGCCGACGGCATTCCGGTGCGCGGCTATATCTCCTGCGTGCTGGGCTGTCCGTTCGACGGCGTGATCAAGCCGAAAGCCGTTGCCGATCTCGCCGCCACGCTGTGGGATCTCGGCTGCTACGAGATCTCGCTCGGCGACACCATCGGCGTCGGCACGCCTGACAAGGCGAAGGAGATGCTGCGCGCAGTGGCCGCCAACATCCCGCCGGCAAAACTCGCGATGCATTTCCATGACACCTATGGCCAGGCGCTCGCCAATCTCTATGCGGGGATGGAGCAGGGCGTCCGCGTCATCGATGCCGCCGCCGGCGGCCTCGGCGGCTGCCCCTATGCGCCCGGGGCCACCGGCAACGTCGCGACCGAGGACGTCGTCTACATGCTCGAAGGCATGGGCGTCAGGACGGGCGTGGATATGGAGAAGCTGCTCGTGGCGACGAACGAGATGAGTGGCGTGCTGGCCAAGCCGCCGGTGAGCCGCGTGGCGAGTGCGCTGAACGCGAAGAAGAAGCGGGTGGCTTCCTAATTCGCCGTCATTGCGAGCGCAGCGAAGCAATCCAGAATCTTTCCGTTGAGAAAGTCTGGATTGCTTCGTCGCAAGAGCTTCTCGCAATGACGGCGGAGAGAGCGTCGTACACCTACGCCGCCTTCAACCCCACATCCGGCAGGCGCGGCCGGTTCTTCAGCGCCTTGGCCATCATGGCCTCGACCTCGGCCTTCTCCTGCGGCAGCAGCGCGAGGCGCGGCGGGCGAGTCAGTGCGGTGCCGCGGCCCATGATGTGCTCGCACAGCTTGATGCACTGGACGAGATCCGGGCGGGCGTCGAGGTGCAGGAGCGGCATGAACCATTCGTAGATCGGCATGGCCTCGGCCAAGCGGCCGGCCCTGGCGAGGCGGAACAGCGTCTCGCCCTCGCGCGGGAAGGCATTCGACATGCCGGAGACCCAGCCGACGGCGCCCATGGCGACGCTCTCGACGATGACGTCGTCGAGGCCTGCGAACAGCACGAAGCGGTCGCCGACCATGTTGCGGGTGTCGATGAAACGCCGCGTGTCGCCGGAGGAATCCTTGAAGCAGACGACGGTCTCGACGTCGGCCAGCGTGGCCAGGATGTCGGGGGTGACGTCGTTCTTGTAGATCGGCGGATTGTTGTAGAGCATCACGGGCAGGTCGGTCGCGCTGGCAACCGCACGGAAATGCGCGGCGGTCTCGTGCGGCTTGGACGAATAGACCAGCGCCGGCATCACCATCACGCCGTCGATGCCGACGCGTGCGGCTTCCTTGGCGGTCTCGACCGCGAATGCCGTGGTGAATTCGGCGATGCCGCACAGCACGGGCACGCGGCCTTTGGCGACGGACTTGGCGGTCTCCATGATCGCGACCTTCTCCTTGCGCTCGAGCGAGGTGTTCTCGCCGACCGAGCCGCACACGATCAGGCCGGAGACGCCGTCGCGGATCAGTCCGTCCATGACTTTTGCCGTCGCGTCGATGTCGAGCGAGAGATCGTCATGGAATTGGGTGGTGACGGCCGGGAAGACACCTTCCCAGGAAACGCGGCGGCTCATGGTTTGACTCCAAGTAAGGACGCCGGCGGGGGCTGTGGCCGCCGGCTGTGGTGAGAAGGATGGCGGATGGGATCAGAGCGTGGCGCCGACCTTGCGCAGCTCGGCGAGAACGGGGGCCTTGGGCAGCCAGATCTTGTCGAACTCGGCGATGACGGCTTCGGTGTCGCCGGTCGGGACCTGGCGGATCGGAATCGGCGCGTTCTTGAAGTTCTCGATCAGGGCCGGCTCGTTGCCGGCGAGCTCGTCGATCTGTGCGTCCAGCGTCGTCTTGATCGTCTTGGTGATCAGCTCGCGGTCGGCCGCGGGGAGCGTCTGCCAGACCCGGCCGGAGACGACTGCGGCCATCGGCATGAAGACGGCATTCATCTGGAGGATCACCTTCGAGACCTTGTCGAAGCGCTGGTTCCAGGAGAATTCGAGATCGGCCTCGAGGCCGTCGACCTGGCCGTTCGCCATCGCGTCGAACACTTGCGGCGTCGGGATCGGCGTGGGTGCTGCGCCCAGCGAGGAGTAGAAGTCGCGATAGACCGGCGTCGGGTTGATGCGCAGCTTCATGCCCTTGATGTCGGCGAGGCTCGTCAAATCCCTGGACGAGAACACGGCGCGCATGCCGGTGATGCCCCAGCCGAGCCCGATCGTGCCGGTCTCCTGCGGCAGCACCTCGAACAGCTTGACGGCCGCCGGGTGTCGCACGAATTTCGCGACCGCCGGCGTCGAACGGACGATGTAGGGCGCGTTGATCGCGGCGATGTGCGGGACGCGCGAGCCGAGCTCGGCGGCCTGGATGAAGCCCATGTCGAGCGCGCCGGACTGGAGTTGCTGCATCATCGCGGGCTCGTTGCCGAGCTGACCGGAGTGGAACACCGTCAGGGTCAGGCGTCCGTTCGTCGCGGCCTTGAGGTCGTCGCCGAATTTCAGCGCGGCCTTGTTCCAGGAATGGCCGTTCGGCGTGATCAGGCCGAGGCGGAATTCCTTGGTCTGGGCGAGCGCCAGCGACGGCGCGAACACCGAGGCGGCGGCACTGGCGGCGAGAAAGCGGCGGCGTGAAAGCGGCATGGTCGGGCTTCCTTTGGGATGGGCTATTTGATGAGGATCAGCGACAGCGAGGGATAGAGCGACAGCAGCACCAGCAGGACGCAGGAGATGACGAAGAACGGCAGCGTCACCATGAACATCTTGCCGGGCTTGGCGCCGGTGACGGCGGCCGCGACGAAGAAGCAGAGCCCGACCGGCGGCGACAGCAGGCCGAGCACGAGATTGATCACGACGACCACACCAAAATGCCGGGGATCGATGTGATAGACCTCGGTTGCGACCGGCAGCAGGATCGGCACCGTCATGATCAGGCCGGGAATGCCGTCGATGACCGTGCCGATGACCAGCAGGATCACGTTGCAGATCAGCATGAAGCTGACCGGGTCCTTGGCGGCGGTCTGGATCCAGCCGGCGGTTTCCTGCGGCACCTTGCCGAAGATCAGGACCCAGGAGAACACGGCGGCGGCCGCGACCAGGAACAGCACGATCGCCGAATAGATCGCGCTGCGCAGCATCATCTGCGGCAGCTGCGAGAACTCGAATTCCTTGGTCCAATACTTGCCAACGAGTGCGGCGGCGACGGCGCCGACCGCGGCAGATTCCGTCGCATTCGCGAGGCCGCTCAGGATGGTGCCGACGATGACGATCGGGATCAGCAGGGTGGGTGACGTCCGCAGGATCGTCATGACGCGCTGGCGCGGCGTCTGATAGTCGGCGCGCGGGTAGTTGTAGACGTATCCCATCAGCGCGATGACGAGGCAGAACATCACCGTGAGGATGACGCCCGGCACGATGCCGGCGATCAGCATGTCGCTGACCGAGACCTGCGCCAGCACGCTGTAGACCACGAACATCACCGACGGCGGAATGATCGGGCCGAGCATGCCGCCATAGGCGGTGAGGCCCGCCGCAAAGGTCTTGTCGTAGCCCTTCTTCTCCATCTCCGGCACCATGATCTGGGCCATGATCGCGACCTGCGCGGTCGCAGATCCCAGGATGGAGGAGATGAACATGTTGGCGAGGATGTTGACGTAGGCAAGCCCGCCCTTGAGCGAGCCGACGAAGGCCATCGCCATGTCGACGATACGCCGCGTGATGCCGCCGCCGTTCATGATCTCGCCGATCAGGATGAAGAGCGGGATCGCGATCAGGCCGTAGCTGTCGACGCCGCCGAACAGCTGGAGCGGGTAGGACTGGAACAGCACGGGGTTGCCGGACGCTGCGATGTAGACGAGGCCGGCGAGGCAGAGGCAAAGGCCGATCGGCACGCCGACCAGCATGAAGGCCATGAAGGCGGCTGACGTGATCATCAGTTGACCCCGTCCAGCTCGGAGAGCTGGAAGCCCTTCGGCGGCGTGCGCGGAACCAGCTCGAGATCTTCCAGCAGATTGGCGAGGCCGTGGATGGTCATCGACACCGCGAAGACCGGCAGCGTCAGATAGAGCACCCAGGTCGGCCAGTTCAGTGTCTGGGTATGCTCGGTATAGACGAAGTTGAAGGTTTCGGCCGCGAGCTTGCGGCCGTCGAAGCCGGCGCGGGCAAGGCCGATCGGGTCCATCCAGAGCACGCATGTCACGATCAGCGCGACGCCGAACACGACGACGAGGCCGGTGGAGATCACCTTTGCGAGCTTCTGATGCGGCGCCGAGAGACGCTCCGTCAGCATCGTCACCGCAAAATCGAGCCGCAACCTCGTCATCGCGGATGCCCCGACGAAGGTCAGCCAGACCACGCAATAGACCGCGGACTCGTCGATCCAGTAGATCGGGAAGCGCGCGTAGCGGGTGACGACGTTCACCAGGATCAGGCCGGTGAGCAGGTACATCAGGCCCATCAGCGCGATGCGCTCGACCGCGAGCAGGGCACTGGAGGTCCTGATCACAATCCGCCGCGCGCTGAACGCGCCCGCATCCCGCATTGTCGCTTCGATCATCAAAGGCCCCAACCCCTGCGAGATTTCTCGTGCCAAGGCAAAATGTATAATTTATACATTTTGGGTGTCAAACGGAGATTGCGGTCATTTCGGCGGCAAGACGCGCGTTTGCTGGGCACGTGACTTGGGTGGCTATTGGCTTTTGCCGGGCGTCTCGCCATGCAAGAGAGAGACCGCGTCGGCCGATGAGTCGGGAAGGACAACAGAAGGTCAGATGAAACAGCCTCTGAAGCATCGCACGCTGTCGGCTGCGATCGTCGACCAGCTCCGGCAGGCAATCCTCGACGGCACCTATCCGGCGGGCTCGCAATTGCGCCAGGATGCGCTTGGCGAGGCCTATGGCGTCAGCCGCATTCCCGTGCGCGAGGCGCTGTTCCAGCTCGAGGCGGAGGGGCTGGTGCGGATCGTTCCGCAGAAAGGCGCCATCGTCTCCGAGCTGTCGCTGGACGAGATCAACGACGTGTTCGACCTGCGCTGCATCCTGGAGCCGCGCCTGCTGGCGCAGTCCGCGCCGCGTTTCGCGGCGGAGGATTTCGAGGCACTCGACGACATCCACAGGCAGTTCGAGAAGGCGATCAAGGCGAAGAATGTCAGCGACTGGGGGCAGCTCAACGCCGACTTCCATTTGGCGCTCTATATGCACGCCCCGCAGCCGCGCACGCGCGCGATCGTGTTGTCACTGCTCCAGACCAGCGACCGCTACACGCGGCTCCAGCTCTCCAACACCAAGGCAATGGGCACCGCGGAAAAGGAGCACGCCCATCTGATCGCGTTGTGCCGCGCGGAGAAGGTCGATGAGGCCTGCCGTTTCCTGGAGCGTCACATCGAGGCCGTGCGCAAGGATCTGTTGCAGGTGGTGGCCGGCGGCGCGATCGCGCCGAAGGGACGGCGGAAATCGTAGGGTGGATTAGCCGTAGCCGTAGTCCACCACGGTCTGTCTCAGCGGAAACAGAAGAGGTGGGTTACGCCCCGCGACTGCGCTTCGCGCAGCCGCAGGTCTAACCTACCCTACGGCAGTTGCGATTGCCGCTACCTGCTCCCGTCCGGCCCCATCACCAGGTCCGGCAATGCGGTGGAGATCCCCGGCACGAAGCACAGCAGCAGCACCGCGAGCATCATCAACAGCACGAAGGGCAGGGTGCCCCAGATCACCTCGCTCAGCGGGATATCCGGCGCGACGTTGCGGATGACGAAGATGTTGAGGCCGACCGGCGGGTGGATCAGGCCCATCTCCATCACGATGGTCATGACCACGCCGAACCAGATGATGTCGAAATTGGCGGCACGGAGCGGCGGCAGAATGATCGGCGCGGTCATCAGGATGATCGAGACCGGCGGCAGGAAGAAGCCGAGCACGACCACCATGACCAGGATGGTGAACAGCAGCTCCCAGCGCGGCAGGTGCATCGCGACGATGGATTCGGCAACCGATTGCGAGATGTGCAGATAGCTCATCACGTAGGAATAGAGCAGCGACATGCCGATGATCATCATCAGCATGGTCGATTCCCGGATCGTCGATTTCATGATGGGCGCGAGGTCGCTCGGCCGCCAGACGCTGTAGATCGCCGCGATCAGCGCGAGCGCAAGCAGGCCGCCGAGGCCGGCGGTCTCCGACGGCGTTGCGAAGCCGCCATAGAGGGCGATCATGACGCCGGTGAGCAGCAGTACGAAGGGGATCACGCGCGGCAGCACGCTGAAGCGTTCGGCCAGCGTGTACTCGTCGCGGGCGAGGATTGCGGCCTCAGGTCCGCCTTTCTTGTAGATCGCCTCGGCCGCCGCGTATTCTTGGCGGAAGCGGATCACCGCATAGGCGCCGAACAGCGAGACCAGCAGCAGGCCCGGTCCGATGCCGGCGAGGAACAGCCGGCCGAGCGATTTTTCCGCGGCGACCGCGAACAGGATCATGGTGATCGAGGGCGGCAGCAGAATGCCGAGCGTGCCGCCGGCGGCGATGATGCCGGCAGCGAACCCGCCGGAATAGCCGCGCTTGCGCATCTCGGGGATGCCGGCCGAGCCGATCGCCGAGCAGGTTGCGGGCGAGGAGCCCGCCATCGCCGCGAACAGCGCGCAGGCGAACACGTTGGCGACGCCGAGGCCGCCGGGGACGCGATGCAGCCAGGCATGCAGGGCCGAATAGAGATCCTGGCCGGCGCGTGACTTGCCGATTGCGGCACCCTTCAGGATGAAGAGTGGGATCGACAGCAGCGTGATCGAGGCCATCTCCTCGTAGACGTTCTGCGTCACCGTATCGAGCGAGGCCGCGGGCATGTAGATGCCCATGAACACGACTGCGACCGCGCCAAGCGCGAATGCGATGGGCATGCCCGAAAACATCACGAGCAGCGTCGCGATCCCGTAGGCGACGCCGATACCGAACACGCTCATGGACGCTTGGCTCCCGCGAAAGGCAGCGCAAGCTGCACGAGGATCTGGATGCAGAGCAGGCTCATGCCGAGCGCCATCAGCGAGTAGGGGATGGCGAGCGGCGGCGACCACATCGAGTTCGAGACCTGGCCGTCGACATAGGCTTCATGCGCCAGCGTCCAGGACTTCCAGGTGAAGAAGGCGCAGAACAGGAAGGTCGCGACGTCGACCAGCCAGAGGCGGATCTTGTTCGCCAGCGGCGACAGCAGGCCGACGAAGGCCTCGATGCCGATGTGGCCGCGATTCTGCTGCACATAGGCCGCCGTCATGAAGGTGGCGCCGACCAGCAGGAAGACCGCCGCCTCGTCCTGCCAGTAATTGGCGGCCTTGAACAGCGCGCGGCTGAGCACGCTGTAGCTCAGGATGGCGCAGGCCGCGATCAGGGCGATCGCGGCGAACACGACGATGATGCTGTTGAGGATGGCAAGACCGCGATCGATCGCTGCCGCAAGGCCGGTCCTTGCGGCAGCGTTGGCCTGGTCGTCACGATCCGGAAGCGGACCGTGGCTCATGCGGCGACGTCGGAGGCGAGCTTGAGCAGGTTGGCCGCGGTCGCGGTCTTGGCGCCGTAATCCTTCCACGCGGTGTCGCGGGCGATGTCGCGCCACTTGCCGACGGTCGCGGCATCCAGCGCCGAGACTTTTGCGCCGGCCTTTTCATAGACCTTGGCAACCTCGACGTCGTCGTCCTGCGCGCCCTTGCGGCCGAAGGCTTCGAGCTCGGCGCCGACGGCGAGCAGGACATCCTGCTGGTTCTTCGGCAGCTTGTCGAAGATCGCCTTCGACATCATCAGCGGCTCCAGCATGAACCAGTAGGAGGCGCCCGCACCCGAGGTCAGCGACTTCGCGACCTCTTCGAGGCGGAACGAGATCAGGCTGGTGGAGGAGGTGATGCCGGCATCGCAGGCGCCGGTCTGCATCGCCGCGTAGATTTCGTTCGAGGGCACCGACAGCACCGAGGCGCCGGCGGTCTGGAGCACCATGTCCATCTCGCGCGAGCCGCCGCGCACCTTCATGCCCTTGGCATCTTCAGGCGCAACGATCGGCTTGGAGCGGCTGGCGACGCCGCCGGCCTGCCACACCCAGGAGAGCAGGATGATGCCCTTGTCGGCGAGGAAGTCGGAGAGCGCCTTGCCGACCGGCTCCTTCTTCCAGCGCATGCCCTGGTCGTAGGTGGTGACGAGGCCCGGCATCAGGCCGATATTGGTCTCCGGCAATTCGCCGCCGGCGTAGGGCATCGGATACAGCGAGATGTCGAGCGCGCCCTTGCGCATCGCCGAGAACTGCGCGTTGGTCTTGATCAGCGAGGAGTTCGGATAGATCTCGGCGGCGATGTCGCCATTGCTGCGTTTACTGACTTCGGCGGCGAACATGCGGCAGAGCCGGTCGCGGAAATCGCCCTTGTCGATGGTGCCGCCGGGGAATTGATGCGAGATCTTCAGCGTGGTCGCAGCATGGGCGGTGCCAATGCCGAAGCGGAGAATGGCGGGTGCGGCGACGGCGGTCGCGATCAGATGGCGGCGCGTGAGCATGGTGTAATCCCCTTGAGCGGTTCTTTGAACGGTTCTTGTTTGGCGATTTGGGTAAGGTCCTGCGAGACCGGCGTTCAGACCCATCCTAGCCGGTCTTTCAGGCGATATTCTCTCATCTGATAGTTCGAGACCGAATGCCGCGGCAAGGGCCGGCCTTGCTGCGCTGCACACCGGCGATCCGTCCGGCTGGCGGATGGGCCGCGCCATGCGCGAACGCGATTGCGGCGAACGCGTGGACGGCAGCAGCTCGCGGAAATTTATCGGTCGGAGCGTAACAACGCTGGCGGTCGATCCGTCGAGACTAAGTAGCGGCGTCCGTCGCTGACAAACACTATCCCGAAGGGAAGATGATCCATGACCATTCGTACCCGCATCGCGCTCGGCGTCTCGGCTGCCGTTCTCTCGCTTGGCCTCGCGCTCGCGCCGGCCGCGTTCGCCCAGGACAAGATGGGCAAGGAGGACGGCATGATGAAGAAGGACACGATGTCCAAGGACGGCATGAAGAAAGACACCATGTCCAAGGACGACGGCATGAAGAAGGATCACATGTCGAAGGACGGGATGAAGAAGGACGACGGGATGATGAAGAAGAACTGATCTTCGCCCAACGCACGCTCAAAAATCCGGAGGCGGCCACATCGGCCGCCCCGGACATGATCAAATTCGATTGAACGCGACTTGTGCGCGCTACTTGCGCTTGGCCTTGCGGGCGGCGTAGCGGGCGTCGCGCTTGGCCTTCTGTTCGGCCTCGATCTCGGCGGCCCTGGCGATCGCTTCTTCCGCTTCGCGGGCGAGCCGGGCGGCCTCGGCGGCCGCGGCTTCTTCCGCAATACGCTTCTGCTCGGCCTTTTCGGCCTCGCGCGCGGCCTTGGCCTCGGCGCGCTTGGCCGCAAGGGCCTCGCGCTCGGCGCGCTTCGCCGCCACCGCGGGATCATCGGGCCCGGGCTGCGACTTGAATTTGTTCAAAAGATTTTTGCGTGCTTCCTGCGCGGCCTTTTGCCGGTCGGAAAAGCCTGGTTCCCTGAATCCACTCATCGACGAGCCTTGTCTTCCTCGCTTTCGATCCTACATCACTGCGGTTGGTACGTCGGCTGGGCATAGCGGGCGCCACGCGACGAACATGCGTGTACATCGACGCGCGTCGCGACGCCACACATAATCGCAGCCGATCAGGTAGACGAAAAATCGCCAGCCCCCGACGATCTCTCGTAGCCCGAAAAAGCTGCCGAATTGTGATGTTCCTCATAAGAGGCCATCAGGGCGACGCCTAGCGTCGGCCCACGAGCCGGAGCACGGGCATGACGATCTCGAAACGGAGCGTGAAGGCGCTCGCATTCACCCTCGCCGCGGCAGCCCTGGCCGGCGCGACGCTGATGCTCGCCCGTCCGCAGCCGATCGAGAGTGCTGTCCTCGGTGCGGATTGGGAATGCACCCAGACCGCGTTCGTGCTCACGACCTGCGCACCCCGGGCCCAGCAGGCGATCCCGGCCGTCGAAACGTCGCGCAAGGATGCGATCCGCCAGACCCGAGGCTGAGCGACCGGAGGCTGAACGATCGGCCGCGCAGGATGTGACGCCACGCCGCAGAGGTGATAAAGCGCCCCGCGCCCCCGCGATCGGTTCATCATGTCCCAAGCTCCGCCCAAGCCCGAACCGGGCGACAAGCCCAAATCCCCGCCAAAACCTCGATCCGGCGACAACCGCCGCGGCGCCATGGCCGGCCTGGTCATCGCCGTGGTGATCCTCGCCATCGGCTGGTGGCTCGCCCGCGATCTCACCGCCGCCAGCAAGATGCAGGACTGCCTGATGTCGGGGCGGCGCAATTGCAACGTGATCGAGCCGGCCCGCTAGAGGCGCTCCCGGCACGCCCCGCCGGGACGAAAAATTGCCGTGATCTTAATCATTTGTAACGGGACTTAGCCGACCAAAGCAGGTCAGTTATGTCAGTCGGCATCACCCCGGTGCGAGGCGAATCGTCTATCGCGCTGGGCAGCACGGCAATCGGCCAAAGTCATCGGCTCAAGGCGATCGGCCAAGGCAATCGAGAGAGCAGGGGGTCAAGTACGCATGAGTGCGTCCAGCCGCATGAAGATCATCATTCCCTTGGTTTCGGCCATGTCCCTGCTCGCCGTCCCGGTGCAGGCGCAGGACGCCAATGCGCCAAGGCACGACGGCCATCCCCAGGCCGGGCCGGGCGCCGGCGCGCCGCCCCAAACCATGCGCAAGGGACCGCCGCCGCAGCAAGCAGCCCGGCCTCCGGCCCAGCCCGGCGGTCCTGGTCCCGGGCATGCAGGTCCGGGTCCCGGCCCTCATCATGCCGGCGGCCCGCCGCCCGGACGCAATTACGCCAGGGGTCCCGCACCGGCGCGCGACTGGGGCGGACACGCCTATCGCGGCAATCTCGCCTGGGAAGGCGGACGCTGGCGCCACGAGGTCCATAACGGCCGCTCCGGCTGGTGGTGGGATGTCGGCGGTGTCTGGTATTATTATCCGCAGCGAATGGCCGGCCCGCCCGCCTACATCTCGGAGGATTATTACGACGACGTGCCGGTGGCCTATGCCCCGCCGGTCGCCTACGAACCGCCGCCTCCACCGCCGCCGGCTGATCCCGGCGCAAGCGCGCTTGGCGGCGCCATCGTCGGCGGCGTGCTCGGCGGCCTCCTCTCGGGTAACGCTTCGGGTGCGGCCGCAGGTGCCGTGATCGGCGGCGCCACCGGTGCGATTGCCGGCGCGACGGCGGCATCCCGGCCCGGCTACTATCTGGCCCAGGGCAACTGCTACTACCGCTATCCGAACGGACAGTATGTGCAGGCCGATCCCCGGGCGTGCTACTGAGCCTGAGCTTAAGATCGAGAACGAAGAGGCGGGCGTAAGCTCGCCTTTTTTGTTGTGATGCCGATGCGCCTGTTACGTTTGGCGATGCACAACGATTGCCTCAAATTGTCACTGGCGCTCGTTGCTGCTTCGGGCGAGCCTCAAAGGAAAACGTCGGGACACGATTCGCGGGGACGTGGGACATGCTGGATGCAATCCAGATCAGCGTGGCGTTGTGGGCCATGATCGTTTGCGGTGGGATCAAGCTGGCGCAGGTGGCGCAGCTTCTGTTTTAGCGCTTGGTCCACGCGGCTGAAGCATGATCCGGAAAATGCGAAGCGGTTTTCCGAAAAGATCATGCGCAAACAAGCAAACGGGAAGCCTCGCGCGCGGAGAGGTTGATCGCCTCGCGCGTCACGACACGAGCCAGTTGAAGAATAGCATCACGCCCCAGACGAGGCCTCCGATCCAGGCCAGCATCACGATGCCGATGGTCGCAAGCAGCGTGGCGCCGACCAGGTCGGGCTTTCCCCGCGGTGTCGGGACCTGCGTCTCGGCTGCTGCTTCCTGTGTCATGACCGGCAAGACCACCCTTTGTCGTCTCGCGCCTTTGCGAGTGCTGAGGGCTGTTTAGCGGAGACGCCGGAGGCAGGCTGTGACGCACTTCACAGATCGGTCTGAATGACATCCGGTCTCACCGCTTCGTGCGCGACATCTCCGGAAACGATCGCGCCGTTGGCGGCTGCCGGCAGGCGCGCAGCGTCGCCGGATCACCGTGTCCGCGTTGCCGGGACATGACCCCGCAATCATACGGACGAAATTGCCATCTGCTTGTCCAGATCGGGCGGCTATGATCGCGCGCCATGTGTACCAAGTACGATCCACAGCACGAGGCCGAGGCCGCAATGAAGCGGGCCGCGGCCTCCGAAGGTGACGACAGGCAGAGGCTGATCCAGCTGGCCCTGGCCTGGCATCAACTCGCCCGCGATCGGCGCGACGAGCAGGCGGACTGATCCTGCCCGGACACGACCGTCGCCCGTAGCCTTCGATTTCGGAATAACTGTATTTGACCGGACGGTGTCATCGTGACCGGCAGCGAATGCCGCGCGCAGCTGCACGCTTCGCCGCGCGCGACAGCCGTTGTCCCCATGCGTCGCAGCATTGTTGCAACTCTCATCGATAGGACAAAAAGCCCAATCATCTGAATGTCAAAATACCTCTGGTTGATTGATTATGTTGTTTTTGGGTTACGGTTGATTGCCAATCGTTGCTGGGAACCCGAAGAGTTGTTGCCCGTCCTCCTCCGTACGACGTACTGATTGGCGACTCGATATTGACGGCCATTCATTCGTTTTTCTGGAATTCAATTTTGGGGGCGGGAAATGAAGTCCTTGGTGACTCGGAAGGCCTTTTGGCTCGGTAGCGCAGCTCTCCTGGCGATGGGGACGTCGGCCAAGGCGCAAAACATCGACACCACTCCGCAATGGAATGGCACGAGCTTCATCTCGAGCTGGGGCGTTCCGAACACCGCGACCTACGGCCAGACGATCACGCCGACTAGCACCCAGAGCCGCTTGTCCGGCTTCACCTTCTATCTCTCGCAGGGCAGCGGTACGGCGCCACAATATCAGGCCTTCATTTACGCTTGGGATAGCGGCAACCAGCGCATCACCGGCTCGGCGCTGTTCAGCTCCAGCGTCTTTACGGCTCCGAGCGGTGCAACCTACACGCCGGTGTCGATCAACACGGGCAGTGTTGCGCTGAGCCCCGGCCAGCAATACGTCCTGTTCCTGACCACCTCGACGATCACCGGCCAGCCGAACAGCTCTTACCGCTATGGCGCGCTGACCAACAACACGACTTATGCCGGTGGCCAGTTCGTGTTCTTCAACAACGGCACGAGCTTCTCGCAGCTCAGCACCGGCAACTGGAGCACGATTGCGGAAGATCTGGCGTTCCAGGCCTTCCTGTCCGGCGGCAACACCGGTGAAAACCTTGCCCAGGCCCAGTCCGGCGCATTCCAGCTCGGCAGCTCCTATCTCTCGCTGCTGACCGATCCGTTCGCCACCAACAAGGTCTCGACGACGGGCACGATGAACTATGCCGGAGAGAAGCCGGTGCCGGCCGCCGTGCGCTCGGCCTTCGGCGCCTACATGAAGGCGCCGCCGCCCATGGTTGCCTATGTCCCGCACTGGGACGTCTGGGGCGCGGCTTTCGGCGGTGCCAACAACACCAGCGGCAGCGTCGCGGCCGGCTCGTCCGATGTGTATACCCGCGTCGGCGGCGTCGCAGCGGGCGCGGACTATCGCTTTACTGCGGACACGCTGATCGGTTTCTCGCTCGCCGGCGGCAACATCAACTGGTCGTTGACGCCGACGGTTGCGGGCGCCGGTAACGGCGGCGGCACCAGCGACACCTTCATGGCCGGTGTCTACGGCAAGTACGGTTTCGGGCCGGGCTACGTCTCGGCGGCCGCCACCTACACCAATTACTGGATGGGAACGAGCCGTTCGACCACGCCGGGCCTCGACCTCTACAAGGCAGACTTCGAAGCCCAGGGTTGGGCGGGACGTATCGAAGGCGGCTACAAGGTCGGCCAGTACTGGACCGTGAACTGGACGCCCTACGGCGCCATACAGGGCCAGTGGTTCCACACGCCCGGCTACGCGGAGTCGGCGGCCCTCGGCGCGCCCGGACTGGCACTCACCGTTGCCGGCCGCACCGCGACAGCGTATCGCGGCGAGGTGGGCTTGCGCACCGACAAGGTCATGCCGGTGGACAATGGCGGCCAGCTCAACCTGTTCGGCAAGTTCGCCTACGCCCATGACGAGATCAGCAATCCGTCGGCGACGCTCAACTTCGTCGGCCTCGGCGGCGGCGGTGCGCCGTTCACGGTGTTCGGTGCGCTGCCCTCGCGCGACTTGGCCCTGACCACGGCCGGCGCCGAATGGCGCACCGCGAGCGGCGTCTCGTTCCTGGTGAAGTTCGACGGCGAATTCGGCGAGCGGTCGCAGACCTACGCCGGCACGGGCCGCATTCGTTACACCTGGTAAGCGAGGGCGCTCGCCGAGGACCTCAAGGCGCGAGGCCGGGCATGGCCCGTCTCGCGCCTTCGTTTTTGAAGATGACATGAGAAAGCCCCGTGCTCGGGGGACAAGCACGGGGCCCTTCAAAGCCGACCGGGGTTGGCGGGTCGGCACCACTTGATTTCATGTCATCCAATGCGCGGGTCGTGATCTCGTTCCACGACGCTTCGCATTTTCGCGTGCTGCCGCGCGTTGCGCGGCGAAGCTGTTTGGCCGGCTCTTGCGCAGGAACATTCGTTCCGCGCCAACGTTGGCCAGCCATGACCGACACCGAGTTGCGAGCACAGTCTTTCGAGATCGCCTGGAAATATCTCGACCAGTGCGGCCTGCTCACGGGCGAGCACAGCGACTCGGCCCGCTTCATCCTGAACCGGATCGACCGCATGATGCTGCGCGGAGAGCGCCGCAGGCTGCTGCTGTCGAATGCCGCGATCGATGCGTATCGCTTGCGGCCCGTGCTCGTGGCGCTGAATGCCTGAACCATCGGGTGAAGCGAAACGTCGCGTTAAGACATGCGCGATGCCGATTTTCGCGGTCGCGATTCGTGCTTTGCGAACGAAGCGGAGTCGGATCGTGAACAAGCGAAAGGCCCCCGAAGGGGATCAGCGGGTCAGGCAACAGGTGTTCGTGACGGCGGGTTCGGTCTAGCCGGATCGACAGGCCTCGGGATTGCTTACCCGGCTGCCGTCAATCAATCGCCAGGCACTCTTCCACATGCGGCTTCTGCTGGCTTCGCCGTGACCACGCCTGAACAGCGAAGGCGAGTTGAGTATTACTCGCTGCAACATCCGCAATCGAAGCCTTCGCAACCTCGATACGCCTCGTCACCACACTGGTGTTCACGACGCCTGCATCGATCGCCAAATACGACATCGCGAGGATCGCCACCGCAGATGCGATCGCCATTCTCGTCCACTCGGTTGGCAGCATGGAAGTCCTTGTCGGGCGCAATTCGCCTGGCGCTTAGATAGGGGGCGTTTGCGCGGATGAAAGGCGCAGGCGAGGGTGCCCACGCGTTCGTGAAGTACAAGGGATGTGGACTCTTGCGTTGGTTAAGATCGTCGCCGACGACCACTCCATGTCTCCAACTTCCCAGCGAAACGCGATGCGTCAACCGTCGCTTTGGCCTGTTGCCTGGATAACCTCGGTGGACCGGTGCGGTGAAATGGCTGGCGATCCCGGCAGGAATCGAACCTGCAACCCTCAGAGTAGAAATCTGATGCTCTATCCAGTTGAGCTACGGGACCGTCTTGAGCCG
>Ga0063456_1000395_pt1 | contig 27840 bp, 26 predicted proteins | sample AraplaMF_Cvi_mMF_FD_56228 | JGI IMG/M metagenome (GOLD analysis project Ga0063456, IMG submission 56228) | Arabidopsis root microbial communities from the University of North Carolina, USA - plate scrape MF_Cvi_mMF version 2 (version 2) | ecosystem: Host-associated > Plants > Roots > Endosphere ... | reverse complement strand
GTCGCATGAATCCGGTTTGGCGCGAGGTGCTTTAGAAGAAATCGAAGTCGCCGGCTGCCTTGCTCAATGGCTGGGAATGGCCGTGGCGGGTGGCGCCGCCCAATGCCTTCTGCATCTCGGCCAGNTTGACGAGGCTGAGCGCGGTTGCGACGTCGACCGACCAGCCGTGCGGGATTTCGCCGGTGATGGTGTCGATGAATTCGGCAAGGCCGCGCGATTTCTGCACGGCGAGATCAATGCCCTGCATGACCTTCATGGCATCCGGCGAATTCAGGATTTCCGCGCCGCCGAGTTCGAGAAGCTGNGGCTCGATGCGCTCGATCAGATAGGCGACGTCGTGCAGTTCCGAAACGATGCGCATCAGGATGTCGCTCAGCGCTTCNACGGGCGCAGGCGGCTCCATCACCGGGTTAAATGTCATATGAAAATCCTCGCCATCAAAAAAATTCGATACTGGTTTCGACGGGCTTCTGCGGAGCGGCGGGACGCTGCTCGAGAGCGACGGTTCTCTGCGTTTCGGCGCCGGTCAGGGGGTATTGCCGCGCACGACCGGAGACCGGCCAATATTCAAGCTTGCGTCCATGTTCTCCGCCGGTGGAGGAACCGACCACCGGAATGCCTTCATCCCTCAGGAACTGCACGGCGAAGGCCGCGTTCTGCTCACCGACATTGGAGAATGTCGAGATCGTCTTCGCGCCGCCGAAGATCTTTGCCTCCAGCCGGTCGCGCCGGGCGCCCTGCTTCAGGAGACCGTTGATCAGCAGTTCCATCAGATGCACGCCGTAGCGCGTGGCATCGCCGCCTGATGTCGGCGAGGTCGCCGAACCGGGCAGCAGGAAGTGGTTCATGCCGCCGACNCCGGCGATGGGGTCTCTGAGACACGCAGCCACGCACGAACCGAGAATGGTCGAGAGGACCGCATTCGGATCGCTCAGAACCTTGTACTCGCCCTGAATGATGTGCACGCGGCGGGCTGCCCCCTCAGTGATCATTTCAGGGCTCCAAACACGGCTTCGATGGCCGCTTTCATCTTCTCGATCGTGAACGGCTTGGCGAGCACGTTGTTGGCGCCGAGCTGGGCCGCCTTCTGTACCANTGCGCGGTCACCCTGAGCGGTGAGGATGATGAAGGCCGCCTTCTTNGTGTTCGGGTTGGTGCGCACGGCCTGCAGGAAGCCGATGCCNTCCATCTTCGGCATGTTGAAGTCCGAGATCACCAGNTGGTGCGGCTGCTCGGCCATGATCTTCATGCCCTGCTCGCCGTCNCCGGCCGACGTGATCTGTTTGAAACCGAGCTGGGTCAGCGCGTCGCTGAGCAGCAATCGGCTCGTTACCTGATCATCGACGATCAGAACTTTGATTTTCTCCGCGATCGACATTTATTCGGTCCCTTCCTTTCGGGCGGCTGTCATTTTCAATATTTCTTCACCGATGGCAGACAGCGGCAGCTGCTGCTCAACGGCGCCAAGTTCGTGGGCAACCCTTGGCATTCCGTANACGACACAGGTTTTTTCGTTCTGGCCGAGCGTTCTGGCGCCGGCGTGGCGCATTTTCAACAATCCGGCGGCGCCATCGCGGCCCATTCCGGTCAAAATCACGCCGACGGCGTTGCGGCCCGCCAGTTCCGCGACCGAATCGAACAGCACGTCCACGGATGGGCGGTGGCCATTGACCGGCGCACGGTCGACGAGGCGGCAGGACGGCGCCGAGGCGCCGCTGACCTGAAGGTGACGCTCGCCGCCGGGCGCCAGATAGATCTTGCCGATTTCGAGGCGGGCACCATCGGTCGCTTCCTGCACCACCGGGGCACAGAGGCGGTTCAGCCGTTCGGCGAAGCTCTTGGTGAAGGTCGGCGGCATATGCTGGGTGATGACGGTCGGCGGGCAATTGGCCGGAAATTTCTGCAGCACGGCGATCAGCGCTTCGACGCCACCGGTCGACGAGCCGATGGCGACGATCTTACGGCCGACGCGGAAATCGGCGACGGAGGGCGGTGGCGTTGGCGCGGCGGTGGGCTGCGAGAACTGGCGCTGCGTGCGCGCGGCGGCCTTGACCTTCTCGGCGAGGTCGCCGAAGGGCCTGAGTTCGCCCGGACCCGGCTTGCCGACACAGTCGAACGCACCGATCTCCAGCGCCGCAAGCGTCGCCTCGGCGCCGCGATGGGTCATGGTGGAGACCATGATCACCGGCATCGGGCGCAGCGTCATGATCTTTTCGAGGAAATCGAGACCGTTCATGTTCGGCATCTCGATGTCGAGCGTCACGACGTCCGGGTTCAGCCGCTTGATCGCCTCGCGCGCTTCCAGCGCGTCGCCGGCCTGGCCGATGACGTTGACCTCGGGATCGGAACTCAGGACGGCAGTGATCAACCCGCGCATCGTCGGCGAGTCGTCAACAACGAGAACCCTTGCCGGAGCGCTCATGCCTTCCTCCCGAGACCTTTGGTCGTATAGCGATAGGTCGTGATGCCGATATTGTCGAAGACGTGTTTTGCCTCGCCNGAAACACGCTCGGAATGGCCGATATAGAGATGACCGCCTTCCGGCAGCAGGCCGGCGAAACGCTGCCAGATCTTCATCTGCGTCGGCTCATCGAAATAGATGACGACGTTGCGGCAGAAGATGACGTCGAACTTGCCCTTGAACGGCCATTGCGCCATCAGGTTCAGCTCGTTGTAGGTGATCAGCCGCTTGACGCGGTCGTCGANCTGGAACTTCCTGCGGCCCTGCACCTCGACTTCGCTGAACCATTGCTTGCGCATGGCCGGCGAAACGGTTTCGAGCGCGTTCTCGTCATAGGCGCCGGCCCGGGCGATCGTCAGGATCTTCGGGTCGATGTCGGTTGCCAGAATCTTGAAATCGTAATCGGCGACATTCGGCATCAGCGACAGCACGGTCAGCGCGATCGAATAGGGTTCCTGGCCGTCGGAGGAAGCCGCCGACCAGATGCGCACCCTGCCGCCCGATCTCGCCCGCTGCAGCAGCTCCGGCAGGACATGGTCGCGCAGATGGTCGAAATGGTGGTTTTCGCGGAAGAAGCGGGTGAAATTGGTGGTCAGATGCGACAGCATCTCNCGGCGCGCCGGGGCGCCGGCCGGCGAAGCGACGAGGTCGCAATATTCCCGGAAGCCGGACAGGCCGAGATTGCGGATATGTTTCGACAGGCGCGAATAGACGAGCGACGCCTTCGTCTCATTGAGGAAGATGCCGGCATCCGAATAGATCATCGCGGCGATCTCCGTGAGGTCGCGGCGCGTCAGCGGATATTCTCCGCTCGCCAGGACCTCGTCGGATCCCTGCCTTTGATCTTTTGCGCCCATTACACTCATGCGGCTTCGCTTTCGGTCTCTGAAAAGAGGGATTCGAGTTCGATNAGGCAGATCATGCGCTTCTCGATGGCGAGAATACCGCGGGCAAATTGACGCTCGAGTTCGGAGGAGATCTCGGGCGTCGGCTGGATGGTTTCGTCGGTNACCGTCAGGATATCGGAGACGGCGTCGACCAGAAGACCGACGACCTTGCGCCGGACCTGGGCGACGATGATGACATGACGGGCAGTCGGATCGGCCGGCTTCATCCCCAGCCGGGCGGCCAGGTCGATGATCGGCAGCACCGCGCCGCGCAGGTTGATGACACCAAGCATATAGGCAGGCGAGTGCGGCATCGCGGTCGCCGGGGTCCAGCCCCGGATTTCGCGAACCGACATGATGTTCACGCAAAATTCCTGATCCCCGATGCGGAACGCGATCAGTTCGCGATCCCCCTCGTTCAGATTTTTTACAGTGTACGACATTCCCTTACCCTACCGCTGCTAACGACATTTCCGCTTTGAGCGACTGGCCGCGCGAGGCGCCGACAACCGCGTCGACATCGAGGATGAGAGCCACGCGCCCGTCACCGAGAATGGTGGCGGCGGCGATGCCCGGCACGTGGGTGTAGTTGGCTTCCAGGCTCTTGATGACCACCTGGCGCTGACCCTGGATGGCATCGACCATCAGGGCGCGCTGGCCGCCGCCTTCGGATTCCACCAGAAGCGCCACGCCCTCGACAGGATTGGCCTGGGTCGCTCGGAAGTTCAGGATGCGGCCGACATCGACCAGCGGGCAGAACGAGTTGCGGATCGAGATCAGCCGGTGGTTGGCACCGAAGGAGTGGATCGCGGCCGCTTCCGGCTGCAGGGTTTCGACGATCGCCGTCAGCGGCACGACCAGCGTCTGGCCGGCAACGGTGACCACCATGCCGTCGAGAACGGCGAGCGTCAGCGGCAGGCTCATGGTGAAGACCGAGCCGTGACCCGGCTTCGAGGTGATGTTGATGCGGCCGCCGAGCGCCTGGATCGAACGTTTGACGACGTCCATGCCNACGCCGCGGCCGGAGATGTCGGAGATCTTGTCGGCCGTCGAGAANCCCGGCAGGAAGATCAGGTTGTCGATTTCCTCGTCCGAAAGGTTGGCATCGGCCGGNATNAGATCGTTGTCGATCGCCTTCTGGCGGACCTTCTCGCGGTTGATGCCGGCGCCGTCGTCGGCAAGCTCGATCAGGATGCGTCCCGAACGATGCTTGGCGGTCAGGCGAACCGTGCCTTCGGTGTTCTTGCCGGCGGCTGCGCGCTTTTCGGGCGTTTCGATGCCGTGGTCGACGGCATTGCGGATCATGTGGGTCAGCGGCTCGGCCAGCTTGTCGATGACCGTCTTGTCGACTTCGGTGTTTTCACCTTCGGTGATCAGGCGGATCGACTTGCCGGTCATGTCGGCGATTTCGCGGACGATACGCGACATGCGCTGGAANACCGGCTTCACCGGCTGCGCGCGGATCGCCATGACCGAGTCCTGGATCTCGCGGGTGAGCTGCTGCAGCTCCTCGAGGCCCATATTGATCGAGGAGGTGCCGGTCGTGTCATTCTCGATGACGCTCTGCGACAGCATCGCCTGGTTGATGACCAATTCNCCGACGAGGTTGATGAGGCGGTCGACACGGTCGAGATCGACGCGGATCGTCTGGCCGGCACCGGCGGCATTGTTCTGGGCGGCAGCGCTTGCGGCGGCGGCTGCGGCGGCGGCCGATTCCTTCTTCTCGACACGGGCTGCGGCTGCGGCCATCTGCGTGACGTTGGAGGCGGTCTCGGCGGCGGCAACGGCGGCGGCCGTCTCTTCGGCGCGCGCGTCGGCGGCAACGTCTTCGGTTGCGCCCGTTTCATCCAGGATCGACAGATCGAAGGGAACCGGCACCATCGGCAGTTCGTCGTTGCTGGTCGCGTCGGCCCTTGCTTCCTCGAGCGGCTTCACCGTCAGTTCGCAATCCCATTCGGCGAATTCGAAGACGGTGCGAATGGCGTCCTCGCCCTTGTCCGTCTTGATCGTGACGTTCCAGAAGAAATAAGCGCCTTCCGGATCGAGTTCCTCGAGGCCCGGCAGCTCATCCGTGTTGCAATAGATGGTCATTTCGCCGAGGCGCGAGAGATCGCGCAGCAGCAGGGTCGCGTCGTTGCCCTTGGAATAGAGTTCGTAGCGCGGCTTGAAGATGACTTCATAGGTCGGCAGGTCGGAGCCCGCATCGCCTTCGCCGCCAAAATCGTCGAAGGAAAAGGGGATCGGCTGGAAGCCGCTGTCATCCGTCGGCTTGACGGCCGGCGCTGGAGCGGCCTTGGCCGCGGGCTTTGCGGCNGCCTTCGGCGCNGGCGCCTCGGCCGATGCCGAAGGAGACGGCAACTCNCCNTTGGCCAGCGCCTCGAGCTCCTTGACGAGGCCGCGGCTGCGGCTTTCATCGACACTGCCGCCGTCGCGNGCAGCATTCGTCAGGTCGGCCAGCACGTCGGCCGACTTCAGCATCACCTTCAGGACGTCCTGGGTCGGCTCAAGCTTGTTGGATCGAACGCAATCGAGAGTGGTCTCGAAAACATGGGCGAAGGCTACCAGATCATCAAGGCCGAAGGCGCCGGCGCCACCCTTGATCGAATGCACGGCACGGAACACCGCATTGACGGTTTCCGGATCGCGATCGCCATCATTCATTTTCAGAAGACCGGATTCCAGCTCGGCGAGCTGTTCCTCGCACTCCTGGAAAAAGATCTCTTTGATTTCGTTCATATCCATAGGAGCAAATCCTGGGTTTAAGCGGTTACACGCTCAATGGCATCGATCAGCTTGGCCGGGTCAAAAGGCTTGACGATCCAGCCCGTGGCACCGGCCTGGCGGGCGCGGTTCTTCTTTTCCGCGTCGCTTTCGGTGGTCAGGACCAGNATCGGGATNGCCCGNTATTTCTCGTTGCGGCGAACACCTTCGATGAAGCCGAAACCGTCGAGACGCGGCATGTTGATGTCGGTCACGATGACGTCAGGATTGGACTCTTCGAGAACCTCGAGGCCTTCGACGCCGTCTTCCGCCTGGATCGTCTCGAAGCCGGCATTGTTCAGCGTCACGAGCAGCATGTTTCGGATGGTGCGGGAATCATCCACGGTAAGAACTTTTTTCTTCATTGCCGAATCTCCTTGGCAAGCAGGTGGTCAATATTGACGCCAACCAGCTGCATGGTTTTCTGAAATGCGTCGGACACCTTGGAGAAGGTGAACGGCTGCTTGTCCTGTTCCCAGGTCTTCTCGGCGGACATCAGAACCTGGGCGCAAAGAGCACCGATCCGTTCGACGCCTGATGCGTCGATCGAAAGGCCGCTGCCCCTGAGGGAGAGGAGTTTGTCGCGCAAGGCGGAAGCCTCGTTGAGGTCGAGCACCGCTGTCAAATCCAGCGTCTTGCCACTCTTCTTTGCTGCCATCAGCTTTTCCTTGTCCCCTTGTCCCCGGCTCGAGAAGACGAGCTGAGGCAATCATCCGATAGGTTAGTAAACATTCCGCCCACCTCCGACGCTTGCGAAGGGCTNCGGAANGCCAAAATCATCATTTTCATAGGCGTCTTCGACCGGTGCCGGACGGGCAGAGGCTTCGATGGCGCGCGGCGGTGCGGCGCGAACCGGCGCCGGGCGCCCGGCATTGGCGTTTTCCCGAGCGATGCGGAACTCGCGAACCGTCTGGCCGAGCTCGAGAATGACGGTGTGGAGGTGGTCGGCGCCCTCAGCCGAGCGCTCCGCCAGGCCGGCACTCTCCGCCACCTCGCCGCCCAGACCCTTGACGTCTGATGTGACGCNGTCGAGGCTTGCGGCATGTTCGCCGGTTCTNGTNGCGATGCCGGCGATGGCGGCGTTGATGTCGGTGACCTGACGCACGATGCTGCCGATCGAATCCTGTGTGCGGCCGACCATCTGCACGCCGGCGTCGACCTGCGCCTTGGTCGTCGTCACCAGCGTCTTGATCTCGCGGGCGGCTTCGGCCGAACGCTGGGCAAGGGCGCGGACTTCCTGGGCGACGACGGCAAAGCCCCGGCCGGAATCGCCGGCGCGCGCGGCTTCGATGCCGGCGTTCAGCGCCAGAAGATTGGTCTGGAAGGCGATCTCGTCGATCGCGCCGATGATCTGGCCGATCTTTTCCGCCGACTGTTCGATATCGGCCATGGCGCTGATCGCGCGACCGACGACCTCACCGCTTTCCTCGACGGCGGCGCGCGTCGAGGCGGCTGCCTGTTCGGCGGCGCGGCTGTCGGCCGCACCGTCGCGAACACTGCCGGCAATGCCGGCAAGGGCGGCGGCGGAAAGCTGCAGCCGGTCGGCCTGGCCGGAAGCCGTGCCGGCGAATTGCCTGGACAGGCCGGCAAGCGAGCCTGTCGCCGCTTCGGCTTTGAGCGTGCGCTCTGTGATCGCGGCAAATTCCGCCTGAAGTCCGTCCAACGCGCCATTCAGCGCGGCGGCGATCCCGGCATGGTCGCCGTCGACGGGCGCGCGGCGTGTCAGGTCGCGGGCAGAAAGACCTTCGATGACATCGCCGAAGATCCGGGCGATCTCAGCCTCGTTGTCGGCGCGCTGATCGGCGAGCGCGCGGCTCTGGGCGGCGCGCAGCGCGTTNAAGCGCANCGAGACGGCAATTTCCACATCGACCATGACGATNCGGATGATNGCCGTCATCAGATCGGAGATTTCACGGCTGCGGCGCTTGGCCGACGGCAACAGCGGACGGCCGGCAATCTCCTGGGCAAGACCGGAAACGACATGCTCCAGCATGACGCCATGGCCGGCGACGTGCCAGCGCGGGTCGAGGCCCATCTTGTTTTCGGTATCGGAGAGCACCTTGACGCGCTCGGCATAGAGACTGTCGAACCGCGCATCCGTCAGCACGTCCCAATGCGAGGACTGCAGATCATGCAGGCGCTCGACCTGACGCTCGCTCTCGAAATTGCGCGAGGCGTCGGGGAACGACTGGAATCGATGGAAGAGATCCCTGAGCCCCGCCTTCAAATGGGCTTCGAGGGCCGGCCGGTTGCGGCGCACCAGCTCGCACTGGTCAGCATCGAGACCGGCAAAGCGCAGGCGGTCGCGCAAGCTGCCTGCCTGCGCTCCACGAGCCTGATCTGATGGCATGTCCTGCCTCAATGCCTGTCCCCAACCACATTCCGGGCGACGGCCCGGCGAAAAACCTGCGCAGCATCCGTTGAACGCGAAGCGTGGAGACGGTTCTCACCACCGGTTACAACCGGCGGATCGAAGCCCCCTGATCAGCTATGTTTCGGAGCTGTCTGAAGAGATGGATACCGGATCAACCCGGTACGGCGGGACGGCGTCATGCCTGGTGGGAACGAGTGCATCTTCCCATTCCGACGTGTAAACCAATGTTTATGGTTAATTCCTTGCCTGAAGGTTAATAAGCCTTTCGCAGGACAGGCTTTTGAAGCAATTCAAGGCAGTTGGCTGCAAATACTGTTGCGGAGTTGCATGGCTGCTACAAGGCACACGCAAGCTCCGTGGTATATGCCGGTCGATAACCAAGACATGACGTCGACAAGGACAGAGCAATGATTGTTCTCGGATTGGGTTCCTGCTTGATAGCAATGACGCTGCTTGCAGCCGTCGCCCTCCTCGATTTTCTCGCTGCACACCGCGATACCCGCACGCTTCGGGTGTTCTAAGCGCGTTGCGCTTTCAGATACGCTCCTCGCGCTCCGGCTCTTTATTTCCAACGCATGTCGTTATCGCAAAACCGCTACACAGTTTTGTGCGACATGCTGTAGACCGCCCCTTCCCCGTTGGCAGTCCGGCACCTTTGGTGTATCGCACTCGCGCCTTTCATGTCAGCGGAACTATTCGTTCATGTCCCCCAGATCTGGTCTCCTCATCGTTCTCGGCTTCACGCTCTGGCGCGTCGTCCTGCTCAATTTTGANGCGACGGACCTTTTCGTCGATGAGGCGCAGTACTGGTTCTGGTCGCAGAATCTCGATCTCGGCTATTATTCCAAGCCGCCGATGATCGCCTGGGTGATCCGGGCGATGACCGAGTTTTCCGGCTCCAACGCCATCTATTGGATCAGGCTGCTCGGACCGCTGATCCACATGGCGGCNGCATTGGTGCTGATGAAGATAGCAAAGCGTTTCGTCGGGCCGGAGATCGAAGGCTGGACGGGCGCCACCTACATCACCCTTCCCGGTGTGGCACTTTCTTCGGTGTTCTTCTCGACCGACGTCATCCTGCTGTTCTTCATCGCGATCGCCTTGCTTGCCTATTTCGGCCTGACGCAGCGACGCTCGGTCGGGCTGGCGCTCGTCATGGGCCTTGGGGTCGGCCTCGCCTTCCTGTCGAAATATGCCGTGCTGTTCGTCGTTCCGGGCGGCGCGATTGCCCTCCTGCTCATTCCGGCGGCGCGCATCGCCATTCGGGATTTCATCATCGCGGTCGCGGTCGCGGCGATCGTCGCCTTGCCGAATCTCTGGTGGAACCTGCAGCACGACAACACGACGGTGCGGCATACGCAGGACATCGCCCATTGGAGCGAACTCGGCATCAATCTCCGTCGCGGGCTTGAATTCTTCTCCGCCCAGTTCGGCGTCGTCGGGCCGATCATCTTCTTTGCGATGCTGTGGGCGGTGTACCGCATGATCAAGGGCNGGAGCGACGACCGGGAAAAGATGCTGGTCTGGCTGTCGATGCCGGTGGTGGTGCTGATCACGCTNCAGGCGACGGTCGCCAAGGCCTATGCCAACTGGGCGGTGACCGCCTATGTCGCCGGGACCATCCTTGCCGTCTGGCTGCTTTACCGGATGTGGCCGAAGGGGCTGAAACTGTCGCTCACCATCAACGGCATCGCCAGCCTGCTCTTNCCGCTGGCGACGATCTTTCCGCAGCAGTTGCTGCTGCCGAACGGCGACGAATTGATGAAGCGCTATCTCGGCCGCGCCGAGGTCAGCCGCGAGGCTGCCGCACTCGCCGGTCAGGCNGGCACCGACATCATCGTNACCGACNATCGCGACATGGTCGCCGATCTTTTCTATACGCTCCGCGACGCATCCTACAGGATCTATGCGCGAGCGCCGGCGGGCCTTCCGGAGAGCTATTACGAGCAGGAATTCGCGCTNCCGGCCGAGATTACCGGCAAAGTGCTTTTCCTGACGGACGGGGGCCTCANCTGCGCCACCGAGGCGCCCGAGGTGCTGAAGAGCTGGCAGCCGACGCAAGGCAACTACAAGGGCAAGACGCTCTCCGCCTACAAGGTCTCTGCCGCCTGCCTGGCGCCCTGAACCGNTTCAGCCGGCTGGATTGGGCAGGCAGAGACCGGTGCCCGCTCCCTCGATCTCGACGAATTTGACGCCGCCCTCCTCGAAGGCGAGGCGCAGCTGCGCCTCCGTCGCGCGGTGGATGTCGTGGTGCCNTCCCTCGTAGTCGCGAATGGTGCTGCGCGAGACCGCGGCCCTTTCGGCAAGATCGGTCTGGGTCCAGTCGAGCAGGCCGCGTGCCGCGCGGCAGAGAGCGGGAGTGAGAATTGTTTCCCGTGCGCCTTGACCCATGATTTTAAGTTGCCCATATTGGTCGATATAGACCATATATGTCATATTACGAACGGGATTTCCAGATCGGGAGACGACGATGCCACACGATACGCCCTTGATTTCGACAATCGTCGGCGGCCTCGTGCTGGCTTTCATCTTCGGCGCCTTCGCCCATCGGCTGCGGATGCCGCCGCTCGTCGGTTATCTCATCGCCGGCGTGCTTGTGGGGCCACATACGCCGGGTTATGTGGCNGATCAGAACCTTGCGCCGGAGTTGGCCGAAATCGGCGTCATCCTGCTGATGTTCGGCGTCGGGCTGCATTTCTCCCTGAAAGACCTGCTGTCGGTGCGCGGCATCGCCGTGCCCGGCGCGATCGTGCAGATCGCCTTTGCGACACTGCTCGGNTGGGGACTCGGCGCCTTCATGGGCTGGCCGACCGGCGGCAGCCTGGTCTTCGGCCTGGCGCTTTCGGTCGCCTCCACCGTCGTGCTGTTGAAGGCGCTGCAGGAGCGGCGGCTGGTCGAGACGGAGCGCGGCAGGATCGCCGTCGGCTGGCTGATCGTCGAGGATCTCGCCATGGTGCTGGCGCTGGTGCTGATCCCGGCCGCCGCCAGCATCGGCGGCGAGGGCCACGCTCCTGTCGAGCCGCTCTCGGCCGCACTCAGCCGCCTGTTCGGCCTCGATCTCGGCATCGGCGGCATGATCGCCATGACGCTGGTGAAGGTGGCGTTGTTCGTGGCGCTGATGCTGGTCTTCGGCCGCAAGCTCATTCCCTGGACGATGCACCGCATCGCCCATACCGGTTCGCGCGAGCTCTTCCGGCTCGGCGTGCTGGCGATCGCGCTCGGCGTCGCCTTTGGCGCGGCGAAGCTCTTCGGCGTGTCGCTGGCGCTCGGCGCCTTCTTTGCCGGCATGGTGCTGGCCGAAAGCGAACTCAGCCATCGCGCCGCGCAGGAAAGCCTGCCGCTGCGCGATGCCTTCGCCGTGTTGTTCTTCGTCTCGGTCGGCATGCTGTTCGATCCGAATATCCTGATCGACAAGCCGCTGCCGATTCTGGCCACCATCTTCATCATCGTCATCGGCAAGTCCGTCGCCGCCCTGCTGATCGTGCTCGCCTTCAAGAAGCCGCTCGGCACGGCGCTGACGATNTCGGCCAGCCTCGGCCAGATCGGCGAGTTCTCCTTCATCCTCGCCGCNCTCGGCGTCGAACTCGGGCTGNTGCCGGAGGAAGGCCGCGACCTGATCCTGGCCGGCGCCATCATTTCGATCATCCTCAATCCGCTGCTGTTCTTCCTCTGCGACCGCATGCGGCCGCTGCTGGATGGTGCAAAGCGCGAAGACGTCGTGGCCGACCCTGCTCCCGCTGCAGATGCGATAGCAGCCCAGGAGGAGATGCCGTCTGAAGACGACGAGGTGCACCCGACTGCTCTCAGCGGCCACGCCATTCTCGTTGGCTACGGACGGGTTGGCAGCATCGTCGGACAGAATCTCAAGTCGTCAGCCACACCTTTTCTCGTCATTGAGGACTCCGATAAGCGCATCGGCGAGCTGAAGGTGCAGGGTATCGAAACCCTGGCGGGTAATGCGGTGATGCGGGAGACGCTCGACCTTGCCAATCTCTCCGGCGCCCGCAGCATTGCCATCGCCATCCCGAATGCTTTCGAGGCCTGCCGCATCGCCGAGCAGGCGCGCAGCGTCAATCCATCGATCCTCATCGTCGCCCGCGCCCATTCCGATGCAGAGGTCGATGAATTGAAGCAATATGGCGCCGACACCGTCATCATGGGCGAGCGCGAAATCGCGCTTGGCATGGTTGACCGGCTCGCCCAAGTGCATCATGAGAGTGTGCCCTATGAAGACGGACATGGGCCTGATACAATTATGCCTGCGGATGAGCCTCCGCCGGAAAAAGAATGAGAGATTGGCGCGCTTTTGAGCCGATACGGGAGTGACATCGCCGGGACGGAGAAGATGGAGCTGGAGCAGCGCCGTCTGACGGGCCGTATCGCCGCCTCCCTCCTCGTCGCCATTCTTGCCTATCTCGGCCTGCTTCTCGGCGGCAACCTGATCATCTCGCCTGTTGTCACCGTCAACACACTCTCCTCTTCCGATCGGGATCCGCAGCCGCCGCAGCTGACCGCGCGCGATGCCGTGCGCGGATTGCTTGCCACCGAGCGCAGGCTTGCGCCGAAGCAGGCGGCGCATGACGCCGGATCGCCTGCCCTTGCCGTCGCTCCGGCTCTCGATTTCGCCGGCTGGACCATGCCAGCCGCTTTTCCGGCATTCGAAGCCTCGCTTCGCGCCGCAGTCTCCAGGACCCATCAGCCGCGCGCACCGCCCGCCGCTGCCTGAGGTTTGCGCCGATCGGCGCTCCGACCGACCATTGACGACATGCCGCCAGCGCCCGAGCGCCGGCCCTCGATATCAAGGAATACAACATGCGTACTTCACCATGGCTGGTGTTCACCTATACGGTGATCATCCTTCTCGGCCTATTGATCGCCCTGCCGAACGTCCTGCCGCAATCCACCCTCCAGCGTATTCCGGCATGGCTGCCGCATGAGCAGGTGTCGCTTGGCCTCGACCTTCGCGGCGGCTCGCACCTCGTTCTCGAAGTCGACGAAGCCGACCTGACCAAGGAGCGGCTGCAATCGCTGCTTCAGGACGCGCGCCGCGTGCTGCGCGAAAAGGGCATCCAGCCGAAAGCCGTGGTCCGCAGCCAGAACCAGATCGTCGTAACACTCGCCGACGCCGCGCAGAGCGATGCCGCCGTCACCGAACTCAAGACGCTCGCCAACCCGATCAGCACCGGTCTCAGCGCCGGCCAGGCCGATCTTGATGTCGCCGCAAACGGCGCCACGATCACCGTCGGCTTCTCGCCGGCCGGCATTTCCGCCAATGTCGACAACGCCGTTCAGCAGAGCCTCGAGGTCATCCGCCAGCGCGTCGACCAGGTCGGCGTCTCCGAGCCGACGATCCAGCGCATCGGCGCCAACCGCGTGCTCGTCCAGCTTCCGGGTGCACAGGATCCGTCGCGCCTGCGCGAACTTCTCGGCTCCACGGCCAAGATGTCGTTCCATATGTTGGCGCCGAACAACCAGCCGGGACCTGGCGTGACCATGCTGAAGGACGATGAAGGCCGGTCCTATCCGGTCCTCGATCGCGTCGAAATCTCCGGCGACCGCCTTTCGGATGCCCGCGTCAGCTTCGACCCCAACACGCATGAGCCGATCGTCAGCTTCCGCTTCGACAGCGCCGGCGCCACCCGCTTTGCCGACATCACCCGCCAGAACGTCGGCAATCCCTTCGCCATCGTCCTCGACGACAAGGTGCTGAGCGCNCCCGTCATCCGCGAGCCGATCACCGGCGGTTCCGGCCAGATCTCCGGCAACTTCTCGGCCGACAGCGCCACGACGCTTGCCGCCATGCTGCGCGCCGGCGCCCTGCCCGCCAAGCTGACCGTCATCGAGGAACGCACCGTCGGCGCCGACCTCGGCGCCGANGCNATCAAGATGGGTATTTATTCCGGCATCGTCGGTTTTGCTCTCGTCGCACTCTTCATCTTCATTCTCTATGGCACCTGGGGCGTGCTGGCGAATGTCGCCCTGTTGATNCACACGATCCTGACCTTCTCCGCCCTGACGCTGGTCGGTGCGACGCTGACGCTGCCGGGCATCGCCGGTGTCGTTCTCGGCATCGGCCTTGCTGTTGACGCCAACGTTCTGATCAACGAGCGCATCCGCGAAGAAACGCGCAAGGGCAAGAGCGCCTTCGCCGCCATCGACACCGGCTTCCGCCGTGCCTATTCGACCATCATCGACGGCAACATGACGGCCCTGATCGCTGCGGCCATCCTGTTCTACTTCGGCTCCGGACCGGTTCGCGGCTTTGCCGTGACCATGGCGCTCGGCCTGATCATCTCGATGTTCACCTCGGTCGCCTTCGTGCGCGTCGCGATGATCGAGATCACCCGCCGCCAGAGGCTGAAGGTGCTGAACATCAGGCCGCTGATCCCGTTCAGCCCCTATGACAAGCANATCCAGTTCATGAAGGCGCGCTTCTTCGGCGTCACCGTTTCGGCGCTCCTGTCGATTGCCTCGGTCGTGCTGTTCATTCACCCCGGCCTCAACTACGGCGTCGATTTCCGCGGCGGCATCCAGATGTCGGTCAGGACCAGTGCCCCGGCCGATCTCGGAACCTTCCGNGAGGGGCTGAACAGCCTCGGCCTCGGCGAAATCTCGCTGCAGTCCTTCGGCGACAACAACAGCATTCTCGTGCGCGCCCAACGGCAGGAAGGCGGCGAAGAGGCACAGACGGCTGCNGTGACCAAGCTGAAGGCCGAAGTCATCAAGCTCGACCCGAAGGCCACCGTCGAAGGCACCGATGTCATCGGTCCGAAGGTCAGCGGCGAGCTTGCCTGGGCCGGCATCCTGTCGGTCGTCATCGCAAGCTTCGCGATGCTGATCTACATCTGGGTGCGGTTCGAATGGCCGTTTGCCGTCGGCGCCATCGTCACGCTGGTGCTCGATGTCACCAAGGCGATCGGCTTCTTCGCAATCACCGGCCTCGACTTCAATTTGACGGCCATCGCCGCCATCCTGACGCTCGTCGGCTACTCGGTGAACGANAAGGTCGTCGTCTATGACCGCATGCGCGAAAACATGCGGCTCTATAAGTCGATGCCGCTGCGCGAGATCATCGACAAGTCGATCAACGAGACCCTGGCACGAAGCCTCTATACCAATGCGACGGCCTTCCTCGCCCTGGTGCCGATGGCGATCTGGGGCGGCAGCGCGGTCTCGAGCTTCGCGATCCCGATGGTCTTCGGCATTCTCGTGGCCGGCGCCTCTTCGATCTTCATCGCGGCGCCGATCCTGCTCTTCCTCGGCGACTGGCGCCGCCGCCATGCCAAGGCGGCACCGGCAACCGATGCGGCAGTCGAAATCATCCCGCCAGAACAGGGCCGCCCGCGCAAATCGGCGACCTGAGAATCTCGTTGTGAACGTATCCTTGAAGAGGGCGCCGGTTGCAGAGCCGGCGCCCTCTTTCTATTGTCGGCGACTGCATTATGTGCCAATTCAAAGTGTTACCGCGTCCTTTGCGCACCTGAAGAGACGCGGCGCTGTCATTGAGATCGGGGAAGCCGCCAGATGTCATCCAACCCGACAAGACCGCCGGAAACCGCTGTCGCCGGCGACAGCGAGGAGCGCATCAAGCGTTTTCTCGCGACCGCCTCGCATGACCTGCAATCGCCGCTGCGCCACATCGCCATGTATGCCGAGCTGCTGCTCGACGATCTCGAGGAGACGCTCGACGGCGAACAGTTGCAGAGCCTCAGGATGATCCTGGAGAAAGCGCAAGCCGCGCAGCGCCTCACCAAGGCATTGATGAGCCTTGCCGGCGGAACGCCCCAGGTGACGCCTGAAGAGGTGGATCTGCAGGCGCTGGCCGATAATATCTGGGGCGAGTTGACCGACGAGACCGAGGTTCGCGGCGCGACGCTTGAAAGCGTAGGCCTGCCCTCCATCCGGACCGATCCTGCCCTGCTCGGGCTGGTGCTGCGGCATCTGCTGACCAATGCCCTCACCTATCGCAGCGAAGCGCCACCGCATGTGACGATTGCGGCAGTGCGAGAGGGCACCGACTGGTTTATCCGCATCTCCGACAATGGCACGGGCATCGATTCGGCCTATCGGGAGCGGATATTCGAGCCCTTCTGGAAATTGCCGAAAGCGGGAGCGGTTCAGGGCGCCGGTCTCGGATTGACGACGGCGCGGGAGTTTCTGACGGCGCTGGGCGGCGATATCAGCCTCGAGCATTCGGATGAAAGCGGCAGCCGCTTCATCATCCGCCTTCCTATTGCTTGAAATCAGCAACTTCCAGCTGAAGCGTGCAGTGGTTTTGCTGGAAATTGCTTTAAAGCGGTTCAGCTTTTAGGGAAGCGCCGAACCGCTCTATCCTTTTGTTTTTACGCAATTCCCGGCAAAAACCGCTTCGCACTTTTCCTGGAATTGCTCTAGATGCTGTAGTCGTCCTTCCAGAAATCCGGGACGTCATAGGTCACATATTCGCGGATGATGTGCTGCAGCGTCTGCGCATCGATTTCGTCCTTGCCGATACGGAAATCGACGCCGTAATCCGGGAATTCCTGGAAATAGCCGCCCGATATATCGGTCGAGACGACGCCGATCGGTCCGGTGTAGCCGATCCCGCGCAGTTCCGGCACCGTTTCGCGGAAATCGGCGTTCGGCAGAAGGCGGTTGTCGAGCAGGATGAGATCGAATCGCTCCAAGCGGATCTTTTCCAGCGCGTCACCGATCGAAGGCGAATATTCGACCTCGACGGCCGGCTCGGAGAGATCGGCGATCTTCTTCTTGAGCGCGCGGAATTCGATGAATTCGTCGTCGACAAACAGAACCTTGACGGCGTTCCTTCGGCCCGTTTCGGTGATCATCGTCTCATTTCCCCAATCCCGAAACCAACTTCACGACACCAAACCATTCCTCAAGGCGATCGCCACCATATGAACGCGGTTGACGGCGTCGAGTTTGCGCGCGGCCGCGGTGATGTGCGAATTGACNGTATGTTCGGAGAGACCGAGAATGATGGCGATCTCCGCCGACGTCTTGCCTTCGCTCGTCCATTTGACGATTTCCGATTCGCGCTGCGTCAGCCGTCCGGACATTTCCGGCGTCAGGATTTCCTCGTAGAGCTTGTCGAAAATGCGCATGGCATCGAGAAGCATGTCGGCGATCTCGCTCTGATCGGGCTCCTGACGCTCGCCGCTGAGCACGAGGCAATAGCGCCGCCCTTCCGGCGTGAACAGCGGGATGAACAGAAAGACGCCGCTCAGGAACTCGTTGAAAACCAGCTCGGAGGGATGATCTTCCGGCTGCGCGCTCCGGCCATGGACCGGCGTTGCCAGGAACTGGGCGGACTTTGCCCGGACGGTCCCGAGCGCTTCCTTCAATGTGGTGATGAAAAGGCCGACACGCCGCTCGGCAACATTGGTGATGACGATATCGCGTTCACCGAAAGGAGCTGAAGCCTCGGAAATGCGGGCAAGCGCGAAATTGTCGAAGTTGTAATGCTGCGCCGCCGACTTCAGCAGACGGAAAAAATCGGTGCGGTTGATCGCCCGGCTCAGTTCCGGTCCGGCGTGAAAGGGAATTGCCGGGGCATTGTTCATTCCCACTCTTCCTCTCCTCCCGCCGATGCCTCCGATCCCGAAATCTTGGGATATACGTCTTAGACGCGAAGAGCTACAAAAATTGCGAGACAACTTGATGAGAGATATCGAAAACGGGGACTTTCGATATTTAAGGCGGAAATCATCAATTATCTCAACTACAGGTGATGCACGGGCAGATTTTACTGAGGGGCAGTAGTTCTTACCTGGGTATCGTAAATCTTCTCGTGTTCAACATCCATGAATGCGAGAAGGCAGTGCCAGACGTAAGCGCGAGAGAACCGATAGACCCATTCAGCTAAGGGGTTGGCTGATGTTCGTGGCGGCGAACGCGGGTTCATCGGTTCTCTCAGCGCTTATTTTGCGTTCCATTTCCTTCGCTTCGGTTGCATCTTGTGTTGCGCCCCCGACCTTGTCAATTGCGGTTTGTCGGATGCTCCAGGCAAGCGGCAGAAAACAGGCCGCCGGACTGACGTCGTTTCCTACACTTCAAGATTGAGAATGAGTGCGGCAAGGTCAAGGGGTTTTTCGAGATAGAAATCGGCGCCGGCCTCAAGCGCACACGCGCGATCCTCATCGGCATCCGATCCGCTGCAGATCGCAAGCCGCATCGACTTGAACCGAACATCCCGGCGCAGGCTCAGCACCAGGCCAGTGCCGCTATCGAGCGGCATGTAGAGATCGGTGATCAACAGATCGGGCACGGCCTTGCCTTCCGCCGCGCGCGCCTCCAACGCCTCCAGCGCCATATCGGCTGTCGAAAAGCAGAATAGATCGACGTCTATCTGCTGCTTCCGGCTGATATAGTCGAGATAAAAGAGGTCATCCCTGCTGTCATCGACGTAAAATAGGGTCGGCATCCATCACCGTGATTGGATATTGTTCGAACGAACGTCGCTGTCCTTAGAAATCACGATACCGCGGTTTCACGAAANTTCGATATATATTACCGCAAGGCATTTCGCAAAAAGCGCGNCATCGCCTTCCCTTTGCCTATTGAGTATTCGTTGATTTCGGAAAAAATGACCGCGCAAACCAAGGAGAATAGGCGGGTGCAGGATAGCAGCGACGTGGACCTGCAGGACCAGCGAAGGCGGCACTACCGTGCCTTTGCGATTGCCGTCGGCTGCCTGATGGTCCTTCTCGGCGTGACCGCCCTTGCCGGCTGGCTGCTGCAGGTCGAGATCATTATTTCGCTGGTTCCCGGCTTTCCGTCGATGGCCTTCAACACTGCGCTCTGCTTCGTGCTTTCCGGGACGGGGCTTGCCGCCTCGACACTGACCGGCCGCCGTTTTCGAATAACGGCTACGATGACGGCGGGACTTGCAGCGGCGTTTGCCGCAGCCCGGCTCGTGGAAATCGTCACGATCGGCCGGACTTTCCACAATGTCGACGTGTTGATCTCGCGCTTCCTGGTTCCCCCCGCTTTCATTGTGCAGATCGGCGGCGGCATGGGGCCGAATACGGCGTTGATCTTCCTGATCGCCAATCTTTCGCTGCTGCTTTCGCTCCCGGTGGAGAGGAAAAGCCAGGTGGTGCAGGAGCTGACGAGCTACGTCGTCATGACGCTCGGCATGATCGCGCTGGCNAGCTANGTCACCGATGCCGAACAGGGCTACCGTTGGGGGCCCTATGCAGCGATGGCGCTGCATACGGCGGTCGGCATGGTGATCTTCGGCGCGGGGCTTCTCGCCCGCTCCTGGTGGATGCAGCCGGCAAACCGGGCGCAGATCCCGCTCTGGATCCCGGCTGCCGTGTGCTTCACCGGCCTTCTCGTCGATCTCTATACGCCGCTGGGTGTCGCCAACGGCATTCTCTACGTGCCGCTGGTGCTGACGGCGCTCTGGTTCGGCAACAGGAACGCGCCGCTTTTCTTCGCCTTTGCCTGCACCGTGCTGCTGATGCTCGGCTTCTTCGCCGTCAGGCACGACGAGGCGACGTTCTGGCAGGAGATCGCCAACCGCACGATTACGGCCGCCACGCTCTGGCTGATCGCGATCCTCGTCTTCTATTTCATGCGCAACAACTATAACCTCGAAACCGAGCGCGTCCGCTTCGGCGCGTTGTTGCGCGGCACGCCTGATGCCGTCGTTGTCATCGACGATCGTGGAACGATCAGGAGCTTCAATCCGGCGGCGGAAAGCATGTTCGGCTACTCCCCGCAGGACACGATCGGCCGGAACATCAAGATGCTGATGCCCGAACCCTACCATTCCGAGCACGACGGCTATCTCGCCCATTACCGGCAGACCGGCGAGGAACGGATCATCGGCACGACGCGCATGGTCTCCGGACGCCGCAAGAACGGCATCGTCTTTCCGATCGATGTTTCCATCAGCACCGTCGTCACCGGCGATACGAAGATCTTCGTCGGCATCGTGCGTGATATCAGCGAGCGCGTCCGGCAGGAAGAACGGATGAAGGCGACGCTTGCCCAGCTCGAGGCCTATACGGCCGAACTCGAGCGCAGCAACCACGACCTCGATGAATTCGCCTATATCGCCTCGCATGATCTGAAGGAACCGCTGCGCGGCCTGCACAACCACTCCCGCTTCCTCCTGGAGGACTACGAAGACAAGCTCGACGTCGACGGCGTACGCCGGCTGAACCGGCTCGTACGTCTCAGCCAGCGCATGGAGAAACTCGTCAACGACCTTCTGTATTTCTCCCGGCTCGGGCGGCAGCAACTGGCAGTCAAACGCACCGACATCAGCCTGATCGTCAAGGATGTCGTCGCGACGATGGAGCTGCTGCTCGAGGAACGGCATGCCAAGGTCATCATCGACGGCCGGCTGCCGGACGTGGTCTGCGACGCGCCGCGATTGACCGAAGTGTTCCGCAATCTCATCACCAATGCGATCAAATACAACGACAAGCCGGCGCCGCTCGTCTCGATCGGTTACCTCGACCGGTTCGTCGGCCAGGACGGCACGGTTGCCCGCAACGTGTTTTTCGTTAGAGATAACGGCAAGGGCATACCCCAGGAATTCCATGAGGACATTTTCCGCATTTTCAAAAGGCTGGAAAAGTCGCAGGATTCCGAAGATGGTACCGGAGCAGGCCTCACCTTCGTTCGCAAGATCATCGCGCGACACAATGGCGATATCTGGCTGGAATCCGAGGTCGGCGCCGGCACGACGTTCTATTTCACCCTGGGAAGAAAGCGCGAGGGGCAGAATGCAGCAGCGTGACACGCAACCAATCCTGATCGTCGAGGACAGCGAAGACGATTTCGAAGCAACGATGCGCGCCTTCAAACGCACCAACCTGCGCAACTCGATCCGCTGGGCGGCCTCGGGGCAGGAAGCGCTCGACATGCTCGGCGTGATGGCACCGAAACCGGGGCTGATCCTGCTCGATCTCAACATGCCGGGCCTTGACGGCCGCAAGACGCTGGAGGCGATCAAATCGAACGCCGGCTGGCGCAAGATCCCGGTGGTGATCCTCACGACCTCCGACGACGAGCGCGATATCGAAGGCTGCTATGCGCTCGGCGCCAATACCTATGTGCAGAAGCCGGTCGATCTTGACGGGCTCTTCGCTGCGATCCAGCGGCTGAAGGAATACTGGTTCGAAATCGCGATCCTGCCGCTCGAGGACTGACAGATTGGCGGAAGTCTGCAGCATTCTCATCATCGACGACAATATCGACGATCGCGAGGTCTATCGCCGCATATTGGGCCGCGTCTCCAGCACCGCCTATACGGTCGTGGAGGCGGAGACAGGTGAAGAGGGCCTGGCGTTGAACGGCCGGAAACGGCCGAACTGCATCCTGCTCGACTATTCGCTTCCGGGGCGCGACGGTCTCGGCGTTCTTGCCGATATCCTGGAGGCCGATCCCGCCGCCAACGTCATCATGCTGACCGGCCAGGGCAGCGAAACCGTGGCCGTCGAGGTGATGAAGAGCGGGGCGCGCGACTATCTGACAAAGGATTCTCTGTCGCCGGAAACACTGCATCGCTGCATCCAGAACGCCATCATGCACGGCATGCTGGAAGCAAAGCTGGAGCAGAAGCGGCAGTCGCTCGAGATCTTCACGCGCGCCATGGCCCATGATCTGAAGGAGCCGCTGCGGACGATCAAATCCTTCAGCCGCATCCTGCACGGGTCGTCGGCGCTTCCGGCCGAAGACCGTGAACTGCTCGATTACGTGCTCAGCGCCGCCGACCATATGGAAGATCTGATCGTCAAGGTCTCGGGCTTCACCAGGCTCGAGGCCTCCGGCGGACCGGAGCTCAGGCCGGTCTCGCTCTCCGCTGTGCTCGACCAGGTGGAGGACAATCTGCGTCAGCAGACCGAGAGCCGCGGAGCCGTCATCATCCGCGGGGCGCTGCCTGAGGTGATGGGCGATGCGACACTGCTGACCCAGCTTTTGCAGAACCTGGTGTCGAATGCCATCCGCTATTGCGACCAGAAGGTTCCGGAGGTCAGCATCACCGGGCAAGCGCAGCGCGATATCTGCCGTCTCACAGTGCGCGACAACGGACCCGGCATTGATCCCGAGCACCGCGAACTGATCTTCCAGCCGTTCAAGCGCCTCGTCGGCCGTGGCATCGAAGGCACCGGGCTCGGCCTTGCCATCTGCCGCCGCATCGCGCAGTTGCATGGCGGCTCGATCTGGTGCGAGCCGGAAAATGGGCCGGGCGCCACCTTCGTTGTCGAAGTGCCGCTCGCCGAGGCAAGGCCCGCGCCGCCGGCCGCATCGGCCATCCCGCACAGCGCCAGGCCGGCGGAGCAGCCAGGCGAAGGTTCGGGCAGGCTCGCCGAAGTGCTGCTGGTGGAAGACAGCCCGGCCGACATCCAGATTCTCAAGATCAAGCTGATGCGCCGGGAGAAGGTGAATTTCAACCTGCATGTCGCCACCAATGGACGCGAGGCGATGCGGCTGCTTGAAGAGCGCGCCGGCATCGCCGATGTGCCGCAGATCGACCTGATGCTGCTCGACATCAACATGCCGATCATGGACGGCTTCGAGGTGCTGCATGCGCTTTCCGCCGATGTCCGCCTCAAGCGAATTCCCGTCTGCATCCTGAGCACCTCAAGCGATGAGACCGACATGCGGCGGGCCAGAAATCTCGGCGCGCGCGCCTATATGGTCAAGCCGCCGACCCTGCAGCAACTGGAAGAGGCACTCGAAGATGTCGAACATTTGGAATTGCTGCAGCGCGGCGATTCGCTTGCACTTTGTGCGGAACAAAACTAAGCGACGGTCATTGGCAACGGTATGACCTTCGCAGCTCTCATACTCGCGCTCCTGACGACGCCGCTTCAATCAGGACTGCTCTCGATGGTATCAGGCATTCATCACGTCACGGCCGTAACCCGAAAGGTGCAGGCGAACGTGGACTTCTACGCCGGGTTTCTCGGCATGCGGCTCGTCAAGCAGACAGCCGGTTACGAGGATGCGACGCAGCTTCATCTCTTCTATGGCGATGCGGCGGGGACGCCGGGTTCCCTCCTCACCTTTCTCGCTTGGGAAGATGGCGCCCCCGGCCGGGTGGGCTTCGGCCAGATCAGCGAAATATCGCTGTCGATCGATCCCGCCAGCATCGGCTATTGGCTGACGCGCGCCATGAGCTTCGGCCTGCGCTCGGAGGGGCCGGCCGACGAATTCGGCGAGCCTGTGCTGCGGCTGAAGGACCCCGACAACATCATCCTCAAGCTCGCAGGCACGAAGACCCTGGCATCACCAGCCGCCTGGGACGGCGCCTCGATCCCGATCGAGCATGCCGTCCAGCGCGTGCGCGGCGCCACCATGCTGACGGAGAAGCCTGCCGAAAGCCGCAGCTTCCTCGAGACCCATTTCGGTTATCGCTTCCAGGCCAATCGTGGCACGATCGACAGGCTGGTGTCGCAATCTGGCGACGTCATCGACGTGCGCGATGCGCGCGGCTTCTGGTCCGGCGCGCCGGGCACCGGCACGGTCGATCACGTCGCCTTCCGCGCCGCGAACGAGGACACGCTGCTTTCGGTGCGCAAGGCATTGGAAGCGACCGATGCNTCGCCGACCAACATGCACGACCGCAAATATTTCCGNTCGCTTTATGCCCGCGAACCCGGCGGCACGCTGGTGGAGCTTGCCACCGACAAGCCCGGCATGACCGTGGACGAAGAACAGGCCGCNCTGGGGACGAAGCTGTTCTCCCCGCCCGAAGCCATCACCAATCTCCATGACCTGAAGGTGGTGCTGCCGCAGTTTTCGATGCCCGGCCAGCCGCGCGTCAACTATCGCGANCTGCCATTCGTCCATCGCTTCTATACGCCCCCCGATCCCGATGGCAGCGTCTTCGTGCTGCTGCACGGTTCCGGCGGCAATGAGACGACGCTGATGCCGCTCCTGAACAAGGCGGCGCCGCGGGCGACGCTGCTCGGCGTGCGCGGCCGGGCAACGGAAGAAGGTTTTCCGCGCTGGTACAAGCGCATCACCCCCTTCTCCTTCGACCAGAACGATATCAAGACCGAGGCCGAAGCCTTCGCGGCCTTCATCGAAGGCGCCGTCAAATCCTACGGGCTCGATCCTCAGAAGGTCGTCTATGTCGGATATTCCAATGGCGCCAACCTGTTGAACTCGCTGCTCTACCTGCACCCGAACCTGGTTCACAAGGCGGTGCTGCTGCGCTCCATGCCGGTGCTCAGCGACTATCCGCATGCCGATCTCAAAGGCACGGACCTGCTCGTCATCAGCGGCAAGACCGATGCCTACGGCAAATATGCGAGCGAACTGGAAGAGAGGCTGAAGAGTTCGGGCGCCACCGTCGATTCCGACGTCATCCCCGGCGGCCACGATCTCGGCGATGCCGACATTCCGATCATCCAGAAATGGCTGCTGCAGGAAAATCGCTGACGATCAGCCGCGGCGGGCAACCATGATGCCGGCAAGCACGATGGCGCCGCCGAGCGCCTGCATCGCCCCGATCGCCTCGCTCAGCAACGCCCAGGCGAGGATGGCCGCGACGACCGGCTGCAACAGCAGCGTCAGCGAGGAAAAGGCCGGCGGCAGATAGGCGAGCGCATAGGTGATCGCCACCTGCCCGCCGGCATGGCTGATAAAAGCCAGGCCGAAAACGATCGACCAGCCATAGACGGTCGCGGGCAGCATATGGCCCTCATAGATGAGGCCGATCGGAAAGATGCAGACGGCGGCGCAGGCCGTGCTCCACAACATGATGCGGATCGTATCGAACCGGCTGCGCAGCCTGCCGATCGCCAGGATGTAGCAGGCATAGAAGAAGGCGGCGATCATCGCCATGCCGTCGCCGCTGAGATCGCCATTGCCGACAGCTGCCGGCCCGCCCTTTAGAATGACGACGCCGCAGAGCGCCACGGCAAGTCCGAGGATGAAGATGCGGCTGATCTGCGCGCTGAAAAAGAGGAAGGCGATCAGCGTGACGAAAACCGGCGCAAGGTTGGCAAGCAGCGTCGCATTGGCGACCGACGTCATGGTGAGCGACAGGTGCCAGGCGCCGAGATCGAGCGCCAGCATGACGCCCGGGAGAACCAGCATGCCGTAGTCGGAAAGATTTTGCGGCTTCGGACCCCTCTCCTTCTTCATCAGCGAGACGATGAAGATCGGGATCAGCGCCAGCGCCACGCGCCAGAAGGCGGTCGCCATCGGACCGACCTCGGACAGCCTGACGAAGATCGGCGAGCCGCCGATCGCCGCTCCGCCGAGAAGGAGGGCCGCAAGGGCAAAACGATTGGAAGGCGAGGCTTCGGAAAGGGTGGAGGCAGGCTGCGACATGATCTCGATATTTTGGTCACCCGGATGCCGGGTGCGTATCAGAAGTCGATCGCCGGCGACAGCCGAAGAGCGACATATTGATCGAAAATCAGGCAGGATGCCTATTCGTCGCGCGCATCCTCAGCTTTTCGGCGATCTCGCCGGCGACGAAGAAGGCATGCTCGGTCACCTGCGGCAGTCCCATCAGCTCGCCGAACGTGCCGCGCGCCAGCGGGCCGGAGATCAGCAGCGAGGGGTCGGCCCGTCCGGATGGGCCGATCGCCTCCGAACGCTCGGTACAGGCAAGGCCGAGGCCGGTCGGGTCGAGCGCCAGNTGACCGTCTGCCGCAAGTGCTGCAAGCCAGGGCTGGGTTTCGAGNATACCGCCATGCGCCGGGCCGGTGGTGACGACGACAGCGTCATAAGGTCTCTCCAGCGGCTGGCGCTGATGACGCGGCTGCAGGGTGCAAAGGATCAACTCGCCCTCGATGCGCGCATCGGCGACCGAGCCGGCCAGGATATCGAGGCGGCCCGCAGCAACCGCCGCGTCGAGCACGGCCTCGACCTGCGGGGCGATCCGGAAACGGTGCACGTCCCAATAGGGACGCAGGTGACGGACGAGACGGCGCCGTTCGGCAACCGGCAGCGCCTGCCAGAGTTCGTATCCCTGCGCCCGCACCTGGTCGATCACGCCATGCCAGCTGATGCCCTCAGTCTTCGCCGCATCGATGGCGGTGCGGATCTCCGCCAGCAGCGACACGGCGGAATGGGTCGCATCGGAGACGAAATCGCCGAAGAGCGGCTGCGGCACCGGCGCATGGCCGCGAGACCGCAGACCGCGCCGCGAGATCGCGGTCACCGGACCGTCATGTCCGTGCTGCGCCAGCGAGGCAATCACATCGGCCGCCGTCAGACCGTTGCCGATGACCAGCACCCGGTCATGCGGGCGGATCGCGTCGAGCGCTCCGGGCTTGGTGGTATCGGCGACGAAACGGGGATGGGCCGCAAGCCGGATCGCAAGCCGGCCGGGAGCCGCCGGCGGCGGATGGCTGGTGGCGATCGCGACGATATCGGCCTCCGTCACGCCGCCCTTGTCGTCGAGGATCGACCAGCGGCCGGCACGGCGTTCGACACCCGTCACCGCGGCGCGGCAATGACGCACGCTCCCGTCTTCCAGCAGCGGTTTCAGCAGGGAGGCGACATACTCGCCGAAGAGCCGACGCCGGGGGAAGAATGAGCCATCGGGCTGCCTGGCCTCGGGATCGTCGGCGACGGCATCGCGGGCTTCGATCCAGGCCTGGAATTCACTCAAGTCGCCCGGCTGCAGGCTCATCTTGGCGGCCGGCACATTGATGCGATGAGCCGGATCATCCGTGTCATAGGCAAGGCCGCGGCCGAGTTCGGCGCGCGGCTCGAAGACCACGATGGCAGGACGCTCGCCGCAGTCGGCCTTAGCGAGATGATAAGCGACGCCGGCGCCGGAGATACCGCCGCCAATGATGGCGACGACGGGTTGTGCGGACGTCGGGAGAGGCTTGGGCTGCATGGTGGCCGGGATCGTTGCTTCGATATCCGAGCATAGAAGCGGGGCAGCGGTCGCGCAATCCTTCCGCCGCTATTGTCTATAATTTTTATAGGCTTATCCCGATATTGTCGTCGAGAATTCGGGATTGCCGCGGATGGTGTTGCTCACCGTGCAGATCTCGTCTTCGGCGGCGTGGGCGATCTTCTGCCGGGTCTCCTCGTCGATATCACCCTTGATCGAGAAGGCGATGTTGAACTTGGCAACGCGCGAAAGGCCTTCCGTCGCCTTCTCGCCGGTGACGTCGGCAGTGATCTCGCTGATCTTGTCGAGAACGCCCATCTGGCTGGCGACGATGCGGGCGCTGAGCACCAGGCAGGCCGAGAGCGAGGAATAGAGCAGGTCGAGCGGATTGAAGCCCGGCTGCGACGGCGCGGTGACGATATCGATCTCACCCTTGGTGGCGGAGATGACGTGCGGGAAACCGGTGCGGCCGACCACGGCGGTGGCGCCGGTCGGGCGGGGGCGAATCTTGAGATCGGCCATATTGAAA
>Ga0063456_1000379_pt1 | contig 28555 bp, 21 predicted proteins | sample AraplaMF_Cvi_mMF_FD_56228 | JGI IMG/M metagenome (GOLD analysis project Ga0063456, IMG submission 56228) | Arabidopsis root microbial communities from the University of North Carolina, USA - plate scrape MF_Cvi_mMF version 2 (version 2) | ecosystem: Host-associated > Plants > Roots > Endosphere ... | reverse complement strand
AGGAGATAGGTCATGCTCGTCGGGCAACAACCCAAGGAATTCCTGCTCGCGGTCTCCGGACTGACCGTCTCGTTCGACGGGTTCAAGGCGGTCAACGATCTTTCCTTCTACGTGGAGGAGAACGAGATCCGCGTCATTATCGGTCCCAACGGCGCCGGCAAGACCACGGTGCTCGACCTGATCTGCGGCAAGACCAAGGCCACCTCGGGCTCGATTCAGTTTCGTGGCAAGGAGCTCACGAAAATGAAGGAGAACGAGATCGTGCAGACCGGCGTCGGGCGCAAGTTCCAGACGCCGTCGGTGTTCGAGGATCTTACCGTGTTCGAGAACCTCGAGATCTCGTTTCCGCGCGGCCGCACTGTGCTCGGCTCACTGACCTTCCAGCGCGACCAGCAGGTGAAGGACCGGGTGGAGGAGGTCGCGGAGATGATCTTCCTCAAGGACAAGCTCGACACCTTCGCCGCCGAGCTCAGCCATGGCCAGAAGCAGTGGCTCGAGATCGGCATGCTGCTGATCCAGGATCCAGACCTCCTGATGCTCGACGAGCCGGTCGCCGGCATGAGTGTCTCGGAGCGTGCCAAGACAGCCGAGCTGCTCAACCGCATCATCAAGAACCGCTCGGTGCTGGTGATCGAGCACGACATGAAGTTCGTCGAGGACATCGCGCACAAGGTCACCGTGCTCCACCAGGGTCAGATCCTCTCGGAAGGCACCATGGAGAAGGTCAAGAACGATCCCAAGGTCGTCGAAGTGTATCTGGGACACTGAGACATGATGACGTCGAACGAGCCTGTTGCGGCAACGCCGGTGCACCTCTCCCCTTGTGGGAGAGGTCGGATCGCGGAAGCGATCCGGGTGAGGGGTATCTCTCCGCGCGTCAAACTGCCTCGAGCATCCGCGGATGCAGACCCCTCATCCGTCGCGGGCTGCGCCCGCGCCACCTTCTCCCGCAAGGGGAGAAGGGAGACACACCGAGCTTAGGAGCGCGATCATGCTGGCAATCTCCGATCTCCACGTTGCCTACGGCCAGAGCGAGGTGCTGCACGGCCTCAACGTCAAGGTTGCGCCGAACGAGATCGTCGCGATCATGGGCCGCAACGGCATGGGCAAGACCACGTTGATGAAATCGCTGATGGGCATCCTTCCGGCGAAGAGCGGCTCGGTGACCATGGACGGCGCCGAGCTCGGCGGCCTGCCGAGCTATGCGCGCGTGGCCAAGGGCCTCGCTTACGTGCCGCAGGGACGCATGATCTTCTCCACCATGACGGTGAAGGAGAACATCGAGACCGGCCTCGTCGTCTCCGGCGGCTCCGAGGTGCCCGGCGACATCTACGAGCTGTTTCCGGTGCTGCTGGAGATGAAGGGCCGCCGCGGCGGCAATCTCTCCGGCGGCCAGCAGCAGCAGCTTGCGATTGCGCGTGCGCTCGCGACCAGGCCGAAGGTTCTGCTGCTGGACGAGCCGACCGAAGGCATCCAGCCCTCGATCATCAAGGAGATGGCGCGCACCCTCAAGCGCATCCGCGACGAGAAGGGCCTGTCGATCGTCGTGTCCGAACAGGTTCTCAGCTTCGCGCTCGAGATCGCCGACCGGGTGCTGGTGATCGAGAACGGCGAGATCGTGCGCGACGATCCGCGCGACGCCGTCGATGCCGCGCAGGTCTCGAAATATCTGTCCGTCTAACCAACCGTGTAAAAGGGGAGCATCTCGATGCCAGAGACACTGATCAAGGTCGATCTCACCAAGTCGGCTTACGAAAATGACATGGTGCACAACCGCTGGCACCCCGACATCCCGATCGTGGCGTGGGTCAATCCCGGCGACGATTTCATCATCGAGACCTATGACTGGACCGGCGGCTTCATCAAGAACAACGATTCCGCCGACGACGTGCGCGACATCGATCTCTCGATCGTGCACTTCCTGTCCGGCCCGATCGGCGTCAAGGGCGCCGAGCCCGGCGACCTCCTCGTCGTCGATTTGCTCGACGTCGGCCCGATGAAAGAGAGCCTGTGGGGCTTCAACGGCTTCTTCTCCAAGCAGAATGGCGGCGGCTTCCTCACCGACCATTTCCCGCTGGCGCAGAAGTCGATCTGGGACATCAAGGGTCTCTACACCTCCTCGCGCCATGTGCCCGGCGTCAACTTTGCCGGCCTGATCCATCCCGGCCTGATCGGCTGTCTGCCCGATCCGAAGATGCTCGAAACCTGGAATAAGCGTGAGGCCGAGCTGATTTCGACCAACCCGACGCGCGTGCCCGGCCTGGCCAATCCGCCGTTCGCGGCGACGGCCCATGGCGGCCGCGCCAAGGGCGATGTCAAGGCCAAGATCGGCGCTGAAGGCGCCCGCACGGTGCCGCCGCGCGAGCATGGCGGCAATTGCGACATCAAGGATCTCTCCCGCGGCTCGAAGATCTACTTCCCGGTCTATGTGCCCGGCGCCGGTCTCTCGATGGGCGACCTGCACTTCAGCCAGGGCGACGGCGAGATCACCTTCTGCGGCGCCATCGAGATGGCCGGCTGGCTGCATCTCAAGGTCGAGGTGATCAAGGACGGCATGTCGAAATACGGCATCAAGAATCCGATCTTCAAGCCGTCGCCAATCACGCCGAATTACAAGGACTATCTGATCTTCGAAGGCATCTCGGTCGACGAGCAAGGCAAGCAGCACTATCTCGACGTTCACATCGCTTACCGCCAGGCCTGTCTCAACGCGATCGAGTACCTGAAGAAGTTCGGCTACTCCGGCGCCCAGGCCTATTCGATCCTCGGCACCGCGCCGTGCCAGGGCCACATCTCCGGCGTGGTCGACGTGCCCAATGCCTGCGCCACGCTGTGGCTGCCGACCGAGATCTTCGACTTCGATGTGATGCCGTCGGCGGCGGGTCCCATCAAGCACATCACCGGGGATATCCAGATGCCGATCTCGCCGGACAAGTAATCGGTGCGCTCCCTCTCCCCGTTCTCACGGGGAGAGGGTTGGGATGAGGGCCGCCTCCGCTCGGCGGTCGCGGCAAGGAAGGGATACAAGATGCCGGTCTATGAATATCTCTGTGACGATTGCGGGCCCTTCAAGGACCTTCGTCCGATGGCGGAATGCGACGATCCGCAAAACTGCCCGCATTGCGAGACGATGGCGCCCCGCGTCATCCTGACCGCACCGAATTTCTTCTGCATGCCGGCCGAGAAGCGCAAGGCCCACGCCGTCAACGAGCGCAGCTCACACGCGCCGCAGACGCTGGCGCAATACAAGGCCTCGCACGGTCCCGGCTGCGGCTGCTGCTCGTCGGGCAAGACGGTCAAGGACAAGGGCTCGTCGGACAGGAAGAAGCCGGCGCGGCTCGTGACGAAGACGAAGAGCGGCGCCAAGGGTTTTCCCACCGCGCGCCCCTGGATGATCAGCCACTAGCGTAAGCGATGATCTCGAACAAATAAAAGACAGGAGCGCTCAACATGCTTCACGGCGACATTTCCAGCAGCAACGACACCGTCGGTGTCGCGGTGGTCAATTACAAGATGCCCCGCCTGCACACCAAGGCCGAGGTGCTCGACAACGCGCGCAAGATCGCCGACATGCTGGTTGGCATGAAGGCCGGCCTGCCCGGCATGGACCTGGTGATCTTCCCGGAATACTCCACGCAAGGCATCATGTACGACTCCAAGGAGATGTACGAGACGGCGTGCTCAGTGCCCGGCGAGGAGACCGCGATCTTTGCGGAAGCCTGCCGCAAGGCCAAGGTGTGGGGCGTGTTCTCGCTGACCGGCGAGCGCCACGAGGAGCATCCGCACAAGGCGCCCTACAACACGCTGATTCTGATGAACGACAAGGGCGAGATCGTGCAGAAGTATCGCAAGATCATGCCGTGGGTGCCGATCGAGGGCTGGTATCCCGGCAATTGCACCTATGTCTCGGACGGCCCCAAGGGGATGAAGGTCAGCCTGATCATCTGCGACGACGGCAATTTTCCGGAGATCTGGCGCGACTGCGCCATGAAGGGCGCGGAGCTGATCGTGCGCTGCCAGGGCTACATGTATCCGGCCAAGGAGCAGCAGGTCATGATCTCCAAGGCGATGGCGTGGGCCAACAACGTCTATGTGGCGGTCGCCAACGCCGCCGGCTTCGACGGCGTCTACTCCTATTTCGGCCACTCCGCGATCATCGGCTTCGACGGCCGCACGCTCGGCGAATGCGGCGAGGAGGATTACGGCATCCAGTATGCCCAGCTGTCGAAGCATCTGATCCGCGATGCCCGCCGCAACGGCCAGTCGCAGAACCACCTCTACAAGCTGGTCCACCGCGGCTACACCGGCATGATCAATTCCGGCGAGAGTCCGCGCGGCGTCGCGGCCTGCCCGTATGATTTCTACAAGAACTGGATCGCCGATCCCGAAGGCACGCGCGACATGGTCGAGGCGATGACCCGCTCGACGCCGGGCACCGACGAGTGCCCGATCGACGGCATTCCGAACGAGGCGGCGGCCAGCAATTACTAAGTCATCGCCGGTGCCCGAGGGGCGGCCGGCGCCGGCGATGACGAGCAACGCTTGACTGTGTTGTCGGTTTGTCCGGTCATTTCTGTGCCGAAATAATGATCGCTGTGCGCGAAACCGTGGCGCAGATGCAACATCTGCGCGAAACATGCCGACCAGCCGAGAAATTCTTGAAGCCCGTAGTTTTACGAGAGGGTTCCCTCGCCTAAGTTCCCGCCCGCGCCTTAGCGCGCGCGGGAATGGGGGTGTGACGTGCGTTTTCCGGTGCGATCCGGTGGGCAAAGTCGGCTGATCGTAACGGCGCTCGTGTCCGCCGGGGCTATGAGTCTTTCGCCGACGGCGGCCTCGGCCCAGAGCTTCTTCGGCTACACTTGGAACGGGCCGGGCAGCACAACCACGACATCGGACTATAACCTGGCCACCAACTGGTCCAGCCCGGCGTCGGGTGCACCGGCTGCACCACCGGTTGCATCCGGGCAGGGAGTCTATTTCCTCGGCGGTGGCTCAGCTACCGTCAATGTCACGAGCGCGTCGATCGCTCCAGATTTCTTCAACTTCGGTGCCAGCTACACGGTCACCGGCGGAGATATCAATTTCAGCTCCGCTGCGGTCGTCTTCGGTGGCATCTTCGACAACGCCTCCTCCGGTCAGATTGTGTCGATCGCAAACAATATCGGAGAATCCGTTGCCGGCGTTCAAGTGCGACTGCAAGGCGCGAGCACGCTGATCCTGTCCGGTACCAATACCTACACCGGCGGCACCGACGTAAATCTCGGGACGCTTCAGGTCGCCAACAACCACGCGGTCAGCAGCGGAACAGTCACGCTCGAGGAAGCGCAGTTCCAGGCCGACGGCGCGAGCAATCTCACCTTCACCAATAATTTCAAGATCAACAACTCGGCGTCCGGCAGCGCTCTCGATTCCAACGGCGTTTCGCTGACGATCGCGGGCAACATCAGCGACGGTGTGGGAGCCGGAAAACTCACTGTGCTGGATTCGACCGGTGGCGGCGGCATCGTGGTCCTCACGGGCACCAACACCTACAGCGGCGGTACGACGATCTGCTTCTGCGGCGCGCTCCAGCTCGGCGACGCCACGCATACGGCGTCGATGGTTGGCGACATCACGAACGAGGGCCAGTTCGATATCGTCAATGCCAACACCGCCGGCATCACCTCGCTCACCAACGATGGCGGCTTGACGACATTCAGCAATACGACGTCAGCCGCCACGATCGCGATCACCAACAGGAACGGCGGCGGAACCGGATTTTTCAACAATAGCAGCGCGGGCAACGCCACGATCGTCAATCGCACGGGCGGCGTGACCATCTTCAATGATTCCAGCACCGCGGCCAACGCCAGCATCACCAACAGGTCCTCCGGCGTGACGGTTTTCGCCGACAACAGTACCGCCGGTAACGCCACCATCACCACACTCAATGGCGGCGAGACGCTGTTCTTCGTGGCCGCAACGGGCGGCAACGCGCAATTCATCACCAACGGGACCGGCGTCGTCGACTTTTCCGGCACCACCGGTCCGAACGGCGATGGGCGCATCAGCGCCGGATCGATCGCGGGCTCGGGCACCTACCTGATCGGACCGGGTAACACGCTCGTGGTCGGCAGCAACAATCTTTCGGCCGAAATGAGCGGCGTCATCGCGGATTCCTGCGGCTGCGGGCCGGGGGCGGGCTCGCTCGAAAAGGTCGGCAGCGGGACGTTGATCCTGTCGGGCACCAATGTTTACACCGGCACGACCGCGGTGAACGGCGGCGTGCTCCAGGTCGATGGCTCGATCGCCTCGTCGGTCCTGACCACAGTGAATGCCGGCGGAGCGCTGACGGGCGTCGGTGTGGTCGGCGACACGCAGATCGCGAGCGGGGGCATTTTTGCGCCGGGCTCAGGTACGCCGGGCTCCAGCATGGCCGTTCAGGGCAGCCTCGCGTTCCAGTCCGGCGCGCTTTATCTCGTGACGCTGAGCTCGAGCGCCTCGAGCTTTGCGACCGTCGCTGGCGGCGCCGTGCTGAACGGCACGGTCGTGGCGTCGTTCCTGCCGGGAAGCACGGTGCTGCCGCGATACTTGATCATGCAAGTCGGCGGAACCTCGAGCGGAAATTTCGCCGGCGTCGCCGCCTCAGGTGGCCTCGTCGGCACGACGACGGTGGGAGCCGGGGTCGTCTATCTCGATTTTGCGCTCGATTATGGCGCGAAGAACAATCTCAGCGTCAATCAGAACAACGTCGCCAGCACTCTTCAAGATTTCTTCAAGGCCAATGGCGGCCTGGCCGCGGTCTACGCCGGGCTCTCGCCGACCGGCCTGATACAGGCATCCGGCGAGTCGGCGACGGGCTCGCAGCAGACGACGTTCAACGCGATGAACCTGTTCATCAGCCTGCTGACCGATGTGTTCGGCACGGGGCGCAGCGGCGTGCCCGGCGCGACGCCTTATGCCGATGAGACGAGCCCGAGTGCCTATGCCGCGACCGGCAAGAATGGCCGCGACAAGACCACGCGCGACGCCTTCGCCTCGATCTATCGCAAGGCACCGCCAGTGGGGTTCGAGCAGCGCTGGGACGTGTGGGCAGCCGGCTTCGGCGGCTCGCAGACCACTGACGGCAATGCCGCGCTCGGCTCGAACAATACCGGCAGTAGTGTCTATGGCACGGCTGTCGGCCTCGATTACCGCTTCTCGCCGTCGAGGATCGCCGGCTTCGCGCTGGCCGGCGGCGGCACCGGCTTCAACGTCAACGGGCTCGGCTGGGGCCGTTCGGACCTGTTCCAGGCCGGTGCTTTCGTCCGTCACACGGCGGGCCCGGCCTACATCACCGCCGCACTGGCCTATGGCTGGCAGGACGTCACCACCAACCGCATCGTCACGGCTGCGGGCACCGATCAATTGCGGGCGCAGTTCAACGCCAGCGCCTTCTCGGGCCGTGTCGAGGGCGGTTACCGCTATGCCACGCAATGGATTGGCCTCACGCCCTATGCCGCGGCCCAGGCCACCCTGTTCAGCCTGCCGAACTATTCGGAGTTCGCGGTGGTCGGCAGCAACGCATTTGCGCTCAACTATGCGGCCAAGGACGTGACCAGCACCCGGACCGAGCTCGGCCTGCGCACGGACAAGTCATTCGCGGCCGCGGGCGGCCTGATGACCCTGCGCGGCCGCCTCGCCTGGGCGCATGACTTCAATCCGGATCGCACCGTTGGCGCGGTGTTCCAGACGCTGCCGGGCGCGGCCTTCGTCGTCAACGGCGCCGCACAGGCGCGCGATTCGGCGCTGACCACCGCGTCGGTGCAGATGAACTGGATGAACGGCTGGTCCGCATCGGCGACCTTCGAGGGCGAGTTCTCGAACGTCACGCGCTCCTACGCCGGCAAGGGCGTCGTCCGCTACGTGTGGTAGGATCTACTATTTCTTCTGCGGTGGCTTGCGCGGCGGGCGCGGGGCGGCAGCGGGCGCGGGCGTTCCGCTCATCTTGTTGGCGGCCTCGCTGACATCGAGCAGAGAACGACGGATGTCCTCGACATAAGCCGCCGATTTCCTCTTCATGGTGTCGGCGAGCTCGTGCAGCCCCTTGATCTTCTCGAACAGCTCGTCGGCCTTGCCGTCGACGAAGCCGGGGACCACGGCTTCGATCTTGGTGACCGCCTTGTCGAAGCCCGCAAAGGCGCTGTCGACCTTGGCCATGACGGAATCGATCTCGCCGCCCTTGCTCCTGAGATCGGCGGTGGTGTCCTCGAAGGTGCGCAGGCCGTCCTTGATCGCAGGGGCGTTGCTCACGATGGTGCGGTCGACACTGTGCAGGGTGTCGACGATGGTTTCGACGTCGCTGAGATCGGCGGTGAGCACGGGAATGCCGTCCGAATCCAGCGGCACCGGCGGTGCGGAGGGCGCTCCGCCGATCAGAGAGACTGCGGCGACGCCGGTGAGGCCCTGGAACTCGATTCCCGCCACGGTGTCCTTGCGGATCGGCGCGGAGTTGTCGAGCATCACCAGCGCCACGACCTTGCGGGGATTGTCCAGCTTGATCGACAGGATCTGGCCCGCGAGCACGCCGTCGAAATTGACCGGGCCGCCGCGGCGCAGGCCGCTGGCGGAACCGCCTTCGAACACGACGCGCAGCTGGCTGCGGCTCTGGAGGGCGCGCCATTTCTGCACGCCCAGCAGGCCGCCGAACGCGACGGCGATGATTGCCAGTGTCGCCGTCCCGATCACAAGATTGCTCGCGCGTGCCATGCAGGCGATTCTACGGCCAAAGCGGGGAGGTTGGAAGGAGCTGCAACGGTACGTGGGACGCGTTAGCGAAGCGTAACCCGCGGCGATCCCTCCCGCGGCGCAAAGTGGCGGATTACGCTGCGCCAATCCGCCCTACGCGACATCAATGCCTCGCGGCGCGTTTTGCCGCGGCGTTGTTCAGCACGATCAGCGCATCGACCGCGACGCCCGTCCTGGGGTTGATCAGGAACGGATTGATGTCGATCGAGGCGATCCGGTCGCCGGCATCCGCGATCAGGTTGGACAGGCCGACCAGCGCCTTCACCGCGGACGCCTCGTGCAGGGCTGGCTTGCCGCGATAGCCGCGCATCTTGATGCCGGCCTTGGTGCGGCCGATCAGGGCGCGCGCCTCGGCCTCGTCCAGCGGCGCGCCGGCGAGCGCGACGTCCTTCATCAGCTCGATGTCGACGCCGCCGGTGCCGAACAGCACGACCGGCCCCATCTCGGCATCGAGCGAGGCGCCGACCACGAGCTCCAGGTCAGCCTTGACCTGCTGTGCGATCAGGATGCCGTCGAGCTTGGGCTTGCCCTTCAGCTTCGCCACCCGCGCGGTGATGTCGGCAAACGCCTTCTTCACCTCGGCGGCGCTGTTGAGGTTCAGCACGACGCCGCCGATGTCGGATTTGTGCAGGATCTCGGCGCTGACGAGCTTTGCCACGATCGGGAAACCGATCTGCTTGGCGATCCTGGCCGCCTCTGCCGCCGTCTGCGCGATCGCCTCTTTCGATGTCGGGATGCCATAGGCCTTCAGCAGCTTCTTCGAGGCGACCTCGTCGAGCGCGGCGCCGCTGGCCGATTTCAGCGCCTTTTCCAGCACGGCGCGCGCCGCCGGCTTCGAGCTCGAGACGATGTCGGGCACCTCCTTCCGCAGCTTCGCATAGGCGAGCAGCGACTTGATCGCCGTCACCGCGCGGTCCATGCCCTGCATCACCGCGAGATGCGGCAGCGATTTGCGCAAGCCCTTGGTGAATTCGGTGAAGCCGATCGACATCGCGCTGATATAGATCACGGGCTTTCCGGCCTGGCCCGCCATCTCGTTGACGATGCGCAAGTTGCGCTCGCGCAGCTCGTGCGGCGCCTTGGGCAGTTCGGCATCGACGATCACGATGTCGATATCGGGATCGTCGATCATCAGCTTGATCGACCTCATGTAGACGGAGGGATCGACCACCGCGGCAAAGCCGGCATCGAGCGGATTGCCGACGATCGAGCCCGGCCCGAGCATTTTTGCCAGCTCCGAGCCGACATGCGGGCTCAGCGGCGCAAAATTCAGGCCCTCAGCATAGAAGGCGTCAAGCAGCATGCCGCGCTTGCCGCCCGACAGTGTGACCGCGGCGAGCCGGTCGCCCTTGGGCATGACAGAATGGACGAAGCATTCGGTGGTCTCGATCAGCTCGTCGAGCCCACCGACCCGGATCACACCTTCGCGCGTTGCGATGGCATCGAACGTCTCGATCGAGCCCGCGAGCGCGCCGGTGTGTGCCATCGCCGCGGCGCGGCCGCCCTCGGACGCGCCGAGCTTGAGCGCGATCACCGGCTTGCTCGCGGCGCGCGCCGCCTTGCAGGCATCGCGGAACGCCTTGGTGTTGCGCACGCCTTCGAGGTAGACGACGATCACCTTGATGCTCGGATCCTCCGCGAAATAGCGCATCAGGTCCGGTGTCTCGAGTCCGGTTTCGTTGCCCGTCGTCACCATGTAGCCGACGCCGACGCCGCGATCCTCCAGCGCTTGGCGGATTGCCATGACGATGGCGCCGGACTGCCCGGCGATCGCCACCGCGCCCTGCTCCATGGTGACGACCCGGTCGTCGATATTGGTGAAGAGCTTCTCACCGGCGCTCAAATTGCCGAGGCAGTTCGGCCCGGTGACCGCAAGGCCCGTCTCGCGGACGGCTCGTTGCAGTTCGGCGGCCAGCCTCTGGCTCTCCTCATCCTGCAATTCGCTGAAGCCCGAGGTGACGATGGTGGCCGACCGCGCGCCGGCTGCGGCGGCGTCGCGGATCACCTGCACGGCAAAGCGCGCGGGCACCAGCACCAGCACATGATCGGGCTTTTCGGGAAGGCTCGCAAAGTCCTTGAAGCAGGGCACGCCCCAGATCGTCTCGCGCTTGGCGTTGACCGGATAGAGCCCGCCCTCGAAACCGTATTTGACCAGATTATTCCAGATGCGCTCGGCATAGTTGCCGGGCTTGTCGGTCGCGCCGACCAGCACGATGTTGTGCGGGTGCAGCATGGCGTGGATGCCTTTGACGACGTCGCTGGCGTCGGGTGGCGGAGACCACGGGCGAGGAGAAACGGCAGACACTCGGGCTTCCATGGCGCTTCCTCACCTTTTGTTCTTGTTGCCGCACGCTGTCATGCGCCGGGTTCGGCTGATCGTAACGGACTCATGCCGCGAGACGGAATGGATGAAACGACGATAAGGCTAGCATCACCAGACTTTTGGCGAAAGTGCGAACGATCCGGCGAAGTGCTGGGAATCGGCGATCGTTCTCCAAGTGATGCTCATGCCGCTGCTCTCCATTGTCGTCCCGACTCTCGATCGTCCGGATACGCTGCGTCACGCCCCGGCGACCATGATCTGCCAGCCCACAGATGCGGATTGCGAGTTCATCGACCAGAAAAATGGTGGCAACCCCGATATTGCGGAGATGGTCGAAGGCTCGGTATCGGCCTCGAACGGATCTGGCTCGATCGCGCTGTTGGCAGCCCGTAACGTCGCGGATCCCGGCTTGCTCAGTAGCGCAGCAGGCGCAGCTTGTAGGCGTAATGATAGGCCAGCTGCTTGGCGAGATAGGATGCAATGGCGCGCCGGATCTGCATCTGCGTGGGATCGAAGCCGAGGACGCGGCGCCGCAGCAGGCTCATCTCCCTGACGCCAAGCGCGTAGGTGGATGCCGTCTTTTGGGCGTCATGGATCCGGAAGCAAGCGAGGAAGCGCGGCAGGCGTGCGAACTTGAAGCCCGCGGCCTGGGCCCGCAGGATGAAGTCCCAGTCCATCGCATAGTGGAAGCTCTCGTCGATCGGCCCGATCCCGTCCCACACGCGCCTGCGCCAGAACATCGTCTCCTGCGGAATATAGTCGGCATATCGCAGCGTCTTGCCGTCATGAGGCGGCAGCACGGCGCGCCCGACTTCGAGCCCCTCGCGATCGACGAAGACGCGATGACCATAGACGACGTCGACATGGGGATGAGACATGAAATAATTGGCGACATAGGCCAGCGTCCCCGGCAGCAGCATGTCGTCGCTGTTGAGGTAGGCCATGATCTCGCTGTCGACGCCGGCGAAGCCGAGATTGATGGCGTTGGACTGGCCCTTGTCCGGCTCGCTCTTCCAGCTGATGCCGTCGCTACGGCTCTTCAGCAGATCGACCGTGCCGTCGATCGAGGCGCCATCCTGCACGTGATAATACAGGTTCGGGTAGTTCTGGTTGACGATGCTCTCGATCGTGGCGCCGAGATATTGCGCGTGATTGTAGCTGGGCGTGACCATCGCGATCCGCGGCGCATTCGCCGGAATCGCCGGTGCGGGCGCGAACGTGGTCAGGTTGAGCAGGCGCGGCGGATATTGCTCGAAGGTCCACATCGGGGGGCGACGCCAGAGGCTTCGAAGCGAGGAGCGTCTCTGCCCGGCGGCAATGAGATCCAGATTCCTTTCCAGTAACGCGACCCGGTTTTCCAGCAGTTCGAGCCGCTGCCTGTACTCGTCGTCCATTACCATTTGCCCCGAAAACTGCGGCGTCAAAAGATCAATCATCCATTCTTATAGGTCTATGGATGACGGCGCCAGTTCAGCGGTTCTACCCGACACGATGGCCCGGCACCCAAGCGCGGCTGATCGATGCTCACTCGGTCCCTTCTTGGGGCGACTTCGAACCGCTGTTCACGGTTCCGTCAGCGTTGCATGCAGGACGTAGCGCTCGGGACCCGAGGTAACTGCGTCGAACGGCCAGCAGGTCACAAGCGCGAGCTCGAAACCCTGTGCCGCGGGATCGATGCCCGATGCATCGAAACTGACCACGGCCGCGGAATCCGCGCGATAACGAAAGTGCCTGCCGTCCGCGCGCGTGACCTCGATTTCGTCACCAACGGCAACATTCTGCAAGAAACGGAAATGCGTGTCGCGATGCGCGGCATATACGGCAATGCCGCGTTCGCCCGCATCAACCGTTTGGTGGAGATGGCCGGGGCCGAACGCAAGCGCCTGGCCGCTGGTGCCGTCCAGCACGATGGCGCTGGCCCCTAGCCGCTTCACCTCGATCCGCGCCACCGGCCAGGTGTCGGCCCACGACCATGGCTTGACCGGCTGGCCCGTCGCAATGCTCCTGTCGAATGCGCGCTCCAGCAGCACCTGCGCGAGCCAGGCCTTGGCATGGATGTAGGCGCCGTCGCCGAACATGAGGAGGCCGATCAGAGCAAGGGTGAGGGGAGAGATGAGGCGGGGCATTTGAATCTCTTGTTCGTCATTCCGGGCTCGATGCTTCGCATCAACCCGGAATGACATTCCCAAAAAAGGCGCGCGCGGCCGTTGTTGCGGGACGGGCAGCCGCGCGCGCTAACAGAGGAGTTCGGGGGGCTCCTCTCTCAAGCGGCGTCAGTGAGCAAGGTCTGACGCCGGTTGAACACGAACAGGATCAGGGCGAGCACGATCAGGATCAGGCCTGCGATCATCTTCAGCCCGGCCGAAGTTGCGGTCTTGGGCAGCCGGATCGCATCGGGCGCGGCGGGGGTCGGCCGCCTTGTCGCCGGCTGGCTGCGCGCATCGGCATGGCGTTCGCGCAGCTGCGCCGGTGCCTGCTGCGGCCGCTCGCCAAACACCTTCTCGAAATCCCAGCCGGCCGGAAGGTTGATCGGCAATTCGCTGAGCTTGAGTGGGGCGCCCTCGGGGCGGCTCGGCGTCTTGTCGACCGCGACGAGGCTGGTCAGCCGCGTGACGATCTGATGGTCGAGCGCCAGCGCCAGGATCGCCTTGTCGGAATCTTCGGGCGTCATTTCGCGCATCGTCCGCGCAACTTCCGCATCGCCGATCTTGCGCCTGGCCCAGAGCTTTGACAGGCCCTTGCCTTCGGCGGCATTTTGCAACGGCAGCGTCACTGACCACGGGCGGTCGCCGACCCGTCCCTTGATCTCGAGCGAACCGGCGAGCTTGTCGAGCTTCGCCGCCAGCACCAGCGGCTCGTCGCGATAGACGTCGGGAATGATCGCCGGTGTGATGTCGGCCGTGGCCTCGGAGAATTTTGCGCTGAGGCCTGTTACCGCCGGGTTCTCCAGCTTGGCGAACAGGCCGCGCATGCGCTCCTCGACCTGCTCGACCGAGCCGATATGGGTGAAGGCGCCGCGGCCGAGCTCGGAGGCGCGTGTCATCAGATAGGTGTTGGGTGCGGAGCCGATGCCGACCATGAAGACGCGCGAGCGGCCGCGCATCGCCGTGATGGTTTCGAACAATTGCTGCTCGTTGCCGATCGCACCGTCGGTCAGAAACACGATTTGGCGAACCATGCTGGTGTCGCCGAGCTTGTCGGTCAGCGCCGCGCGCATCGCCGGCACCATCTCGGTGCCGCCGCGCGCCTGCAATCCATTTACGAAGCCTAATGCCTCGCCGAGATGCGCGGGGTCGGCCGGCACGGAGGTCGAGAACAGCACGTCCATGGTGTCGTCGAAGCGGATCACGTTGAAGCGGTCATTGGGCTGGAGGCGGCCGAGCGCATAGAGCAGGCTCGCCTTGGCTTGCACGATGGACGTGCCGCCCATCGAGCCGGAATTGTCGATCACGAACACGACTTCGCGCGGCAACGGCTTCTGCGTCGCCTGCTCGGCGCCGGGCGGGGTGACGAAGGCGAGCAGATAGTCGGCATCGCCGACATGCTCGCGGAACAGGCCGACCGACGGCGCCTTCTCGGCGGCGGGCTTCCAGGTCAGCTCGAAGTCACGATCCGCGGGCACCGCGCCGTCGGCAAGCGTGACGATGCGTGTCGTGCTGTCAGGGCTTTCCGTCTTGACGTTGTGATGCTGGCTCCTGACTTCGCCGAGCGCGAAGCCGGCCTTCAGGCGCACCGTGATGCTGGTCGGATTGACCGGCGCGTTCCTGGCGGGATCCAGCACCGGCGGCGAGATGCGGTCGCGGTCCGGCACAGGGTTCGAATTCGTCGCGCCCCAGCCGGAGCCGTCGTTGCGGAAGTCGACGCCCTGCAGGATCGGCGCCGGATTGTAGCGCGGGGCGACCACCAGCGGCAGGCGCAGTGAATATTCATTGCCGCTCTGGTGCACGGGCTCCTGATATTCGATCTGCACCAGCACGGTTTCGCCAGGGCCGATATTGGCGACCGAATTGGTGAAGATGTTGGGCCGTTCCTGCTCGGTCAGCGCGGCCTTCTGGCCGGCGCTGCGCGCCTGCTCGTAGATGATGCGGGCCTGCTGCCGCTCCTTGATGTCGCCGACGATGACGCGGTCGCCGACCACCATCTTCAGCGTATCGACGGCGCCGTTGGTTGCGAGCGGGTAGACATAGGTGGCTTCGACCCAGTCCTTGGTCGGATTGCGGAACACTTGCGTGACGCGGGCACGCAGCGTCGGGCCCGACACCGTGATGTCGACATCGGTGCCGAGGCGGATCGCTTCGGTATAGGCACCGTCTTCCTTCAGCAGCAGGCTGCCGGATTTGGCGTCGCCGGGCTGGAGCAGGCTGGCCTGCTCGGTCGTCGCCGACCAGCCGGGCTCAAAACTCACCAGCAGGGCAATGAAGGCAACCAGAAGCACGGCAACGCCCTGCGCCAGAAGGAACACTCCGACTACGATGAGCCTTCCCAGCCAGGGGTGTTGGTTGCTGTCGACCGCGTCGTAATTGCTCATTTGGCCTGCTCCCGAAGGGTGTTTGACGATGGCGAGCATCGGTCGGGAGGGGGTGATTTCGCGAGCAGAATGATCGGCAATGTTCCGCCGCGGCCGGCCCGGGCGGATGGCGTCCGGGGCGGCGATGTGCGGTTTTGTGCTGCTTTGTCCGCCCTGCTAGACTGGCGCCTCAAGGCAGGACTGACGATGCAGACGCAGGACGACAAGCAGCTTTCGGACGAGCAGAGCCGCGAGATCGCGGAGACCATTCGCGAGGAGCTCGCCAGGCGCCGGATCTCCCGGCAGGCGCTGGCCGAGCAGGCCAAGCTCAGCCTGTCGACGCTGGAGAAGGTGCTCGGCGGCCGCCGGCCGTTCACGCTGGCGACGACGGTGCGGCTGGAGCAGGCGCTGGGCGTCTCCTTGCGCAAAAACACCGTCGCGGCGGCGCCTCCGGCCGCAAACGATGTCGCGCCTGACAGCCTCGGCTCCTACGCGCATCGCGCCGTGACCTGGCTCGAGGACGTCTACATCACGCTGCGGCCGTCCTTCGGCGACAAGGACGCGATCTTCGCCTACCGAACCGAGATCGTCTGGGAGCCGAAGGTCTCATCGCTGGTGTTTCGCGAGGGCGAGCGGAGCGATGCGGCCTATGAGCACACTGGCGAGGTTGCGGTGCCGCATCAGTCCGGGTTCATCTATCTTGTCATCATCAAGCATGGCCAGCATCGCGTGATCACGGTGTCGCGGCCGACGGTCGCCGGCGAGATGTACGGCATCATCTCGACGCTCCGCGCCGGCCCCGGCTCGCAGCTGACGCCGATCGCAGCACCGATCGCCTATGTGCCGGTGCGAAATATTGTCGGCCCGTCCGTGGGCCGGATCACATCCGACCACGTCAATTACAAGTTATATCGGGATCATCTTCGCCGCACTGTCGATGAATCCTTCGCGTTGTTTCTGCCTGCCTAGACCAAACGCCCGAGTCGGCGGCCCCGCGCGATCATGTTGAGGAGTGATATCCGGCATGAGTCCCGACCCCATGTTCTCCGTGATCATCCCGCTCGAATATCATCGCGGGCAGTGGGAGCAGTCCTGGCTCGGCTGGATCTCGCAGACTGCGGACAAATCCCTCTACGAGATCATCCTGGTCGTGCCGCCCGACTTCACGGCGCGCGAGGAACTGAAGGCGCTCGCCGGCGGCGACGCCCGGATCGAATATGCCGGTATCGGGCATGACATCGGGCTCTGTGCATTTGGCGCGACCGTCGCTCGCGGAAGATATCTGTTCTTCACGGAATCGCACTGCCGGCCCGAGCCCGATGTGATCGCTCTCTGCCTGGGCGCGATCGATGCGCATCCGGACTGGGCGGGCTTTTCGTGCCGATCGATCCCGATCTGCCACAACCGCCTGTCGGTCGCAGAGGCGGCGATGTACCAGGCGGACATCGAATTCGGCATGACGCAGCATCCCTGGCGCAAGGTGCTCGACCAGTGCTTCGTGACGCGGCGCGATGTCTATTGGGAATGTGGCGGCTTGCGCGAGGAACTCGGCCATTTCGCCGAATGGGTGCTCGCGGCCGCCTATCACGCCAGGGGCCATGCGATCGGCTATCTCGAAGAGGCACGCTTCCACCACTACTACGTAGGCCAGATCGACGAACTGAAGAAGTTCACGCTCGATTTCGTACAGGGTGAGATCCGCTATCTCAGCGAAGCGCGCGAAGATCCCGGCAGCGAGTTGCTCGAAACTCCCGTCGAATGGAGCGAGTGGGCCGGCTTTGATGCCCTGCTCGCGCGCGATGCGCTGAGGGTGTTCATCCGCTACAGCCTCGCCGGTCGGGGCTGGAAGCAACCCGGCGAAAAGCTGCGTGCCTTCCTGCGCTGGGTCGTGCCGGCGATGTTCGGGGATCATCCCCCGCGTGCGGCAGCGCGGCTGGCCGCCGTGCACGCGCGCGCTGTCCTGGCCTCGCTGACGGTGGTGGGGTCGAGCGAAGCCATCGCACGTTGGATGAGGTGCTACATCGCGGCATTGATCCGGCTTCAGAGACTCGAATGCGTCCGTCGCTACCGTCGGAGTGGAGGGCTCGTTGCGAGGCCCCTCGGCAATCAAGTTCTCGCGCAGATCGGGTTCTATGCCGTGGAGTCTTCCGCCGGTCACACCTTCCGCTGGAGCGAACCGCAGGCCGCCGTCCGCATCCAGGGAACGCCGGGCCATAACATCGTCCGCATTCAAAGTCCCGCACTTCGCGCGGCGCTGGGCAGGATAGGCACGCATTTCTACCTTGATGGTGCGCCCATCGACCCTGATACGATCGTGATCGGCTTCGACACCTACACGCTGAGTCTCGATCTGCCGCCGTCCGGCATCGCCACCCTTGCGTGGGCGTGCCCCATGCTCAGAGGTGCCGGCGACTCGCGTCGTCTCGGTCTGTCCATCGTGGCGATCGATGTCGGCCAGGATATGCCGGAGGCTGAAAGCGCCGGAAGAGTGCCGTCGCTTGCTGAAAAGGAATAGCGGCCTTTCGACCGCCATTCGATATCTTCGGACCAATCAGTTCGGTCGGGCTAGCCGCCGGTTTCGGCGCTGATGATGTCGCCGAACAGCTCCCACTGGCCCTTCTTGAAACGCCACATCTTGAGCTGCTCGATCGGTGCGAAGTCGGTGGACGAGGTGTTGATCCTGATGCCGGGGATCAGCGTGTCCGGGACGAAGTCCTTCAGGCTGGCGGCCTGCTTCATCACGTTCTCGCGGGTCAGATTGTCGCCCGACTGCTTCAGCACCTGCACCATCGTCTGGGCCGCGGCATAGGCGTAGACCAGATTGGCGTCCGAGATGTTCGCACCGGGCATGTACTTGTCGATGAAGGTCATGAACTTCTTCATGCCTTCGTCGTCCTTCCACTGCGGATCCGACGCATCCTTCAGGTATCCGGCCGACAGCACGCCTTCGGAGGCCTCGAGGCCGGCCGGCTTCATTACTGCGCCGATCGACACCGAGACGTCGGTCATCAGGTGCATCGGCTTCCACTCCAGCTCGGCGATCTTCTTGATGGCCTGAGCGGCGAATTTCGGGGTTGCGATGTTGACGAAGACGTCGGCGCCGGTGCCCTTGAGCTTGACGATGTGGGCGTCGATCGACGGCTCGGACGTCTCGTAGCTTTCTTCAGCCACGATCAGCTTCGAGGCCTTGTCGCCGAACACGTCCTTGATGCCGGCGAGGTAGTCCTTGCCGAAATCGTCGTTGGCATAGAAGACCGCGACCTTCGCGTCCGGCTTCTCCTTCAGGATGTATTTTGCGAAGATCTGGGCCTCGACCCGGTAGCTGGGCTGGAAGCCCATGGTCCATGGAAAATTCTTCGGGTCGTTCCACTTGCTGGCGCCGGTGGCGAGGAAGAGCTGCGGCACCTTCTTGGCATTGTGATATTTCTGCACGGCGGTCTGGGTCGGGGTGCCCAGCGCGTTGAACACCAGGAACACCTCGTCGCTCTCGATCAGCTTGCGGATCTGCTCCACGGTCTTCGGCGGCGAGTAGCCGTCATCGTAGGAGATCCAGTTGATCTTGCGGCCGTTGATGCCACCCTGATCGTTGATCATCTTGAAATAGGCTTCTTCGGTCTTGCCGATGATGCCGTAGGCGGACGCAGGACCCGAATAGGCCTCGACATTGCCGATCTTGATCTCGGTGTCCGTGACGCCAGTGTCGTACGCCTTCTGCGCCTGGGCAGCCTGGGCGGTGAACAACGTCAATGCCGTTGCCGCGGCAAGCAGGGGGAGTTTCTTGTTCATGAAAATTCCTTGAATTTTTCCTTGGGGTTTTTTGGGGGGCTCTTCCGGGTTCGAGCAGGCACGTCAGACACGTCAGAAACGAAGAAGCGCCCGCAAGGGGCGCTTCGGTCAGGCGTTGGCGACTTTCTTGTCGACTTCCGAGACGACGGAGAAGTCTTTTCGCAAGGTCGGCTTGTGGATCTTGCCGGTGGCGTTGCGTGGCAACGCTTCGACGAAGCGCACCTGGCGCGGGCATTTGAAACGCGCAAGGTTCGCCGCGCAGTGCGCGAGCACATCCGTCTCGGTCAGCCGCTGGCCCGTCTTGGCCGCGACGATGGCGAGGCCAACCTCGCCCCATTGAGCATCCGGGATGCCGATCACCGCAGCTTCGGCGATGGCGGCGAGCTGGTGCAGGACGTTCTCGACCTCGGCCGGATAGACGTTCTCGCCGCCGGAGATGTACATGTCTTTCCAGCGGTCGACGATGTAGTAGAAGCCATCTTCGTCGACGCGGGTCGCATCGCCCGTGTGCAGCCAGCCGTCGGTGAATGAGGTCTTGTTCGCCTCCGGCCTGTTCCAGTAGCCCGGCGTGATGTTCGGGCCCTTGACCCAGAGTTCGCCAAGCTCGCCGGTTTCGGCGTCGCTGCCGTCAGGTCGCACGATCCGGACCTCCGTGTGCAGCACCGGCTTGCCGGCGGAGCCGGCTTTCCGCGCCGCATCCTCGCGGTCGAGCACCAGCACGGCAGGCGAGGTCTCGGTCATGCCGTAGCCCTGCTGAAGCGCGACGCCGCGCGCCTCCCACACTTTCAAGAGCGGTACCGGCATCGGCGCGCCGCCGACACCGCCGACGATCAGCCGCGTCAGGTCGGTGGTCGCGAAGGCCGGATGCTGGGCCATGAACTGGTAGATCGCGGGCACGCCGAAGAAGACGTTGATGCCCTGGGCGGGGTCGTTGATCAGGCCGAGCGCCGTGCCGGGATCGAAGGCGCGCATGATCATCACGGTGCCGCCGGCATGCAGCACCGGATTGGTATAGCAATTGAGACCACCGGTGTGGAACAGCGGCAGCACGGTGAGCAGCACCGACGAAGGCCCGATGCAGGCGGGACCGCCGAGATTGACGCAATTCCAGAACGTCATGCCATGGGTGATGGTCGCGCCCTTCGGGTGACCCGTGGTGCCCGAGGTGTACATGATGGTCGAGACGTCATCGAGCGTGACCTCTTCGGCGCGGTCGAGCGGTTTTGCAGAAGCGATGCCGGCCTCATAGGCCCCGCCGGGGCCGAGCAGCAGGCTGATCGGGATGTTGCAGAGCTTTGCAACGCTTAGCGCGGTCTCGGCGAGATCGGTGTCGTGGATCATCACCTTCGGCGCGCAGTCGCCGGTGATGAACTGAAGCTCGGGCACGGTGAGGCGGGTATTCAGCGGGACGAAGATCGCGCCCAGCCGCCCGCAGGCGAACTGCACCTCCAGCGTATCGGTCGTGTTCAGCGCCAGCACCGCAACGCGGTCGCCGCGCGAGACTTTCAGCGTATGCCGCAGGAACGAGGCGAGCCGCGAGACGCGGGCGTCGAGCTGCGAATAAGTGAAGCGGCGCTCGCTCGCGAGGTCGATGACCGCGACCTTATCAGGCGTGCGGCGCCCATGGTGGACGATCCAGTCGTAGTAACGAACGGTCAAAAATCCCTCCCTCGACGGTCTCGTGCCGCCTGCGCCCCTGTTGCCGGCACCGTGCCCGGCGTGGCCCTGGGGCCAGCCGGAGTTTGTGTGCCACGTCTTTTTTTGACTTGGAGTTGGCGCGCGAGGGGCGAAAATCGTCTTGCGTTGAGATGCTAGGCTGCGGCCGGCGCCGGGGTCGCTCTCCCGGTCAGCCACTCCGCGCAAGTGAGCCGCGAGGGTTCCGGCCATGGTGGATGAGACGAATCCGTCTGCGAGACGAGAGTGCGATGAAGAGCCCGTTCTATACTGCCGAGCACGATGCCTTTCGCGACGTCATGCGCCGCTTCGTCGACAAGGAGATCGCTCCGTTCGCCCATGAATGGGATGAGGCCGGCGAATTTCCCCGCGGGCTCTATCGCAAGGCGGCCGAGATCGGGCTGTTGGGACTGGGATTCCCCGAGGAATATGGCGGGATCGCTGCCGACCAGTTCATGAAGATCGTCGCCAGCCAGGAACTGGCGCGGGCCGGGGCCGGCGGCGTCAGCGCCAGCCTCATGAGCCACACCATCGGTTCGCCGCCGGTCGCGCGGGCGGCACGGCCGGAAGTGAAGGCACGCGTGCTGCCGCAGGTGCTCGCCGGGGAGAAGATTTCCGCGCTCGCGATCACCGAGCCGGGTGGCGGCTCCGACGTCGCGAATCTCCGGACCAGGGCGCGGCGCGATGGCAATCACTACGTCGTGAGCGGCGAGAAGACCTTCATCACCTCCGGTATGCGCGCCGATTATCTGACCGTTGCGGTGCGCACCGGCGGCGAGGGCGCCGGCGGCGTCAGCCTGCTGCTGATCGAGGGCGATACGCCCGGCCTGTCCCGCACGAAGCTGAAGAAGATGGGCTGGTGGGCCTCCGACACCGCGACCTTGCATTTCGACGACTGCCGCGTGCCGGCCGAAAACCTGATCGGCGAGGAAGGCCAGGGCTTCAAGATCATCATGCAGAATTTCAACAGCGAGCGCATGGGCATGGCGGCAGGCTGCACCGCCTTCGCCCGCGTCTGCCTCGATGAAGCGGTCGCCTACGCCAAGGAACGCAAGACCTTCGGCAAGCCGCTCGCGCAACATCAGGTCATCCGCCACAAGATCGTCGACATGGCGCAGAAGGTTGCAGCGTCGCAAGCGATGCTGGAGCTGCTGGCCTGGCGGCTCGAGCAGGGCGAGAGCCCGGTCGCGGAAATCTGCATGATGAAGAATCAGGCGACGCAGACCATGGCGTTCTGCGCCTCGGAAGCCGTGCAGATTTTTGGCGGCGCCGGCTTCATGCGCGGCATCAAGGCCGAGCGCATCTACCGCGAGGTCAAGGTCAACGCGATCGGCGGCGGGACGGAGGAGATCATGAAGGATCTGGCGTCGAGGCAGATGGGTCTATGAAAGCTCTCTCCTCGCGTCATTCCGGGGCGCGAGCGAAGCGGAGCGACCCGGAATCCATACTCACGATCGTGGTTATGGATTCCGGGCCCGCGCCAAGAGGCGCGTCCCGGAATGACGAGGCTGAGAGATTATGCTATTCACCGCCGACCACGACGACATCCGCCGCAGTTTGCAGAAATTCATCGCGGCCGAGATCAATCCTCATGTCGATGAGTGGGAGAAGGCCGACATCTTCCCGGCGCATGAGCTGTTCAAGAAGATGGGCAGCCTCGGCTTCCTCGGATTGAACAAGCCGGTCGAATTCGGTGGCTCGGGCCTCGACTATTCCTACGCGCTGATGATGGCCGAGGAGCTCGGTGCCATCACCTGCGGCGGCGTGCCGATGGCGATCGGGGTGCAGACGGACATGGCGACGCCGGCGCTGGCGCGGTTCGGCTCGGACGAGGTGCGGCGCGAATTCCTCAGTCCCTCGATCTCGGGTGATTACGTCGCCTGTATCGGCGTTTCCGAGCCAGGCGCTGGCTCGGACGTCGCCTCGATCAAGACCGCCGCACGCTCGGATGGCGACGACTACGTCATCAACGGCGGCAAGTTGTGGATCACCAACGGCACCCAGGCCGACTGGATCTGCCTGCTCGCCAACACCGGCGATGGGCCGGTTCACCGCAACAAGTCGCTGATCTGCGTCCCCATGAAGAGCAAGGGCGTCAATGTCGCGCGAAAGCTCGACAAGCTGGGCATGCGCTCGTCGGACACCGCGCAGATCTTCTTCGACGAAGTCCGCGTCCCCAAGCGCAACCGGATCGGCGAAGAGGGCAAGGGCTTTACCTACCAGATGATTCAGTTCCAGGAGGAGCGGCTCTGGGGTGCGGCGGCCTGCCTGAAGGCGCATGAATACATCATCGACCAGACCATCGAGTATACCCGCAACCGCAAGGCGTTCGGCAAGTCGATCCTCGACAACCAGGTCGTGCATTTCAAGCTCGCGGAGATGCAGACCGAGGTCGAGCTGCTGCGCGCGCTGATCTATCGCGCCGCCGAGCAACTGGTCGCCGGCGAGGATGTGACCAAGCTCGCGACCATGGCCAAGCTGAAAGCCGGCCGGCTCGGCCGCGAGCTCACCGACGCCTGCTTGCAATATTGGGGCGGAATGGGCTTTACCAACGAGACGCCGGTCAGCCGCGCCTATCGCGACAGCCGCCTGACCTCGATCGGCGGCGGCGCCGACGAGGTCATGCTGATGGTCCTGTGCAAGATGATGGGTACGCTGCCGGGCAGCAAGGGAAATGCTTCATGATCACGCTCTATCACTGCGACGCCGCGCGCTCGTTCCGTCCGCTCTGGATGTTGGAGGAGATGGGGCTGCCCTATGAGCTGAAGATGCTGCCGTTTCCGCCGCGCGTCTTCGCCAAGGAATATCTCGCGCTCAATCCGCTCGGCACGATCCCCTTCATGGTGGACGGCGAGACCAGGATGACGGAATCCTCCGGCATCTGCCACTATCTCGGCATCAAGCATGGACCGACGCCGTTGATGGTCGGCCCGGAGGACCCCGCCTATGGCGCCTTCCTGAACTGGATGTATTTCAGCGACGCCACGTTAACCTTCCCGCAGACGCTGGTGCTCCGCTACACCCAGCTCGAGCCCGAGGAGCGCCGCAATCCGCAGGTCGCCACCGATTATGCGAAATGGTTCCTGGGCCGACTGCGCGCCGTCGAGGCAGCGACCGCAAATGCCGAAACCTTGTGCGCCGGCCGCTTCACCGCGGCTGACATCGTCATCGGCTACGCGCTCCGGCTTGCAGACAATATCGGCCTCGCCAGGGACTTTGGGCCAAATGTCGCAGCCTATTGGGCGCGCTTGCAGCAGCGCGACGGTTTCAAGCGTGCGGTTGCCGCGGAGCAAAAGGCCGGAGCCGAGCAGAATGTTGCGCCGCGGGTGAGGGCGTAAGCCGGGCAAGGCTGGGACTATTGTCTCATATTGGTTCCGGACGGATGCATCGCCGTCCTGGGATGCAAATCCTTTGCGCGTCATGACAGCGCTATCCTGTCGTGACAGCGCCCAAATTTCCGCTAAGGTGACCTCCGTCCGCAGCGGCCAAAGAGCCGCGCGAGGAGGAGCCCAATGGAAGATAACGGTCGCGAATCCGACCATCTGATGCTGATCACGCCCGAGCGGGTTTTCTATGCCGGCCTGCTGGGCCGCCCCCGCAAGCGGACCCCCGGTTGTTGCCACATCTATGTCGCGGTGAAGGGCAGCCTGCATCTGACGATCGACGATGCCTTCGCCACCGCCGAGCTGTTCGTCACCCTGCCGAACCAGCGGCATTCCATTGTCAGCGACTACCGCACTGCAATCAGCGTGACGCTCGAGCCGGAGAGCATGCCGGATGGCGTGATCGAAACCCTGGCCGCGCGGCTCACCGGACCGGACCGGGCCATCTATGCCCGAAAAATCCTCGCGGCCTACGCGCTGCTGCGTCAGCGCCGTTATAACGACATCACGACCGCCGAATTCGACGAGATGTGTTTTGGCGAGGCGTTGCCGCGCCGCGTGCTCGATCCGCGCGTGATGCGCGCGGTCGCCCGCATCGGTCGCTTCACCGGCGAACCGGTGACGGCCGATACATGTGCAGCCGAAGCAGGCCTCTCGGCCTCGCGCTTCCTGCATCTGTTCAAGGAAGAGACCGGCATCTCGTTCCGGTCCTTCCGCGCCTGGAAGCGTGCGCGGCATCTGCTGCACTTCGCCAACCAGGACCTCAACCTCGCCCATCTCGCGCAGGACATCGGCTACCCCGACTCCACGCATTTCAGCCACTCGATCCGCCGCTTCTACGGCCTGAAGCCGCGCGCGATCTTCGTCGGCTCGCGCGATCTTGCGATCTATCGCAGCACCGAGACGGTGCGGCTCGCGGAAGCGAGTTAGGTTCGCTCTCGCAGGGTGGGCACGCTTCGCTTCGCCTACCCTACGGCGTCTCGTTCTTCAGCTTCTCCGCGCAAGAAGCCGCATGCCGCGCGTCACATGATCGCCCACGTTGAATTCTCAACGTGCGAGACATTTTTGGCATGAGCGACAAGGCCGTCATCACCTGCGCGCTGAACGGCGTGCTTACCGACCCGAAGCAGCACAACGTGCCCGTCACGCCCGAGCAGATGGCGCGCGAGGCCAAGGCTGCGTTCGATGCCGGCGCGTCGATCATGCACATCCATCTGCGCCAGCAGGCGCCGGACAAGGGGCACCTGCCGTCCTGGGACGTCAGCGTCAGCAAGGAGATCCAGCAGGCGATCCGCGAGGCTTGCCCCGGCGTCATCATCAACCACACCTCGGGAGTCTCCGGGCCGAACTACTCTGGCGCACTCGATTGCATCCGCGAGACCAGGCCCGAGATCGCCGCCTGCAACGCCGGCTCGCTGAACTATCTGAAGGTGAAGGCCGACAACAGCTGGGCCTGGCCGCCGATGATGTTCGACAATTCGGTCGAGAAGGTGAAGGACTATCTCGATGTCATGAATGCTGTCGGCACCATCCCCGAGTTCGAATGTTTCGACGTCGGCATCGTCCGTTGCGTCGGCATGTACCGCCAGGTCGGCATGTACAGCGGCCCGCTCGAATACAACTTCGTGATGGGAGTGGCGTCCGGCATGCCTGCCGATCCCGAACTGTTGCCGATCCTGATCAAGCTGAAGCGACCCGAAGCGCAGTTTCAGGTCACCGCGATCGGCCGCGAAGAGATCTGGCCGCTGCACCAGCGCTGCGCCGAACTCGGCGGCCATCTGCGCACCGGTCTCGAGGATGCCTTCTATCTCGCCGATGGCAAGAAGGTGACGTCGAACGGCCAGTTGATCGAAGCCATCGCCGCCTGCGCGCGGCGCGCCGGCCGCGAGATCGCGTCTCCTGCGGAAGCGCGCCAGATTTTTGGGACCAATCGGTAGGTATCGCCTCACCCGTCATTGCGAGCGAAGCGAAGCAATCCAGAATCTCTCCGCGGATGCAGTCTGGATTGCTTCGCTTTGCTCGCAAGGACGAGCAGGATCAAGTCATGTCCATTCTCGAAAACACCATTTCCCCCGGCAGTGCCGCCTACCACGCCAACCGCGACGGCATGCTCGGCCTGATCGACCGCATGCGCGCGCTGGAAGAGCGCACGCGCGCGGCATCGGCCGCGGCAAAGGACCGCTTCCACAAGCGCGGACAATTGCTGCCGCGGGAGCGGGTCGCGCTGGTGCTCGATCCCGGCGCGCCCTTCATCGAGCTGTCGACGCTCGCCGGCTACATGTTCGACGTGCCGGATGCGAACAAGAGCGTGCCCGGCGGCGGCGTCATCGCCGGCATCGGTTTCGTCTCGGGCGTCCGCTGCATGGTCAGCGCCAGCGATTCCGGCATCGATGCCGGCGCGCTTCAACCTTTCGGCCTCGACAAGACGCTGCGGGTGCAGGAGCTCGCGCTGGAGAACAAGCTGCCTTATGTGCAACTGGTCGAAAGCGCCGGCGCCAATCTTCTGCGCTACCGCGTCGAGGATTTTGTCCGTGGCGGCAACATCTTTCGCAATCTGGCGCGGCTCTCGGCAGCCGGCCTGCCCGTCGTTACCGTGACGCACGGCTCGTCCACCGCGGGCGGCGCCTACCAGACCGGCCTCTCCGATTACATCGTCATGGTCCGCGGCCGCACCCGCGCCTTCCTTGCCGGGCCGCCGCTGCTGAAGGCTGCGACCGGTGAGATCGCGACCGAGGAGGAGCTCGGCGGCGCCGAGATGCACACCCAGGTGTCCGGCCTCGGCGACTATCTCGCCGAGGACGACCGCGACGCGCTGCGCATCGCGCGCGAGATCATGGCGGCGCTGCAATGGGAGCGGCCGGCGCGGGCGCTATCGGAGTTCAAGCCGCCGCGCTACGACCAGGACGAGCTGCTCGGCATCATGCCGATGGATCACAAGCGCTCCGTCGATATGAAGCAGGTGATCGCGCGCATCGTCGACGATTCCGATTTCACCGAAATGGCGCCGAATTACGGCCCGGCCACCGTCTGTGGCCACGCCCGCATCGAAGGCCAGGCGATCGGTATCATCACCAACAACGGCCCGCTCGATCCCGCCGGCGCCAACAAGGCGACGCATTTCATCCAGGCCTGCTGCCAGACCCGCACCCCGATCCTCTATCTTAACAACACCACAGGCTACATGGTCGGCAAATCCTATGAAGAAGCCGGCATGATCAAGCACGGCTCGAAGATGATCCAGGCGGTGACCTCGGCGACGGTGCCGCAGATCACCATCTATTGCGGTGCCTCGTTTGGCGCCGGCAATTACGGCATGTGCGGCCGCGGTTTCCATCCGCGCTTCTGCTTCTCCTGGCCCAACGCCAAGACCGCCGTGATGGGCGGCGAGCAGGCCGCCGAGACCATGGCGATCGTGACGGAAGCGGCCGCCGCCCGCCGTGGCAAGCCGGTCGAGAAAGAGAAGCTCGATGCCATGAAGGCGCAGATCATTGGCGTGTTCGACGGCCAGATGGATGTGTTCTCGACCAGCGCGCGCGTGCTCGACGATGGCGTGATCGATCCGCGCGACACCCGCGCCGTGTTGTCCGAAGTGCTCGCGATCTGCCGCGAGGGCGATGCACGCACGCCGCAGCGCATGCAATTCTCGGTGGCCCGCCCATGAGGAACGGATCAGTGCAGCACCGGCCGTTCTTCAAGGTCTTGATCGCAAACCGCGGCGAGATCGCACTGCGGGTGATGCGCAGTGCGCGCCAACTCGGCCTCGGCGTCGTCGCGGTCTATTCGGATGCGGATCGCGATGCGCTCCACGTCAAGCAAGCCGATCAGGCCGTGCGGATCGGCGAGGAGCTCCCGGCGCAGTCCTACCTCAACATTCCCGCTATCATCGCAGCGGCCAAGGCCAGCGGCGCCGATGCCGTCCATCCCGGCTACGGCTTTCTCGCCGAAAACGAAGACTTTGCGCAAGCCTGCAAGGATGCTGGTCTCGTCTTCATCGGTCCATCGCCGCAAGCGATCGAGGCGATGGGCAACAAGGCCGGCGCCAAGGAGATCATGAGGAAGGCCGGCGTGCCTGTCGTTCCCGGCTATCAGGGCGCCGACCAGGGCGATGAGGTCATG
>Ga0063456_1000372_pt1 | contig 29020 bp, 23 predicted proteins | sample AraplaMF_Cvi_mMF_FD_56228 | JGI IMG/M metagenome (GOLD analysis project Ga0063456, IMG submission 56228) | Arabidopsis root microbial communities from the University of North Carolina, USA - plate scrape MF_Cvi_mMF version 2 (version 2) | ecosystem: Host-associated > Plants > Roots > Endosphere ... | reverse complement strand
CGGCGCGGCGCGACTGCATAATTCCTTGGAGCCGATCCAAGAATAAAATATGCAGCGGTTCAAACTGTTGCAGCGCCTTTTGCGCGTCTGAAAAGACGCGCGGCGCTGTNGGAATTGTTGAGGGCAGCGGGCCGGNTCCATCCGGCCCCGCCCTTCGAAAGGGCCTGTCATTGGCACAGTTGGTGCAGGAAAGGGATCTGGACGATGCGGAGGGCGTGAGCACCCGTCGCGTCCGAGGCCGCCGTTGGTCGCACCCCTTCACGCTGATCCGCCGCATCTTCGGCAATGCGGTGTTTTCGAGCCTGACGCGGCGTATCCTGTTCTTCAATCTGGCCGCGCTGCTGGTTCTCGTTGGCGGCATCCTCTACCTCAACCAGTTTCGCGAGGGATTGATCGACGCTCGCGTCGAGAGCCTGTTGACGCAGGGCGAGATCATCGCCGGCGCCGTTTCGGCCTCCGCCTCGGTCGATACCAACTCGATCACCATCGATCCGCAGAAGCTGCTCGAGCTGCAGGCCGGTCAGAGCATCACCCCGGTGCCGAACGACGAAGACCTGGAATTTCCGATCGACCCCGAGAAGGTCGCCCCGGTGCTGCGCCGGCTGATCTCTCCGACGCGCACACGCGCCCGCATCTTCGATGCCGACGCCAATCTGCTGCTCGATTCGCGCCATCTCTATTCGCGCGGCCAGGTGCTGCGCTTCGATCTGCCGCCGGTCGAAGAGGAGAAACAGACCTGGAGCGAGTGGTTCGCGACCCTGTTCAACAAGGCGTTGCAGCCCGGCAATCTGCCGGTCTACAAAGAGGCGCCGGGTGGCGACGGCTCGATCTATCCCGAGGTGATGAACGCGCTGACCGGCGTGCGCGGGGCGGTCGTGCGCACGACCGAAAAAGGCGAGCTCATCGTTTCCGTCGCCGTGCCGATCCAGCGCTTCCGCGCCGTGCTCGGCGTGCTGCTGCTGTCGACACAGGCGGGCGACATCGACAATATCGTTCATGCCGAGCGGCTTGCCATCATGCGCGTCTTCGGCGTCGCGACGCTCGTCAACGTGCTGCTTTCGCTGGTGTTGTCCTCGACGATCGCCAATCCGCTGCGCCGCCTTTCGGCCGCCGCCATCCGTGTGCGCCGCGGCGCCAAGGCGCGTGAGGAGATCCCCGACTTCTCCGCCCGCCAGGATGAAATCGGCAATCTTTCCATCGCATTGCGCGAAATGACGACGGCGCTCTACGACCGCATCGATGCGATCGAGAGTTTCGCGGCCGATGTCAGCCACGAGCTCAAGAATCCGCTGACATCGCTGCGCAGCGCTGTCGAAACGCTGCCGCTCGCCCGCTCCGACGATTCCAAGAAGCGGCTGATGGATGTCATCCAGCACGACGTCCGCCGTCTCGACCGGCTGATCAGCGATATCTCCGACGCCTCCCGCCTCGATGCCGAACTCGCCCGCGTCGACGCCGGCTCCGTCGACATGGAGGTGCTGCTGCGCGACCTGATCGAGGTTTCGCGCCAGGTCCGGAGCAGCAAGAAGCAGGTGGAGATCGAATATGCGATCGAACGCAAGCCGAACGTCAAGACCCGCTTCGTGGTCAACGGCCACGATCTGCGCATCGGCCAGATCATCGCCAACCTGATCGAGAACGCCCGCTCTTTCGTGCCGGAAAAGGGCGGCAAGATTATCGTGCGGCTGGTGCGGACACGTTCGCGCTGCGTCACGACGATCGAAGACAATGGTCCGGGCATCCAGGCGGAAAATATCGACCGTATCTTCGAGCGTTTCTATACGGACCGTCCGGAATCGGAAGGCTTCGGCCAGAATTCGGGCCTCGGCCTTTCGATCAGCCGCCAGATCGCCGAAGCCCATGGCGGTTCGCTGAGAGCCGAAAACATTACCGATTCCGAAGGCGGACATGTGCTCGGCGCGCGCTTCATCCTCTCTTTGCCCGTCGACGCCGCCGCATGACCGACGCTCTGAACATTCATGCGACGGCGATCGTCGTCGGCAGNACGGGNCTCTTGTTCAGCGGCCCNTCCGGCTGGGGCAAATCGATGCTGGCCTTCACCTGCATGACCGAGGCGCGCCGGCTCGGGCTTTTCACGGCACTGGTCGCCGACGACCAGGTGCTTTTGTCGGGAGAGGCCGGCACGGTCATCGCCACATGCCCACCGTCGATCGCCGGGCTGATCGAGCTTCGCGGCACCGGCATCGTCCAGCAGGATCATATTCCGAGCGCAGCCATGCATTATGCCGTGCTTCCGGGCACCGCTTCCGGCGAAAACCGCCTGCCCCCCGAAGGCGAAACCGTCAGCCTTGCGGCCGGATTTTCGCTTCCCGCATTGCGGTTGCTCACAGGTGTTTCCGCACCGCTTGCGATCCTGATGGCGAAAGCACCCGATATCGGGCATTGAAGCCTTCCGGATTGGTCAATCTGCCTTATATATTCGCATTTTTATCTTGCACTTCGGCTTTTCATAGCCAAGATGTGCCCCCACCGGTGGACGTAATTGCTGCATTGCGATATTGGGGCCACCGATTGCGTATATGGGAGCAGTAATATCATGATCGGACTTGTGCTTGTCACTCATGGCAAGCTGGCTGAAGAGTTTCGTCATGCTGTCGAGCACGTCGTCGGTCCTCAGAAATTCATCGAGACGGTCTGCATTGGCCCCGAAGACGACATGGACCAGAGACGGCAGGACATTCTGGAAGCCGTTTCCGGTGCCGATGACGGCCATGGCGTCGTCATCCTGACTGACATGTTCGGCGGCACGCCGTCCAATCTCGCCATATCAGTGATGAGCAGCGGCCATACCGAAGTCATTGCCGGCGTCAACCTGCCGATGCTGATCAAGCTTGCCGGCGTACGCGGCGAGAACAACATGGAGAAGGCTGGTGGAGGCTTCCGAAGCCGGGCGGAAATATATCAATGTCGCGAGCCGTGTGCTCAGCGGAAAATAACGGGCCTTCATGACATCGCTCTCCCGGGAACTCCTGATCATCAACAAGCGCGGTCTTCACGCGCGCGCCTCCGCCAAATTCGTGCAGATGGTCGAAACCTTCGATGCAGCCATCACCGTTTCCAAAGATGGAATGACGGTTGGCGGCACTTCCATCATGGGCCTGATGATGCTTGCGGCCAGCCCCGGCTCTAGCGTCGTCGTCTCGGCGAGCGGCAGTCAGGCCGAGGAAGCCCTGGAGGCGCTGGATCAGCTGATCCAGAACAGGTTCGGCGAAGAAATGTGAGCTCCGGCCGAGCTCATATAAACATATAAAGACTTCTTTATATCCTTATTGCCATCTCAGACGAAGCCTGCTAAACGGCGACATGCCGTGCGCTAACGCGCGTTCGCATCGAACTTGGTTCATGCAANGCACTTTAGCTCTTCGTCGTTATGCCTGTCGTTGTCCCGGAACCGCTGCACTTCCAGGCGACATGCATGAGCACGCGGCCCATCCGTCGCGCGGTCATCTTCGCGCCTGCGCCAATTTTGAGACGTTTTTCAGCCTGGAGACCTCTATGAGCACTGAAAAAGATTATGTCGTCGCCGATATCGGGCTTGCGGACTTCGGCCGCAAGGAAATTACGATCGCCGAAACCGAAATGCCGGGGCTGATGTCCTGCCGCACCGAATTCGGCCAGGCAAAGCCGCTGAAGGGCGCGCGCATCACCGGCTCGCTGCATATGACCATCCAGACGGCCGTGCTCATCGAAACGCTGGTCGCGCTCGGTGCCGAAGTCCGCTGGGCCTCGTGCAACATCTTCTCGACGCAGGATCATGCCGCTGCCGCGATCGCCGCTGCCGGTGTTCCGGTCTTCGCCATCAAGGGCGAGTCGCTCGAAGACTACTGGGTGTATACCGACAAGATCTTCCAGTGGGCCGATGGCGGCCTTTCCAACATGATCCTCGATGACGGCGGCGACGCCACTATGTATATCCTGCTCGGCGCCCGCGCCGAAGCCGGCGAGGACGTGCTGTCCCATCCGCATTCCGAAGAAGAGGAAATCCTCTTCGCGCAGATCAAGAAGCGCCTTGCCGCTTCGCCGGGCTGGTTCACCAAGCAGCGTGATGCCATCAAGGGCGTTACCGAAGAAACCACGACGGGCGTCAATCGCCTTTACCAGCTCAGCCAGAAGGGCCTGCTGCCCTTCCCGGCCATCAACGTCAACGACTCCGTCACCAAGTCGAAGTTCGACAACAAGTATGGCTGCAAGGAATCGCTGGTCGATGGTATCCGCCGCGGCACCGACGTGATGATGGCCGGCAAGGTTGCCGTCGTCTGCGGTTACGGCGACGTCGGCAAGGGTTCTGCCGCATCGCTTTCCGGTGCCGGCGCCCGCGTCAAGGTGACCGAAGCCGATCCGATCTGCGCCCTGCAGGCCGCCATGGATGGTTATGAAGTCGTCCTGCTCGAGGACGTCGTTTCCTCGGCCGATATCTTCATCACCACCACGGGCAATAAGGATGTCATCCGCATCGACCATATGCGTCAGATGAAGGATATGGCGATCGTCGGCAACATCGGTCACTTCGACAACGAAATCGAAGTCGCTGCGCTGCGCAATCTCAAGTGGACCAACGTCAAGCCGCAGGTCGACCTGATCGAATTCCCCAAGGGCAACCGGATCATCCTTCTTTCCGAAGGCCGCCTGCTCAATCTCGGCAACGCCACCGGCCATCCGTCCTTCGTGATGTCGGCTTCCTTCACCAACCAGACGCTGGCGCAGATCGAGCTCTTCACCAAGCCCGACCAGTATTCCAACAAGGTCTATATCCTGCCTAAGCATCTCGATGAAAAGGTCGCGCGCCTGCATCTCGACAAGCTCGGCGTGAAGCTGACCGAGCTTTCCGAGGAACAGGCTGCCTATATCGGCGTCTCGCCGAAGGGCCCGTTCAAGTCCGACCACTACAGATATTGATCCGACCGTTAATATCCACAAGATGTAGAAGCCGCGGCATTGACAAATGTCGCGGCTTATTTTTTGGACGCTCCCTTCCCGCCGATTCCCTTCCGAAGTATTGTTTTAAGACTTGATTCGTGGCGCCGGACCCCGTCCGACCGCTGCGAAAATGGGATGTCTTGTCGTAATGCGGCACATTGAAGGACGGAGACATACCGCGGATGTCGGAAATGAAAAGCAGCCTGCCCGGTCAGGCGGATGATGGCGCTTGCGCCGGTCGCCGCCCGCTCATGGCAGGCCAAGGATATAAATCTGCAACGGCACACGAGGCCGCAAAGCAAGAGCATGGACCATTGGCGCGCTTCCTGAAAACCTGCGCGGCCGGTACCGCGCTTGCCGCGTTGACGCGGCCGGTTCTGGCACAGACGGAGCAGCAGGCGGCGGCCTCGGCCCACCTCTTCACATCCTCGCAAGTCGTCGGCGTTTCCGTCGTCATCGGCGTCATATCGGCGGCACTGCTTTCGACGCTGTGGCTCGTGCGCCAGCGCGGCAATCTGGAAAACGAGAGCCGGGAAATCCGCTCGGCACTCTCTGACGCCCAGCAGCGCATTTCCCAATACCAGGCTCTGATCGCCGACAAGAATCGGCGGATCGTCATCTGGGACGGCAATGCCCGCCCTGAACTGCTCGGCCAGCTTCCGCCCGAGACCGGCGCGCCGCAGGACGGCGAATTCCTGGCCTTCGGCCTGTGGCTGAAGTCACGTTCGGCCTCCGAACTGGAAAAGGCGATCGATCGGCTGCGCGACGAGGCACAGAGCTTCGACATGGTGGTCGAAACCATCCGCGACGAAATCCTCGAGGCGCAGGGCCGGGTTTCCGGCGGGCGTGCCTTCGTCCGTTTCGTGGCGCTCAACAATCTGCGCGCCGAACTCGCAGAGCTCCGGATCGAGCGCGACCGGCTGATGACCTCGATCTCGGCCTTCCAGACCATGCTCGACGCGATCGACATGCCGGCCTGGCAGCGCGACCCGGTGGGGCGCCTCACCTGGGTCAACCAGGCTTATGGCGAGGCGGTCGAAGCGCGCTCGCCGCAGCAGGCGATCAATGAAGGCCGCGAGATGCTGACNACCGTGGCGCGCGANCGCATTCGCGCGACGACGACGCCGGAATCGCCCTTCCACGACACGATCTCGACGGTCGTGCGCGGCAACCGCACATTCTTCGACGTCGTCGACGTCAGGGTTCCCGGCGGCTCGGCCGGCATCGCGATCGATGTGTCCGACGTAGAGGCCGTGCGCGCCGAATTGGAGCGGACGCTGAAGAGCCATGCCGAGACGCTCGATCATCTTGCCACTCCCGTTGCCATTTTCGACGGCGACCGCCGCCTGCAATTCTACAACCAGGCCTTCGTGGCGCTCTGGCAGCTCGATATCGCCTTCCTCGAAGGCCGGCCTGACAATAGCGAGCTGCTCGAGCGGCTGCGGGCAGCCAAGAAACTGCCGGACCAGCTCAACTGGAAAAGCTGGAAGGAAACCGCGCTCTCCGTCTATCGCGCGCTCGACACGCAATCCGATCTCTGGCACCTGCCGAACGGTCAGACGCTGCGCGTCTTCGCGACTGCCCATCCCCAGGGCGGCGCCACCTGGGTGTTCGAAAACCTGACCGAGCAGGTCGATCTCGAAACGCGCTACAACACGCTGGTCAAGGTACAGGGCGAAACGATCGACCATCTTTCCGAAGGTGTGGCGGTGTTTGGCCCTGACGGACGCATCCGCCTTTCGAACCCGGCCTTCCGCGCGCTCTGGGGGATCACGGAAACCGAAGCCAAGCCCGGCACCCATATTCGTGCGCTGGGCGAGGCCTGCGCGCCGTCTTATGACCGGCCGGACGGCTGGAAGGCCTTCGCCGAACTGATCACCAGCTTCGACGACGAACGCCGCTCGGGCCAGGGGACGCTGGAGCTCTTCTCCGGCCTCGTGCTCGACTACGCCGTCATCCCGCTGCCGAACGCCCAGACCATGCTGACCTTCGTCAACATGACCGACAGCGTGCGAGCCGAGCGCGCGCTGACCGAGAAGAACGAAGCATTGCGCAAGGCCGACGAGTTGAAGAACGACTTCGTCCAGCACGTGTCCTACGAGCTGCGTTCGCCGTTGACCAACATCATCGGCTTCACCGATCTCCTGCGCACGCCGGGCGTCGGCCCGCTGACCGAACGGCAGGCCGAATATATCGACCACATCTCGACCTCGTCCTCCGTTCTCTTGACGCTGGTCAACGATATTCTNGACCTTGCGACCGTCGATGCCGGCATCATGCGCCTCAACTATGCGGATATTGATCTCAACGATCTGCTCGACGACGTGTCGATGCAGATCGCCGATCGTCTCCAGGAAAGCGGCGTCGCACTCGAAATCACCGCACCCGCCTATCTCGGCTCGATCGTTGCCGATCCGCAGCGGCTGAAACAGATCCTGCTGAAGCTGCTTTCCAATGCGGCGAATTTCTCGCCCGAAGGCAGCTCGATCTCGCTGGAATGCCATCGCGACGGCACGGATTTCGTCTTCTCCGTCAGCGATCGCGGTCCGGGCATCTCGCCTGACATGATCGCCACCGTCTTCGACCGTTTCGCGACGGGAGCGAAAAGCGGCAAACGCGGCGGCGCCGGCCTCGGCCTTTCGATCGTTGACAGCTTCGTCAGCCTGCATCATGGCGACGTGACGATCGACAGCGAACCCGGCAATGGCACGACCGTCGTCTGCCGTATTCCCTCGGTCGATGTACCGCATTCCGCCGCCGCCGAATGACGACCGGCGATGCAATCTCGCTTTTTCTGGAAGACGAGGCGGCCACCCTCCGCCTCGGCGAAGATTTGGCGCTGGCCCTGAAAGCCGGTGACTGCCTTGCTCTTTCCGGCGATCTCGGCGCGGGGAAATCCTCGCTCGCCCGCGCGATCCTGCGCGCCATCGCCGATGACGAGGAGCTCGAAGTCCCGAGCCCGACCTTCACGCTGGTGCAATCCTACGACCTGCGCATCCCCGTTTCTCATTTCGATCTCTACCGGCTTGGCGATCCGGCCGAACTGATGGAACTGGGCTTCGACGAGGCTCTGCAAAACGGCATCTGTCTCGTCGAATGGCCTGAGATGGCCGAGAGCGAACTGCCTGCGGAGCGCATCGCGCTGACGCTGGAACATGAAGGTAATGGCCGCCGGGCGACAATCAGAGCTACCGGTGCNCAAAATTCACGCATCCGTCGTGTCCTGTCGATTCGCGATTTCCTTGACGATGCTGGTNATCCCGAAGCGAGGCGTCGCTTCCTGACCGGCGATGCCTCGCTACGTGCCTATGAGGCGATCTATCCGAAGGCCGAAAACCAGCGCGTCATCCTGATGGACTGGCCGCCGCTTGCCGAAGGACCGCCGGTTCTCGACGGCAAGCCCTATCCCAAAGTCGCGCATCTCGCCGAAAACGCCTATCCCTTCGTGGCGATCGCCGATGTGCTGCGCAAGGACGGCTTTGCGGCGCCCGAGATCTACAAGGTGGACTATAACAAGGGTATCCTGCTGATCGAAGATCTCGGCAGCGACGGCGTTCTGGATGCCCGGGGCCAGCCTATTGTCGAACGCTATCGCGAAAGCGTTGCCTGCCTTGCCAAACTGCACGCCCTGAAATTTCCGCAGGACATNCCTGTTGGAAAGGCGCATGTCCATCATATNCCTGATTTCGACCGCACGGCGATGAAGATGGAGGTGCGGCTGGTGCTNGACTGGCACCTGCCCTGGAAGCGTCAGGGAGCACCGGCAACGGAAGAAGAGCGGGCGGATTATCTGGCGATCTGGGATAGGCTCATTGATGAGCTCGCATCGGCCGAGAACAATCTGCTGCTGCGCGACTTCCACTCGCCGAATATCATCTGGCGACCGCAGGCGAAGGGCATCCAACGGATCGGCCTCATCGATTTCCAGGACGCCATGATCGGCCCNACGGCCTATGATCTCGCCTCGATCGTCCAGGATGCGCGTGTNACGATCGAGCCGGATCTCTTCCGGCAATTGATGGCTGATTATCTGACGCTTCGCCACGCACAGGGCGGTTTCGACGAAACCGGATTCATGAAGGCCTGGGCGATCATGTCTGCGCAACGCAATTGCAAGCTTGCCGGCCTCTGGGTGCGGCTGTTGCAGCGCGACGGCAAGCCGGGTTATCTGAAACACATGCCGCGCACGCTCGCCTATCTGAACGTCGCGCTCGAGCATGAAACGCTTGCCCCCTTGCGCGATTGGTGCGCAAGGGCTGGAATAGGCCAGAGCGAATCATAAGTTCCGAATCAGGATGACCATCAGACAAGCCATGGTACTGGCCGCGGGTCTCGGAACCCGCATGCGCCCGATCACCGACACGATCCCGAAGCCGCTGGTGAAGATCGACGGCAAGCCGATGATCGACTACGCGCTGGATTCGCTGGTGGCGGCCGGCGTCGAACGCGCCGTCGTCAATGTTCACCACCACGCCGAACAGATGCTCGATCATCTCGGGAATTATCGCGGCCTCGACATCGTCATTTCCGACGAGCGTGACGCGCTGATGAATTCCGGCGGCGGGCTGGCGAAGGGGCTCAGCCTGCTTACCCGCGACAATATTTTCGTCATGAATGCCGATCTCTTCTGGATCGGCGAACAGCCGGGGCGGCCGACGAACCTGCAACGCTTAGCCGGCTTCTTCGATGCCGACCACATGGATATGGCGCTGCTTTGCGTTGGGATCGAAGATACGACGGGTCACAACGGCAAGAACGACTTCAGTCTGGCGGCCGATGGCCGGCTGGCGCGTTATCGCGACGATCCATCCAATCCCGTCGTCTATGCCGGCGCCATCGCCATGAACCCATCGCTGTTCGACGATGCGCCGAAGGATGCCTTCAACCTCAATATCTATTTCGACAAGGCGATCGCGCGCGGACGACTTTTCGGCATGGTGCTCGAAGGCCATTGGCTGACTGTGGGAACGCCGGAGGCGATCGGCGAGGCGGAGCAAACGATCCGACGATTGCGGGCGTTCGCTTAAGCCATGGCGGAGCGGCACCAGCCACGCATCCTGACAATCCCGGCGGGTCTCTCCTTCCTGAAAACGCTGGCGACGACGCTTTGCGACGGCCGGCTGACGCCACTCTTCCGGCACGAGGCCGATGATCCGCTATCGCTGGCCAAGGTAACGATCTACCTGCCGACACGGCGCGCCGTGCGTGTTCTGCGCTCTGAATTCGTCGATCTGCTCGGCGGCCGCTCGGCGATTCTGCCGGTCATCCGTCCGCTCGGCGAAACCGATGACGACAGCGGTTATTTCGACGAGGCACTGCCGGCTACGATCGATCTCGCCCAACCACTGTCGAATACCGCCCGTCTTCTGGAACTGGCGCGCCTGATCCTCGCCTGGCGAAACAAGCTGCCTGAGATCGTCCGCCACATTCATTCGGACTCGCCGCTCGTCGCACCCGCAAGCCCGGCGGATGCGATCTGGCTCGCCCGCAACCTGGCGGAACTGATCGATTCAATCGAAACCGAGGATCTCGACTGGTCGGAGCTGTCGAAACTCGACACCGGCGACTATGCCGCCTGGTGGCAGCTGACGGCAGAATTCCTGCAGATCGCCAGTGCTTTCTGGCCGGAGCGGCTTTCGGAACTCGGCAAATCCTCGCCGGCGCGGCACAGAAACGCCATTCTCCGGGCCGAAGCAAGCCGGCTTTCGGGGACGAAACCCGCTGGGCCGATCATCATCGCCGGTTCGACGGGTTCCGTTCCCGCCACCGCCGATCTCATCGCCGCCGTCGCCAATCTGCCCGAAGGCGTCATCGTGCTGCCGGGCCTCGATCTCGTCATGCCCGAGAACCCCTGGCAGATGGTCGCGCCGGAACCGGCGCCCGGCCAACATGCCAATCCGGCAAGTCGCAGCCATCCGCAATATGGCCTGTCGTCGCTGCTCAAGCGGCTGAAGCTGACGCGTGCCGACGTAACGCCCCTCGACGGACCGGAGGGCGATCTTGACCGGCGCGCCGAAATCCTGTCTCGAGCCCTCGCCCCATCGGAGGCGACCAGTGATTGGGGGGCATGGAAGAGCGGCCTGCCCGAGGGCACCCTGCCTTCAGCCTTCGCCGATGTTTCGCTGATCGAAGCCGCCAACGAACGCGAAGAAGCAACCGCGATTGCCATCGCGCTCCGGCTTGCACTGGAGAGGCCGGGACAGGACGGCGAGAGCCGGGCAGCACTCATCACGCCGGACCGCAATCTCGCACGGCGGGTCATGGCCGAGCTTTCCCGCTTCGGCATCCTCGCCGACGATTCGGCGGGTACACCGCTTGCGGCCATGCCGCAGGGCACCTTGCTGCAATTGCTGCTCGAGGCAGCGCTGCGACCGGGCGATCCGGTGGCGATCGTCTCTTTGCTCAAACATCCGCTTGCCCGCTTCGGCCTGGAACGTGACGCATTGATTTCCGCTACCGAGGCGCTCGAGCTGCTGGCGCTGCGCGGCGGCGTGGCCGAGGTGGATATCAGCACGCTCGAGCCGTTGCTCACCCACCAACTTGCCGAACAGGCGCTGGACAGGCACGCGCCGCAATGGCGCAAAGCGCTTTCGCCTGATGCAGCCGACGCCGCAAACGACCTTGCCCGGCGGGTCACGCAGGCGACCGAGCCACTGGCGTCGGCACTGATGCGACACCGGCCGGAAGATCGCGGGAGAACTCTGAGCTTCACATTGTCCGAATGGGCGGAGCGCACCGGCCGTTCGCTCGAAGCGGTCGCGGTCGATCCGCAAGGCAATCTCGCCGATCTCTGGTCTGGTGAAGCGGGAGATGCACTCGCCGCCCTGCTCAGCGAGGTGATCGACACGGACGGCCAGATGGAGGCCGACGGACCGCAATGGATCGACATCATGGCCGCCCTTGCCGCCGGTCATGCCGTGAAGCCGCGGGCGCTCAGCCATCCCCGCCTCTTCATCTTCGGCACGNTGGAAGCCCGCCTGCAGAGCGTCGATACGCTGATCCTCGGCGGCCTGAACGAGGGCACCTGGCCGGGGCAGACCGCCAATAACCCCTTNATTCCACGGATGATGAAGACGGAGATCGGCCTCGAACCGCCGGAACGACGCATCGGCCAGCTGGCGCATGATTTCGAGATGGCAAACGGCACGCGCCATCTGATCTATTCGCGCGCGCTGCGCCAGGGCTCGACGCCGACCGTCGCCTCGCGCTGGCTGCAGCGGCTGCTGGCGCTCGGCGGAGAGGCGTTCGAAGCGGAATTGAAAGGGCGGGGCAACCGGTTCCTGCAATGGGCCGGCCTCATCGATCGGGGAGATAGCCAGACGCCGGCGCAGCGACCCTCGCCGAAACCGCCGCTGGCATTGCAGCCGAAATCCTATTCCTTCAGCGAAGTCGGCCGGCTGCGCCGCGACCCCTATGCCATCTATGCCCGCCGCATCCTGCGTCTCGACCCCGTCGACGCGTTCAACCGCGATCCGGGTGCGGCCGAACGCGGAACGCTCTANCACAAGATCGTCGACCGGTTCATCCGCGAGGCTNATATTGCCGGGACACCGGATGCGGCAGCNGCCATGGAGCGCATCCTTTCCGAACTTTTCGACATGGAGCGGCTACCGCCGCATATCGATGCCGTNTGGCGGCCGCGCTTTCGCGAGGTGGCCCGCGCCTTCCTCGAATGGGAGGCCGGACGGCGGCATGGCATCCTGAAAACGTTGACGGAGGTGCGGGGCGGNATGGAGCTGGAGCCGATCAATATCCGGCTCACTGGCGTCGCGGACCGGATCGACATAACNGGACCACACTCGGCCGACATCATCGACTACAAGACCGGCTACAATCCCTCGCCGGCGCAGGCGCGCGTGCTTCTCGATCCGCAGCTTGCGCTTGAAGCGGCGGCCTTGAGCGCCGGCGCCTTCCGCGATGCCGGCAGCCNCGTGCCGCAAGACCTGCTCTATGTGCGTCTGCGACCCGGGAGCCGCTTCCAGGTCGATACGGTCAACAACGAAAACTCTGCCCGCAGCGACAAGGCGAAATCCGCGATGGATCTCGCCGCCGAATCGATCGATCAGCTGGTCAAATTCGTGGGTTTGCTGCAATCCAGCGAAAGAGGTTTTACCGCGCGGCTGATCCCGGCCCAGCAATTCGATTTCGGCGGCGACTACGATCATCTGGCCCGCGTCTCCGAGTGGTCGACGGCCGAAACCGAAGAGGGCGGCGGCGATGAGTGATGTGACCGCGCTTCCCACCGACGACGATCCCGGCGCCTGGATCGGCTGGACGACCATCCAGCAGGCGATTGCCTCCGATCCGCTGCGTTCGGCGTGGGTTTCGGCCAATGCCGGCTCCGGCAAGACGCATGTGCTGACACAGCGCGTCATCCGGCTGCTGCTGGCCGGTGCGCGGCCTTCAGCCATTTTATGTCTCACCTATACCAAGGCTGCAGCCTCCGAAATGTCGAACCGTGTCTTCGAACGGCTGGCGGATTGGGTGGTGCTCGATGATGACGACCTTAGCCGGCGGATCATGCAGATCGAGGGTACGGCTCCCGACGGATTGAAGCTTGCCGAGGCGCGCCGGCTGTTTGCAAAGGCGCTGGAGACGCCCGGCGGGCTGAANATCCAGACGATCCATGCCTTTTGCGAGGCGCTGCTGCATCAATTCCCGCTGGAGGCCAACGTTGCCGGGCATTTCTCGGTCCTCGACGATCGCGCGGCGGCATCCCTGCTTTCCGATGCGCGTCGGGCGCTGCTGACGGCNACGGCGCCGGAGAAAGACAGCGCCCTTGCCGAGGCATTCGCCTACGTGCTCAATCTCGGCGACGAATCCGGGCTGGAGAACCTGCTCGGCGATATCGTCGCCAACCGCAACGCCATTCGTCGTTTCACCGCGACGGCCGAACAGCAGGGCGGTATGGAGATGGTCCTGCGCCAAAAGCTCGGCCTTGCCGAAGGCGACACGGAAAGCCGGATCGCGGCGCAATATTGGCCTTTGCCGGAGCTTTCGGGCGGCATGCTGGAGCTTTATCTGTCGCTGGCCGACCAGAAGGGCGGCGCGAAGGCGCAGGAGGTTGCCTACGGCCTCAGGCTCGCCGGGCGGGAACGCGACGACGCAAGGCGCGCTGAATTTCTTGAGAAAATTTTTCTAACAGCCAAGGGCGAGCCGAAGGCGGACTCACAATTCTCGGTCAAGGCGATGCTTGCCGAGGCACCCCAGCTGGCGGGCGCCATCGCCATTGCCCGCGCGCATGTCGCCGCAAGCCGCGATCGGCTGAAACTGATGCGGATGTACGGCGCCACGCATGCAGCACTCGTGCTCGCCGCCCGGCTGAATCACGACTATGAAGAGCTGAAGAAGCAGCGCAGCCAGCTTGATTTCGAGGACCTGATCACCCGCACCGCCGACCTGCTGACGAAAAGCGGCGTCGGTCCCTGGGTCCACTACAAGCTCGATCGGGGTATCGATCATATCCTCGTCGACGAGGCGCAGGATACCAGCCCGATCCAGTGGAGCGTCATCCAGTCGCTCGCCGAAGATTTCTTCTCCGGCGAAAGCGCCCGGCCGATCGTGCGCACGCTGTTTGCCGTCGGCGACGAAAAGCAGTCGATCTATTCCTTCCAGGGGGCGCGGCCCGAGCGTTTTTCCGAGGAGAGCGACCGGACGCGGCGGCGCGTGTCCGATAGCGGGCAGAACTTTTCCTCCGTCCGATTGCCGCTGTCGTTCCGCTCGACCGCCGACGTGCTCGAGGCCGTCGACCATATTTTCAAGACACCCGAGAACGCGCGCGGCCTCAGCGCGCTCGGCGAGCCGGTCGTGCACCGCTCCAGCCGCATCGGACATCCCGGCGCCGTCGACCTCTGGGAGATGGTCGCGCCGGAAGCGGTGGTGAAGGAGGAAGACTGGACGGCGCCCTTCGACGCGACGCCGGAAAGCGCGCCGGCCGCAATCCTCGCGCGGCGGATCGCCCACTCGATCGGCACGCTCGTCGGCCGCGAGACGATCGTCGACAAAGGCAAAGAGCGCCTGATCGAAGCCGGCGACATCCTGGTGCTGGTGCGCAAGCGCGACGCCTTCGTCAATGCATTGACGCGCGCCTTGAAGCGCCGCGGCGACATTCCCGTCGCCGGCGCCGACAGACTGGTGCTGACCAGCCATATCGCCGTGCAGGATCTGCTGGCGCTCGGCCGTTTCCTGCTTCTGCCGGAAGACGATCTTTCGCTCGCCGCGGTGCTCAAGAGCCCACTTTTCGATCTTTCCGAGGACGACATCTTTGCGATTGCCGGCCTGCGCGGCGATAATGAGAGTGCCTGGAGCCATCTCAAAAGCTTCGCCGCCGACGGCACCGAACGCTTCCGCGTTGCCGTCGAAAGGCTGGAATTGTTCCTCCGGCAGTCCAGAAGCCTGTCGGTTCATGATTTCTATGCCCGTGTGCTGGGCAGCCATGGCGGGCGACGACAATTCCTTGCCCGTCTCGGCACCGAGGTCAGCGATATTCTCGACGAATTCCTGACCTTCACGCTCGACCACGAGAGCTCCGGCCTTTCCGGTCTGCAATCCTTCATCTCGACGCTTGAACTCGAAGCACCCGTGATGAAGCGTGAGCAGGACAAGGGGCGCAACGAAGTGCGAATCATGACGGTGCATGCTTCCAAGGGTCTTGAAGCACCGATCGTTTTCCTGGTCGACGGAGGTTCGAAGGCCTTCACCCATACTCATCTGCCCAAGCTTCGCCTGATCGAGACGGACGCCGACGAGCCGCCGATGCCGGTCTGGGTTCCTGTCTCCGATCTTTCCAATTCGCTGACGCAGGACGATGCGGCGCGGATCCAGATGCTGGCGGAAGAAGAATATCGCCGGTTGCTTTATGTCGCCATGACGCGTGCCGCCGACCGGCTGGTCGTCTGCGGCTATCGCGGCGTGCGCGTAAACAACGACACCTGGCATATGATGATCTCGACGGCACTGAGCGACGATCATCCACTTGTGGAAGCGACCACATTCTCCGGTCCCGATGGGGAATGGCCGGGCATCAAATGGCGNGTGCCGCGGGTGGAACGAAGCTTCGAGCGTGTCAACCGCAGCGAGGAGCGTGACAACGAGGAGAGTTTGCCGGACGGCCTGTTNCGGCCCTTGCCACCGCAGGCTGCGCTGCCCCGGCCGCTCAGCCCCTCCGGCGCCGGCACGATCATCGATGAAGACGAGGGCGGGTTGCTGGTCGTTTCGCCGCTGTTTACCGAGAAGCCGCGCAGCGATCGTTCACTGGAGAAGGGCAGACTGATCCATCGCATGCTGCAGGCGCTTCCCGACATTCCACCTGCCGAACAGCCCGATGCGGCGAGCCGTTATGCCGAACGGGCGGCTCGTTTCTGGCCGGAAGGCGAACGGCGCAAGCTTGTCGATTCGGTTCTGAAACTATTGGACGAGCAGGGCCTGCAGGACGTCCTCGGTGCGCAGGCCCAGCCCGAGGTCTCGATCATGGGAACGCTGACGCTCGAAGGCCGGCGCTATGCCGTCTCCGGCCGCATCGACCGGCTTGCCGTCCTTACCGATCGCGTCGTCATTCTCGACTACAAGACCAACCGGGTGCCGCCGGCAACGGAAGAGGCCATCCCCTTCGCGCACAAGGCGCAGCTCGCGATCTATCGCGAGATCCTGGCGCCGCTCTATCCTGATAAGCGGATCGACTGCATGCTTGTCTATACCGAGAACGCCTCGCTCTACACGCTGAGCGAAAAGGCGCTCGGTTTGGCGCTTGCAGGAGTCAAGACAAAGTGAAATACCGGACATTGAAAATTCGGCGCCGCACCATCACATGTGGTTCAACATCCAATCCGGTAAAGGAGCAGCCCATGGCTACCGTGAAAGTCGATATCAATAACTTCCAGTCGGAAGTTCTGGATTCCGCAGAACCCGTCGTCGTCGATTTCTGGGCTGAATGGTGCGGCCCGTGCAAGATGATTGCACCGAGCCTCGAAGAAATCGCCGTCGAGCTGGAAGGCAAGGTCAAGGTCGCCAAGCTCAATATCGATGAGAACCCGGAACTCGCCGCACAGTTCGGCGTGCGCTCCATTCCGACCCTTGCGATCTTCAAGGGCGGCGAAGTTGCCGATATCTCTGTCGGCGCCAAGCCGAAGACCGCCCTTTCGAACTGGATTTCGAACGCTGCCTGATTGATATCGCCCTGATGATATCGCATTGACGAAAAGCCCGGTTTCGACCGGGCTTTTTCAATTTGCAGGGTTCACTTCGGCGGCGTGCCGTTGTCGGAAAGCACATCGCCAACGAGATAGAGCGAGCCGCCGACCAGAATGCGCGGCGGCAAGGCTTCCGGATCAAGCACGGCTTTGATGGTTTCCAGCGCATCGCCGACCGTCGACATCGGTTCGGCAACCAAGCCCGCATCATAGGCGGCATTCGACAATATCACCGGATCGATCATCGCTTCGCTGCCGCGGATCGGCACGCAGAAAACCTTCTCGACCAAGCCGGCAAAGGCCCTGAAATAACCGACCGGATCCTTGGTGTTGATCATACCGATGATCAGGAAAAGCGGCCGAGGCTGGCGCTCCTCGAAATTGGCCATGGCTTCGGCGATCACTTCACCGGCACCGGGATTATGCCCGCCATCGATCCAGATTTCGGCGCCGGCAGGCGCATGCGAGAGCAGCCGGCCCTCGCTCAAACGCTGGAGCCGGCCCGGCCATTCGACCGAACTCATCGCCTTTTCCATCATCGTCTCGGTGACGGTGAAACCGGCCGCCTTGACGGCACGAATGGCGGCGGCGGCATTGGCATATTGGTGGCGACCGGGAAGGCGCGGCAGCGGCAGGTCGGCAAGACCGAACTCGTCCTGGTAGACGAGCCGGCCATATTCCTCATGCGCCATGAAATCCTGCCCGAAGACAGCGCTCGGGCAATGCAGCCGTTCGGCCGTCGACATCAGGACGTCGAGCGCTGCGTCATATTCCTGATGACCGATGACAACGGGAAATCCCGGCTTCATGATGCCGGCCTTTTCGACCGCGATCAGCTCCACTCTGTCGCCAAGATAGGGCTGGTGATCCAGCGAGATCGGCATGATCACCGAGACGGCCGGATCGGAAATGACATTCGTCGCGTCGAACCGGCCGCCGAGACCGACTTCGATGATCGCGGCATCGGCCGGAAGTTCGGAAAACAGGATGAAGGTGACCGCCGTCAGGATTTCGAAGACGGTGATGTGCTGTCCTGCATTGGCATCGGCCACACGACGCACGGCCTCGGCGAAGACGGCATCATCCACGAGCTGTCCGCGTCCGCCTTTGACGCCGATGCGATAACGCTCGTGCCAATTGACGAGATGCGGCGAGGTGTGGACATGGGCGCTGTAGCCGCCGGCTTCGAGCAGGGCGCGGGAGAAGGCGGTGACCGACCCCTTGCCGTTGGTGCCGGCGACATGGATTACCGGCGGCAGTTTCCTGTGCGGATTGCCGAGCACATCGAGAAGACGGGTGATGCGATCGAGAGACAGATCGAACCCCTTGGGATGCAATCCCATGAGTTTGTCGATCTCCTGTGCTGCCTCACTCACCGCGGTTTGGCCTCTGGGTATCAAGTCGGCACCCCGCCTGCTTATCGGTTATCAGGCGCTCGCCGCCAGAGCGATTGCGCCGCTATTCATGTTGTTCGCCGCCGAAACCGGCTTCTTCGTCAGGATCTTCAGGAGACGCGCCAGCGTTTCCGGAATATCGTGACGTTTGACGACCATATCGACCATACCATGCTCCAGCAGGTATTCGGAGGTCTGGAAGCCTTCGGGTAGTTTTTCACGCAGGGTCTGCTCGATCACGCGCTTGCCGGCAAAGCCGATTTCAGCGCCGGGTTCGGCCAGATGAATATCGCCAAGCATGGCATAGGAGGCGGTAACGCCGCCTGTGGTCGGATTGGTCAGCACAACGATATAGGGCTGGCCGGATTCCTTGAGCATGTCGACGGCAACCGTCGTGCGCGGCAGCTGCATCAGCGACAGGATGCCTTCCTGCATGCGCGCGCCGCCGGAAGCGGGGAACATNACCAGTGGGCATTTTTCAGCCGTCGCACGCTCGAAAGCCTTNACGATCGCCTCGCCGGCGGCAATGCCGAGCGAACCGCCGATAAAATTGAATTCGTGCACGACAGCCACGAGCTTCAATCCCCGCACCTTCCCGACACCGGCGAGAATCGTATCTTCCTGCTCGGTCTTNAGGCGGCTATCGCGCAAGCGATCGCTGTATTTCTTCGAATCGCGGAACTTCAGCGGGTCTTGCACGACCTTCGGCTGCGGCAGCGATTCGAACTCACCATTGTCGAAAAGATCAATCAGACGGGCCTTGGCCGGCATCTTCATGTGATAACCGGACGCCGGAATGACCCATTTGTTGCCTTCCAGATCCTTGTGGAAGACCATCTCGCCCGTTTCCGGGCACTTGATCCAGAGATTCTCCGGCACTTCGCGACGGCCCAGCATGGAATTGATCCGCGGGCGAACGTAGTTGGTGATCCAGTTCAACTCGAATACTCCTGATTGACCAGAGCGGTTCAGCTTTTAACGGAAGCGGCGAACCGCTCTATCCTTTTGTACGCAATTCCGGACGGAAAACCGCTGCACAGTTTTGCGCGACATGCCTGAGTGCCAATGTGGGCAAACTATTCGGCAGCAACAAGGCGCGCCGAACGTGTTCCCGTGGAAAGGCCGCGCACCAGCGTGGCAACGGCCTGAACCGTGTCCGCCGTTGCCTTTCCGTCATTCGTCAAGCTGGTCGCGACCTGATTGACGATCGCGGTGCCGACAACAACGCCGTCGGCCGAACCGCCGATAACCTTTGCATGTTCCGCCGTCTTGACGCCGAAGCCGACGCAGACGGGCAGCTTGGTGTGCTGCTTGATGCGCTCGACAGCGCCCGAAACCAGCGACGGATCGGGCAGCGCCGAACCGGTGATGCCGTTCATCGAGACGTAATAGACGAAGCCGGAGGTATTCTTCAGCACCTTCGGCAGGCGCTTCTCATCCGTCGTCGGCGTCGCCAGGCGAATGAAATTGATGCCCTTGCGGATCGCCGGAATGCAGAGCTCGTCATCCATCTCGGGCGGCAGGTCGACGACGATCAGGCCATCGATGCCGGCGGCGAGCGCGTCGTCGAGGAATTTCTCGACGCCGTAAATATAGATCGGGTTGTAGTAACCCATCATCACGATCGGCGTCGCATCGTTGGTTTTGCGGAAATCGGCCGCCAACTGCAGCGTCTTCTTCAGCGTCTGGCCGCCTTTCAGGGCGCGCTGGCCGGCCAGCTGGATCGCCGGGCCGTCAGCCATCGGATCGGAAAAGGGCATGCCGAGCTCGATGATGTCGGAGCCGGCCTCCGGCAGCGCCTTCATGATGCCGAGCGAGGTGTCATAATCGGGATCGCCGCCCATGAAATAGGTGACAAGCGCCGGACGGCCCTCGGCCTTCAGCTCGGCAAAGCGTTTATCCATGCGTGCGGTCATGTCTTACAGTCCCATTCCCAGAATCTTGCCGACGGTGAAGATGTCCTTGTCGCCACGGCCGGAGAGGTTCATCAGGATGATCTCGTCCTTGCCCATCGTCGGTGCGCGCTTGATGACCTCGGCAATAGCATGCGAGGGCTCGAGCGCCGGGATGATGCCTTCGAGGCGGGTCAGCGTCTGGAAAGCCTCGAGCGCTTCGTGATCCATGATCGGCACATAGTCGACGCGGCCGGTGTCTTTCAGCCAGGAATGTTCGGGGCCGATGCCGGGATAATCGAGACCGGCCGAAATCGAGTGGCCTTCCTTGATCTGGCCGTCGCCATCCTGCAGCAGATAGGTGCGGTTGCCGTGCAGCACGCCCGGTGAACCGGCGGTGATCGACGCGCAATGTTCGTCGCCCTGCAGGCCCTTGCCGCCGGCTTCGACGCCGACGATCTTAACGGAGGGATCGTCGAGGAAGGGATGGAAGATGCCGATGGCATTCGAACCGCCGCCGACGGCAGCGACGACCAGATCCGGAAGACGGCCTTCGGCCGCCAGGATCTGCTCTTTCGCTTCAGTGCCGATCACCGACTGGAAATCGCGGACCATCTCCGGATAGGGATGCGGACCGGCTGCCGTTCCGATCAGGTAATAAGTATCCTCGACATTGGTGACCCAGTCGCGGAGCGCCTCGTTCATGGCGTCCTTCAGCGTCCCGCTGCCTGCCGTCACCGGTTTGACTTCCGCGCCGAGCAGCTTCATGCGGAATACGTTCGGCGCCTGACGCTCGACGTCGGTGGCGCCCATGTAGACGACGCAGGGAAGGCCAAAGCGGGCGGCAACGGTCGCAGAGGCGACGCCATGCTGGCCGGCACCGGTTTCGGCGATGATCCGGGTCTTGCCCATGCGCTTGGCAAGCAGGATCTGGCCGATGCAGTTGTTGATCTTGTGCGAGCCGGTGTGGTTCAGCTCCTCGCGCTTGAAATAGATCTTCGCGCCGCCGAGTTCGGCCGTCAGCCGCTCGGCGAAATAGAGCGGGCTCGGGCGACCGATATAATGTGCGCCGAGATGCTTCAATTCGGCCTGGAATGCCGGATCGTTCTTCGCCTTGTTCCACTCGTCCTGCAGATCGAGGATCAAAGGCATCAACGTTTCGGCAACGAAACGACCGCCATAAATACCAAAACGGCCGTCTTCATCGGGGCCGGAACGGAAGGAATTCGGTTTTGGCGTCTCGTTCACTTTCAACTCCCTGAGGCCATGACAGGCGCACTCGCCTTCTCGACCGCGTCAAAAAATTCATCGATCTTCGCGACGCTCTTCACGCCAGGCGCAGTTTCGACGCCTGAGGAAGCGTCAATGCCCGGTGCTTTGGTGATGAATANCGCATCCGCGACNTTGTCCTTGTTCAGCCCGCCGGAAAGCATGTAGTCGACNCTGCCGTCAAGCCAAGCGAGAAGGCTCCAATCAAAGGAAACACCATTGCCGCCCGGCAATTCGGAACCCTTCGGCGGCTTGGCATCGAANAGGAAACGATCGGCGATGCCNATATAGGCCTCNACGCGTTTCAGATCGTCGGCCGTGCGCACCGGAAGTGCCTTCATCACAGGCAGACCATAGACCGCCTTTATGGTCAGCACATGTTCGGGGCTCTCGTTGCCGTGGAGCTGCAGCATGTCCGGCTTCAACAGCGATACGATCTCATCCAACTCGTCATTGGTCGGATCAACGACGACGGCGACGATTTTCGCCTTGCCACGTGCAGGTTCGGCAAGTTTTGCCGCCAGGTCCGGCTCGATATAGCGCGGGCTTTTTTCGAAGAAGATAAAACCGATATGGGTCGCGCCGCGTTTCAGTGCGCGATCGACAGCGTCGGGCGTCTTCAAGCCACAGATCTTGATATCCGGTTTCATGGCAGCGAAGTGACACGAAATGCGGCAAGAGTCGAGCCAATTTGCATGGAAAGCTGTATTTAGCGCGGCTTTGGGCTAATCGAAATCGATGGCGTGCAACTGGCTGCCATGCCGCTTCAGCCAGGATTTCGCTTCTTCCATACCTGGGCAAAGCTTCTTGCAAAGCGCCCAGAACCGCGGCCCATGATTCATTTCCTTGAGATGGGCGACCTCATGGGCGGCGAGATAATCGATCACTGCGGGCGGCGCCATGACGATGCGCCAGGAAAAGCTCAGATTTCCCTCCGACGAGCACGAGCCCCAGCGGCTGCGGGTATCCTTCATCGAGATCGAGCGGATCGGCGCCCGGATCGCTCCGGCATGCATGGTGGCCAGTCTGGCGAGATCGGCGCGCGCTTCCTTCTTGAGAAAGGCCGCGATGCGCCGTCCGACATGTTCCGGCATGCCGCTGACGCGCAGCACCGGCCTGCCGTCTATCAAGACCGCCTCCGTCAGCCCGCGCAAGCCGCCGGTATGCTGGATGTGATGGGAAACGCCGCGAAACAGAATTTGGCCGCCGTCGCGCAGGCCGGTATCGGTCGAAAACTTGGCAAGCTTGGTGAGCAACCAGCCCTGGTGGCGATCGAGGAAGGCATTGACCTCACGCGTCGCCAGGCCCTTCGGCACCGTCATCTTCAAGGCCCGGCCACCCGGTTCGATACGCAGCGTGATGCGCGTCGCCCGGTCATGCTGCTTGATGGTCAACGGCATCAGCCGGCCGGCGACGTCGAGCGTCCGCGTTTCGGGCGCAACCGACTTTCGCGCTTTCGGCCTTGTCTTCAGAAGCGGAAACATGGCTGTTTTCTATCCGATTCGCCGCNGAATCTAAACGATTTGCCAGGCAGGCAGACATGGAAAAACCGGCATCGGAAGATGCCGGTCATCATTTGATGGTTCAGGCGTTCACGGCGTCTGATATTCAGCGACCGGGCCGTTGTCATCGCGCTTGGCGTTCTTGCGGTCGCGCATGAAGCGGTCGAACTCTTCNTGATCCTTGGCGCGGCGGAGTTCACGCATGTAAGCGTCAAATTCCTCGCGCATTTCGTCGAGCTTGCGGCGCTCTTCCTCGATCCGGTCGATCTCGGCCTTGCGCCAGTCGTCGAAGGCGACGTTGCCGGTCGAGAAGTGCGGGCGGTGCCGTCCATGCGGGCGGCGGCAGGAGGCAAAGAAGCCATCGGTCGCCTGGTTGACTTCACGCTTGAAGCCGCGCAGACGGTCGCCGAAGATGATGTAGGCAAGCATGGCAAGACCCAGAGGCCAGAAAACCATGAAGCCGAGAATCATCAGGGCAATGGTAGCCGGAGTCCAATCCGGTCGAAGCAATGCTGACTGGTTCATCGTGCGGGTATCCCTCGCTTTCCGCGCCCGGCAGGATACCGAACGCTGAAATCGATGTGGTTACCGCAATAGGTGCCTTCAAGACNATTGCCCGCGAAATCGAACAAGGCCTTGAATCCGTTTTGCTAATTCAGCTATCGCTGAATCAGCCCGTCCGACCGCCCTTGATGACACGCGGGACCGGAGGCTTAACAGCCGAACGGGAATGCTGGCGGACGAAATTGATGATGCGCGGCGCAATCTCGCGGCGGAAACGCGAACCGTTGAAAACGCCATAATGACCGACATCCGGCTGGAGATAATGCATGCGCATATCTTCGGGAATGTTCACGCAGATGGTCTGCGCCGCCTTTGTCTGACCGACCCCCGAGATATCGTCATTTTCACCTTCGACGGTCAGAAGCGCCACCTTGCGAATTGCCGCCGGATCGACGCGTTTGCCGCGATGCATCAACTCACCCTTCGGCAGTGAATGCTTGATGAAGACCTCCTCCACCGTCTGCAGATAGAATTCGGCGGTCAGATCCATGACGGCGAGATATTCGTCGTAGAAATCGCGATGTTTTTCCGGCTCGCCGTCGTTCTTCACGAGATGCATGAAGAATTCCTTGTGCGCGACGAGATGNCGATCGAGGTTCATCGACATGAAGCCCGAAAGCTGCAGGAATCCTGGATAGACCGGGCGCATGAAACCCGGCTGCGGCCAGGGCACGTTCATGATGACATTGTCGGAGAACCACTGCAGCGACCGCTCCTGCGCGAGCTTGTTGACCGCCGTCGGGTTGATGCGCGTGTCGATCGGGCCGCCCATCAGCGTCATCGATGAGGGCGACAGCGGATCATTGGCTTCCTCCATCACGGCAGCGGCTGCCAGCACAGGGACGGAAGGCTGACAGACGGCGATGACATGCGTGTCATGGCCGAGGAAATGCAGCATCTCGATGACATAATCGACGTAATCGTCGAAATCGAACGTGCCTTCCGTCATCGGCACCATGCGGGCGTCGATCCAGTCGGTGATGTAGACATCCGCACTCGGCAGCAGCGCTTCGACCGTGCCGCGTAGCAGCGTGGCATAGTGGCCGGACATCGGCGCGACGATCAGGATGCGCGGGTCATTGCCGCGGGCCGGCGGAACATTGCGGGCGAAATGCAGGAGATTGCAGAAAGGTCGCGACCAGATGATCTCTTCGCGGACGGACACTGTCTGATCACCGATCGTGGTCTGCTTCAGTCCGAATTCCGGTTTGCCGTAGCGCCGCGTCGTGCGTTCGAACATTTCGAGGCTTGCCGCCATCGTCCGGCCGAACGGCGTGTGGGCGAACGGGTTCAGCGGATTGGCATAAGCAAACCGCATGATATCGGCCGCGGCGCGAAACGGCGCCATGGCGGCATGGTTCAATTCATAAAGCTGATAAAACATGGAAGGCGCCACCTTTCTCTATCGAAAAGATGACGCCGATTGAAAGGCATCGAGTCTTTTCGCCATGCGGGCACGTAACGCAGACTAACAGTTTTTTGTTGCACAGCAACATGGACGAGCCAGACCCACACAAGAAATGCCGCAGAATTGATCTCCGGCATCATCATCAGCCTGAAAACTTAAGTTTCTCAGCAGGAAGCGTCGTTAACGATCCGCTACGAAGGTCTGCTTCTGCGTGCCGAGACCTTCGATGCCGAGTTCGACCACGTCGCCGGCCTTGAGATAACGCGGCGGCTTGAGGCCCATACCGACGCCCGGAGGCGTACCGGTCGAGATCACGTCACCGGGATGCAGCGACATGAACTGGCTGAGGTAGGAGACGAGGAAAGCAACGCCGTAAACCATCGTCTTCGACGAGCCGTTCTGCATCTTCTGGCCGTTGACCGTCAGCCACATGCCGAGGTTCTGCGGTTGCGGAATTTCATCCTTGGTGACGAGCCAGGGGCCGATCGGGCCAAAGGTGTCGCAGGATTTGCCCTTGGTCCATTGACCGGACCGCTCGGTCTGGAAAGCGCGCTCGGAAACGTCATTGGAGACGCAATAGCCGGCGACATAATCCAGCGCTTCGGCTTCCGTTACATATTTGGCAGTTTTGCCGATGACAACGCCGAGCTCGACTTCCCAATCGGTCTTTTCCGAACCGCGGGGGATGATGACATCGTCGTTCGGCCCGACGATCGCCGATGTTGCTTTCATGAAGATGATCGGCTCGGGCGGCACGGTCGCACCGGTTTCGGCAGCGTGATCCGAATAATTCAAGCCGATGCAGATGAACTTGCCAGTGCCNGCGACGCAGGCGCCGATGCGGCCNGGNGNNANNTCCGGAAGGCTCTTTGGATCGATCGCCGCAATCCTGGCAAGGCCTGAGGGCGTGATCGCCTCGCCGCCGATATCGGCGACATGACCGGAGAGATCGCGGATCTTGCCATCGGCATCGAGAAGCGCGGGTTTTTCACTGCCTGCTTCGCCAACACGCATCAGCTTCATGGAAATTCCTCCTCATCGAAAACGGATTTGCAACCACCTATGAACGAATTATTCATCGGTGTCATTACGGCTTTGCCAGGAAGCGGTACGGCTTTCCTGCGATTCGGATGATTTTCTGCCGAAATTGCCCCATTCTTTCGGCATGACGCTTTAAAAAATTTCCGCCAGATCAGGGCCGGCAGGGACGATTTTCGTCGGATTGAGGCTTTCGACCGAATAGTAGCCGCGCTTGATGTGATCGAGATTCACCGTTTCTGCGATGCCCGGCCAATCCAGCATGCGACGGCAGAAGGCGCGCAGGTTCGGATAGTCGGAAAGACGGCGCAGATTGCATTTGAAGATGCCGTGATAGGCGACGTCGAAGCGCACCAGCGTCACGAAAAGCCGAATATCGCTTTCCGTCGGATGCTCNGCGAAAAGAAAAGGCCGGCCTTCGAATTGCGGATCGACCCAGTCGAGGCAGGAAAAGACATCGGCGAAGGCTTCTTCGTAGGCGATCTGGGTGGTGGCGAAGCCGGCGCGGTAGACGCCGTTGTTGAGGGTCGGATAGATGCGATCGTTGAAAGCATCGATCTCGGCGCGCCTCTCCGCCGGGTAAAGATCGATCGGATTTTTTGCCAAGTTGCCGAAGCCGCCGTTCAGCATGCGCAGGATATCGGCGGATTCATTGTTGACGATGGTCTTTTTCCGCTTGTCCCAGAGAACCGGCACGGTGGCCCGGCCGGTGAAATCGGGTGCTGCCCTGGTATAGATTTCATGCATATAGGTTACGCCATTGACGTGATCCTGCGTCGCACCGGGATAATCACCGAAACGCCAGCCCTGCTTGCTCAGCAGCGGTTCGACGACGGAAACGGAGATGACGTCTTCCAGGCCCTTGAGTTTGCGGCCGATCAAGGTGCGCGAGGCCCAGGGGCAGATATAGGCGACATAGAGATGATAACGGCCGGCGCNGGCTTCAAAGCCGCCTTCGCCCGTCGGCCCGGCGNTGCCATCCGGGGTCACCCAATTGCGGAAACTCGAGGTCTGCCTGATGAAACCGCCCTTCTCGTCCTTGGCCTGGACGGGCTGCCAGTCTTCCGTCCATTTTCCGTTCACCAGCATGCGCAACTCTCCAATCGATTGACGAGACCGTTCATTATCCTGCTTCGACGCCGGCGTGAGGGTGCTTTTCTGGAGACAGTCTGTACACCCAAACTGCGACGATGCTGCGCTTGCCAAGCCGAGGACGCAGGAAATATGACTCCGCGATACAAGATGAAGTGGAGTTCGACATGCATCTCTCCAAGGCCGTCGTGCGGACCGAACATGCGAGCCGCTACCTGCAGCAGCTTTGCAAACACTGGAGCCACAAGTTCAGCGTCGATTTCGATCCCGTGAAGGGCCGGGTGCCGTTCAGCGATACGGCCGAGGTGACGTTTTCTGCCGACGATGCGGCGCTGACCATGACACTTTCCGTCGCCGATCCCGCGCAACAGCAAAGAATGCATGATGTCATCGACGATCACCTGAAGCGCTTCGCCTTCCGCGAGGAGCTCGACATCGTCTGGACCAACTGAGCCCGGCCCCCGATCCAAATTTTCTGCCCCGAACCCTGGAGCAAGCATGACGAAGAGCAATCACCGCGAATCCGAATATCCGATCGATCCGATGTTTCTCGATCGCTGGTCGCCCCGCGCCTTCACCGGCGAAATCATCGAGGAAGCGCAGCTGCTCAGCCTGCTCGAAGCCGCCCATTGGGCTCCGTCCTCAGCCAACCATCAGCCNTGGCGCTTCATCTATGCGCTCAAAGGTTCNGAGCATTGGGAGAAATTCGTCGCATTGCTCGTCGACGCCAACCAGGAATGGGCGAGGAATGCGTCGGCCCTGATCTTCGTCGTGTCGCGCGCCTTCACCGGCGTTGCCGGCTCCGGNGAGGAGAAGCCGAGCTACACCCATTCCTTCGATGCCGGTGCGGCCTGGGGGCATCTGGCGATCCAGGCGCGGCTCTCCGGTTTCTACGCCCATGGCATGGGCGGCATCAAACACGAGGAGATCAGGCAGGCTTTCGCCATTCCCGAGGGGTACCGGGTCGAGGCAGGGGTCGCCGTCGGCAAGCTCGCCGACAAGAGCGTTCTTTCCGAACGCAATCAGGCGCGCGAATTCCCCAGCCAGCGCAAGCCGCTCTCCGATGTCGCCTTCAACGGCCGCTTCGCTGCGAACTGAGGCGAAGCCAGGGACCAAGCAGATATCCGGATAAACGAAAGCCCCGCCATCCAAGGGATAGCGGGGCTTCTAATTCCTGAAATATCAATCAGATATCGAGGTTAGCGACGCTCAGCGCATTGTCCTGGATGAATTCGCGCCGCGGCTCGACTTCGTCGCCCATCAGACGGGCGAAGAGGCCGTCGGCATCGGTGGCGTCGTTGACCTTGACCTGCAGCAACGAGCGGACATTCGGATCGAGAGTCGTTTCCCAGAGCTGCTCGGCATTCATCTCGCCGAGGCCCTTGTAGCGCTGCATGGTCAGGCCCTTGCGGCCGCTGGCGAAGACCGCGTCGAGCAAGGCACGCGGGCCTGAGATCTCGACATCGCCTTCGCGCCGATGCAACGACGGCGGCGTCTGATAGATTTCCTTGAGACGTGCGGTCAGCTGGTCGATGTGACGGGCATCNGAAGAGCCGATCAACGCCATGTCGAGCACGACNATTTCCTTGACGCCGCGGACCATGCGTTCNAGGCGCAGGCCGCCATCGCTGGTCAGATCGCCCTGCCAGCCGCGCTCGGTTTCCTCGGCAATGATATCGAGGCGGCCTGCCACTTCGTTTGCCAGCGCCAGCGCCCTTGCCTGGTCGCTGACGAG
>Ga0063456_1000369_pt1 | contig 29116 bp, 30 predicted proteins | sample AraplaMF_Cvi_mMF_FD_56228 | JGI IMG/M metagenome (GOLD analysis project Ga0063456, IMG submission 56228) | Arabidopsis root microbial communities from the University of North Carolina, USA - plate scrape MF_Cvi_mMF version 2 (version 2) | ecosystem: Host-associated > Plants > Roots > Endosphere ... | reverse complement strand
CCCCGAATGAACCTTGCTGAGGATTTGGGTGGCAAACCTCTGATAGAATCTCGGCGGAGCCATGAAGTAGGTCGGCTTCACTTCCTTGATAGTCTGAGCGAAATCAGCGCTCGTCTCCCCGAAATACGGGACCAGCCGAATCAGCAAAGGCAGCGTCATTGCCTGTGCGCGCGCAACCGTATGCGACATCGGAAGGTGCACCACCACGCGATGGGCATCGGAACGCAACTTCGAACTGAATGTCGTTACAGAGTGCGCACCAGCAAGCAACGAAAGGTGGGTCAACATCGCGCCCTTTGGAAACCCTGTCGTACCGGATGTGTACCCGATGCTCACCAGGTCACTCACCTTTGCTCTCGCAACTTGCTCCCTAAAGAACACGTCCACGTCAACCGAAGTCTCGCCACAGAACACTTGGAGAGGAATGACATTCGCCGGACCGCCCGAGGTTCTGATCAAGGACAATCAGGCGGTTCGCAAGGGTGACGTGCTCATCCGGCTGGATCCGCAGCGCTTCGGCCTGGCCGTCCAGCAGGCAGAAGCTATGGTCGCAAGCCGCGAAGCCGCGCTTGAACGGGCCTCGAATGACCGTACTCGCTATGAAAAGCTTAGCGACGGCGTTGTCTCTCAACAGCAGCGCGAAGCGATCCGCGCGGCTGACCTCCAGGCCAGAGCTACCTACAATCAAGCGCTGGCAGATCTGGAAGTCGCGCATCTTAACCTAATCCGGTCAGAAATCCGCGCGCCGGTGAATGGTCGCGTAACGAACTTCGATCTCCGGCCGGGCACGTATCTGCCGGCGGGACGAGGCATAATGGCCCTGATCGAAACCGATACGGTGCGTGCGGAAGGCTACTTCGAAGAAACAAAGCTCGCGCGCATCCATGTGGGCGACCCCGCCGACGTCATCCTGATGGGGGGCTCGACGCTGAGAGGAGAGGTCGAGAGCATCGCCCGCGGAATTGAAGATCGCGAACGGAGTTCCGGTGCGAGCATGCTGGCGAACATCAATCCGACCTTCTCGTGGGTCCGGCTTGCACAGCGAATTCCAGTACGGATCAAGCTCCGTACGAAAAATAATGCGGATGAACTGATCGTTGGGCGGACCGCGACAATTCAGATCGATACCGACAATAGTCCCAATCCAACGATCACGACAACGCTCTGGTCACGCATTTTGCGTCTCTTGCGTTCAGCGGTGCTAGCAGAGCGCTTTTAAAGACGCAGCAGCATTGACTATGCGAACTGGCCTCGCTGGCCGGTCATCGCAATATCCACAGCACGAGCAGGCCCATGGCCAGCTGCATAGCGGCATCACATTCGGCAATTCTGGGACAACGGCTGCGATTTTGGCACAAAATGCCGGGCCGACGCTGGTGGCCAGTATCGATCTCAACGCCGACGCCGGCCGGCGTCTCGCCGATATCAACCGCGTGGCGGAGAGCCGGCTCTGGCGGTGAAGGGCCGCACGGACGTCACCGTCGCGCCGGCTTGATCACGACAAACGCGTGTAGGTCGTTATCATCGTGTAGTCCTTGCGAGGACCCAACACCACGTGACGAACGACGAAACTGCCATCCGGCATGAACATGTAAGCTGACTGATACTCATCAGGCAGGCAAAGATGGCGCGCCTGTCCGCTCAGCTCTCCCCCTGATGAGGCGGACAGTGAAATCTCGTGAAACAACCGCGGCGGATCCTCCTTGAAGAAGACCTTGAATCCGCGGTCGCTGCCGCTGAAAACATACTCGCGTTCGGCCTGCACGGTCGTGCCGTTCGCAAGCTTCAGGGATCCCTGCTCCCGATAGGCGAGGCGCCCTCCGTCCAGTGGCATGAAGGTCGCAATACCCTGCATCGTCGCCTGGCCTTCGATGACCCGATTGAAGGACCAGGAGCCAGTGAGCTTTTTCGCGACGTCCGAAGCGTCACCCCAGCCAACGATCGTGGCTTCGTCCATATCTTCATGCCTGCGCATTAACCAGCCGCTCCAGCCTTGCAGGCCGCGCGGCCCGGAGTTCGACTTGGATGAGCCGATACCTATATCCTATCGCAACGGATGATAATGCAGCGAGCAGCTTCGATGGCCAGGAGACGCACGACGGAAGCGGATGCCGACGACCTCCCCCGCTATTTTGTCTGGGTCCGGGGCCTCGAGGGTCCCGAGCCGCAGAAATGGATGACGATGGATTTCGGCGTCGGCGACTGGAAGCGGCCGTTCGTGCTGGCCTATCTGGAGTTGCCGGACGGGGAGCGGCATCTGTCATTGGCGATGCTGGCCCGGCGCTACCCGCCGCCGCGGGTGGACGTTCTGTAGGTCATGTCGAGGACGATCCAGAGCCCGGCACCCGGGCCATAGCATCTGCCGGACGGTCGATGCCCCCATGATTATGGCTGTCACGCGCTCAACTCAGAGGCTAAACTTGGCCTCGCGCCGCGGGGGACACGCGGGCGCGGGACGATGACCATGAGCGAACAGGGCGAGACGGGTGAGCCCATCACCATCCTCCTCGTCGAGGACGACGCGCCGACCTGCTGGCGGCTCCAGGACGCGCTGGTCAAGGCCGGCTACGATGTGCGCAGTGCCGGCACGCTTGGCGAGGCGCGTCAGGCCCTGAACAGTGGCGCGCCGCGCGTGCTGCTCACCGATCTCAGGCTTCCCGACGGTCACGGGGTCGAACTGATCCGCGAGACGAGGCAGCGCTGTCCCGACACCGAGATCATGGTGATCTCGGCGCTCGGCGACGAGGAGAGCGTGATCTCGGCGATCACGGTCGGCGCCACCGGCTATCTGCTCAAGGACGCCTTCCCGACCGACATCGCCACCACCGTCCGCGATCTGGTCGCGGGACATTCGCCGATCTCGGCCTCGATCGCCCGCTTCATCGTACGCAGGACACAAGGTGCCGCGCAGAGCTCGGCAGAGCCGCCCCCGGGTCCCGCGCTCAACACCGCAAGGCTCACCCCGCGCGAGATCGACATCCTCTGGGGCATCGCCAAGGGTTTCAGCTACGCCGAGATCGCAAGCCATCTCGGCCTCTCCAAACAGACCGTGCCCGGGCATATCAAGAACATCTATCGCAAGCTCGAAGTCCACACGCGCAGTGAAGCGGTGTTCGAGGCGGTGCAGCAGGGCCTGATCAAGCTGTGAGCGAGATCGCGGCCAAGGCAACCATCCGTCCGAGGCGCCGGCTGATCGTGTCGCGCCTCGTGCCCTATCTGCTGCTTCAGGCGCTGATCGTGATCGCCACCATTCTCGGGCTCCGGCTGCTCCAGCCCAGTGATCCCGAGGACTTTGCGTTGAGCGGATTTTCGCTGCGCGAGGACGGCGCGGCACGGGCGGTGACGCTGCCGCATTTCACATCGTCGCGCTATTCGCTGGCCGATCCGCCGCTGTATACCGGCGCCTTTACCTATCGGCCCGCCGACGCGGCGTCGGGATGGTCCGTGTTTCTGCCGCGCTTCAGCAACGCGGTCGAAGTCGCCGTCAACGGCGTCGTGGTGCTCGACTCTCGTCGCGATGCCAACGCCAACCGGCCGGACCGCAACACGCCGCAGATCGCGCTCATTCCCGCCTCGCTGTTGCGTGACGGCAGCAACGAGATCACGGTGCAGCTGTTCGTGTGGGGGCCGCTGAAGGGCTTCCTCGACACGGTCTATGTCGGGCCGGACGCCGCCCTGCGCCCGGCCTTTGAGACGCGCACGCTGCTGTTCGTCACGCTGCCGGTGGTGTTCTCCGCCTGGCAGTCGATCCTCGCCGTCATCCTCGCCATCATGTGGCTGATGCGGCGCCGCGAGCCGGTCTACGGCGTGCTGGCGGCGGCGATGGTGCTCGGCGTGATGCAGGCGTTCGTGCCGCCGCCGGTGCCGCCGGCCACGACATCGCGGTTGGCCGCGGTGCTGCTCGCATCAGCGCCGACCGAGAGCGCGCTGATCGTCGTCTTCGCCCTGCTGTTTTTCGGCTGGCGCTGGCCGCGCTATGGCGCGCTGTTGTTCGTGCCGGGCATCGTGGTGTTCGCGGTCGGGCTGCTCGGAGGCCCGCCACTGCCGCGCATTCTCTTCCTGGTCCTCGGTATTCCCATGGTCGGCATCTGTCTGTTGCTGATGGCCAGCATCACGGCGACGGAGGTGGTGCGGCGGCAGGACGCCGCAAGCTTCACGATCGGCTGCGCGGTCACCATCGTGCTGACCTGCTGGGTGCACGACATGCTGTCGGTATTCGAGATCGTGACCAACGAACGCACCTTCGTGTCGCGCCTGTCCTATTCGGCGATGCTGGTCGCGATCGGCGCCGGACTGACCTGGCGTTTCGCCCGCGCGCTGAACCAGGTCGACAGCTTTGCCGGCCAATTGGTGACGCGCGTGCGCGAGGCCGAGGAACGGCTGAAGGCCAGCTTTGCCCGGGAGGAGCAGCGCGCCCGCGCCGCCGCGCTCGCCAACGAACGCACGCGACTGATGCGCGACCTGCATGACGGCCTCGGCGGCCAGCTCGTCAGCATCGTCGCACTCTCCGAGCGCGGCCATGAGGGCGCGACCATCACCGACGCCGCCCGCGCGGCGCTGAAGGATCTGCGCCTCGTCATCGATTCCATGGACGATATCGGCGGCGACCTGATGCTCGCGCTCGGCTCCTGGCGCGAGCGCGCGGCGATGCAATTGCGGCCGCACGACATCGCGCTCGACTGGCGCGTGACGACGCCGCAGGGCCTGCCGCTGCATCCGGAGCTCAGGCCGTGGCATGTGATCCAGATCGTGCGCATCCTCGACGAGGCCGTGACCAATGCCGTCAAACACGCGCAGGCGCGCAACATAACGGTGACGATCGATACGCTCGATGATGGTCAGGCGCCCTATGGCGTGATCAGCATTGCGGACGACGGCAAGGGATTTGCGCTCGCCGGTGAAGGCACCAGCCAGACCGCGCGCGGCATACGCAATATGAGAAGCCGCGCCGCGCATTGCGGGGCTGTGTTCGAGCTGAGCTCGGATTCCTCAGGTACGCGCGTGCGGCTGCAATTGCCGCAGGTCTTTCCCGACAGCGACGCAGCCGCGGGCTGAAAAGGCCCCCTCCCCGAGCGTGTGGGACGCACGGAGAGAGGGAACGGGCCGGATTATTCTCATGCGGAGGACGGGGGGGTCGTCCGCAAGGCTCCTGGGCCCGAAGCGATGCAATCAACTCAATCGAACGAAATCGTCAGCGCACGCCGACACGATTGACCGGACCGCCGCGATTCATCGGCGTTCCCGCGCGCACACCGACGCCGGGCGCACCGACACCGGGTGTCGCGACCGCGGCCGCCGCGACCGGGGCTCCCGGCGCAACCACCACCGCCGCCGTCGGCCGCACCACGCAGCCCTTGGGCACGCCGACCGTCTTGCAATAAACCACCGCCTGCGCCGGACTCGTGCCCACCGACACCATCGCCGCGCCCGCCAGCACCATGATCGTCAGCCCGGCGCTCAGCGCTCCCGCTTTTTTCGACATCTTGCTCTCCTGCTTCCCGTTCGGCGTCCCGGCGCAATCACCGGGTTTCGCAGCCGACGTGCAGATGTGAATGGCAAAAGACGGCGCGCGGATACATGCCATGAAGATGGGGGTGCAGCGGCCGGGGACGCGAGCCGATGCCATGATCATGGCATGGACCGGCACGAGGCCTCGCGGGATGGTCCGGCCCGCTCGATCCCAACCGGGACCACCGACACTCCCAAAGAGGTGCTTTATGAAGATTTCGGTTCTTGCCGCGCTGCTGCTCGCCGCCACCGCCCTGCCCGCCGCGGCACAATCCGGTCCGACATTGCAGGAGCAGATGGCCTGCCGCGGCGATGCCAGCAAATTCTGCGCCGAGCATGTCGGCAAGCCGCCGCAGATGAATGCCTGCCTGCGCGAGAACAAGTCAAAGCTCTCGGACGGCTGCCGCAAGGTGGTGGAGTCGCACGGAGGCTGATCCAGCTGTCATTCCGGGGCCGCCAACGGCGCGTGCCCGGAATAACGGATCCGCTCCAAAGCACAAATCTTGCAAGCACGCCGCTGCATAAAGTTCTGCGCAGAGTGCTGTTCAATGTACGACACCATCATCGTCGGCGCCGGTTCGGCCGGCTGTGTGCTGGCCAACCGGCTGTCGGCCGATCCGCATCGCAAGGTGCTGGTGCTGGAGGCAGGCCGGGCGGCACCGCTTGCCTCCGACATCCCGTCGGATTGGCCAACGATGTTCAACACCGCGGTCGACTGGGGCTACTACACCGAGCCGCAAGCGGGCTGCCGCGGCCGGCGCATCTTCTGGCCGCGCGGCAAGATGATCGGCGGCTCCGGCGCGATCAATGCGATGATCTACATCCGGGGCCTGCCCTCCGATTACGACGGCTGGGCGAAAGCGGGATGCGCGGGCTGGGCGTGGTGCGACGTGCTGCCGAAATTCATCGCCTTCGAAAACAATGCGCGCTTCACCGACGATCCCCTGCACGGCACCGGCGGCCCGCTGCACGTTGCCGACGTCCCCCATGTGGACCCGAACGAGCTGAAATGGCTGGAGGCGGCGCAGGCCGCAGGGATCCCGCACAATCCCGATTTCAACGGCACCACCCAGGAGGGCGCGGGCTTCTTCCAGTTCGTCATCAGGGACGGCGAGCGTTTCGGCATCGGCAAGGCCTATTTGCGCCCGGCGCTGACGCGGCCCAATCTCACGCTGAAGGCCGGCGCGCGCGTCACCCGCATCATTATCGAGCGCGGCCGCGCGATCGGCGTCGAATACCTCGAGGACGGGCAGCCGAAGAGCGCCTTCGCGACCACGGAGGTGGTGCTTGCCTCCGGCGCGATCGGTTCGGCGCAGCAACTGCTGCTGTCAGGCGTGGGACCCGCCGATGAATTGAAGGCGGCCGGCGTGGACGTCGTGCATGACTTGGCCGGCGTCGGCCGGGATCTCCAGGATCACATCAACATTCCCGTCACCTTCTATACCAGGGAGAAGATCGGGATCGGCGCCTGGACCGAGGAGAGTCTGGCCACAAGCCTTGCCGAATGGGAAACCAGCCGCAGCGGTCCGCGCACCTCGCCCTGGGTCGCAGCCGGCGCGCATGTGAGGAGCCGCCGCGATGTCGAGCCGGACCTCCAGCTCTATGGCGCGATCAGCCCGCACCGCGACTATGCCCGCTTCCTGTCGTCAAAATCCGGCATCACGCTGCATGCGACCTTGCAGCGGCCGAACAGCCGCGGCCGAATCACGCTGCGCTCGGCCGACCCGATCGAGCATCCTGCCATCGACCCCGGCTATTTCACGTCGGATGCGAGCGGAAGCGACATCGCGACCATGATCGAAGGCGTGCGCATCAACCGGCGCATCGCCGCGCAATCGCCGCTGAAGGAGATGATCGAGGGCGAGATCACGCCGAGCGCGGAAGCGATGAGCGATGCCGAGATCGCCGATTATATTCGCGGCCATTGCACCACGCTCTATCACGCCGCCTCGACCTGCCGGATGGGCACCGACGATCTCGCCGTCGTCGATCCTGGACGCTTGCAGGTGCACGGCATCGATGGCCTGCATGTCGCCGACGCCTCGGTGATCCCGATCATGATTTCCGGCAACATCCAGACGCCGACGATCCTGATTGCGGAGTGCGCAGCCGCCGCGATCCTGGGCTAGGCGCTAGTCGTCGTCAGAGCCGAACAGCCTGATTTGCGGAAAGCCGCCACGCGGACGACCTGCATAATTGCGCGCCTCGGAATCTTCGCGCACGTTCCGCGCAACGTCGTCCCAATCGGTACGGTCACGCATGTCGCGTGGATCACGGGACTCGTAGCGATGACGCTCGGCCCAGCGCTCACGCCGATCCATCCGGCGCCGTTCGGACGCTGCACGCCTCACGTCGGAATCCCTCGCCTTGGCATAGGCATTGTCGGGTGACTGGGGCGGCTCTGTCGAAGCCTGCTGCTCGACGGGTCTTGCTTGTTGCGGCGGCGGTGCGGGAGCCGGCTTCGGCGGCTCGACAGCGGCCGCCTGCGAAGGCGGTGGCGTCGGCGGCTCGGCGTTCGCCTGGGCGGCCGGTGCGTCGGCCTTTGCCTCGGGCTTGGCCTGGTCCTGCGCCTGCGCGGGCGCAGCGACGACCATCCCGAAGGCCTGCGAACCGGTGAGATATTGCACGCGCTCCGACGGCGCAGTGGTCTGGGCCGGCGTGGCGGCGGCTTCAGCGCGCCGCCCCATTTTTCCGGCGTCCGGGCCCTGCTTGGGCGCGATGGGGTTCATGATGTTGCCGGCAACGATGCCGCCGCCGAGACCAATGGCGATGGCAGCGACGATCGTTCCGGCGCCGACGAAATAGGCTGTCGAGGCGCGCATCGGTCCACTCCCTGTTCGGAGCGGGCAACGCTTGTCGATTGCCGGATGTTCCTGATGCGAGCGCAGTTCCCGGAGGAACTTGCACGTCAGATCTGCTGTGCGACCTTCTCGAGCCCGATGAGGCGGGCGAGCTTGCGCACTTCTTCCTTCTGGTCGTCACGCAGCTGGAACAGCAGCGGCATCGCGGCCGATTTCAACTGCTGCACCTCGTCGCAATTGGGATCGATCTGCGCGCTGGGCGGAGCATTCGGATTTGACAGCTTGTTCGCCTGGATCTTGCGGGCGACGTTGCGCAGCGCGGTCTCGACCGAAGGCCAGTAATATTCCTGCGACGACGACAGCCTGAGGCGATCCTTGATGCCCGAGATCTGAACGTCGGACAGCAGCGAATAGGATTTCTGCTGATGCGGCTTGGCGACGGCTTTCGGCTTCGCCGGGACCTCGACGGCGGGAACTTCCGCAGCGGCAGGCGCCTCGTGCGCGCTTGCCTTGGGCATCGGGAAGTCGGACGGCGTGGCGGAAGCGAAGGCCTGGCGCAGCGGCTCGGTCAGGACCGGTGCCTGCGAAAGCTTGTCGGCGGACACCTGTACCGGATCGATCGCGGCCGATGCCAGCGCGAGGGTCGGAACCAGGCGGTCGGCCTTGGCGGCGCGGTTGGTGGCAAGCGGCTTGGCCGGAGGGGTGTCGGTGATCATCTCGGCGCTGACGCTGGGCACGCTGTCACGGCCGAGAATGGCGGTGGCGGCGGCGCCCAGAACGAGGAAACAGGACAGCACGACGATGGTGATGGCTTTGGACAAACGTCTCTCCGCGCCCAGCTTCAAGTCCACGTGATCACTGCCCGGAAACTGGGCGGTAAATAAGGCTTAACCGTGCCATTGCGGCGGCAATCGCGCGGACTGCGGCGACGTCGCCGAAAACTCAATAAAATCAAGCCGCTGCGGCCAGATCGTAGGCGTCCTGGATGTCGGCAACGATCTCGGACGCCTCCCAGACCGCACGCGGCTCGACCGATTGCAGCGTTACCGTCCAGTTGCCGCCCCGGCGGGTGCGAGGGACGCTGAGGATGTCGAAGCGCACGTTGCGGCACAGCGGATGGCGGGCGAGCGCATGGGCGACGCGGACGCGGATTTCGTCCAGCGACGCGGCCTGCTTGGCATTGAGAAAATCGAAGTCCATCGCCTGTCCCTCTCGGTCCTGATTGGCGGCCGTGAGGGGATTGTTGGCGGGTGATGGTTAATCTGCCGTTAAGTGGAGGGCTGCGGAGCTATGCGGGATTAACTGTGCCAGGGGTGCAGAACGCTACCGCCCGGCCGCCTTGCGGTACTCGGCGGCCGTCCGGGCAACGAGATCGCCAGCCGCCGTCACATCGGTCACGCCCGACGTCGAGTGCCCGCCGCTCCAGATATCGCGCCAACGCTTTGGCCGGTTCTCGCGCGCCGCGACGTCGATATCCTCAGCGATGTCGATGGCCCCGCGCGCCGGCAGGTCATCGGGATCGAGTCCGGCCGCGACGATCGACGGCCGCAGCATGCTGGTCTGCAAGCCCGTGAAGGCGGTGGTGAGCAAAATGTCGTCGGCGCTGCTCTCGACCAGCATCCGCTTATGACGATCATCCGCCATGCTCTCACGCGTCGCGATGAATTTCGTGCCCATGTAGCCGAGATCGCAGCCGAGCACTTCGGCGGCGTACAGCGCGCGGCCATCGCTGATGCCGCCCGCGAGCACGATGATGCCGTCGTAGAATGCGCGTACCGCGCGGACGAAGGCGAACGGGTTGAGCCAGCCGGTCTGCCCGCCTGCGCCGGCCGTGAGCAGCACCAGCCCGTCGGCTCCTGCTTCCGCCGCGCGCTCGGCGTGGCGGATCGAGGCGACGTCCGCCAGCACCAGCGCACCGGCATTCTGCAACGGCTTCAGCACCTGCGCCGGCGAGCCGACCGAGGTGATGACGATCTCGGGCTTATGCTTCAGCAGCAATGCGAGGTCCTGCTCCAGCCGAACGTTGGAGCGATGCACGATGAGGTTCGGGCAGAGCGGCGCGGCCTTGCAGCCACTGTGATCCTCGTGCCGCCTCAGCCTCGCTTCGATCTCGGTGAGCCACGCCTCGAGCTGCTCCGTGCTGCGGCAATTCGCGGTGGGGAAACTGCCGATCACGCCGCTCCGGCAGGTCGCGACCATGAGCTCGACGCCTGACACCAGAAACATCGGCGCGGCGATCAGCGGCAGCGCGAGACGATCACGGAAACGTTGAAGTCGATCTGTCGTCACGCATGTCTCCCTCGCGCGGCTTTGCCGTTCCATCCCGCATTCGCTGTGCTAGCGTCAGGACAAACATTGGCACGCCAGAAGCCGGTGACAAAGCAACGAGGAAACATATGTCCGATCCGCTCCACGCATCGTCTCCGACTTGCGCGCAGACGCTACGGGCACTGGCGCGCTATCCCGGCCGCACCGCTTTCGCCTGGCCCGGCGGGTCACTGAGCTACCAAGGCACCATCGACCTGATCGGACGCATCCAGGGCGTGTTCACAAGGCTTGGGTTGCAGCCCGGCGCACGCGTCGCCTTCCTCACCGCCAACCGCGCCGACACCTGGTGCGCCGGTGTCGCCGCGCAATTATCGCGGCTCTGCGTCACCTGGCTGCATCCGCTGGGATCGCAGGGCGATCAGCTTTTCCAGCTCGAGGATTCCGAGGCCGAAATGCTGGTGGTCGATGCCGACGCCTTCCGCGATCGCGGCGGCGAGCTCGCCGCAAAGGCACCGCGGCTCAAGGCGGTCTTCACCATGGGGCCGGCCGACTATGGCGTCGACCTCCTGCAAGCGATCGAGATCGAGGGCCACGCCAGCCCGCTATGCCTCGCCGGCCCTGACGATCTCGCCACGCTGAATTACACCGGCGGCACGACCGGCAAATCCAAGGGCGCGCTGCGCTATCACCGCGAAAATGCCGGGGCCGCCGCCGCGATCCTCGCCGACTTCGAGATCCCCGACGCCGCGCGCTACCTCACGGTCGCTCCGATCAGCCATGTCGCCGGCACCAAGGTGCTGCCGACCCTGATGCGCGGCGGCACCGTGCACATGCTCAGGGGTTTCGATCCCGAGGCCGTGTTGGCCACGATCGCACGCGAGCGCATCAACTTCACGCTGTTCGTGCCGACGATGATCTACGTGCTGCTCGATCATCCCGCGCTGAGCAGGACCGACCTGTCCTCGCTCGAGCTCGTGCTGTACGGCGCTTCCGCGATGTCTCCGAGCCGGCTGATCGAGGGCATCGAGCGCATCGGGCCGGTGTTCTCGCAGCTCTATGGCCAGACCGAATGCTATCCTGTCTCGGTGCTGCGCAAGAAGGATCACGATCCCAGCACGCCGGAGCTGTTCCTGTCCTGCGGCTTCCCGATCGCGGCCTGCGAGGTCAGGATCCTCGACGACGACGACCAAGACGTGAAGACCGGCGAGGCCGGCGAGATCTGCGTGCGCGCCCCGCATGTCATGGCGGAATACTGGAAGCGGCCGGATATCACCGCCGAGACGCTGAAGAACGGCTGGGTCCACACCGGCGACATCGCGCGCCGGGACGAGCGCGGCTACATGTTCATCCTCGACCGCAAGAAGGACATGATCGTCACCGGCGGCTTCAACATTTTTCCCCGCGAGGTCGAGGACGTGCTGTCGCAACACGCCGATGTGGCGATGGTCGCGGTCGTCGGCATCCCCGACGAGAAATGGGGCGAGGCCGTCACCGCGATCGTCGTGCCGCGCGAGGGTACGAAGCCCGACGCCGACGAGTTGATCAACATGGTGAAGACGCGAAAGGGCTCGGCGCACGCACCGAAGCAGATCCAGTTCGTCGCACAGTTGCCCATGACTGGCGTCGGCAAGGTCGACAAGAAGGTGCTGCGCGCGAGCTTCTGGAGCGGACGGGACCGGATGGTAGGGTGAATACCCCGGAATTCTACGGTGTCGTTGTGGCTCCGGCACCACAACGCCCGACGGAGTGCGGGTTCGCGCCGCCCACGCGATTGCCGCCGAATCAGGGAATCAACTAGACCGCTTATGGGGCTGGGAAGCGGAGTGGGACATGAGAGTCGCTTCCCTGGAAAGTGCAATCGCCGCGGTCACGTTGATCACGGCTATCATCGTGATGCTGTGGGAGATCAAGATCTTCTACGGCCTGTGAGCAGGCAGGATGCACGCCAAGCATCCCTTCCGCGGCGGCGGAAGCCTGCCGTTCAACCGGCTCCTGGCAGGCGCCCCCCATCGCGCTCATCGCTTCTCGATCACCAGACTCTGCACCGCGCGGCCGAAATAGCCCTGCCTGTCGGCCAGCCGCGACATCGCGAGGCCCGCACCGTCAGGGCCGATCCAGGATTCGCCGTCGAGCAAAATCCACTCGCCGACCGGCTGGCGTGAAAAGTTCACGGTGAGGTCGGCGTTGATGTAGGTCCAGGCACGAAAGTCCAACGTCGAGGCGGTGCCGTTGGAGAAATCGCCGGCAACCACGGCGCGCATCGCCTGCGAGATCGGCTCGCCTTCGATCAGCGGATGATCGACGCGAAACCAGATGGCACCTGCGCCGGCCAGGCCGAAGCGGCCGCGCGCGGCGCGCATCGAGACCGAGCGCACGAATGGACTGGTGGCGGCGTGACCGTCCTCGACGAAAGAGTCCTCGGGCGACGGCAGCGTGACCGGCAACTCCTCGACGTCGTCGGGCAGCGACAGGGTCTGAGCCTTGATCTTGAGCACAGTGGCGCCGACGACCTGGACGCCGTCGGCGAGCAGCTTGATTTCGCAGAGCTGGATCTTGCGGCCCTCGCGCAAAACCTCGCTCGCAATCGTCAGCGGTGCCACCGGCACCGGGCGCATCAGATCGATGGTGACGCGCGCGATGTTCATCGGCACCGGCGTCGGAATCCGTTCGGCCGCCCATGTCACCAGTGAGGCCGGCGCCGAGCCATGCTGCATGCGCCGGTCCCACGGGCCGGCAGCATCAGGGCTGGTGACGACGCTGTTGCCGTCGACGCGGTAGATGGCGGTCATCGTCTCCTCGCAGACAATAATCGAAGCTCAAAAGCGGTCGTCCTTGCGAAAGCAGGGCCCCATAACCACAGGGAGGAATTGTTGCGTGTCCCCGACAATTCGCCAAACGACGTCCCTAGGGCTATGGGTCCCGGATCTGCGCTTCGCTTATCCGTGATGACAGCCGAGAGAGACGCGGACGACGACGATCACAACGGCGGATCGATCGCTTCATCGTATTCCTTCTTGAAGCGCGCAATCAACTCGGCGGCGGGGACGATGCCATCGACGCTGCCGATGCCCTGGCCCGATCCCCATATCTCCTTCCAGGCTTTCGGCTTGGCGCGCTCACCGGAGGCATCGGTGCCAAAATTCATTTTGGACGGATCGGAGGTCGGCAGGTTCTCGGGATCCATGCCGGCGGCGAGGATCGACGGCTTCAGATAGTTGCCGTGCACGCCGGTGAAGAGGTTGGAATAGACGATGTCGTCGGCCGTCGAGCCCGCGATCATCTCCTTGTACTTGTCGACCGCGTTGGCTTCCTTGGTCGCAATGAAGGCCGAGCCGATATACGCGAAGTCGGCGCCGAGGATGCGCGCGGCGCGGATCGCCTTGCCGTTGCCGATGGCGCCCGACAGCGCGATCGGACCGTCGAACCATTTGCGCGTTTCGGCAACGAAAGCGAGCGGCGAGATCGTGCCGGCATGGCCGCCGGCGCCGGCCGCAACCAGGATCAGGCCGTCGGCGCCCTTCTCGATCGCCTTGTGGGCGAATTTCTGGTTGATCACGTCGTGGAAGACGATGCCGCCCCAGCCGTGCACGGCCTGGTTCAGCTCCTCGCGCGCGCCGAGCGAGGAAATGATCATCGGCACCCTGTACTTGGCACAGAGCTGCATGTCGTGATCGAGCCGGTTGTTCGACTTGTGCACGATCTGGTTGACGGCGAACGGTGCCGACGGCTTGTCGGGATGCGCGCGGTCGTAGGCGGCGAGCTCTTCGGTGATCCGCGCCAGCCATTCGTCGAGCAGCTCCGGCGGCCGTGCGTTCAGCGACGGGAACGAGCCCACCACACCGGCCTTGCACTGCGCGATCACGAGATCGGGCACCGAGATGATGAAGAGCGGCGAGCCGATCACCGGGATCGACAGGCGCCCCTTGAACAAGGCAGGCATGGACATCGCGGAGCGATCCTCTATTGGCCGACGAATGGAAGGTTGGGAGCCATACCAACAAGGCAATCTTTCCACTGTCAAGTATTGCGTTGTGACGCCGTTACCGCAATTCCAAACCGCGGAATTCCGATCGCGCCCAGTCATTGCGCGCGCAGCGAAGCAATCCAGACTGTCTCCGCGGGGGGATGCTGGATTGCTTCGTCGCAAGAGCTCCTCGCGATGACGTGGAAGGAGCGGCGGATGACCAGCGCCTATGCAATCAGATCCGGATTGATCAGCCGCTCGAACGAGAACATCTCGTCCCACTTCTCCTGCGTCAGCAGCTTGCGCTCGACCACGACGATCTGATGCAGCGACTTGCCGCTCTTGTAACCTTCGCGCGCGATCTCGGCGCATTGCTTGTAGCCGAGCAGCGGCTTCAGCACGGTGACGATGCCGAGCGAGTTCAGCACCATGTTGCGGGTGTGTTCCTCGTTGGCGGTGATGCCGACGACGCAATTCTCGCGCAGGCTGTTGACGGCGCGCTCCATGGTGCGGATCGAGAAGAACAGCGCGAACGAGATCACCGGCTCCATCACGTTGAGCTGGAGCTGGCCGGCGGAGGCCGCGAGCGTCACCGTGGTGTCGAGGCCGATGACGAGGAAGCTGGTCTGGTTGACGACCTCGGGGATGACGGGATTGACCTTGCCGGGCATGATCGAGGAGCCCGGCTGAAGCTGCGGCAGGTTGATCTCGTTGAAGCCGGCGCGCGGGCCCGAGGCCAGCAGGCGGATGTCGTTGCAGATTTTCGTCAGCTTGCTCGCGGTCCGCTTGAGCACGCCGGACAATTGCACATAGGCGCCGGTATCCGAGGTCGCCTCCACGAGATCCCCGGCAAGGATGAAATCGACGCCGGTCAGCGCGCTCAAATGCCGGACCGCGAGCTTGGGATAACCGTGTGCCGCGGTGACGGAGGTGCCGATCGCGGTCGCGCCGAGATTGATCTCGCGCAGCAGCGCCCGCGCCTCGGAGATGCGGTCGACCTCCTCGCCCATGGTGGTGCCCCATCCCCGGAATTCGGCGCCGAGCGACATCGGCACGGCGTCCTGGAGATGGGTCCGGCCCATCTTCAGCACCCGATCGAACTCGCGCCCCTTGGCGAAGAACGCCTCCTGAAGCTGCCGCAGCGCCGTCATGTAGCTCTCGAGCCGCAGGATCAGCGCGAGCCGAAACGCAGTCGGATAGGTGTCGTTGGTCGACTGGCCGTAATTGACGTGGTCGTTCGGGCTCACCTGCTGGTAGTCGCCCTTCTTGAAGCCCAGCGATTCCAGCGCGAGATTGGCGATCACCTCGTTGGCGTTCATGTTGGTGGAGGTGCCGGCGCCGCCCTGGATGAAGTCGGTGACGAACTGGTCCATCATGTCGCCGGCGATGACGCGGTCGCAGCCGACGATGATCGCGTCCGCCACCTTGGCGTCGATCGCGCCGAGATCGCGGTTGGCCATGGCCGCGGCCTTCTTCACGTAACCGAGCGCCTTCACGAAGTAAGGCTCCTGGTTCATCGGAATGCCGGTGATATGGAAGTTCTCCTTCCCCCGGATGGTCTGGACGCCGTAATAGATGTCGTCGGCGATCTCACGCTGTCCGAGGAAGTCCTGCTCCGTACGGCTCATGGGCGCTCCTTGTTGCTTGCGCGCAGGCTGTCACGTCAGTTCTGGCACAGCGCGCTGGTCACGAAAGTGTCGGTCCGGCAGTCGTCGGGCTTGCGTTGCCTGCCCGGAATCAAAACCTTGGCCGAGCATTTCTCGGCGGAGTCGGCGTTCAGGCTCTTGCCTTCCTTGTAGCCCTTGCTCAGGCAGAGCTGGTCGGCAGCCTGCTTGCAGTCGGGCGCGCCATTGGACGAGACCGGGCAGGCCACGCGGCCCGAGACCATGGTGGCGGGCTTGGCCAGCCGCGACAGGTCGTTCATGGTCTCGCTCGGACTTTTGATCGGCGGCAGGATCGAGGGCAGCCTGTCGAACAGCTTGCCCATTTCGTGGATCAGCCCGGGATTGTCCTCGCGCGCGGGCGCGGCCGAGGGAGCGGGCGTCGCGGGTGGCGGCGCGGCCTGTGGCCCCTGGTCCTGCAAGCCGAGCGGCGGCGGCGCGGATTGCGGCCGTCCGGTGCCGCCAGCACCGAGCAGGAGAGAAATCGTCGCGAAAATCAGCGTCCCCAGCCGCGCCGCCGGATTGCCGGATCGAACCATCATGACGGCAACCGTAGCCGAAGCCGGCCCGGCGGCAAAGCGCCGCGCGCCCTAGATCAGCTTGATTGCAACGATGAAGCCGAGCACCAGCACCGCGGCGCCGACCGCCACCACCAGACCGAGATGCTTCTCGATCTTGACCCGGATCCAGTCGCCATAACGATTGAGCAGGATCGCCACGATGAAGAATCGCCCACCGCGCGCAACGATCGAGCACAGGATGAACAGGATGAGATTGTAGCCGGCAAAGCCCGAGGTGATGGTGACGAGCTTGTAGGGGATGGGCGTCAACCCCTTGAGCAGGATGATCACCGCGCCCCATTCGGCATAGGAGGCGCGGAAGGCGTCGACCTTGTCGCCGAGGCCATAGACCTGGATCAGCCAATGACCGACCGAGTCGAACAGCAGCGCGCCGATGGCATAGCCGAGCATGCCGCCGAGCACCGAGGTGATCGTGCAGACCAGCGCATAGACCCAGGCGCGCTGCGGTCGCGCCAGCGACATCGGGATCAGCATCACATCCGGCGGGACCGGAAAGAACGAGCTTTCTGCGAAAGCCACGGCACCCATGATCCAGAGCGCGTAGGGCTTGTGAGCGGCGTCGATGCACCAGTCGTAGATACGTTTCAGCATGGCGCCGCGATGAAGCACCATGGGGCGGATTTGTCCATCGCGAGTTTTGTGACGGTCAGGTGGCGCCTAGTGGCGCTTCCGCGCCGCGCGGCCCTCGAGCGCGACAATTGGCCGCCTGGCAGAGATGCGCTGTGACGCGACTTTGGGCAGTTTCATCTGCGACTTCGGCAGCTTTTCGGCAATTCCGAGCATGTCCTCACGCCGCGCCATCTCGCGCCAGACGTCCTCGGGACGTACGCCGGCCGAAGCCCAGAGCACGGTGAGATTATAAAGCAGGTCGGCGCTCTCCCGGATCACAGCCGGGCTGTCGCCGTTGACCGCGTCGATAACGACTTCGATGGCCTCTTCAGCCAGCTTTTTCGCCATTTTGGAGGGCCCACGCTGAAACAGCCGGGCAGTACGCGATGTTGCCGGATCAAGGTCTCTGGCCGCGAGCACAGCCAGATATAGCCGCTCAAGCGAATCACTCATGGTACCGAAAACTACTCTAAACCAATGGCGAGCGCGTTAACGCACGACAGCAAAAGCAAAAAACCGGCCGCCGCAGCGCGCGCGACGGCCGGCTATGGTCAAGACTTGCGGAGCCGAAGCTAGTAGCAGTTGGTCATGTAGCCTTGGCCACAGGCTGCGGCCGGGCTGTCTCCGCCGTAGCGCTGATACTGGTAGTTCGGTCCCGGACCGTAATACGGGCCGTACGCCGGGCCGCTGTAATAGGCAGGACCGCCGTAATAGCCGTAGCCCGGCCCCGGACCGTAATCATAAGCGTAGGCATCGCGGGTCGCGGCGATCGCAAGGCCGGTGCCGACGATGCCGGCAAAGGCCGCGGCAGCCGCTGCGCCACCACCACCACCGCCATGCCAGTGGCGGCCGCCTGCGTACGAGGCGGTCGGGGCAGCCGCGGTCAGCGCCAGCACCGCGGCGGTAGCGAGAATGGCCTTGCGGCCGGCAAATCCCGAAAATCTGTCAAACATGTCCTGGACCCTCCTTGGGACCTCGAATGGTGCCTGACGACAGGCTCATGTCTCTCAAACACTGCATTCCATGTTGGGTTCCCCAACCCCAACACAAGCTGAACGGGGTTGCGTGATCATGACGCAACCGCCGCTCATCCGCCGTTCATATTGGCGCGCGCAGGCTTCCCGCCGGCCGGCGCTGCGAGCGTCACAATCACACCAATGCGGGACCGGCGCGACTGATGTTTGCAATCAAGACGATCGCCCTTCGCGGCCTGCTGGCCGCTGCAATCGCGCTTGCCGCGTCGACTGGACGCGATGCCGCAGCGGCCGAGACCGCTGCGCCTTCCACTGCAATTCACTTCACCTTCGACCGCCCGATCGATGCGAGCATGGCGTCGTTCTTTCTTGCCGCGAAGGACGGCGACTTCGGCGCCGAACACCTCAACGTCTCCTTCAACAGCGCGGCCGGATCGCCGGAAGCGCTCACCCGCGTCGCCAAGGGCGACAGCGAGCTTGCCCTCGTCGACATCAACGAGCTCATTCGTTTTCGTGACAAGGAGGATGCAGCGCCGGTCAAGGCGGTGTTCGTGCTGTTCAACCGCGCACCTTACGCGATCGTCGCGCGCAGGAGCCGTGGCATCCACCTGCTGCCCGATCTCGACGGCAAGACCGTCGGCGTCGCCGACGGCGATCTGTCGATGCGGCTGTGGCCGGCATTGGCGCAGCAGAACGGCCTCAGCACATCGCATGTGAAATTCCACAGGATCAGCGCCGCGGTGCGCGAGCCGATCCTATCAGCCGGACAAGTCGATGCCGTTGCCGGCTTCAGCTATCTCTCCGCCGTGAACCTGCGCGACCGCGGCGTGCCCGGCGGCGATCTCGTCGTGCTGCGCTATGCCGACTATGGCTGCGAAGCCTATGGCTTTGCCGTGGTCGTCAACCCCGCTTTCGCCGCGGCCAAGCCGGACGCGGTGAAGGGATTCGTCCGCGCGCTGATCGCCGGCATCGCCGCAACGGTCAAGGAGCCGGCGCGGGCGGCGGGCGAGGCTGCAAGCCGCATCGACGATGGCGACCGGGACCTCGAGCTGGAGCGTCTGCGCACCGTGCTCGTCGACAACATCCTGACCGACGAGGTCAAGCGCAACGGCCTCGGCGGCATCGACCCGGCGCGCCTGGAGCGTTCGATCGACCAGATCGCGCAGGACTACAAATTCCGCAAACGGCCGGCGGCGGGCGACATCTTCGACGACCGGTTCCTGCCACCGGTCGCGGGGCGGCTCATCAACTGAGCAAAACCGAAAGCTTCCGCTGTATCTCGCGGGCAATCCCTGCTTAGAATATGGGCCCACCTGTTGTCTTAAGAGCCCGAGTTCTTCGCCCGCATGTCCATCCTCCGCCTCTACACCCGCGTTCTCGAACTGCTCGGCAAGGAGGCGCGGCTCGGCTGGCTGCTTGCGGTCGCCAATCTGCTGCTGGCGGCCTCGCAGTTTGCGGAACCGGTGCTGTTCGGCCGGATCGTCGATGTGCTCTCCGGCAAGACGGTAGCCGGCTCCAGCTCGGCCTGGCCGTTCCTGGCTGCCTGGGTGGCCTTCGGACTGTTCACCATCACCTGTAGCGCAGTTGTGGCCTTGCAGGCCGACCGGCTCTCCCACCGCCAGCGTCAGGCGGTGCTGACCAGCTATTTCGAGCACATTCTGCAATTGCCACTGACCTTCCACTCCGGCACCCATTCGGGCCGGCTGATGAAGGTGATGCTGAACGGCACCGATGCGCTGTGGCGACTCTGGGTCGGCTTCTTCCGCGAGCATTTCGCCGCAATCCTTTCTGTCGTGGTGCTGCTGCCGCTTTCCCTCTATCTGAACTGGCGGCTGGCGATCCTGCTGTTCGTGCTCTGCATCGTCTTCACCGCGCTGACGACCTTCGTGGTGCGCAAGACTTTCGGCATGCAGATGGCGGTCGAGGAGCACTACAGCGAGCTTTCCGCGCGCGCGTCCGACGCGCTCGGCAATGTCGCGCTGGTGCAGAGCTTCGTCCGCGTCGAGTCCGAGGTGAAGGGGCTGCGCTCCGTCGCCGACGAGCTGCTGGCGGCGCAGATGCCGGTGCTGTCGTGGTGGGCCCTCGTCACCATCATCACGCGCGCCTCGACCACCATCACCGTGCTCGCGATCTTCACGCTCGGCATCGCCCTGCACGACCAGGGGCTGACATCCGTCGGCGAGATCGTGATGTTCGTGAGTTTTGCGACGCTGCTGATCCAGAAGCTCGAGCAGGTGGTCAGCTTCATCAACAACGTGTTCATGGAAGCCCCGCGCCTGCGCGAATTCTTCAACGTGCTCGACGCCGTGCCGGCCGTCCACGACCGGCCCGATGCGATCGATGCGGGCAGGCTCTCCGGCCTCGTCGAGTTCAACGACGTCACCTTTTCCTATGACGGCAAGCGGCCGGCGGTCGAGGATCTCGCCTTCACCGCACTGCCCGGCCAGACCATCGCGCTGGTCGGCCCGACCGGCGCCGGCAAGTCGACCGCGATCGCGCTCTTGCATCGCGCCTTCGATCCGCAGTCCGGCTTCATCAAGATCGACGGCATGGACGTGCGCGGCGTGACACTGACCTCGCTGCGGCGAAACATCGGCGTCGTGTTCCAGGAAGCGCTGCTGTTCAACCGCTCGATCGAGGAGAATTTGCGCGTCGGCAAGCCAGACGCGACGGAAGCCGAGATGCGCAAGGCCGCCGAGCGCGCGCAGGCACTCGACTTCATCGAGCGCAGCGGCGGCTTTTCGACCAACGCCGGCGAGCGCGGCCGCATGCTCTCCGGTGGCGAGCGCCAGCGTCTGTCGATCGCCCGCGCCCTGCTGAAGGACCCGCCGATCCTCATCCTGGACGAGGCGACCTCCGCGCTCGACGCGGTCACCGAGGCCAAGGTGAATGCTGCTCTCGACGAAGTGATGAAGGGCCGCACCACGTTCGTGATCGCCCATCGCCTCTCGACCATCCGCAACGCCACGCGGATCCTGGTGTTCGAGAACGGCCGCGTGATTGAAAGCGGAACCTTTGATGAACTCGTGGCCAAAGGCGGCCATTTTGCCGAGCTGGCCAAGGCCCAGTTCATGGTTCAGGAGAACACACGGGCCAGCGTGACGGCCGCAGAGACTGCCGCGACCGCGGTCAACTCCCCATAGCATCGTCGAAATTCGGCCTATTTCATTGCGGAATACCGGCCCGAAGCCCCTATTCTCGACGCAAGAGCCGGTATAGGTTTGCGGCGCCGCAAGCGGCGCCGCTGGATTTCAGAACCGAACATCAGATCACGAGAGCCGACCGTATCGGGCGGGTCTCCAAGGACCGGAATCGGATAGTGCACGCCCTTCGCCCGCTGCTTCGCAAATCCCTGTTCAACCTGTTTGCTGCGATGATCGCATGCGCCGCATTGCTTGCGCCGCGCGCGGCGGGTGCCGAAGCGTTGCTGCTGATCGAAGCCGACAGCGGTAAGGTGTTGCAGGCGGAGAACGCGACCATCCCGTGGTATCCCGCGTCCGTCACCAAGATCATGACCGCCTATGTGACGCTGAAGGCGGTGAAGGACGGCAAGCTCACGCTCGACACGCTGCTCACGGTGTCGCCGACCGCCGCTTCGCAGTCGCCCTCGAAGATGGGGTTCCGTCCGGGAACACAGCTCACCGTCGACAACGCCCTGAAGATGATGATGGTCAAGTCGGCGAACGACATGGCCGTGGTGCTCGCCGAAGGCGTCGGCGGCTCGATCGACGGCTTCTCGGTGATGATGAACGACACGGCGCAGCGGCTCGGCATGACGCAGACGAGCTACGTCAATCCGAACGGTCTGCCCGCCGACGGCCAGATCACCTCGGCGCGCGACCTCGGCATTCTCGCGCGCTCGTTCCTGCGTGACCTGCCGGAATACGAATACTTCGTCCACATCCCGGCGATCCGCTTCGGCAAGCGCGTTACCGGCAATTTCAACAAGCTGATCGGCCGCTATCCCGGCGCCGACGGTTTCAAGACCGGCTTCATCTGCGCCTCCGGCTATAATCTGGTCGCCTCCGCCACGCGCAACGGCCGCCGGCTGATCGCCGTCGTGCTCGGCGCCAGCTCCGGCACCGCACGCGCCGTGAAGGCGGCGCAGTTGCTCGAGCGCGGCTTCGCCCAGGACAATCTCACCTGGCTCCGTCCCTCGCTCGGCACCGTCGACAAGCTGGTACCGGTCGATGCGTCGCCGCCGAACCTGCGTGACGACATGTGCGGCGGCCATCGCAAGCGGCCGGCCAGCGACGATGACGATGCGCTGATCGCTACCAATGGCGGCACGGCGGGATCGGCCTCCGCCACCGGCGGCGAAGCCCAGGTCACCTTCTTCACCGCGGGCCTCCAGCCGCCGCTGATGAAGGCCTCCGAGCTGATGGCAGCGGCCCCGGCGCCGGCCGAGCCCGTGCTGGTCTATACCGGCCCGACCCGCACCGGCACCGCCCTGATCGCCGCGGTCGCAGCCGATGCCGACCAGCAGGCGACGCCGAAAGCGCGTGGCAAGAAGTCGCGTGTCGCCAAGAAGCCCGATGCTGCGGACAAGCCTGCCGACAAGCCGAAGGATGCCAAGACGGCGGCGGCAAAGCCGGATGCTCCCAAGCCCGACGCAAAAGCCGACACCAAGAGCGCTGCGAAGCCGGCCGGGACCAAGCATGCCGCAGCCAAGTCCGATGCAACCAAGTCTGACGCAGCTGCAAAACCGGCTGCAAGCCCGGATCAGGCAGCGAAGCCGGCCAAACCCAAGGCTGCGACCAAGCCCGCGGCCAAGCCAGCCAACAACAGTTAGCGCCTCCGGAAATTAAACATCCGCCCGCGCTTCGCACTTGCGGCAAGCCGCGGTTTGCGACGATTCCGGTAGCCACTTTCCGACCTTTGCCCTAAGCCACGACGGCTTGCCACCCGTTCCGGCAGGCTCGATACTGCCGGCAATGAGGCAAGCCCGAGGCACAACGGGCTCAGGTCAATGAGGGGAGTTTCCATGGAGCGCATCTGGCTCAAGCAATATCCGCCCGGCGTGCCCGCCGATATCGAGCCGACCCTATACGCATCGCTGGTCGACCTGCTGGAGGAGAGCTTCACCAAGTTTGCCGACCGCAAGGCGTTCATCTGCATGGACAAGTCGATCAGCTATCGCGACCTCGACCAGATGTCGCTGGCGCTCGCTTCCTATTTGCAAGGGCGTGGCCTGCAACGCGGCGCGCGCGTCGCCATCATGATGCCGAACGTGCTGCAATATCCGGTCGCGACCGCCGCCGTGTTGCGCGCAGGCTTTGCGGTCGTCAACGTCAACCCGCTCTACACGCCGCGCGAGCTCGAGCATCAGCTCAAGGATTCCGGCGCCGAAGCCATCATCGTGCTGGAGAATTTTGCCCACACCGTCGAGCAGGTGATCGCGAAGACGCAGGTCAAGCACGTCATCGTCGGCAGCATGGGCGACCTGCTCGGCTTCAAGGGCGTGATCGTCAACCTCGTCGTCCGCCGCGTCAAGAAGATGGTGCCGGCCTGGTCGCTGCCGGGCGCGGTGTCGTTCAACGACGCGGTCGCGGCCGGCCGCTCGCTGACCTTCAACAGGCCAAAACTGTCACCGGGCGACGTCGCCTTCCTGCAATATACCGGCGGCACCACCGGCGTCTCGAAGGGCGCCACCCTGCTCCATCGCAACATCGTCGCCAACGTGTTGCAGAACGACGCCTGGCTCCAGCCGGCGATGGCGGCACCTCCGCATGTCGACCAGCTCATGATCGTCTGCGCGCTGCCGCTCTATCACATCTTCGCCCTGACGGCCTGCTACCTGCTCGCGGTGCGCGCCGGCGGCTGCAATCTCTTGATCCCCAATCCGCGCGACATCGCCGGCTTCGTCAAGGAACTGGCGAAGTACCAGGTCAACAGCTTCCCGGCCGTCAACACGCTCTACAACGGCCTGATGCATCATCCTGATTTCAAGAAGCTCGACTTCTCGAAGCTGAAGATCTCCAACGGCGGCGGCATGGCCGTGCAGCGCCCCGTGGCCGATCAATGGAAGGCGATCACCGGCTGCTTCATCGCCGAGGGATACGGCCTGTCGGAGACTTCGCCGACGCTGACCTGCAATCCGGCAACGGCAACCGAGTTCACGGGTACGATCGGCATCCCGGTGCCGTCGACTTACATCTCGATCCGCGACGATGACGGCAACGAAGTCCCGCTCGGCCAGCCCGGCGAGATCTGCGCCAAGGGTCCGCAGGTGATGTCGGGCTACTGGAACAGGCCGGAGGAGACCGCCAAAGTGATGACGGCGGATGGCTATTTCCGCACCGGCGACATCGGCGTGATGGACGAGAAAGGCTACACCAAGATCGTCGACCGCAAGAAGGACATGATCCTGGTCTCCGGCTTCAACGTCTATCCCAACGAGATCGAGGAAGTGATCGCGAGCCATCCGGGCGTGCTCGAATGCGCCGTGATCGGCATCCCCGATTCCAAGTCGGGCGAGGCGGTGAAAGCTTTCGTGGTCAAGAAAGACCCGAACCTCACCGCGGAGGATCTGGTCAAATTCTGCCAGGAGCAGCTTACCGGCTACAAGGTGCCCAAGCACATCGAATTCCGCAGCGACCTGCCGAAGACCAATGTCGGCAAGATCTTGCGGCGGCAGCTCCGCGACGAGAAGAAGGCGGAGGCGGCGTAAGCTCGCCTTGATCCATGACTGAAATCGGCGACATCGCGCCGGCCGGCGTTCTCGCCTTCTGGCGCGAGGCCGGCCGCGAGCACTGGTATAAGCGCGACGACGCGTTCGACGCAGAGGTCCGGCGCCGCTTTCTCGCGCTGTGGCACAAGGCAGCTGCCGGAGAGCTGACGTCCTGGGAGGCCAGCGACGACGCCGCGCTCGCGCTCGTCATCGTGCTCGACCAGTTTCCCCGCAACATGTTCCGCGGCACGCGGCAAGCCTTTGCCAGCGACGCGCTGGCGCGCGACGTCGCCCGCCGCGCCATTGAACGGGGCCTCGCCCGCCGGGTCGATCCCGTCCTGCTCGAATTCCTCTACATGCCGTTCATGCATTCCGAGCACTTGGCCGATCAGCTGCACTGCGTCGCGCTGTTTCAGAACACCGACAATGCGGAGAACCTGAAATACGCCCGGGAGCACGCGGATATCATCCGCCGGTTCGGCCGCTTTCCCCACCGCAACCGCCTGCTCGGCCGCGACACCACCGAGGACGAACAGGCCTTCCTCGATGCCGGCGGTTTTGCCGGCTGATGACATAACGGTGAGGGGCCGCGGGCCCCGCCGCCCCCTCGCCGGCAATATTGTGCAGGCCCGCCGCCCGGTCTACAAAGCGGGACCGATTTTCAGGGAGACTGACGATGGCGATCCAGACTGGCGACAAGCTGCCCGAGGCGAAATTCCGCGTGATGACGGCGGAAGGCCCGCAGGTGAAGACCACCGACGATATCTTCAAGGGCAAGAAAGTGGCCCTCTTCGCGGTGCCCGGCGCCTACACCGGCACCTGCCACAAGATGCATCTGCCGAGCATCTTCCTCAACGCCTACGCCATCAAAGACAAGGGCGTCGACACCATCGCGATCGTCTCCGTCAACGACGCCTTCGTCATGAACGCCTGGAAGCGCGACACCGACCAGCGCGACGAGGCCGTCTTCCTCGCCGACGGCAACGCCGACTTCACCAAGGCGATCGGCATGGAGCTCGACGCCTCCGGCAACGGCCTCGGCATCCGCTCCAAGCGCTACTCGATGCTGGTCGAGGATGGCGTGGTCAAGAAGCTGAACCTCGAAGCCATGCCCGGCAAGGTCGAGGTTTCGGGCGGCGATACGCTGCTGGGGCAGCTGTAAGCTTCAGGCGCGACTCCTTCCGAACGGGAAGTGTCGGAGAGTGGGCAAAGGCGCGTCAGCGCCGTGCCCACCCTCTTTGCTCGATTTAGAAGAAACCAACGATAGAAAAAGCCGTGGGGATGCTTCGCTCTGCCCGCCCTGCGAAACCGGGCGACGCCGATGGCGCGTCGTCTACTCCGCCACCCGCTGTTGCAACCTCGCCTTCACGATTCCATCCCGCGCAAGCTGATCGGCGCGCTCGTTCTCGGGATGCCCGGCATGGCCTTTCACCCAGTGCCATCGCACCTCGTGCGCCTTCAGCGCGGCGTCGAGGCGCTGCCATAGTTCGACATTCTTGACCGGTTTCTTGTCGGCGGTGCGCCAGCCGTTGCGTTTCCAGCCGTGAATCCAGCCGGTGATGCCCTGCCGTACATACTGACTGTCGGTGTAGAGATCGACGGTGCACGGCTTCTTCAGCGCTTCCAGCGCGGAGATCGCCGCCATCAATTCCATCTGATTGTTGGTGGTGTGGCGCTCGCCGCCGTTCAGCTCTTTTTCCTTGTCGCCGAACTTCAGGATCGCGCCCCAGCCGCCGGGCCCGGGATTTCCCGAGCAGGCGCCATCGGTATAGATCGTGACAACAGGGAGCTCACTCACGCGACCAGTCCTGACGGCATCAGCCCGTAATCGCGCGCGCTGGAAACGTTCTGGTGGAAGCGCAGCTTGCGGAAATATTCCAGCGGGTCCTTCGGCTTCACCAACGCGCCTGGCGGCACGTTGAGCCAGTCGACCAGCCGCGTCAGCAGGAAACGGATCGCAGCGCCGCGCGCCAGCAACGGCAGCGCAGCCTCTTCGGCTTCGCTCAGTTTGCGCACCCGGCCATAGGCGTTGAGGAAGGCACGCGCCTTGGTGACGTTGAAGGAGTGATCCGGCTCGAAACACCAGGCGTTCAGGCAGATCGCGACGTCATAGGCCAGCATGTCGTTACAGGCGAAGGTGAAGTCGATGATACCCGAGAGCTTGTCGCCGAGAAAGAAGACGTTGTCGTTGAAGAGATCGGCGTGGATCACGCCCTCGGGCAGATCGGTCGGCCAGACGCCACCCGAGAGATAGTCGAGCTCGGCGGCGAGGAACGCGCGCAGGCCCGGCTGCACCTCGTCGGCGCGCGCCGACGCCGCATCGAACAGCGGCCGCCAGCCCGAGACCGACAGCGCGTTCGCCCGCTTGATCGCAAAATTGGCGCCGGCCAGATGCATCCGGGCGAGCCCTTCGCCGACACCGGCGCAATGGATCGCATTCGGCTTGCGCGGCCAGATACCTTCGAGAAAGGTGATGATCGCCGCCGGCCGTCCCGACAGCTCGCGCAGGGCCTCGCCGTCCCTCGCCCTCACCGGCAACGGGCAGTTGACGCCGTGCTCGGCGAGATGCGTCATCAGCCCCAGGAAGAACGGCAGATCGTTCTTCGCCACGCGCTTCTCATAGAGCGTGAGGATGAACGACCCCTTGGTCGTGTGCAGCAGGAAGTTGGTGTTCTCGACGCCCTCGGCGATGCCCTTGTAGGAGAGCAGTTCGCCGAGATCGTATTGCTTCAGGAAATCCGCAAGCTCCTCGGCGGCAACGTCGGTGTAGACCGCCATAAAGGTCTACTCGGCGGCGGCTTCGGGGCGCACCTGACGCGGCAGCGGGAAGAACTCGTTCTCTTCCGCGGCCGAGACCGTCTCCACATGCAGCGTGTAGCGCTCGGCGAACGCGTCCATGATCTCCTCGACGATCACTTCCGGCGCGGATGCGCCCGCGGTGATGCCGAGGCTCGCGATGTTGCCGAACCTGGTCCAGTCGATGTCGGCGGCGCGCTGCGCCAGCACCGCGATCTTGCAGCCCTCGCGCTCGGCGACTTCGCGCAGGCGCTGCGAGTTCGACGAATTGGGAGCGCCGACAACGATGAGCGCGTCCACCACCGGCGCCACCTTCTTCACCGCGAGCTGGCGGTTGGTGGTGGCGTAGCAGATATCTTCCTTGTGCGGCCCGTTGATGTTCGGGAAGCGCTCCTTGAGCAGCGCCACGATCTCGGCGGTATCGTCGATCGACAGCGTGGTCTGGGTCACGAAGGCGAGGTTGTTGGGGTCCTTCGGCGTAATGGTCTTGGCGTCTTCCGCGGTCTCGATCAGGGTCACGGCGCCGACCGGAAGCTGGCCGAGCGTACCGACGACTTCAGGATGATGCGAATGGCCGATCAGGAAGATCTCGCGGCCGCGCTTGAAGTGGATGGCGGCCTCGCGGTGCACCTTGGTCACCAGCGGGCAGGTCGCATCCAGCGAGAACAGATTGCGGGACGTGGCGTCGGCCGGAACCGATTTCGGCACGCCATGGGCCGAGAACACGACCGGCGCGGTGGTGTTTTCCGGGATTTCGGCGAGCTCCTCGACGAAGATCGCGCCCTTCTTCTTCAACCCGTCGACGACGTATTTGTTGTGCACAATCTCATGGCGAACATAGACGGGGGCGCCATATTTATCGAGCGCCCGTTCCACGGTGTCGATCGCCCGGACCACCCCGGCGCAGAAGCCGCGGGGAGAACAAAGCACGATCTTGAGGTCTGGTTTGGCTGACATTGAGCGATCTCGGGACCGAATCACCCGTTTCGCCTTCTGGCGGGGGCGGTCGATGGATGGAAAGGGCTAAGGTACGAGCTTACAGGGACTTTAGAGGGAATTGGCCCCCCTTTCGGGCGCTGTCAAGGCACTATCTATAGCAGAACCATTGCGTGGCTACCCCCTCCCGGCTTATATAGCGCCAATTCCCTGTCATCGCTGATGACTACCGGTTTCGCCTCCTGAGGGGGTGGGCGAAGCACAAAGGAGATTTGCCATGAGCAACGCACCTCTGATGCCCAAGGCGACCGCCGTCTGGCTGCTCGACAACACCGCGCTGACCTTCGA
>Ga0063456_1000363_pt1 | contig 29503 bp, 36 predicted proteins | sample AraplaMF_Cvi_mMF_FD_56228 | JGI IMG/M metagenome (GOLD analysis project Ga0063456, IMG submission 56228) | Arabidopsis root microbial communities from the University of North Carolina, USA - plate scrape MF_Cvi_mMF version 2 (version 2) | ecosystem: Host-associated > Plants > Roots > Endosphere ... | reverse complement strand
CGTCGTCGAACCCGTTCGGCCACCATCGGTGATACAGCCATGAACGCCAGGCTTGACCTGACAGGGGTGGGACGCTTCGCCGGGAAAGGCGAGCGCCTCGCGCGGGCCGTCACGGTCGCGAGTGTCTCGTTTGGCCGTAGCCTGCTGTGGCTGCTGGCGGCGATCATCGTCGGATGCGGCGTCTGGATGCTGCTGCCGCTCTCGAAAGGCAACGGCACCGAGCCGGTGAAGCCGGAGCTGGCAGCCGTCGAGCCTTCTGCCCCCAGCGATAAGGCAGCAGCGACCGCGCCGATCGCCCAGGCGCAGGCTCCCGCCGAGCTCGATCGTCTCAGGATCTCATCGCAGACCTGGCGTCGCGGCGGCCTAGGCTCGAAGGCGCTGGTGACGTTCACGCTGCGAAACGACAATGACTATGCCGTAAAGGATGTCGAGATCGTTTGCGCATTCGCACGACGCGATGGCAGTCATCTGACCGACCGGAGCCGCGTGCTGGCCGACACGGTCACGATGAAGAGCCGTAAGACCTTTGCGCGCATTCCTGTGGGCTTCATCAACGTTAATGCCGATCAGGCGAAGTGTTCGCTGGTCGCCGCCCGACGCGCGTAGAGGCCGGCGTTTTCAAATAGCGGAAAAGTTACCGTCATAGACCCTTGGTCCAAATTCAGGGCGTTGCCATTTGAACCAAAGGCTGGGCGCAGGAACCAAATAGAGTATCGCCTGTTGAGGCGAAGAGCCCACGCGGGGATGCGGGGGGCGGAGCGTGGCCAATGCCCATCTTTCGGTATTTCGTCTTTGTCGGTGGAGCCCTGCTCACACTGCTGTTCGCGGTGAACTATCTCGTGCCGGCGTCACCTGTCGGGCAGGCGGTCGCGACCGTAGGCAACGACCAGCCGCTGATCCGGATCCGGTCCGATCGCCATCTTCCCGAGCGGGTCGTGCTCGACACCAGCCAGCCGGTGATCACGGCGCCAGATGTGAAGACCGCCGCGGTCGCTGCGGCGCAGCCTCCGGTGCATGACGCTGCCTCGCCGGCCCTTGCCGAGATGTCGGCCAAGGCCCGGGTGCGCGAGACGTTCGCCCAGTTCACGCCCAATTTGAAGATCGACACCGCTTCAGCCAGAAGGGCCGAGGCGAAGCCGCAAGTCCAGGCCCAGGCGCAACAGGCTCAAGCGCAGGCTGCTTCGCCCCAGCCGCAGCCCAAGCGCAAGGTTGCCAGAGCACACCCGGCGCCGCAGTATCAGTATGGCGGGCCGCAGTTCGGCCGGCCGATGATGGTGGCGCAGCAGCCGCATTTCGGCCTGTTCAACACGACCTGGTGACAGGGTCTTTAACCGCCTCGATTGAGGCGGGGAGGGCTTTTTATTGGTCACTCTCTCTGCTAATTCGAACGCGTCCGAACGTCGGCCGGTGATGGCAGTCCAGCACCGTCAGGTGGCGTTCGGCGACGGTCCGTATGCCGGGCCCGGGCGCTCGTAGCTCAGCTGGATAGAGCATCGGATTTCGATTCCGAGGGTCGGAGGTTCGAATCCTTCCGAGCGCGCCATTCGTCAGGCAGGGGCGATCAGGCCCAGCCGGGTTGGTCCGTGCATCCCCCACCTACTTACCCTGGATCTTCAACCCATTGGGTCCGACATTGATCTGCAGGCCGTCAGGCTGCTTTTTCGTCTGGTAGAGATTGTAGCCGAGCACGGCCGCCGTGACGACCAGAGCGCCGATGATCAGAAACAGGACGTTGCGGCTGATGGACATTCGCTTCCCTGAACCCCTTGGTTGACGGCGAGAAAAACCCCGCGTGCAGAATGCGCGGGGTGCCTGAGGCTGTAACGTGGCGCGAAGGAACTGGTTCCACGAAGCTTGACGCGCGAGCCGGCGGCTGGCGCGTCGGTGTGTGTCAACCTGCCCGAAAAACGGTCTGCCGCCCGCGTGCCAGCGTGTCCGACGGCGCCTCGTGGAAGGTCGCGCGATAGGCGGCGGCGAACTCGCCGAGATGATGAAAACCCTGGGCGCGCGCGCAGGTCGCAACCGACGCGCCGCCGCTTCTCAGGAGCTGGGTGCGCGTCGCCCACAGCCGCTTCAGGCGGATGTATTGATGAAGGCTCATGCCGCGCACCTTGGCCACCGCGCCGCTGAGCGTCCGGACCGAGACGCCGAACTCGTCGGCGAGATGGGCGGTATAGATCGGTGAGGTCGGATAGGCCGCAACGTAGTCGTCGATCCGCTGCACGAGCTGGGCGGATCGCGCGCCTGCGCTCGGGGCGGCGCGCTCCGACAGCGGATCGATGCAAAACAAATCATCGAAGGCGAGCAGCAGGCCTTCCTGGAGGTGCGCGGCGACCTCTCTGGTTTCGAACATGTACGGGTTGACGGACGCGGTCCTCAGGATATCGAGCACGAGCTGTCGGGCGTGCAGATGCGCAGCCGGGTCCGCGATGCGAACCCACAACGCATCGGCGCGATCGAACCAGCCGCGATCCTTCAGCGCGGGAGAAAACATGATCAGCGCGTGATAATTGGTCTGATGCTCGACGAAATGGCAATGATGATTGCCGCGCAAGGCGATGAAGGTGCGCGAGTCGAGATCTATCCCGCTCGAAGAGGCCCGCAGATCGTCGGTCATGGGCAGGATCACCATGCCGCCCGGCGCACGATAGGTGGTGTCGAGGATGCGTGCGAACGACCTTGCCACGATGATCCGGCACGCCGGCAAGTTCACGACCGCGCGCGCGGCCGCGAAATTGGCGACGTCGAGCGGAATGCTTCGGGCATCCTCCAGCTGCTCGGCCGGTCGAAACGCGTCGACGTCGGTAAACCGGACCAGCTGGAGGGCGGAAGAAGGGGCGAGAGCGTCGAAGAACATGCGCTGGCCGGATGCTGAAATGTAACAATAAAATGAACGTCGGTGCATCGCCATCAATGGCGAAACACGACGATTCAGTAAACCGGATTCCTGGCCGTAGTATTGCGGACATCATGCCACGCTGCGCGGCGGATCATTGTCGCGGTCAACGGCCCTGGCTTATCGGCTGGCCGGAGGCGAGGTCGATGAAATGCAGGCGCGTGCAGGCCGGGCAGGCAAAGGACTCGAAGCTCCGCCCTTCGGGTCTCTGTTGCTTTTCCAGATGGGTCTGCACGTTCAAGCCCGTCTGGGGGCATCGAAAAACGATCAAATCGGCCATCGACGCAGGATGACGGACGCGGCGAATTTCCTCTTTGATCTGGATCAGTTTTGGAATTGCTCCAGGCCGACTGCGCAGCGAATGCCGGCGGCGATCCCGATCTCGCAAAAGCGAAGGGGCCCCGAGGGCCCCTTCTGATATTACCAGCGGCGATAGCCGTAATAACCATAGGGGCGGCCGTAGTAGCGCGGCGGTCCATAATATCGCGGGCCGTAATACGGGCGCGGCCCGTAATATCCATAATAGTTCGGACGCCACCAGCACCGTCCCCAGGCGTTGCAGACCATGCGGACCTGCTCGACGTCGGAGACCTGCGGGACGCCAGGTGCGGGCGCAATGGGCATGGCGGACGCCGCCGGCGATGCCGCGATGGCACCGAACAGGGATGCGGCGACGAGGCCAATCTTGAGTTTCATGATGTCTTCCTCCGCTTACGCGATACAGGATATCGAAGTTTGTTCTGATCAAATTGTGGCGGAACCGAAATGTAATGCTGATGAACAAATCTTCAGCCAGCCGCCGCAGTCCTGACCTCCCCAGACTATCCCAGCTTCGCACGCGTGACCAATGCCGCGTCTGCGCTGGCGCAGCTCCGCACGACATCGCCGCCGTCCTTGATCCTGCGCAATTCGCCGGCGCTGCTTCGTCCCTAGTCTTGTCGCCGTGGCCGGTCTTTCGAGAAATTCGAAGGGCAGGCTCATGAGAGGCTTGGAGCTGTGCTATGGACAAGATGAGACTGGACAAGGGCGACTGGCTGGTCGTGTGCGACGGGCGCAAGGCGCTTATTCTGGAAAACCTCGGCGATGAGATGTTTCCGAACCTCCACACGAAGGAGGTGCACGAGCAGCCCAATCCCGCGACCAGCGCACAAGGGAGCGATGCGCCCGGCCGGCTGCATGGCGCCGTCGGCGGTGCGCGCAGCTCGGTCGAGCAGACCGATTGGCATGATGAGGCCGAGCGCGCTTTCCTGCGGAGCCTGGCCGGTCGGCTCGATGTCGCGGTCAGCGCCGGCGAGACCTCGGCCCTGACCATGGTGGCTTCGCCGCGGGCGCTCGGCATGATCCGGGCCGACTATTCGGACGGCGTGCGCAAGGCGCTTCAGGGCGAGGTCGGCAAGGACCTCGTCAAGCTGCCAGTCTACGAGATCGAGAAGCAGTTGCTGCTATCGGGCGCCGCGAAATAGGGACGCCTGCACCGGACGCGCCGGTGCCCCTCAGTAGCAGGGATGCCGGCGGCGGTCCTGGCCGACATAGGCGGCCGCGCTCTGGTAGCAATGGTTGGTCGACGGGCCGTCGTAGAAAGCGAAGGTGCCGGGGGTGATGCCGGGGCCGTAATTGTGGATGTAGCTGATCGGATAGGGCAGCGGGCTGAGGTAGGAGCGGTGGTACCGGTGATGTCCCCGTGCCTCCGCCAGGCTGGGGGCGAGGATTGCGGCCGACAGGGCAGCAACCACGGCTACAAGCTTCAACGTGCTCATCTTGATTCTCCGGAACCCGCGCGAATAAGTCAGCCATCTATAGCCATTTCAGGCCTCCGGGGCACCCGTCCGGCGCTCGGAAAACAGGGCCAATTCCGCAGATTCCCGGGTGGGTGTGACAGAATTGCCCGAAGGGCCGTGCAGGCCTGCCCATTTTTGGCCTTTTCGGGATGCTTAACGAATTTCCTACACAAGTATGACCAAAGAGAATTGGGTTAAGAATCCTGTTGCCGGCCCTTTGGGGGTCCTTGGGCCGGTCCATCCCTGAAGGCTGTCGCCGCACCTCGCCATGCGCATTACGCTTCTGAGCCTGCTGTTGCTCTGCCTCGCCGCCGCCTCGCCGGCGCGCGCCGAGCTGCACATCACCCGCGACCACGGCGGCTATGTCGAGGAGTACAAGGCCAAGTACAAGCGCGTTCGCGAGAAGGGCGAGCGGGTCATCATCGACGGCATCTGCAACTCGGCCTGCACGCTCGTGCTCGGCATCGTGCCGATGAACAAGATCTGCGTGACGCCGCGCGCCAGCCTCGGCTTCCACCAGGCCTATTACGACAAGGCTTTCACCTTCGGCATCAAGGTCACCAGTTCGGAAGGGACGTCCGACCTGATGTCCTACTATCCTGATACGGTAAAGGACTGGATCCGCCGCAATGGCGGGCTCACCACCGACATGAAGAAGATCAAGAACGGGGTCGATCTCTGGAAGATCATCGATCCCTGTCCGGAGGAATGGTGAGCTCCTGAGCTGAGCCGTCGCAGCGCAGCATCGCCAAGACGAAACTCGACCAATACCGCCGAAATTCGCATTGCCGCATTGGCCCCCATCGGGCAATGAGGGCGGCAATGAACCATAATCAAGAAGCCCTGACGGCCCGTGCCGCGCCGATCCTGTTCGTGCTGCTGTGGAGCACCGGGTTCATCGGCACCAAATACGTCATCCACAACGCCGATCCCTTGACCTATCTCGCCATCCGCATCGCGATCGTGGTCGGCCTGATGGCAATCATCGCAGGCATCGCGCGGCCGAAATGGCCGGACCGAATCGGCATCGCGCACAGTGCGGTTGCCGGCATCCTCGTCCACGGCTTCTATCTGGGCGGCACCGCGATCGCGATCTCGCATTCGATTCCGGCCGGGCTCTCCGCGCTGATTCCAGGCCTTCAGCCGATCCTGACCTCGACCATCGCCAACCGCTGGCTCGGCGAGAAGGTGACGCCGGTGCAATGGGCGGGCCTCATGCTCGGCCTCGGCGGCGTCGTGCTGATCCTGCACGGCCGTCCCATGACCGGGGAAGCCGGGCTCGGCTGGCTCGCCTCGGTGGTCTCGCTGATCAGCATCACGCTCGGCACGCTCTACCAGCGCCGCTACTGCAACCATTTCGACTGGCGCGCCGGCAATCTCGTGCAGTACGTGGCCGTCACCATCTTCTTCGCGATCGGCGCCTTCCTGTTCGAGGACCGCGTGGTGCACTGGACGCGCGAATTCGTGCTCGCGCTGGCCTGGCTCGCGGTGGCGCTCTCGATCGGATCGATCGGGCTGCTCTACTGGCTGATCCGCCACGCCGCGACGACCTCGGTGGCGAGCCTGTTCTACCTCGTGCCCGCCGTCACGGCGCTGATGGCCTATCTGCTGTTCGACGAGAGGCTCGACGCCCTGGCGATTGCCGGCATGGCGATGTGCGCGGCGGCCGTATTCGTGGTCAACCGGCGCTTCTAGGCCGGCACGGTGGCGCGCCGGAATACATCCCTGACGTGCGCGGCACGGTCGTGCTAGGCTTACCGCATTTCAGTTTCCCTTTCGGGGTGGTGATTTCCATGAAGAAGGCGCAGCGCGCACTGCTTGGCAGGTCCTTAAAGCCGGTCCGGATTGCCTGCCTCAACTACGCCGGGGACACGATCAGCGGGCGCATGATGCGCAAGCTCACCGCGGCGCTCCAGAAATGCTACGATCGGCACTTCCTGCCGGTGTGGGGCTATCCGGTCGATCTCTATGTCACGAAGAAGCCGAAGCCCACGGACTGGCAGCTGGTCTATTTTGACGATGCCTCGCACAAGAACATGCTCGGGCGCCACGAGCTGACGCATCGGGGACAGCCGATCTCAAAGATCTTCGTCAAGGCGCTGGGCGATGAGCCCGTCAGCGTCGCGGCTTCGCACGAGCTGTTCGAGATGGTGCTCGACCCCATGGCCAATCTCTGGGCCGACAAGAACAGGAACACCCAATACGCCTATGAGGTCTGCGACGCCGTGGAGGAGGACTCCTTCCGCGTCGCCGGCTTTCCGATGTCGAATTTCGTCTACCCGTCCTGGTTCGAGCCTTTCAGGCATCCGCGCGGCACCAAATTCGATCACAAGGGAACGCTGACGGAGCCGTTCTCGATGACCGAGGGCGGCTACGTCATCAAGAAGGTCAACGGCAGGAAGGTGATCAGGGCGTTCGGCTCGCCGGCGAAGCGGCGGCGCTTCAATGCCGAAGACCGGCGCGGCCATCGCAGCGAATTTCGCGATCCGCAAGGCAAGCATCACCCGGGCAGGCGCGCAGCCAAAAAGCGGGGGCAGGGAAGATAGCAGGCGCCGTCTCCGGGCGCGCCGCACCCGGAGACATGTTTCGAGCGCTGCGATCAGCGCTTGGACTTCTTGGCCTTCTTTTTCTTCTTGGCGGCCTTCTTCGCGGATGTCTTCACCGCCTTCTTGGCGCTCTTCTTCACGCTTTTCTTGGCCGCTTTCTTCGACGACTTCTTGGCAGCCTTCTTCGAAGATTTCTTGGCGGCTTTCTTCTTGGAAGCCTTCTTCGGCGCGACTTTCTTCGCGACCTTCTTGGCGGCTTTCTTCACCTTCTTGACGGCGCTGACTGCGGCGTCCTTGGTCGCTTCCACGGCGGTGGTCATCGTCTCCATCACCTGCTCGGTGATCGGTTTCTCGTCGTCCATATCGTCCCCCACGGTTTGTATGGAGCGATGACGATAGCGTGTTTCATAGTAGTGTCAAAGCAACGCTCAACCTTTACGGATTTTTGCATAGGCGGCGAGCGCGCGCTCGCGTCCCTTGGCGTGATCGACGATCGGTTGCGGATAGGTCTTGCCGAGCGTTATGCCGGCGCTCGCAAGCTCGATCGGGGTTGCCTGCCAGGGCTGGTGGATCAGCTTGGCCGGTAGGTCCTTCAGCTCCGGCACCCAGCGGCGGACATAGGTTCCATCAGGGTCGAACTTCTCGCCCTGAAGCGTCGGGTTGAACACGCGGAAGTAGGGCGCTGCGTCCGCGCCACAGCCGGCGACCCACTGCCAGTTGGCCGGATTGCTGCCGGCATCCGCATCGACCAGCGTGTCCCAGAACCAGCTCTCGCCGCAGCGCCAGTCGATCAGCAGATGCTTGACCAGGAAGGACGCCACCACCATCCGGACCCGGTTGTGCATCACCCCGGTGTGCCAGAGCTCGCGCAGGCCGGCATCGACGATCGGGTAGCCGGTAGCTCCGCGTTGCCAGGCAACGAGTGCCTTCCTGTCAGCCTTCCAGGGGAAGCCGTCGAAATTGGCTTGCAAGTTTTCGGTGGCGAGGCCGGGATGATCGTGGAGCAAATGACGGCAGAACTCACGCCAGCCGAGCTCGCTGAGGAATTTTTCAATACCGGGACCGAGTGCGGGATCCTCGGCCGCGGCGAACCGTGCGGCGTGCCAGACCTGGCGCGGGCTGAGCTCGCCGAAACGCAAATGCGGTGACAGGCTTGATGTGCCGTGGCGGTCCGGACGGTCGCGGTCGCCGACATAGGAGCGCGCGGTGTGCCTGAGGAAGTCGCGCAGGCGCGCGCGGGCCGAGACTTCGCCCGGCGTCCAGCTCTCGCGCAGGCCGCCGGACCAATCGGGCCTGGTCGGCTCGAGCTTCCACCGCTCGAGCGCGTCACTGGCGAGCTTCGGACCCTGGCGCAGCTCCTTGGGCGCAGGAAGCGGCTTGGGGGGATCGCCGAGCGACAGTGCGCGCCGCCAAAACGGCGTGAACACGCCCAGGCCGCGGCCTTCCTTGTTGCGGATCGCCGAGGGCGGGACCAGCAGGTCGCCGGGGAAACCTTGCGAGTCCACGCCGAGCCCTGCCAGCGATGCTTCGAGCTGTCTCTCCACGGCCTGATGGGGCCCTTGCGCGATCGTGTTCCAGTAGACGGCGCCGGCGCCGCTTTCGCGCGCCACCTCGGGGATCACCCTGGCCGCCGGCCCCTTGCGCAGGATCAGCGATCCGCCGCGCGTGGCGAGCTCGGTGCCGAGCGCCCGAAGCGACTGTGCCAGCCACCAGCGCGCCGCGCCGCCCGGCGGCCGCCCGGCCGTGTCATCCAGCACGTAAAGGCAGGCGACCGGCGCGCCGGTCTTGGCGGCGGCGTGAAGGGCGGGGTGATCGGATAGGCGAAGGTCATCGCGGAACCAGACGATGATGGGCGGCGCGCTTGGCATGATCGAGGGTGTGTCTCGCGGAGCGGGTTCTCAATATACGCGACACACGAGCAGAGTTTCATCTGCATGGCAGAGATCCCGGGGATGCGCTCCCCGGGATCATGTCTGGCTACCGTTCGGTGCAACAGCCAAAAGTCACTTCGGCTGCGGCACGATGCGGATGTAGGGCTTCGGCTCTTTCCAGCCTTGCGGGTAGATCGTCTTGGCCTCGTCGTTGGAGACCGAGCCCGCGATGATCACGTCCTCGCCCTGCGACCAGTCGGCAGGCGTGGCGACGCGATGCTTGGCGGTGAGCTGGAGCGAGTCGATGACGCGCAGGATCTCCTGGAAGTTCCGGCCCGTGGTCATCGGATAGACCAGGACCAGCTTGATCTTCTTGTCCGGCCCGATGACGAAGACGTTGCGGACGGTCTGGTTATCGGCGGCGGTGCGGACCAGGGGATCGCCCGAGATCGCGGCCGGCAGCATGCCGTACAGCTTGGAGACGTTGTAGTCGGTGTCGGCAATCATCGGGAAGTTCGGCGCCGCACCTTGCGTCTCCTTGATGTCCTCCGACCATTTCGCGTGGCGGTCGACCGGATCGACGGAGAGGCCCATCAGCTTGACGCCGCGCTTGTCGAATTCCGGCTTCAGCCTGGCGAGCGCGCCGAGCTCGGTCGTGCAAACCGGGGTGAAGTCCTTGGGATGCGAGAACAGCAGGGCCCAGCTGTTACCGATCCAGTCGTGGAACTTGATCTTCCCTTCGGTGGTCTCGGCTTCGAAGTCGGGGGCAGTGGCGCCGATCGGAAGTGTCATGGTTTTACCTCATCCCATTGAATGTATTTGAAAATTTGTCTCGGCCATCGCCGTCAGTATAGGGTCTTTGCGAACCCAAGTGAACGCCGACTGAACTGCTTCAAGTAAAATGTGAATTCCTCCTCTGAAGGGCTGATTTTCGAGCACTTTTTTGTTACGCGAGCGCCTGCGGCGAAACATCCCCACCGGGGCTTCACGGGCTCGATTGCCCCGATAAAGCCTTTTATGACCCGCATCACGCTCGCCCGACGTTTGCTGGAACCGAAATGGTCCTGACAGCGACCAATTGGCAACCATTGAGAAAAGTCGCGATCCCCGTATCGAATCGTTAACCACCCCTTTACGCCGGCATGGAAATGCTGGTCGATCAGAAGAAATCTGGAAGTGAACTATGTCTGCCGCTGCGCATAAGTCTGTTGAGTCGCCGTCCCTCGAACCGTCCTGCCGCGATACCTCGGCCCATGCACTCTCCATCGTGCGCGACGGCGTGATCACGGGCGAAGGCCCGACCACCAAGGGCCGCGTCCACTTTTCCCGCTCGCTCGATGCCGATGACACCGCCTGGTGCACCCGCATCCTCACCGCCACCGCCGTCAACGACCAGCCGGTCAGCCGTACCGAGGCCGAAGTGCTGTTCGAGATCAACGAGGCCGCAACCGAGCGCACCGATGGCGGCCGGTTCGACGATTTGCTGGCCAAGGCCGTGGCGCACTACGCCGCCAGCGCCTCGGGCCTGAAAGTGCCGCCGCGCAGCGTCGCGCTGTCGGCCGAGACCGATATCGAGAGCTGGGCGCCGTCCTATGCCTCCAAGGTCAACAGCGAGATGCTGGAGTGGATCGCCGGCCAGATGCGCGGCAAGCGCCAGAACAACCGTCGCCTGATGGCGATGGTGGCGACCTTCCTCGGCGCCACCGCGCTGCCTCTGGCGGGCCAATTGCCGAACGTGTTCGACATCGGAATGTAAGACCAAAGCGTTTTCGAGCGAAGTGGATACCGGTTCGCGTGAAGAAAACGCATTAAAACAACACTGATATTCTCGCGCCCCTTGCGGGGCGCGAGCGACAACGGCGGGTTATTTCCCCGCCGTTTTTTGTTTGCCGGCGTCCGGCTCCAGGCCGAGCGTGCGGCCGGGGAAGCCGGCGGCGTCGAAATAGCGCTGGCTGCCGACGCGCTGGACGTTGAGCACGGTCTCCAGCCCGTTCTCGGACTTCTTCTTCGACCGCTCCACGGCCTTGAATGCCTTCGGCACGATGCCGTTGGGCAGCGCCTCCGACATCACGCGGCCCACGAGGCCGCCATTCTGCGAACCGCGCAGGCCGAGCAGCTGGGCGGCCGTCATGCCGACGTCGGCATTGCTGACCGGGATCTCGCTGACATAGCCGGCTTTGAAGTCAGGACCGATCGCGGCCATGAAGTTCATGGTGTCGCCGCGGCTGAAGCTGCCATGCATGCCCTGGCCCTGGCGCAGCACGGTGTCGGCAACCTGCACCGAGCAATTGGTCGGGGCTTCGCCGCAATCGCTGGCATAGGAGCGGAAGTTGACGACGATCGCGGGCGTCGGCGTCGCCGACTTGCCGCGTAGATTGATGCTCGACAGCGGCAGCGTGCCGGGGAAGCGGCCGAGCGAGTCCTCGACGAACAGGCCGGAGACGTAGTCCTGCTCGAGCAGGGCCTTGACGGTTTTGGCGGCCAGCTTCTTGTCCTTGTTCGGCAGGTAGATCAGGTCGGAGCCGCCATTGGTGGCGACGACGAGATCCGGCTTCTCCGGATCCTTGCCGAGCACGCCGTTGCCGGCCTTGGGATGCTTGTTGCCTTCGATCTTGGCGTTCTTGTCGTTGGGATCGAACAGCGGCAGGTCGAGCGCCTTGGCGAGGTCGATCGCCAGAAAGCCCATCGGCAAGAAGTCCTTCGGCGTGTCGTCATAGCTGACCTTGGCCGACGGGCTGGTCTTGCTTTCCTTTGAGATGGTCGAGAAGCCGTGGTCGGCCTGGACCATGATGTTGGTGGTGGCAGTGAGGCCGAGCTCGTCGAGCGCCTTGCGGAGCTGGGCTAGGTTGTTGTCGGCGTTCCTGATGCCGGCCATCGAGGTCGGCCCGTTGATACCGGGCAGGATCTGGTTGAGGCTGTCGCCGGTGTTGTGCTGGCTGCCGTCGGGGTCACGCGACCAGAACACCAGCACGAACGGCTTGTTGCGCGCCTTGAACATCGGCAGCACGATCTTGGCCGCGACGTCCGCGAAATAGGCCTGTTGCGCGACGTTGGCGACAATGGTGCCGGGCGTCTTGGCATCGCCCGCCTTGGAATTGTCGCCGCGCGGCGGCGTGGCGAGGGGCAGGCCGGCCTTGGTCAGTGCCGCCTTCACCTCGTCCGACAGCGCCACGCCGTTCTTGCCGCCGGTGGAATCGTCGAACACGACCGAATGCAGGCCGGGCTTCTCGGGCTTGTCGGTGTGGTCGAACTGATAGGTCGGACCGACCTTCCCGATCGCGGCCGTGCTGAGGCCCTTGTCGCGGGCCATCTTCAAAATGGTCTCTTCGTTGAGATAGTCGCCCTTGAAATGCTCGTCGATGTCGCCGAGCACGGCGTCGTTCTCGATGAAGGGGACGACCGTGTCGCCGGCCGGGACCGAGGTGTAGTTGGTCCAGATCGTGTTGGAGAACACGCCGGTGTCGCCGAGATAATGGCCGGTCGACATCGCCGAGCCGTTGGCCATGGTGAAGGTCGGGAACAGCGAGTGCGGGTTCTTGAAGTTGACGCCCTTGTCGCGGACCTCGGCCATTGCGGGGGCCGTCTCCGGCGTTACCTTCAGCGCGCGCAGGCCGTCCGGAATGAACAGGATCAGGTTACGGGGCGTGTTGTTCTCTGCGGAAGCAAGTCCGGTGGACAACACTGTCAGCCCGGCTGACAGCAACAGCAGTGAACGGCGCATCAAAATCTCCTAGCGGTGAGGCGGCTTGGCCGCCGACCGCGGCCCCCAGGCAATCGTTTAGTTTTGCTGTATGACAGTTTTGTTACAAGAGTGGATTGGCATGCAAGAGGGTTGGGGAGGGGGCTGGTTCTCACAGACTCGTCATTGCCCGATGCTTCGTGTCCCGGACGCGCTCCAACGCCCTTCGCGTTGCTGCGCAGAGCCGGGGCCCAGAAGGCCGGACGGTACGATGGGGGGAAATGGGCCCCGGCTCTGCAGCGCATCACTGCGTGCTGCGCAGCGTCCGAGGCACGAGACCTGGCTTTTTGGCGCATGACTGCCTCCACGTCGTCATTGCGAGCGCAGCGAAGCAATCCAGAGTCTTTCCGCGGATACACTTCTGGATTGCTTCGCTGCGCTCGCAATGACGGAGTGTGTCGTTGATGGCATCACTTTTTCAATTCGCATCTTCATTGTAGACGCAGTTGCGCAATCTCGCGGCTCATCTCGCCCGAGCTTTGCCTGGTCGCTTCACCCTCAATTGAAAGAGGGCGCAGGGAAGGCCGGGTGCCGGCTGACACCCACGGTCCACTGTGCGAAGGTTGCGCTACAAGAGGCTGCACAGCGGCATACAGGTGGAGCCGAACATCCGGCCTTCCCTGCGCAGTGGTTTTACGGCTTATGTCGTGCTCTCCCCGGGGAGCGTTGCACTATTGCCCCCGTCGCCTTTTGGATGACTGATGCGCGTGCCCGGTCGGGCCGCCGCATCACCGCAAGACTTGACGCACAGACCCCGGGCGTCAGGACCACACGATTTTGCCGTACGCTGATGGCACCGGTCGTGTGCGCGACGCCTTCGCTCACGGTTGCCCGCCCTGCGAAGCCATTCGCGCCGACGCCATCTGCGTCCACCGCCGCCCGGCCCGCGTTCGTGACGATCGCGATACGCCCCTCTTCCTTGGGCCGGGTTGCAAAATGTCTAACAAAAATCCGAATTCTAATAAAGAGAATTATTTTGGCGCTATCGCTTGACCACGGGCTTGCGTGTTTTGCCCGGCGGGCTGCACAAGGGCTTGTGGCCACGACCCCTATTCCGGCGCGGTCGGCACCCGCGGATTCTGCGCGAGGGCCTGGGCCGGCTTGACCGCTGCCGGGCCCGCTCCGCTCCTGGTCAGATCGCGCCGCAGTGAAAGCGGGGCTGATCTGAGCGCATAGATGATCGCGATCTGGGTCCGGTTCTGGAGGCGGTATTTGCGCATGATGTTGCCGATATGCGCCCGCACCGTGTTCTCCGAGATCTTGAGCTCGTAGGCGATGTTCTTGTTCTGCATGCCTCGCGCGATCAGCATCATCAGCTCCCGCTCGCGCGGTGTCGGTGTAATCGAATCCTTCGGATCCCGGCTCATGACTGGTTCCTCCCTGGCTTTGGTCGATGTGAACATCCCAGCATGTTCTCATTCCGTCTTGAGCGCCTCGATCGGGCTGAGCCTGGACGCCTTGTGGGCGGGATAAAAACCAAAGATGAGGCCGGTCGCGATCGAGAAGGCGAGCGCAAGGCCGATCGCCTCGCCGTCGATCGAGGTGATCCATCCCGCCATGCGCGCGACCGTCATCGACAGCGTGATGCCGGCGGCAACGCCGATGGCGCCGCCGAGCAGGCAGAGGACGAGCGCTTCGCAGAGAAACTGAAGGCGAATGTCGCGCATCCGTCCGCCGAGCGCCCGGCGGATACCGATCTCTCGCGTGCGCTCGGTGACCGACACGATCATGACATTCATGATGCTGATGCCGCCGACGAGCAGCGAGACCGAGGCGATCGCGACGAGCAGCAGCGCCACGGTGCGGATCGCGCCCTGCTGCGCTTCCATGGCGGCGGCCGGATCCTGGACCTTGAAGTCGTCCTCCTGGCCGGCCGGAACGCGGTGGCGCTGCCGCAGCAGGCTCTCGATCTCCGATCGCGCGCCCGCCATCTGGCCGTCCGCAGCCACCTTGGCGATGATGTAGGCGACCGAATCCCGGTTGATGTTGCTCGCGCTGCCGAGGAAGCGCAATTTTGCCGTGCTGAGCGGCACGAAGGCGACGTCATCCTGCGCCGGGCCCTTGCGATCGAGCACGCCGACCACTTCGAGCGGCACCTTCATGATCCTGATCTGCGCGCCGATCGGATCGTCGCCGGGCGCGAACAGCTCGCGCGCGACGGTGCTGCCGAGGATCACGACCTTGCCGGCGCCGGCTTCTTCGGTGCCGGAGAAATAGCGCCCGGTCGCAAGCTGCCAGTCGCGCACCATGAAGTGGCCGGTCGTCGTGCCGTTGATGGTCGTGTTCCAGTTCTTGCTCTCGTGGATGATTTGCGCCGTTCCGGCGATCGAGCCGGCGGCAGCCTGGATTTCCGGAATCTGCTCGAGGATGGCCTGCACGTCGCTCTCGGTCATCGTCAGCTTGCTGCCGTCCTTGAGGCGCACGCCGCCCTGATAGGCCGCGCCCGGCGTGATCATCAGGACATTCGCGCCGATCGACCGGATCTGTTCCTGGAGGCGCAGCTGCGCGCCAGACCCGATCGCGAACACCGTCACGATGGAGGCGACGCCGATCACGATGCCGAGCATGGTGAGGAAGCTGCGCAGTGGATTGAGGCGCAAGGCGTGCAGAGCGATCTGAAAGCCCTGGAGCATCGTCATGACGCCGTGCTCCGCTTCGGCAGGATCCGGTCCTGCACCTCGTCGCCGACGAGCTCGCCGTCGTGCAGGCGGATGGTGCGCCGGCACCGGGTCGCGATCGCCGGATCATGCGTGATCATCACGATGGTCTGGCCGGTCCGGTTGAGCTCGGCGAACAGGGCGAGGATCTCGGTTCCGGTGCGGCTGTCGAGCGCGCCGGTCGGCTCGTCGGCGAGCACGATCAGCGGGGAGGCGATCAGCGCACGCGCGATCGCGACCCGCTGCTGCTCGCCGCCCGAGAGCTGCCGCGGAAAGTGATGGGCCCGGTGCAGCATGCCGACGGCCTGAAGGCTTGCTTCGGCACGCGCCAGGCGCGCCTTGCGACCGACGCCGCAATAGACCAGCGGCAGCGCGACGTTCTCGATCGCATTGTGGCGGGCGAGCAAATTGTAGGACTGGAACACGAAGCCGATGCTGCGGGCGCGCAGGGACGAGCGGCGGTCTTCCGGAATATCCGCGACATTGGCCCCTTCGAGATAGACCGCGCCGTCGCTCGGCAGGTCGAGCAGCCCGATCATGTTCATCAGCGTCGACTTGCCGGAGCCCGACGGTCCCATCACCGCGACGATCTCGCCCTGCGCGATGTCGAAGCTGACGTTGCGCACCGCTGTTACCGCGACGCCGTCGGTGCGATAGGTCCTCGAGACGGATCGGAGACTGATGAGGGGCAGGGCGGCGCTCATGATCCGAACCTGATTCCGAAGAATTCCATGCCCGCCGGCCGGATGGCCTGACCGACGGCGACCTGGCTGCCTTCGGCGAGGTCTCCGCTCCTGAGCGCGACCTGTTCGGCGCCGGCCGCGCCGACCGTCACCGCGATGCGCCGCAGCGAGCCGCCGGCAGTCCGCACCCACACGCCGCTGTTCGCAGGGGCTGCGTCCGGCCGCGTGCCGGATGGCTGGAACCGCAGCGCGGCGAGCGGCACTTTCAGCACGTCGTCCTGCCGCTCGATCACGATCTTCACCAGCGCCGTCATGCCGGGCAGCAGCGCGCCATCGAGATTGGAGGTTGCCAGCACGACGGTGTAGGTGACGACGTGCTGCTGGTTCTGCGGCGCCTTGCGCACCTGCCTTACCACGGCCTCGAAGCGGCGATCGGGGTAGGCATCCACGCTGAAATGGGCGCTCTGGCCGGAGGCGATACGCCCGATATCGGCTTCGTCGACCTGGGCGTGAATCTCCATGTCCTCGAGGCGGTGGGCGACCACGAAGGTGGTGCGCGACTCCAGGCCGACCGCGAGGGTCTGGCCCTCGTTGACGAACCTGCCGACGACGACGCCGTCGATCGGCGAACGGATCACGGTGCGGTCGAGATCGGCCTGGGCCGCGGCGAGAACGGCGGCCTTCTCCGGCACCGCCATGCGAGCTTGCTGCAACTCGGCTTCGATGCGGCGGACGTCGGCCTGGGCACCGTCCACGGCGTAGGCATTGAGGGACATCAGGACCTCGGCCTCGCGCTCCTGGGAGAGGCGCGCGGTGTATTCGGTCTGCGCGTCGTCGACCGTGGTCGACGCCACGACGTTCTGCGACTGGAGCGCCAGCTTGCGCTGCAAGGTCTTCTGCGCGGAGGTCTTGACCGCCTGGGCGCTTTCGAGCTTGGCGGCGAGCACGTCGCGGCTGCCCCGGGCGTTCTGGAGATCGATCCTGGCGCGATCGAGCTTGGCGCGAGCGATGTCGACCAGCGAATTGGCGACCGCCATGGAGGCCCTGGCTTCGTCGACCTTGGCTGCAAAGCTGCGCGGATCGATCAGGGCGAGCGGCTGGTCCTTGGCCACGGTGTCGTTGAAGTCGACATAGACCCGGGCGAGCTGCCCGGACAGCTGGGAACCCACCTCGATCGTCTTGACCGGCTGGAGCGCGCCGGTGACGGTGATGGTCTGCTCGATGCTGCCGCGCTGGATTGCGGCATAGCGGAATACAGGCGCATCCGACCCGAACGTGGGGGTCTCGCGCGCAGCCGGCACAAGCAGCCGCCTGGTCGACTCATAGGCGTGAGCGGCCGTGTCCGACGCACGTCCGGCCGCGCCGGCGATGACGGCGGGCCCCGCGGCGTAGATCGCGGCGAGGCCGCATGCAGTTCCGAGCAAGGCAATAATTGGCGCAAATCGCATTTCAAAAACCCGCCTGCTTGAAATGGCTCGTTGGCGGCACGTCCGAATGTCGCGCTATGGTTGTAAATCGTTCGAGGCGATATCGATCGTCAATATGTCGGGGCTGCGGGGGCGACGGTCGGGCGCGCTGTACGATCCAGAAGTAAAGGACGCGGCTGCGACTTTTCGTGATTTGCTGGGAATGCATACGGGGCGTATCGATATGAGGCGCGCGGTATCGAAACTCGACAGGCTGACTGAACGTCCCGTATGATCTGGCCGAAGCGGCCGGTGGTCGGCGTTCAGGTCGGCGCATGGGTGGCGACGCCATGACGCAGTCGGCGATACCGCGGCCAGGATGCCGGATTGCCGCATTTCCGATGCCGCGTCTCGCCGCGATCCCGCCGGCGGCGGAATCGAATCCCTGTCATCACGAAGCCCGATATGTGAACGCCTTCACTCGTCTTCGCGGAGTGATGGCCCTAAGAGGTCGAACCGGTGGACCGACACCGCTCGTTCGATCCTCGCGGATTCAATCAAGCACCTTGTTATCGCTTGCAAGAAGAATGGATGGCTCGCTGCCTGCTCATCGAGCCCCAAGCCGGGGAGTCCGTTGCCATGAGTTCGGCTCAAGCTACAGTTTATGTCGTCGACGACGAAGTTCAGATTAGAAATGCGATTGGAAGCCTCTGCGAGGAGACTGGGCACCAGGTCAAGCTGTTTGCCTCTACCGACGAGTTTCTCGCCGAAAGCCTGTCCGCCGGTCCTTCCTGCCTCGTGCTCGACGTCCGCTTTCCCGGGACGTCGCCGACCGGTCTCGAGTTGCAGCGCCGGCTGGCCGAGACGGGCGTGGCCATTCCGATCGTCTTCATCAGCGGCCATTCCGATGTCCGTGTCTCGGTCGAGGCGATGAAGCGCGGCGCGGTCGAGTTTCTGCCAAAACCCTTTCGCGAGCAGGAGATCCTCGACGCGATCCGGCATGGCATCGAGCGCGACCGCAGGCGCATGGAACGCGAAGATGCCGTGCGCGATGCGCGGCAGCGCGTCGAGACGCTGACGACGCGGGAGCGCGAGATCATGCTGCTGATGGCCGAGGGACTCGTTGCCAAGCAGATCGCGGCGCGACTCGGCGTGAGCGAAGTGACGGTGAAGGTCCACCGCGCGAAGATGATGCGAAAGCTGGAGCTGCGTTCGCCGATCGAAGTGGTGCGGCTGGTCGACAGCATGGAGCGCGACGCGGCAGCGGCACGCGCCGGTGCGGGACAGCCGCAAATCTAGCGCTGCGCGCGCTGACATGCCGCGCATCGCCTAGTCCGTACCAACTAGCATGAACTGCAGTCTATCGCACGGAGCACCGCCGGTTCAGAGTCATCCCACGATGCCGGTCGCATTCGAAACCGTCATCCGAAACCAGTCAGACAACTTGGCTAGAAAGGGATACTCCATGCGCAAATTGTTTTTTGCTTCCGTTGCCGTGTTCGCCCTGTCTTCCGCTGCCCACGCCGCCAATACTTCGACGACCGTGCAGGTCGGCGTCGTGAACGGTTCGAGCGTTTCGCAGCAGGGCCTCACCAATGACTCTTCGTCGACGACCCAGATCGGCATCCTGAACGGTGCAAGCACCATGCAGGGCACCAGCTCGCCGTCGCTCAACAACGCCAGCACCGTGAACCAGGCGGGCGTGCAGAACTCGGCGACCACCGGCCAGGTGGCGTTCGGCAACAACGGCAGCGCGATCACCCAGAACTCGTTCGGGCCGCCCGCGCTCCAGAACAACTCCGCCGCCGTCGGTCAGCTCAGCGGCCTCGGCATCAACACGAGCACCGTCTCGCAGACGGCGCACTGAACCACCTCGTCGGCCGGACGCGCCACCGTGCGGCGCGTCCGGCTCATTCTCGCGGAGGACATGACATGCGGATCACCTATCTCATTGCGACGGCCGTCGCGCTCAGCACGCTGACTGCGGTCAATGCAGAAGCCGGCAACTCGGCCAGCGTGCTGCAATTCGGGGCGACCAACAGCTCCTTCATTTCGCAGACGGGCTCGACCAGCAACAGCGCCACGACGATGCAGTTCGGCGCGACCAACACGGCGACCACCTTGCAGACGGGTTCGCTCCTCACCGTCAACACCGCGGTGACCGGGCAGGGCGGCACCACCGCGACGGCGTCCAACACGGCACTGACCGGCCAGGTCGGCGGCTCCAATTCGAGCCTGATCGGTCAGATCGGTGCCAACAACACGGCCGGCGTCGGGCAGCTCGGAATCCTGAACGGCTCGACGATTCTCCAGCAGACCCCGTGAGCCATCCTGAAGTGGTGAGGCACGTCATGAAACGTCTCTCGAGAAACGCGTGTGCCGCGATGCTCGCTTTGTGCTCCGCCGGCGCCGGATCGGCCGGCGCCCAGACCGCCGACATCAAGACCATCGTGTCGGTCGGCGGACCGCCGGTCGTCCTGAACCAGACCAGCCAGCTCAACATGGCGGGCGTCTTCATGATCGGCGGCAGCACCAGTGCGACGGTCACCCAGACCGGCACCAGCAATGCCACCGGCGTCCTGCAATTCGGCGGAACGAATTCGGCATCGATCGGGCAGACCGGGATGAACAATTTTGCCTTCGTCGGCCAGACCGGCCAGTCGGCGACCAGCCTGGTGTCGCAGCTCGGCGCCATGAACACCGGCACGGTGGCGCAGTTCAGCGCGGTCAACAGTTCGACGATCGTCCAGACCGCTCCGTAAGGCGGGCGTGAACTCATCGGCGTCGGGAACCAGAGGGGAAGCGCGATGCGGTGTGGCAGAGAGATCCTGAAGCGGGTTCTGGCTGTTGCGGCTTTGCTTGCCGCCATCGGTCCGGCGACGCAGGCGTCGGCCGGATCGGTCCAGCGCGGCACGACCAACCGGGCCGTGAGCATCGAGACGGTCGTGCAATTCGGCGACAGCGTTCAGCCTGTCACGATCGAGGAGAGCAGCCGCATCAATATCGCGCGGGTGATCCAGATCGGCGGCACCGGAACGGTGGATGCGACGATCATCCAGAACGGCACGCGCAACTATGCCAATGTGATCCAGGTCGGCGGCACCACCAACGCGGCAATCGGTCAGTCGGGCGTGAGCAACACGGCCGACATCACCCAGATCGGCAATTCCACCAATGCGCTCCTGCTTCAGATCGGCGACATGAATTCGGGAGCGGTGAGGCAGTTCGGACGTTTCAACTGGCTGGCGATCTTCCAGTTCGCCCGGTGATGGAGGAGTGACATGAAATTGCTTCTGCTCGCATCCGGACTAGGATTCATGAGCGTGATTGCGATGGCGCCGGCTGGAGCCGGCGATGGCCACACCACGGTGGTCCAGGACGAGAACGGCACGGCGACGATCACCCAGAGCGGCGATCCCGCGCAGGCCGAGGTCAGGATCGAGAAAGAGCCCGGACGCACCACGGTGTACCGGCGCAGCGGCGGCAACACCGCCATCGTCTCGCAAGGCACCGGAAATGCGCAGGACATGCTCGACTGGCTGCGCAAGCAGCATCAAAACCACTGACACCTGGCACTGACATGCAAAGGCCTGTCGTCCCCAAGAGGACGACGGGCCTTGCTCATAGCCAGGCTACCAGCTGCGATAGATGCCGGTCCGCGTACCGTTGTTGTTTCCGTCAGGGCCGACGTCGCCCTGCGTCGAGCTCGGTGCCGGGTGGTTGGACCCATTGAGCGCGCCATATGGCCCCGCGGCATCCGGATAATAGGCGCGCGGTTGAACCGGCTCGTAAGCGGGCGCGGTGCGGTCCCAGCCGACGCGCGGTCCGCTCCAGCCGTAGCCTTGCGCCGACGCTGCCGTGGTGCCCGTGATGAGCGATGCCGTGATCAGGCAGAGGAGTTTCGAGTTGTTCTGCATGGAAGATGCTCCTTGCTTCTTGCCCGAGCCAACGGATGCGATGGGGGAGCGTTCCTGATCGAGCGGGATTGATGCGGTCAACTCCGATCAACTGGTTATGAAGTGTCGCTTCCGGAACGAAGTGCTTGAAACCAGACGGGAATTTCGGTCGTTCTGCCGCACCCTGTTCCGCGTAAATCCCGTGCCTTAACCAACAATTAATTATAGGTTTGCGGGCGGGTGAGGGCCCGGCCTAGCGTGCGGTGGGGAGCCGCGGAAAGCCAAACCAGTTGGTGCGTATCATGATGTCCAGATCCTATGGGGCGCTGTTCGCCTCGCTCAGCGCAGCCGCGCTGCTCCTCGGCCCCAGCGACGGTTTTGCACGACCCGGAGGCGCCGCGCCGCATGGCGTTGCGACTGCGGCTGCGCCGTTTGGTCCGGTGGCGCGTCCGCCGATCGCACCCGGCGCCCGGTTCCGTGGCCGCAACACGCCCTGGGTCTATTGGCCGGGCGGCGGCGGGTTCTACTACAGTGGCGGAAACGACAACCAGCCCTTCGTCGATATCGGGCAGCCCGTCTCCAACGACGTGCGCTACACCTACACCTATGACGTTCCCTGGGACTGGACGCATCGCTTCCCGCCGAACGTGGTGCCGTCCGACCGGCCCTATGTGTCGAGCTGCCCGACGGAGCAGGTGACGGTGCCCGGCCGCGGTGGCGGCGAGCACACCGTCAACATCATGCGCTGCTACTAGCCGAGCTCAAAGCTGGTCACGCCGAAGACGCGGTCGATCCGCAGCGGCGGGATCGGCCCCGTGTACATCCGCGCCGTCTCGAACACCGGCTTGAGGCGGAGCTCTTCCGCGAGCGCAATCGCTTCGCGGTTGACCGCGGGGACGTCGAGGAAGATTTCGCCGCCGCCCGCGCTCGCCAGCAAGGCCTGCACGATCGTCTCCGCCGCAGCGCGATCGTCGGCGACGAGCGGGCCGATCTTGGAGCCGTTCCGGCACGGCCGGATCACGCCCCATGCGGCGAGCCTGCCGTCGCGCATAAGCGCATGGCCAATATGGCGTGGTGCCTTGATCCATGCGCGCAGGAAGGCGCTGCGTCGCGCGGGGAAAACCGTGGCGTCATCGGCTTCCACAAGCGCGAACGGGACATTGTCGAGCGCGACGACATCGGCCGGCGTCGGCGGCACGGCGGCGATGCCGCCGTAGCGGATATTGGCGTAAGCCAATTCGAAGCCGGATTTCCTGTAATTCTCCTGCTGCGCCACGACGCCGTCGAGCCCGATCACGCGCGGGCGTGCGTGCGCGATCGCCGCGTCCCAGATCCGCAGGCCGTGGCCTTCGCCGCGAAAACCGTCGCGCACGATGTAGAAGCCGAGGAAGGCGAAGCGGTCGTCGTAATTGACGCAGGAGATCGTCGCGACCGGCGCGCCGTCGATCTCGCCGACGAAGAAGCCCTTTGCGTCGGGGACTGCGAAGCAGGCGGCGTCCGACAGGCCCGGATTCCAGCCCTCGGCCGCGGCCCAGTCGGCGGCGAGGACGATCTCCTCGGGACGCAAATTGCGGATTTGCAGATCGCTCATGACGGATGCTCTCGACGGTGGACCTGCCGGCAGGTCCGGCAGTAGAAGGCCTCATGATAGGCCGGGCCATAACGGACTGAACCCAGGGCTCGCCTCAACGATATCACAGAGGATGATCGGTCATGGCAGCAGAGAAGGTCGCACTCGTTACCGCGGGCGGCAGCGGCATGGGGGCGGGGGCTGCACGGCGGCTCGCCGCCGACGGATTTCGCGTCGCGATCCTGTCGTCCTCCGGCAAGGGCGAGGCGCTGGCGGCCGAGCTCGGCGGCCTCGGCGTCACCGGCTCCAACGCGTCGAACGACGATCTGAAGCGTCTCGTCGATGGTGCGCTCGCCAAGTGGGGACGCATCGACGTGCTCGTCAACAGCGCCGGCCACGGGCCCCGCGCGCCGATCACCGAGATCACCGACGAGCAATGGCACACCGGGCTCGACACCTATCTGCTCAACGTGATCCGTCCGACCCGGCTGGTGATGCCGGCGATGCAGGCGCAGAAGGCCGGCGCCATCATCAACATCTCGACCGCCTGGGCGTTCGAGCCGAGTGCGATGTTTCCGACGTCGGCGGTGTTCCGCGCCGGCCTTGCCGCCTTCACCAAGATCTTCACCGACACCCATGCCGCCGACAACATCCGCATGAACAACGTGCTGCCGGGCTGGATCGACAGCCTGCCGCAGCTGGACGCGCGCCGCGACAGCGTGCCGATGAAGCGTTACGGCAAGGTCGAGGAGATCGCAGCGACGGTCTCGTTCCTGGCGTCGGACGGTGCGGCCTATATCACCGGCCAGAACATCCGTGTCGACGGCGGGCTGACGCGCTCGGTCTGAGCCAGGCGGATTCGAATCGCGCTCGCGCGCCCTTGTCGTGATGCGACAGGGGCGCGCGTGGTGCGTCACCGATGAAGGGCGACGCGTGGCTGCCGGGCCACACTCGTCATCCGTTCGCACGACACAGGGCCCATACTACGTCACAGTCCCTATGAACTTCGCCGCAGCCCAAGACGGCATGGGGCCGGCGGCCTATGCCCGATCTGCGCCGGATGCCTTCCGCCCGCGCGCATTCGAAACGCGAGTTTTGTCGCGTGGGGCAAGGAGACTGAAATGAAGAGGATTTTGCTGGCGGTCGCATCGCTAGTGCTCGGCACCGCATCCGTGCAGGCGGCCGATCTCGCCGCGCACTACACCAAGGCGCCCGTGATTGCGTCGGCCTACAACTGGACCGGCTTCTATGTCGGCGGCAATGTCGGCGGGCAGTGGGGCAGCTCTGATCCGACCACCTCGACGGTCTTTTCGCCGACGGGCTATTTCGCCAGCAGCAGCGTTCCCGCCATCGGCGCTGTGGGCGCCCAGAGCGTCAACAGCTCCAGCGTGACCGGCGGCTTCACCGCCGGCTACAACTGGCAGGTCAACCACGCCGTGCTCGGCCTCGAAGGCGACATCAACTATTTCGGCTTCAAGGGCAGCGCGACCGGCTCGGCGCTCTATCCCTGCTGCGCCCCGACCGCCTTTACGGTGTCGTCGTCGGTCTCGGCCGACTGGCTCGCCACCATCCGCGGCCGCATCGGCTTCCTGGCCGCTCCGACCTGGTTGCTCTACGCCACGGGCGGCGCGGCGATCGCGGAGGTGAAGGGCAATTTCAACTTCACCGACACGTTTGCGGCAGCGACGGAATCCGCCGCGATCCGCGATACCCGCGTCGGCTGGACCGCGGGCGTGGGCACCGAATACGCCTTCGGTGGCGGCTGGTCGCTCAAGGCCGAATATCTCTATGTCGATCTCGGCCGCGCCAGCGCCACCAGCAACAATCTGGCCGCGTTCGTGCCGGCGACCGCATTCCCGAGCAACGTCTACACCCACTCGGTCGACATCAAGTCGAACATCGTGCGCGTCGGCGTGAACTACAAGTTCGGCGGACCCGTCGTCGCCAGGTACTGAGCTTCATCCCGTTCCGGATCTGGCGTGGAAAGCCCCGGCCTGGCCGGGGCTTTCTGTTGTCGGGACCAGTTCAGCGCGAGGCCACGAGCCTGGCCAGCGCGGGCAGGATCTTGTAGCGGGCGATCTCATGCGGATATTCGCCGCGATTGGCCAGCAGTACGATGCCGATCCGCCGCGCCGGCACGAGGCCGAGATAGCCGGAGGCATTGTTGAGGCCGCCCGGCTTGTCCACGATGGCGGCGTCGGGAAGATGCACCGTCTCCCAGGCCATGCCTTGCCCGAATTTCTCGTCGACGCGGAAGGCCTCGTGCTGGGTCATCCGCAACGCCTCGCGCAGATGCGGGTCGATCGACCGGCCATCGACACAGGCCGCAACGAAGGTCGAGAGATCCCGCGCCGACGAGAACATCTGGCCGGTGCCGGGGAAGTCGAAATAGCTCTGCTGGTTGCCGATCGGGCCGATCGCCACGCCCTGGTCCGAATAGCCTTGCGCGACGCGCCGCAGCCAGGCCGCGTCCATGACGGCGCGGTTGTCTTCGCCGCGCTCGGGCACGCAAGTCGCGGTCATGCCGAGCGGCCCCAGGATGCGCTGTTCGAACAGCGTTGCGATCGGGGTGCCGTAGCAGCGCTCGAGCACGAGCTGGAGCAGCACGTAGCCGGCATGGCTGTAGAGGCGCTGCTTCCCGGGCGCCTCGCCGGCCTCGGGCTTCCAGCCGTTGAGCATGTCGATGAACTGCGCGCGCGAAAACTGTTGGTTCGGCCAGGGCGGATGGTCGGTCGGCAACAGCAGTCCCGACGTGTGCGTGGCGAGCTCGCCCACGGTGACGCGGCGGACATAGTCGCCGGTGAGCTCGGGCAGATATTTTTGCACGGGATCGTCGAGCCGCAATTCGCCGCGGTGCGCGCCGAGTGCGACCAGCGTCGCCTCGAACGGCTTGCGCAGCGAGCCGAGGTTGAAGAGCGTATCCGATGTGACCGGCCGCCGCGTGGTGTCGTCGGCAAAGCCGTAGTTGAAGAACTCGACATGGCGGCCGGCATGGAGCGCGGCGGCGAGGCCACCCGGCTGGTCCGGCGTCATGGTCGGTGCGAGCTCGGCGGCGACGATATCGCGCATCTGCGCGATCATGTCGGAATCCGCGGATGCGCGCGGTGGCGCAAGCGCGACCGCAAGCGGAATGAGCGCGGCCCGGGCGAAGCTTCGCCGGGTGATCGGGGATGAGGTGACAACAGGCGGCACGTGCTCTGATGAATCATGCTGGTGCGCCCCCTGATTATCTTCAGCGGGGAGGGCGCGATGGCCAAATCACGATTGCGCGTTGTGGGTTCCGCAGGAGAAGCCGCTCACTCCACATTAAACTTAGCCAATGAGCTAACAATCATTGACGCGGGCGGATGCCGGCGCTATAGTTAGCTTAATGGCTAACCAATTATCCCGCCTCGACCAGATCTTCGCAGCCCTTGCCGATCCCACGCGGCGGGCGATCGTGATGCGGCTCTGCGCTGGCGAGGCCTCGGTCGGCGAGCTCGCCGATCCCTTCGACATGGCGCTGCCGAGCTTCATGAAACACATCCATGTGCTGGAGACGAGCGGGCTCGTTCTGTCCGAAAAATCCGGCCGTGTGCGCACCTGCCGCCTCAGCCCGGACGCGCTCCTCGGCGCCGAAGACTGGTTCCAGCAGCAGCGCGCGATCTGGGAGGCGCGGCTCGACCGCTTCGAAGCCTATGTGATGAAGCTCAAGCAGGAGAGGGCGGCCGTCAAGCGGCCGTCCAGGAAAGCGGACAGGAAAATCGAAACGACAACCGACAAGACAACCAAACGGAAAGGTTCCTGACGATGACGAGTTCTGCCAATCCCGCTCTGTCGCAATGGTCGCTCGACCGCGAGATCGTGATGTCGCGCGTGATCGACGCGCCGCGCGATCTGGTGTTCGAGGCATGGTCCGACCCAAAGCATCTGCCGCAATGGTTCGGGCCGAAGGGCTTCAAGGTCGAGACCTTCGAGATCGACGTGCGGGCCGGCGGCGTCTGGCGCTTCAACATGATCGGCCCGGACGGCACGGTCTATCCGAACCGCATGCGTTTCCGCCGCATCGAGCGTCCCTCGCTGATGGAGATGGACCACGGCGCCGACCAGGACGAGGATCCCGGCATGTTTCGCTTCACCGTCACCTTTGCCGAGCAGAGCAACGGCAAGACCGTGCTGATGATGCGGCAGCTGGCCTCAAGTACCGAGCAGCGCGACGGCATGATCGGCTTCGGCGCCGTCGAATACGGCTACCAGACGCTGGACAAGCTGGCGGCCTATGTCGGCGGGATGAAGAGGTGACCCCTCGTCCCAATCGTCAAATACGGCGATGACAGAGGAGACGGGGGCCGCGCCTCACGCGCGGCCCTCACTCCTTCGCCTCGTCCGTGATGATGCCGCCGAGCTTCTGCCAGTGCTGGCCGTCAAACTGGACCATCTGGAACTGCTTGTTGACGCGATAGTCCGTCGGCGTCGTCGTCACCGAGATGCCCGGCAGCGTCAGGTCCAGTTCGATGTTCTTGAGGCTGGCGGCCTGGCGCATCACGTTCTCACGGGTGAGATCGTCGCCGCACTGCGACAACACTTGAACCAGAAGCTGGGCGGTGATGTAGCCGTAGACGTTCAGGTTCGAATCCTTGTCGCCCTCTGGATAATACTTCGCCATGAAGGCGAGATAGCGCTTCATGCCGGGGTCGTCCTTCCATTCGGGATCGGCAGAATCCTTGACATAGCCGACGCTCACGACGCCCTTGGCATTGTCGAGCCCCGCGGGCTTCAGCACCGCGCTGACCGAGGAGGCGTTGATGTCGATGATGTGCAGCGGCTTCCAGCCGATTTCAGCGACCTTCTTGATGGCCTGTGCGGCCTGTTTGGGCGTGGTCGCACTGAACAGCACGTCGGCACCGGCGTCCTTCAATCGCAAGATCTGGGAGTCGATGGTTGGCTCGGTGATCTCGTAGGATGTTTCGGCAACGATCATCTTCGCTTTGTCGCCGAGGCCGGCCTTGAGACCCGCCAAATAGTCCTTGCCGAGGTCGTCGTTCTGGTAGAGCACGCCGATCTTCGCATTCGGATGGTTCTTCAGGAGATATTGGGCGTAAATTCGGCCCTCGACGAGATAAGAGGGGTTAAACCCCATGGTCCAGGGGAAGTTCTTCGGGTCGGTGAAGCGCGCCGCGCCAGTGGCCGCGAAGAGTTGCGGGACTTTCTTGGCGTTGAGGTATTTCTGCACGGCGACGTTCGGCGCGGTGCCGATGATCTGGAACGTCAGCAGCACTTCGTCGCTTTCGACCAGCTTGCGGGTCTGCTCGACCGTTTTCGGCGGGGAGTAGGCGTCGTCATACTGGATCAGCTTGATCTTGCGGCCGTTCACGCCGCCCTGATCGTTGATCATGGCCATGTAGGCGGCCTGGGTCTTTCCGATCACCGCATAGGCCGAGGCGGGACCGCTCAGTGGGACGGTCTGACCCACTTTGATCTCGGAGTCGGAGGCGCCGGGATCGTATTTCTTCTGCGCTCGAACTGCCGGGATCGACAGCGCGAGAACGAGGGCGGCCGCCGCGATAGGCTGGAGAAACGGGGTCTTCATATTGCATTCCTGTCCGTGTCGGTCACTCGCCCTTGAGGCCGGCCGCAGCGATGAGTGCGGTCCATTTCCTGGTTTCGCTGTCGATGAACTGGCCGAATTCGGCGGCAGTGCCGGCGTGCACCTCCAGGCCCTGGGCCGTCAGTTTCTCCTTGATCGCAGGTACGGCGAGCGCACGCAGAATCTCGGCCTGGAACTTTTCGACGATCCCGGACGGCGTCGTGGCGGGCGCCATGAAGCCGTACCAGCCGGCGGCGGCCACGTTGGGAAAACCCTGCTCGCGCAAGGTCGGCGCCTGCGGATAGAGCGTGCTGCGCTCGGCCGAGGCGACACCGAGCACGGTGAACTTGCCGCTCTGGATATAGGGCAGCGCCGTCGGCAGCGCGGTCAGCGTGGCATCGACGCGGCCGGCGAGCAGCTCGGTGTAGGAGGCTGCATCGCCGCGGAAGGGGATGTTGAGCCCCTTGACGCCGGCGTCGCGGAACAGGAGTTCGCCGGCGAGATGCGGCTGCGAGCCGGCGCCGGGCGAGGCGAAGGTCAATCCGTCCGGTTTCGATTTGCCGTAGGCGATCAGCTCCGGCAGCGTCTTGAACGGCGCATCCGCGCTGATGATCAGGAACAGCGGCGCAATCACCGCCATGGCCACGGGCTGTAGATCCTTGCGATCGTAGGTCAGCTTGCCGAACAGCGCCTCTGCGGTGGCGTAGGGGGCTGCGACATAGAGCAGGGTGTAGCCGTCGCCCGGCGCATGCGCGACGGTGTCATTGGCGATGCGGGTGCCGGCACCCGGCTTGTTCTCGACGATGAATTGCTGATGGAGGCTGCGGCCGAACTCCTCGGCCAGCAGGCGCAGCGAGATGTCGTTGGAGCCGCCCGGGCCGTAAGGCGAGATCAG
>Ga0063456_1000355_pt1 | contig 29776 bp, 22 predicted proteins | sample AraplaMF_Cvi_mMF_FD_56228 | JGI IMG/M metagenome (GOLD analysis project Ga0063456, IMG submission 56228) | Arabidopsis root microbial communities from the University of North Carolina, USA - plate scrape MF_Cvi_mMF version 2 (version 2) | ecosystem: Host-associated > Plants > Roots > Endosphere ... | reverse complement strand
GCGGTCAGCTTCGCGCTGACGGAGCCTTCGACCGCACTTCGCCCCGGCATTAGCGACGGCATCGCCATGACATTGGACGTCATCGCCCGCGCGCGGCGGCACCTCTACATCGAGGCGCAATATCTCGCCTCCTTCCGCGTTGCCGACGCCATTGTGGCTTGCGGGAATTCACCGTTGCGCTGTCGGGCAGCATTTCACCGATTACAGGCACAGGGCTCTTCGACCCGGTTCGAGCCTTCGCACCCTTAGACCGCCTGGGCCTCGGCGCGCTCGTCCGCCTCCTCATCCGGCCGGCGTGATCTCCGCCGGAAGATCATCTCGCTGATGACGAGAAGCGTGGATCCGAGCGCCAGCGGGATGAAGAAATAGGCGCAGCGGAACGCAATCAGCGCGCCGATCGAGGCCTCCTTCGGCACGGCATAGGAAACGGTCGCCTCGAGCACGCCGAGGCCGCCCGGAACATGTGTTGCGAGAATTGCCGAATTGGCGAGCACGTAAGCCGTCACCGACCGGAAAAAGGCGACGTCGCCAAAGGCCGAGAGCATCTGGTGCAGACAGGCGGAGACGAGCATGAAGTTGAGCGTCCCGACCCCGACCTGCGCGACCGCGATCGAAAATCGCGGCAGCTGAAACGACCAGCGCCACAGCCGCAACGTGCCGCGGATGAAGAACGCCAGGCCCGTATAGACAANCGGCACGACCAGCGCCACCGCGCCGAAGATGCGCACACTTCCCGGATCAATGCGCAGCAGNCGCCCGGCATCACCGGGATTGACGATCATNGCGAGACCGCCAAGCGTGATCAGCCCCNNCCCCACCGTGACGCCACAAAACAGGATGACCTTCGCCACGTCCTCCGCCGTCAGCCCCCAGCGAGAATAGAAACGATAGCGGAAGGCGCCGCTGCTCAGGCCGGCAAAGCCGATATTGTGGCCGAGCGACAGGCTGATGAATGAAGTCAGCGCTATCCTGGAATAGGGCAAGGATTTGCCGAGCGAACGGATCGCCAGCAGATCGAAACAGCTGAGGCAAAGATAGGATGCCGCCGCAAACAGAAGGCCTGTGCAGAAGGTCGAAAAAGGAATGCTGCGAACCGACTGGACGATCTGCTCGAGACTATACTGTTGGAAGATCCGATAGAGGAGAAAGACCGCAAGGCAAAGCGCGGCCANGAGCAGTCCATTCCAGATTACGCTTTTCANGCTCATCGATTGTCCGTTTCCGAGATGCGAGCGCGACGGCTCGATGATCTGGAACGATCAAACGAGTTCTGTGTTCCCAAGGAGAACACGTTCTATGTTCTCCCTGGGGAGGAACGAGTTCCGTGTTCTCCCGGAGGGAACAAGCTTTTCAGCGGGGCCAATGCCGGATAAATCGATCAAACTTCTGACCTATAACGTGCACAGCTGTATCGGCAGCGACCGGAAGCTCGATCCCGGCCGCATCGCTTCCGTCATCGCCGAGGCCGGGGCCGATATCGTCGCGCTTCAGGAGGTCGATGTCCTCAGGCGCAGGACCGGCGGCGTCGACCAGGCCCATATGATTGCCTCGCTGCTGAAGATGCAGGCGCATTTCCATCCGGCGCTGTCGGTTGCCGAGGAGCAATATGGCGACGCGATCATCACCGCGCTGCCGACAGGCGCGGTCAAGGCCGGCCCGCTGCCATCCATCGGCGAACAGCGCGGAGCGCTGTCCGTCGAAATACTGGTCGGCGACCGAAAACTGCTGGTCGTCAACACCCATCTCGGCCTTCGCGGCCGCGAGCGTATCCGGCAGATGACGACACTGCTGAATTCCGGCTGGCTGCGCGGCACGGCGGACGAAGCGCTTCCCAGCATTCTTTGCGGCGATTTCAACGCCATTCCGTCGTCGGCGNCTTACCGACTTGCCGCGCGCTCATTAAAGGACGCCCAGNTCGCAGGCAGCAACNCGCCGAGAGCGACCTTTCCATCCCGCTACCCGCTGATGCGCCTCGACCACATCTTCGTNACCGAGGATCTGATCGTCAAACAGGCGGCGGTCCTGGAAAACCGGCTGACAAGAGTCGCCTCCGACCACCTGCCTCTGCTAGCGGAAATCGGTTTCGCGTGATCAGTCGTCGACGCTGACAGACGTCACCTGGCGAACTTCCGGTTCATCGCCGCCGCCACCAACGGCACCGCCGTGGTCGCCACGGCTCCCAGAGGCAGCCGCCGGATGCCCCGCGTAACGACGAATGCTGCCGCCATCGCGCCTGCCAGCTTGAGCCAGGGCTGATTGCCGAGCTGTGCATGGGCGCTTGCATCGGCCCAACGGACATTCTCCGCAACGACGGTCGCAGCCTGATGCTGGATCACGTGAAGGCGAGCGCGGAGGTTTTCGATCTCTTCTCTCAGTTCTCTCAAGCGACCTTCCAGGGCATGACCATCGGAGACGTCACCATCAGAGACCAGGAGAGGTTCCTCGACGAGGTCGTCAACCGGAACATGACCACCGAGTGTTGCAATATACGCCCGATAGTCGGCCTCGCTCGCGAAACCCTCACGTCTGATGAGATCGGGATTGATGGTGGCTTCTTCGAAAGTCGCCGGTGCAGTGCCGGCACCGCCGGGCATACCCCTATTTGTGCCGATCTCTCCGCGTTCGTCCTTCAACATGATGCGTCTCCAGTTGTTTCCTGGCGATAGAACGCCTGACGGCTCAGAAGGATGCATCGGCCGCCGCTTCCCAGGCTGGACAAAATGCTGGTTTCGGCGAATATTGAAACGAATATTTCACGAGTCGTGCAGTATGAAATNTCTATTCCACTGATGCGTCATGCGTCCGNNAGGGATTATGTGCAGAACCGGTTCGAGGGGATCGGCATCTTCACCCGAGATTGATTGTTCTTCTTCAGGCATTTCCTTCCGACGGATCCAGGAATTTCGGAAGGTCAAGAGGAAGGGGCGAACGGCCGCTGGTTGCGAGCAAACCTGTGCGGCGACCGCCTCAAGCGGAAGAGGATTTTCACTCGACGGGAGGCGAACTGCAACAGCCCCTGCGCCCGGCGCCGTAACGAGACGCTGTGAGCCGAGGAGGGACTCATGTTGGGAAGGCTATTGTCACGCGTTCGAATCCAGACGCAGGTGATGGTGTTCATCATTCCGTTCGTCTTGAGCATCATGGCCGTGGGCGCGACAGGTTTTTATGCGTCGAGCCTGCTCCAGGGGCGGATGGATATTTCCAATTCCGTCCTGCAGTCCTTGAGCGGCTTTCGGGATTTGTCGGCCGCGATGGGCGAGTTCCTCGCCAATGCCACGCAAGAAAACCGGGATGTCGTCACCCGAAAACTTGCCGATCAACGCAGCCTTCTGAAAGCCGGCATCGATAAGCTCGCCGCCGATCGCAGCGGTCAGCAGGAGCTCGAGCAGGCGCAATCCTCCATCGACGGAATTTCAACCCGCATGGATTCGCTCTGGCGACTTCAGGAGAACCGGGCGGCGCTGCTCATCGATCTTCAGAAGGCATTGAGCGTCGTCGTGTCGTCCCAGACGGATATCGTCGAAGGTACCAAGGTTCTTCAGCGGGCTGCCGACAGCCAGGAGGACGAAGCACGCAACATGCTGGGCGATGCGCAGCGTATTTCGGACTTCTTGTCCTTCGCCCAGACGTTTAACGACAAGGTTCAAGCCGCCGGTATCGGCGGGCCCGACATGGAAGAACTCGGCCGGCAGCAGCGGGTCCTGGCGATGGCGCTGGCCGGCGAAGCGCCGGAGGCCAAAAAGGCGATCGACGACGCCATTGTTTCCTTGAAGCCGCTTGTCGAGGCCACCGGTCAAACCGAGGAACGCGCAGCCGGCCTCAGCAATGCGATCGGCCAGATCATCGGCAGACTGCCTGAATTGCAGGCGGCAGCCGCACGGCGGGTGAAGGCGGCAACGGAAAAGGCGGCCGAGATTGCCAAGCCGGTCGAGCGCGCCAAGACCAGCCAGAGAGACGGCCAGAAACTGATCACGTCGGCTTATGTGATTCAGATCGTCATGGCCAAACTGACGCTCGCGCCGACGGACGCCAATCTTCAGAGACTCTCGCAGGAAATTACCGCTGTCAGGAAAGGCCTGGACATGCTGATTTCCAACGCCGGCAGCGTTGCGCAGTTCGACAAACTCAAATCGAAGCTTCTGCCNGCGCTGGACAAGATGCAGGAGGCTGCCGCNGACCTCGTCCACATCAGCGCACAGCGCCAGGAGGAATTCCGTTCGGCCGCCGCCGACGTGGACGGGATGTGGTCTCAACTGACGGCTTTCGCCGAAATGCAGCGGCAGAACGCGGCCGACGAACGCACGGACGCCAACTCGATGTCTCTCGGCACGACGATCCTCGGCGTGGTGATCGCGATCCTCGCAGGCGTCGGGCTGACCGTGACGCTCAAGGGCCCGATCAATCAGATCACCTCGGCCATGAGGCGCCTGGCGGATGGCAAGCTCGAAACATCAATCGTTGGCGAGCGCCGGGCCGATGAAATCGGCGATATGGCCCGCGCGCTCGGCGTATTCAAGAACAATGCCATCGCCAAGGTCGAGATCGAGGAGCGCAGCGAGATCGAGCGATCGAAGGCCGAAGAGGAAAGGCATCGCAACGATGAGGAAAAACGCGCGGTCGAAGAGCAGATAGACTTCGCGGTGACGGCACTGGCACAGGGTCTCGGTCGACTGGCGCAGGGCGACATTTCGCAGACGATCGCGACACCCTTTTTCGGACGGTTGGAGCAGCTTCGCAACGATTTCAACGCGTCGCTGCTGCGGCTGCAGGAAACGATCGACCAGATCCGCACGAACACCCGGATGATCGAAGGCAATGCCGGGCAAATGGATCTCGCCGCGGGCGATCTAGCAAGGCGCACGGAACAACAGGCCGTCGCACTCGAGGAGATTGCAGCAGCCATCGAAGAAATCACCACGACGGTTCGTTCGTCTGCAGCCTGCGCCGATGACGCCCATCAGATCATCACCGACACCAAACAGGCGGCCGATTCGTCATCCCAGGTCGTCGCCAGTGCTATCGATGCGATGAGCAAGATCGAAGCGGCGTCCGACGAGATCGTTCAAATCATCGGCGTCATCGACGAAATCGCGTTTCAGACGAACCTGCTTGCGCTCAACGCCGGCATCGAAGCGGCCCGCGCCGGCGAGGCCGGAAAGGGCTTTGCGGTCGTGGCCCAGGAAGTGCGCGAGCTCGCCCAGCGCTCCGCGGAGGCCGGCCAAAGGATCAAACAGCTCATCGGACGTTCGCAGACGGAGATTGCCAATGGAGCGCGTGTCGTGCGCGAAACGAGCGAAGTCCTCGAAAGCATTTCGGCGAAAGTGGTCACAGCCTCCGAGCAGATGGACGTGATCGCCCGCTCGAGCAGAGAGCAGTATAACGCCCTTCATGAAGTGAATTCTTCCGTCAACCGGATGGACCAGATGACGCAGCAGAATGCGGCCATGGTCGAGGAAACCAGCGCGGCGACGAAGGAACTTGCCGACGAGACGAGGATACTCCTCCAATTGATTGATCAGTTCCAATTGGCGGAAACGGACGCGCTTCGTCGAACCGCTGCGGCATAGAACCGTACCCCCCGGCCAGCGGCTCGAGCTTCGCGACCTTCACTGTCGCGATGCGCTGAAACGCTCCGGCCGAAACTCCGCCAGCAGCGGATGGCGGCGTCCAGTGACGATTTCGTCCGCCAGCAATTCGCCGGCAATCAGGCCGAGGGTGGCGCCGCTATGGCTGAAGGCAACGAAATAACCAGGGATTGACGACAGCTCGCCGAAGACCGGCTCGCCATCGCCCGGGATGGGCTTCGGCCCGACCCCATAATCTTCGATCTCCAGTCGCGGATTGCCTTCGAGAACCCTTGATGCCTCGCGCAGCAGCCCGTCCAGCGTCGATTGCCTGACTTCGTAGCTGCCGTCAGGCTTCACGCTCACCTCTTCCTCGGACCAGGCGGAATCGAGCGCAAAGCCGCCGCTGGGCATCGGCCGGATGGCAATGCGGGGAGTATTGAGTACGGCCTTCAGCGGGTGGCGGATCGGTTTGGTCCTGACGAGAAGGGCGACAGGCGTTGCATCCTCGATATGCTGGCCGGCCTCGGCCACGATTGCGGGAACATCGCCGCCCGCAGCAAGCAGNACGGCATCNGCATCGCGGCGNATGCCGTCGGCCGTGATCACGCCGCAGGCCCGCCCGCCTTCGACATCGACCGTCGCGCGCCCGGCATCGGTAATGATCTCACCGCCCAGCGAGCGGAACTCTTCCGCGAGTGTGGCGATCAAGGACGGAAGATCGATCCAGCCCTCCCCGGGGTTGAAGATCGCGCCTTGCGGCGTCACGGCGCTTGCGTCGACACCTGGCGTCGTCCCGGCAATTCCTTCCCGGNCGAGCCATTGCGCGTGATAGCCGCGATCGCGCTCATAGTCGAAGATCTCGGCGATCTCGTTGCCGGCATCGTCCGCATCCCATGTCAGGCCGCCGTCGAAACGCAGCCACGGCGCATTGGGATATCGGGCGGCCAGGGTGCGATAGCGATCTATGCCGGCCAAACGCAGCCGGTGATAGGCATCGGAGCGTTTACGCGCCGAGTTGAGCCAGGCAAGCGAACGGCCGGAGGCACCGTTGGCAAGCGGGCCGTCATTGACGAGCACGGTGCGGACCCCGAGCCGCGCCAGATGAACGGCCGTCGAGACGCCAAAGATCCCGCCGCCGATGACGATGACCTTCACGGGTTTGGTGGAAGCATTCATGTCGATAACCTTGTTTCCTGCTCTTTCTACATCGGGTGAAAAATCCGGTGCGTCCGGCGTGCGGAAGACCGGCGCCCATGCCTTGCCTCGGGCGCTTTAGAGGACCTCGGCAAGGAAGCGCTTCAAGCGCTCACTTTGGGGATTGTCGAATATCTGCTCCGGGCAGCCGGCTTCGACGATGCGGCCCTCATCCATGAAGACGACCTGGTCAGCCACCCTGCGGGCAAATCCCATCTCGTGCGTCACCACGGCCATCGTCATGCCCTGGCGGCCGAGAGCGGCCATCAGGTCGAGAACGCCCTTCACCAGTTCGGGATCGAGCGCACTGGTTACTTCGTCGAACAGGATGAGTTCGGGATCCATGGCAAGCGCACGCGCGATGGCGACGCGCTGCTGCTGCCCGCCCGATAGACCTGCCGGGCGATGATCCTTGCGCTCTGCGAGACCGACCTCGGCCAAACGCGCCTCGGCGATACGTCGCGCCTCCTGTCTCGGCATCTTTTTGATCTTCGTCAGCGAAAGCATGACGTTTTCAAACGCCGTGTGATCGGGAAACAGGTTGAAGTGCTGGAACACCATGCCGACACGCCGGCGCAGCCTCTCCGGCTTCATAGCCAGGATGCTTTCGCCATCGAGCAGGATGTCACCGCCTTTCGGTTCGACAAGCCTGTTCATGCAGCGCAACAGCGTCGATTTTCCCGAGCCGGAGGGGCCGATGATGCAGGTGACAGTCCCGGCGGCAATGTCGAGATCGACCCCCTTCAGGACGTCGAGATGGCCATAGGCCATGGTCAGGTCCCGGATATTGAGGGCCCCACCCTTGAAGCGCGGTTCCATCTCCTCGACAGATTTGGCCGCGGACTGCGGACCGGCAGCGGCCTGCAACTCGCGCACCTCGAGCAGCCCACTTGCCGTGCCGGGGCCGTGGCCTTGTTTTCCCAGGCGCAGTCGCGCATCGATATAATTGACGAAGTGGGTCAGCGGCACGGTGATGACAAGGTAGAAAACACCCGCTAGCAGCAGCGGCGACAGATTGCCTGTGACGACCGCCTGATCCTGCCCGACACGGAAGATCTCCCGCTCGGAGGCGAGCAATCCGAGGAAATAGACAAGGCTGGAATCCTTGACGTTTCCGATGAACTGGTTGACCAGCGCCGGCAGAACGCGCCTGATNCCCTGCGGGATGACGATCAGGCGCATGCCCTGCCCGTAGCTCATGCTGAGCGCCCGACAGGCTTCCATCTGACCGCGCTCGACGCTTTGGATCCCCGACCGGAAGATTTCGCCGATATAAGCACCGGCGATCAGGCTGAGCGCCAGGATGCCGAGCGGAAATGGCGACGGACCGAAGATCTCCCGGCCGATCCGGGCAAAACCCTGACCGATGATCAGGATCGTGACGATCGCCGGCAGCCCGCGGAAAACATCGGTATAGANGCGTGCCGGCAGCCGNAGCCAGCGGGACTGCGAGATGCCCATCACGGCAAGAACCATGCCGATGACNACGCCGAGCACGGTCGAGGCNGCGGCCAGGATCAATGTGTTTTTCAGGCCGACGCTGATCATGCTCGGCAGCACTTCCGCCATGGCATCCCAGTCGAGGAAGCTGCGGCGCAGATTTTCAAGCCAGTTCATCGAGATCCCCATTGGAGCCCTTGCCGGGCACGCTGCCGCTCGCAGGCTGCGATCGGCAGCGCCGTTTGTCAGCCGTGCGCTCTGAACGGCCGGCCTGCGGCCTTACTTCTTGGGAAGATACTGGTCCGGCATGGGCGAGCCGGGAAACCACTTCTCATAAAGGGACTTCCAGGTGCCATCCTGCATCGCGTCGTGAAGCGCGCCGTTCAGCGCGGTCCGGAAGGCATCATTTCCCTTCTTGACCACGAAGCCTGCCGGCGCATCGAAGGACGGAATGTTTACCGCAACCTTCAGCGCGGGATAGCGCTCGCCATATTGCTTGGCGGCCTCGTAGTCGAGAAAGTGCGCATCGATCGTTCCGTTGTTGAGGGCGGCCACGGCGGAATTGTTGTCGGGGAATTTCACCAGATCGGTCTCACCGAAATTCTTGGCCGCATAGACTTCCTGCAAGGTCCCCTGCACGACGCCGAGACGCTTGCCCTTGAGGCCACTGGCATCCTTGATGCCGGCATCCGCAGTCAAGACAGAGAGATAACCGGCAAGATAGCCGTCGGAAAAGTCGACCGTCTTCTTGCGGGCTTCGGTGGTTCCGATCGCCGCAACGGCAACATCGAACCGTTCGTTAGCGACCGACGGCAGAAGGGCTGAAAATTCCTGGCCCGTGAACGTCACCTTGTCCTTTGGAAAACCGAGGCGGGAGACGACGTTGAGAAACAGCTCGATATCGAAACCCGTGAACTGGCCGTCCGCCGTTGCAAACGTATAGGGCTTGGAATCGCCCATCGTGCCAACGCTGATCACCCCGGGCTCGATTAGCTTATAGGGATTGTCAGCCGCCACCGCGGATCCTGCACCCACTGCAAGAAGGCATGTCAAAAGGCCGGCCCGCAATGGGGCGAGGGTGGCCGCAAATGATTCAAAAGGCTTCATGTTCGTTCTCCGCTCTGAAAGGAATGCTCTTGTCGGCATCGTCGCGTCGCCCTGCCCCCGTCGCATAGTGCGGCAGAGTCTTCTGGACAAGATACCGGTCTCCTGTATAAAGAGACCGGTCTCACAACATATTTGATATCCGTCAATTGACCGTCCGTCAACAACTCTTGTAGTCCTCGGCTCATGGAAGATTCCGCTCATTCGAAACGTTCAGTCACGGTCGCCGATGTCGCGAAGGCCGCAAAGGTCTCGAAGGCGACGGCNGCCCGCGTGCTCGGCGGCTACGGCGTGGTCAGCGCCAAGATCACGGATCAGGTCATGGCGNCGGCAGCCGCGCTCGAATACCGCCCGAACGAGCTCGCCCGGAGCATGAGCACCGGAAGATCCGGCATCATCGGGGTCGTGGTCGGCGATATCGAGAACGCTTTCTTCAGCCTGGCGGTGCGCGGCATCAGCGATGCTGCCCGGCTTGCGGGCTTCAACGTCATCATCGCGAATTCAGGCGAACAGCTGGATGCGGAAAAATCGGCCGTCGACCTTCTGATCGGCAAACGCGTCGATGGCCTGATCGTCACGCCCGCTCGCTGCGACAACATCGATCACCTCCGAGATATCCGCCGCGCCGGCGTGCCGCTGGTCCTGTTCGACAGGGCCATTCCGGAACTCGATGTCGACGCCGTGACCGGGGACGACCGGGATGCGGCAGTCACCGCGACCCGGTATCTGATCGGGCAAGGGCATCGCCGCCTCGCCTACGTCTCCGCCATGGATGCCGAAGGCGGCGGGCTCACCGATGTCGGGCGAATATCGAATTCCGCCGTGCGCGAACGCGTGGAAGGCTTCGTGAGCGTCCTGACCGAGGCGGGCCTGCCGAACCCTCTTCATTATGTCAGGCTTGGCGCCACCGACCAGCAACAGACGGACGGCGTGATCANACGCCTGGTCTCGGAGGGNTCCCCGCCGACTGCACTCTTGGCATCCGACAGCCTCGTCGGCTTGCGCATCTTCAAGTCGCTGCAGTCGCTCGGCCTGTCAATCCCGAGCGACGTGTCGATGATCTGCTTCCTGGATGCCGACTGGACCAGCGTCACCGTTCCACCGATCACCATCATCGACCAGCGCGTCTACGAGATGGGCAAGCTCGCGAGCGAACGTCTGGTCGCCCGCATCGAACGCACGCCTCTTGCCGTCGAACGTCTGCGCGTCAGTACGCGCCTTGTCGTACGCGGCTCCGTCGCGACGATCGGCCGGTGAGACCGCAGATCCAGGCGGAATCAATCGGTCGCACNGCAGCATTGTGATCGGCCGTGTTGTATCGATGGCCACCGATTTGTTATTGCATATAGTTCCTGTTGTCTTTGCCTGGCCTACGTTATTTAATACTGAAAATACTCGTCATGGGATTTTCAGAAAGATCATGCTCCAGTCAAATGAGGTTTCATCTGAGCTGATAGATTTGATCTATGGAAGTCTNTTCGGTGAGTGCAACTGGCAGGATTTTCTGGATCGAGTTGCGCAAACTTCGCCCAATGGAAAAGCTGCACTCCATTACCACGATCTGGCCTCGCCTATTGCCCATGTTCCTTACGTATCGGGCTTCTCGAGGACCGAGGTCGACCAGTTCAGCAGCCACTTTGCCTCGGTGAACCCTTGGATTCCGAGATTGAGCGTCGTGCCCGTCGGCCAGGGGGTCTGTGGAGACGAAATCTTTCCACGCAAAGACTTGCTCAAATCGGAATTCTACAACGATTGGCTGAAGGGGCAGGCCGGCTGCGAGACGAGCATCGGTGTCTCCATCATCCGGGAGGAAACCCGCACCTTCGTTCTGTCGACCTGCACGTCGTCGGCAGACCCCGATTTCAACAAAGCGGCAGCCGGGCGCTACACGATCCTCGCGCCGCATTTGAAAAGGGCTTTCGACTTCATTCGGAAGCGCGATCTGCTGGCGCCGGAGAAACAGGCAACGCAAACCTTGCTTGATAGTATCGGCGCCGGACTGATCTACGTTTCCGAGCAAGGGCGAGCACGCCAATGGAATAAGAGTGCGGAAGCCTTCGTGGAAGCTGGCTTCCCTGTGCATATCGCGCCGGATGGCAGGCTCGCACTTCAATGCGAGACATCAGCTGCAGTTCTCGATTTCCTGACGTCCAGAAAGGGTGTGCAAACAAAGCCGCATACGGCGATTGTAAAGGGTAAGAACAAGGCCAATTACCGCATCACCCTCGTCCGACTGCAGTCCGATGCATTCACCGAATTCCTGGAGGGGCCGACCGTGGCCGTGATCATCGAGCCGATGATGACGACACCATTCAGTGAGCGGCGAGACTTCCTGATGGAAACATACAAACTGACTGCGACGGAAATGCGGATCGCATCCAGCATTGCCTCAGGCCGTTCTCCAAAGGAAGTGGCTGTAGCCGATCACATCAGCTACGAGACTGTCCGGACTCACCTCAGAAACATTTATTCCAAGCTCGGGGTCAATTCCCAGGTTGGTTTGGTGGCCCTGCTCATGCGCTGAGCAGCATCGACGCGGCGGTCAGTTCGAACAGAAAACCAACCCGTTTAGATCTTTGTCTTGATGCATGCCGTTGCCCAAAACCGCTGCACGCTTTTGGGCGACATGCATCAATCGTAGAGCTCACCACGACCGATCTGTGCCCTGGCGGGTTCGTCGCTGATGGCGGGATCGTCGGCCGGATCTGGATCTCTCTTGTTGGCGTCGCTCAGAAACTGCGCAGCCTTCAGGAGCGCTGAGGTTATCTCTTCGGTGCCCCATCCGGCTTCATTGGCGGCTGCAATCAGCCTTTCCAAAGCCTCGCGCGCAGCGGCGGTCGCCTCTTCGAAGCGCTGCGCGGGAGCTTCGGCCTTCGGTGGTGGAAAGGTCATCGGCATTCCCTCCATGGATTGGCTGTTGGAGATGAACGCAGCCCGCGGGAAATGGATGCATAACCACGCTGATTTAACCAGCGAACACCCGCGGCGCGACAAGGGCCGACGACCCCTCTGCGTCAGATCACCGTCTGCAACAGAAACGGAGAGCGCTCCAATGGCTGCTGGGCGAGGATCCGCAGCATGGCGGGACCTTGTATGCCTGACGTCGTGCACGAGCGACCGTCGTGATAGACCACCGTCATCACGCGGCTGAGACTATTGTACCTGATCTCTGCGATCGTGCGCGTGTGAACCGGAAAGATAAATTCATGGGGCTGTGATTTTCGCCCCGAAGTCTTCAAGGTCATTGCGACGCCCCCGCGAAACAATAGCATTTTGGCCCGACCGTGCCTTAACCCGAGCCTAACGACGCCTATCAAGCACATATTGCTGCGACGGTCGCGTGACATCGGCGTGACACGCAGAATCGACATTCCCAACTCAAGACCGACTTCGTGACACGTCAGTTGCAAAAGCGGCGATCAGCCGTCAATGCAATGTCCTGCGGATCTCGTGTGCAAGAACCGGCTGCGGCCAGCCTTCGACCGTGCGTGCCAGCGATCGAACAGCTTCGTCCATGTTGAAAACCATGTCCCCGAGCCGCTCGATCTCATAATCGAGCTCGTAGACCTCGACTTCGTCAAGACCTTTGCTCTGGAGCAGTCGCCTCATTGCTTCGATAAGCCGCTCAGTCCGCCCAACGATATCAAGAGCGCTTCGGATAATAATATCGACCATGCACATCCCCTCGCTTCGATAACGGAGCGTCGGCCATAATCGCGATGCTGACAATCCTGAAATCTTGTCAGACGCGGCCTCGGATCGTGTCGTAGAGAGTGCTCGACTGACGCCGCGCCTAGTCGTCGTCGAGCGAAAAGACCGGCCGGTAGTGGCGCTCGGCGATCAGCAAGCTCCGGTCGGGCCGGATGATGTAGATCTCCTCGACCTGGCGTCCCCATTGATCTGTGAAGGTATGCGGGAAGGAAGAGCCGACGGGCGACTTCGTCAACTTCGTGCGCGGTTGACCATTATAGGTGATGCTGCCGGGAATGGGCGCCAGCCCCGCCGACGAATAATTGCCTGCGCCGGTGGTGCAGCCAGTCAGCACAACGGCAAGTATCAACCCAAATCCTATGCTCCGCTTCATCGAGCCCTCCAACTGCTTCGTCCTTCTGCACACGTTTTATCGTCAATGTAACAGGGGACGATGGACATTGTTCCAGAATCGGTCGGAGCAAACGCAGTCGTCCATCCCTCGTGTTGGCGTTGAATTTTTCAGAAAAAGGCGGCATTAAAAATTCATTCAAAGCGTGGCAGTGATTTAACTCTGGGATGGAACGCTGTTTACCCATGCGAATAGTTCCTGGAACCATCCTTCTGGCTGTCGCGACGATATTGGCCGCACCGGTCTTCACGCGTGCCGAACCGGTGAAATCCACGGATGTTTCCACGGTCATTCTCTCCGTTTCACCACGGACAGTTCGTTGGGCCACCGTCTACAAACATCCGGATTCCGCCGATCACGATCCCTATTACCATGTGGAGGTGATCGAGAAGGAGCAAGGTTCGCCGCCATGGCAATTCAAACGGCTTGCCGCACATCTTGTCGTAACGGCAGACGCTTTGGACAGGAGCCGTCTGAGACAAAAGGCCAAGACCTATTTTTACAAGGACCTCGAATTCCGGATCGCCCACCGAGCCTGGCGCACACAACCTCTCATCCAGCGGGACACCGGGGTTTGCCGCACGACAATTCTTGAATGCGTCAGGGCTGCAGGCAATAGGCGCCCATAATGCATGTGGATACGGTGAAGGCATGGCCGTATCAATGCGGGAGGATGAACGAAAGGAACGTTCGGCGATGCTAGCAAGAGCAGCGGGATATGCAGGGGCGGCAATCGCCGCTCTGTGGGCGGCCCGTCAGCTAGACCGAATTTATTCATTCCCCGAACCGCTTGATGCTGAACTCATGAATGTTGCAAGAAATTTTGGCATTTTCATTCTGCCGGCGCTCGTTCTGCTGTTGGCAGGACCGTTCAGGATGTGGTTCGACAGATTTGCGCCGCTTTATCCCTTGGTGCTCGGCGCCGGCGTCCTCAACATCTATCTGCAGAATGACGCGCTTGCCGCCGGTCTGCCGATCATCGTGCTCGTTTATCCCTTTCTGGTAATCTTTGCGCTCGCCTATCTGTTGCGCGGGCGAGTGCCGCGGGCTTAGAAAAGCCGGAACCCCCATTCCGGTGCATCTGACAACAACAAATGCCGACCCACATTTCCGGTTTGGCATCCGAATTCAAAGGGTTGCAAGAATCGAAGAAATACACTTTATGTGTGAGAATGAATCGCAAAACTACCCCTGCTAGAGAAAATGCTGCCGCCCACGGCCGGCGTAGGGATGGCCATTTTTCGTCAGCCNTGGGGTTGAGGCTGATCCNAACCTTATCGCCCCCCAATTAGCTTACCTCACCGGGNCATGCATTCGCCTCTCCGTTCTCAGCGTGGGAGAGACACGTCCGGATAATGTTCACAAACCTCGCATCTACTTTCTCCATAAGGACATCTCGATGAAGCCCATACGCAATCTCCACATGATGATGGCAAGCGCCGCATTCCTGACGCTCGCCGGCCCGGCGCTTGCCCTTGATGGCGCCGACATGATGAAGAAGCTCAATGCCGCAACCAGTGCCGGCGGTACGGTCATCACTTTTGAGAAGGCGGATGTCGACGGCGACACGGTAACGGCGACAGGCGTCCAGGTAGGATATGCGAACCTGCCCGGCGACACGCTGAAAATCGGCGACCTCACCTTCGAGGGCGTCGAGGAAACCGAAGGCGGCGGCTACTACGCCAAGGGCGTCTCTTTCCCGGATATCGATATGAGCCAGGAGGAAGGTCGTTTTTCCGCAAAGGACATCCTGATCGTCGGCCTCACGATCCCCGCCAATGCATCAGGCGACACGCTGAACGACATCCTCCTCTATGAAACCGTCAGCACCGGCCCAATCGCTCTCAACATCAAGGGCAAGGACGTGCTTGCTATCGAGAGTATCGAGTCAAACCTCGGACGCCAGGACGGCGGCTTTGCCTATGACGCCAATGTCGCCGGCATCAAAGCCGACCTGTCGCAGGTCGAGGAGGCGAGCGCGAAGGAGGCCATCGCGAAGCTCGGGCTGACGACGCTCGACGGCACCGTGACGATGAAGGGAAACTGGGAGATCGAAAACGGCAAGGTCGCTGTCGACGAATATGCCTTCGATTTCAAGAATATCGGCCGGCTGAATTTCGCCGTCGACTTCTCCGGTTATACGCTGGGCTTCATCAAATCGCTGCAGCAGGCGGTGAAAACCGCCGAGGCCAATCCGAACAAGGAAGAGGCCAACCAGGCCGCCGGCCTTGCGATGTTGGGGCTGATGCAGCAGCTGACGTTCAACAGCGCTTCGATCCGCTTCGACGATGCCTCGATCACCAAGAAGGCACTTGACTATGCTGGCTCGCAGCAGGGCGTCACGGGCGATCAACTGGCGCAATCGCTGAAAGGTCTTGTGCCGATGATGATGGCACAGCTCAACCTACCCGAGCTGCAAAACCAGGTGTCTGCCGCCGTCAACACCTATCTCGACGGTCCGAAAAATCTGACGATCAGCGCCGCGCCGGAAAAGCCGGTTCCCTTTCCGATGATCATGGGTGCNGCCATGGGTGCACCGAACACCATTCCCTCGGTGCTCGGCGTCAAGGTCACCGCGAACGACTAGAGCCATTCCAGCAAAAGTGCGTCGCGGTTTTGCGTCCGGACTTGCGTGAAAACAAAGAGATAGAGCATTTCCGTGATTCGGAGAAAAACGGAAATGCTCTAGGATCTTTGCTCTAGGATCTTTGCAGGGCGCTTCACGAACGCCGTCTGCCGGAGGCGGGTTATCTGCCAACCTGCCTCTGGATCAGCCCCTTCAGGAATTGCTCTAGAACTCGTCGCTGCGACGCTTCACGGCGTGCTTCAGAGCCACCATATGCCTTCGCCGCTCCAGCACATAATCGGCATATCCGACGCAGATGAACAGCAATGTCGGGCCGGCGTATATGATGATCAGCGCCAATGCGATAAGGATGAATGCGGTCGTCATGGTCGTATTTTCCATCAATATTAGGCGTGCCGCATCTGAAGCGGCGAAACGGACGGAGCCTCGTCTCGACGATCCCTGTCCTTATTCCTTCAAAATTCGCCGGCCTGCTATTCGTTCCCTTCCCGATCGATTTCCATTCGTTTGGGATGCCCGATCGAGCGACAATGACGAAGTTGACGGCTCGCCCCAACCTCGATCAGTCCCGTGGCCGTTCCTCCCGCATTGCCGCCGTCACGCTCTTGAGCAGCGGGCTCGACATCAGATCCCCGAGCAAAAACGATAGCTTCGGCTTCCAGTTCGGATAGCTGTCACTGGTGCCGGGAACATTGGTCGGTCTCTTCTCGTCGGTAAGGTCGGCGAGACGGACCACGGCGAGAAGCGAGGGTGTCCTGGCGATGAAGCGATAGGCGCTCACGGTCAGTTCTCTCAGCGTCCGCTCGCTTGCTTTCGCGCACGCGAGGCGGGCCGGCAGATCGAGGCCGGCGAGCTTGAAGGCGGCCTTCAGGTTTCTCCGTTCGCGTTTGCGGTATTCGCGATGTTTTTCGGTGAGATCGGGCGGCACNATGCCGTGGTCGGACCGGGCCTGAATGTCGGCGCCACGCCACCAGCCGGCAAGCGTCTGATGGTCGTGGGTCGAAATGCAGGCCAAAGCGAGGACGGGATAGACGTCCGCCGGCTTGAAACCCTGTTCGTCCTGTTCATAGGAAAGAATGCGATAGGAGAGAATGTGGGCCGCCGCCAGATCCTCCTGCAATCCGTTGGGGATCAGCCCCAAATCTTCTCCAATGACCAGGCAGTGATGTTCTGCGGATAGCTCGGCNAGGATCTGCAAAAGCCGATGCTCGGGATAGCAGACAAAGGCGCCNTTGTCCGGCCTGCTGCCTAATGGCACCAGGAAGAGGCGGCGAAGCGCTGCGGCGTGGTCGATGCGAATGGCGCCCGCATATCGCATGGCAGCGCTCACCATCCGCCGGTAAGGCGACATTTCTCCTGAAGCGATTGCCGAAGGCAGGTATCCGGCGAGGTGCCAGTCCTGCCCGTCCACGGCGAAGGGATCGGGCGGGCTGCCAATTGTGGCCTTCGAGACGTAGATGTCAGGCTCGCTCCATGTCGCCGAACCGTCGACCGCCTCGCCGACGGCCAGATCGAGATAGAGCCCGATCCGCAGGCCGGCCTTCCCAGCCCGGTCCGCCNCCTGCGTTAGCTGCCGATGGGCGAGCCATTGCAGCCACATGTGGAAGCGGACATCGTCCGCATGCCCACGCTCGAATTCGNCGACAGCGGCGCTGTCGAAGTGCTGGAAGTCTGCCGGCCAGCTTTGCCAGCCGGCGCCCGAGCCGCGCTCGACCATGGAAAAGGAGAGGCATTCGAAAAGCGCGTGAAGGCGCAGGCTGTCGCCGCCTTGCGCAACAAAAGCGTCGAAATCGGCCGGGTCGTATNTTTTGTCACTGACGCGGCGCTGTCGCCAGGCCGGCCAGAGATTGCGAAGGGCCTCGAGCTTGATCTCTGCTACTCCGACGTAATCGACGAGATCGGTTTGGCGAAGGCTTGCCAATTGCCGTTCGAGTTCCGGACTACAGACAAANCCCGGCAATCGGTCGACCGCGANATAGAGCGGGTTGAGATGCTGGCGGCTCGAGGGCTCATAGGGGCTGCAACGCTCGGGATCNGCGAGAAACGGCGCGTGAAGCGGGGTGAGGCCGATGAAATCGGCGCCCAGCGATCCCATGAGATCCGCCATATCGGCCAGATCCTCGAAGTCTCCTATGCCCCAGTTGCGTGCCGAACGGAGCTCGTAAAGCTGCAGGCTCACACCCCAGACCCGTGTAGCGGAAAGGAAATCCGGCAGAAATGACGTGGGAATCTTCCTGCGTGCCGGCCTAGGCTCCCGCCGCGGCGCGCCGGCCTCGTGATCGACCGCTCCCGTCACGTCGATCTTCAATGCCGAGAGGATCTTNCGCTTGGTCTCGCCCGATACCGTCACCTCCCGGTTGTCCGGACTGGGCCTGGTCGGGCTGATGCCGTGCCGGCGAGCGAGCTTGTCGAGCTCAGCGGATTTCATCGTTCGATCGCCTTCCTGTCAGCCCGCCCTCACGCTTCGCTGATGCTCCACATCACCGTCCAAGGCGCGAGATTATCGCCGTCGCTGCCGCCGAGACGGAAGATCGTCTCAGCGTCGTCCTGCTGCAAGGAGAGCGGCACCGCCTCGTTGCCGAGATTGGCGCGCAGATGAAGACGCCGGTTTTGCGCCAGGGTCCAATCCACCGCGAGCGCGCTTCCGGCTGAGCGATAGACCGCCTTTCCGGCGCCGGCGCCTTTCAGCAAGGGCACGATCCTTCGGTGCCGGAGCCCAAGAAGCGTCCTGTAAAAATCAAGAACATCGGAGGAAGCGCATTTCGACCAATCCAGCTTGGCGGCGGCAAAGGTCGATGGCGCCGTCGGGTCGAGAAGATCGTCTGCGTCGAAGCCCGGCAGACGCGACAGCTCCTCGCGGCGGCCTCTTCTGACCTTCTCGTTCAGATGCTCGTCGAAATCGCAGAAGAAGGGGAAAGGCTCTCTGGCGCCCCATTCCTCGCCCATGAACAGCATCGGGATCTCGGGCGCCAGCAGGTAGATTGAAGTAACGGCCTTGACGGCATCCGCCGGGCTCGAAGCCAGAATCCGGTCCCCCAGCGCCCTGTTGCCGATCTGGTCGTGGTTCTGGATGAAGGAGATGAAAGCGGTGGGCGGCAGGTGACCGCTCGGCCTGCCGCGGCTTCCGCCGCGATAGGGCATATGCTCTCCCTGAAACACGAAGCCTTCCGCCAGCGCCCGGCCGAGCTTGCCGGGGTCTTCGGCATAATCGGCATAATAGCCGAAGGTTTCGCCCGTGGCGGTGATGTGCAGCACATGGTGCACGTCGTCGTTCCATTGTGCGGTGAAGAGGCTCGCCTCGCCGTTTTCGTCACGCGACAACAACTCGCTGTCGTTTTCCTCGTTTTCGACGATCAGGTGAATATGCCGACCGACCGCCGCCGCCCTGACGCGGCGGGCAAGCGCGTGAAGCAGATGCTCGGCGCTGTCGTCCTTGATGGCATGGACGGCATCGAAGCGGAAACCATCGAGCCTGAATTCGGTGATCCAGTAGAGGGCATTCTGAATGATGAATTCACGGATCATCGCCGATCCGTCGCCGTCGTAATTGACGCCGTGGCCCCAGGGCGTCTTGTGGTGGTCGGTAAAGAGCGGCGCGTAGGAAGGGATAAAATTGCCGTCCGGTCCGAAGTGATTGTAGACCACATCCAGGAAAACCGAGATGCCGCGCGCATGCGCTGCGTCCACCAGCGCCATGAAATCTTCCGGACGGCCATAACTGCTGTCCGGAGCGTAAGGAAGCACGCCGTCATAGCCCCAGCCGTAGCGGCCCGGGAATTCGCCGACCGGCATGATTTGCAACGCCGTGACGCCCAATTGTTGCAGATGGTCGAGACGCTCGATCGCCGCCCTGAAACTGCCCCCAGGCGTGAAGCAGCCTATATGCATCTCATAGATGACCATCTCCTCCCAGGGGCGGCCCGCCCAGGCATCCGTCTTCCAGCGATAGGTGGCAAGGTCGATCACTTCGCTCGGACCGTGCGCATCCTGCGGCTGAAACCGCGAGGCGGGGTCCGGAACTTCGGAGCCGTCCGACAGGACAAAGCGATAAAGCGTACCGGCATGGGCTTGCGCGACGGTGCAGCGGTGCCAGCCATCCTCAGCTGCCTGCATTGGGCGCAGGCCAGCGCCTTCGAGTTTCAGCGACACGCTTTCATGCAAGGGAGCCCAGAGGCGAAACAGAATGCCCTCTTCGGTGAATGCGGGGCCGAACGTCATTTTGGTCAAGGGAAAGCCTTCGATGAAATTGGGATGGGATTTGGGTAACTTTTGCCGGAGCAAAAAGTTTCGTCCGCAAGCGGACGCACGAAAGCGGCCGCTGTCACCAGGATGGCCGGGCCGGTCGCCTTACGCTTGGATCGTCAGGCCGCCGCGACTTTGCCTGAGAGCGCCTGGTCCATGGCCGCCTGGAGTTGCTCCTGCGTGAATGGCTTCTTCATCCGCAGCATCCGGCCGAGGCCATGGTCTTCGGAAAACTCGGCATAGCCAGAGGCAAGGATGATCGGCAGGCCTGGAAAGGAAGAGCGAAGGTGACGCGCAAGCTCCGCGCCCGTCATACCCGGCATGGCATGATCGGTGATGACGAGATCGCAATCCTGTCCGCCGGCAAAGAATTCCAAAGCCTGGGACGCGGAAGACGCTTCCTGCGGCAGGTGCCCGAGATCCTCCAGCATCGCTACGGTTCCCGTCCTGACCAGCGCGTCGTCGTCGACGACGAGAATGGCAAGCGGCCGAGACGAGGGTTTCAACGGCTCCGTCGCCGGAGGCTCGACGGCAGGCAACACCTTGACGAAGGTTTCGGCGACGGGCAGCCACAGGCATATGGTCGTGCCCTTGCCCCTTACGCTCGATATCTGGATCGAGCCGCCGGATTGCGCCGCCAGGCCATGAACCATCGACAGGCCGAGACCAGTGCCCTTGCCGACCCCTTTGGTGGTGAAAAACGGTTCGGCAGCACGCGAGACCGTTGCCTCGTCCATTCCCTCGCCATCATCCGACACCGATATCCTGATGTAATTCCCGCCCGCGAGGCTGGCCGGCCGGCTCTCTTCGGCCGCCGCGGCAACCGTCACGGCGCCGCCACTTTCGAGTGCGTCCCGGGCATTGACGAACAGATTGAGCAGCGCCAGTTCCAGCTGGTTGCTGTCGACCAGCAGGGGCGCGAGATCCGCCGGGATGCTTTTGCGGATTTCGATGCGCGGCCCCACCGCCTTGGCGAGGAGATCCTCGACGTTTTCGAANAGCCTGAGGAAATCCACCGCCTGCGGCTTGAGCTCCTGGCGGCGCGCGAAGGCAAGCAGGCGCTGGGTCAGNGCCGTGCCGCGCTCGGCCGCCTGGATCGCGTTCGTCACCAAGCGTTCGCTGCGTTCATCCGGCGGAAGCCGTTTCTTCANAAGATTGAGGCTGCCGAGAACCGCCATCAGGAGGTTGTTGAAGTCGTGGGCGACGCCACCCGTGAGGTGACCGATCGTGTCGAGCTTCTGCGCCTCGAACAGCTGTGCGAGCGCCTCCTCGCGCTCCCGTGTCCGTTGATCGATCCGATGTTCGAGCTCTTCGTTGAGTTCACGCAACTGCGCTGCCGAAGCCTCGAGCTCGGCGGTACGCTGNTGAACGCGGGCCTCCAGCTCGGCGTTCAGGCGTTCGAGCTCCCGCGTCTTCCTGTAGAGATCGGCAAAGACCCGCACCTTGGCTCTCAGCACCTCCGGGACGATCGGGACGGAGACGTAGTCGACCGCGCCCACCGCATAGCCACGCAGCCGATCCGGTTCGGCGAGCATGACGGCGGAGACGAAGATGATCGGCGTGTTCTGATAGCGCGGATGCTGCCGGATCATGCTNACGAGCTCGAACCCGTCCTGTTCAGGCATGCAGACATCGACGAGGATCACCGCGATTTCGGTGCGCAACAGGTGCTCGAAGGCCTCGCGGGCGGATTGCGCCTTTATGAGGTTTTCTTCGAGTTCTTCGAGAATGACCTCGTAACTCAGGAGCTTGGCCGGCTGGTCGTCGACGAGGAGGATGTTGACGGGGTTCATGGCCAGATCCTCAACGATGCAGCCACATACGAAGAGCCGACAGAAGCTGTTCGGTATTGACCGGCTTCGCCAGGTAGTCCGAGGCGCCCGCTTCCAGGCATTTCTCGCGGTCGCCCTTCATCGCCTTGGCCGTCAGCGCCAGGATCGGCAGCCGCCGGAACCGGGGTTCCGAACGGATGACCTGCATCGTCTCATAGCCGTCCATTCCAGGCATCATGATGTCCATCAGCACGATCGCGACAGAGGGTTCGTTGTTGATGACGTCGATGGCTTCGCTGCCGGTCGTCGCGGTCAGCACCTTCATTCCCCGGCGTTCGAGGACACTGCTCAAGGCGAAGATGTTGCGGGCATCGTCATCGACGAGCAGGACGGTTTCACCGACCAGATCCTCATCCGAGCTGTGCAAATCCCGCAGAGTTGCCTGCTTTGCGGCCGGCAGGTCGGCGACGACCCGGTGCAGGAACAAGGCCGTCTCATCCAGAAGGCGCTCAGGCGACTCGACGCCCTTGACCACGACGCTGCGGGCCATGCTGTGCAGCGTCGCGTCTTCCTCGGCGGAAAGCTCCCGGCCGGTGAACACGACCACCGGCACCTCGCCGATCTCGGCGTCGTCGCGAATCTGCTCCAGCACGTCGAAGCCGGACATGTCGGGAAGGGAAAGGTCGAGCACCACGCAGTCGGCGGCATTATGCCGAAGGACGGCGAGAGCCTCCGATCCGGAGCCGACGCTGGTGATGTCGATGTCGTCATGTCCGAGAAGGGCGGTGACGCTCAGACGCTCGGCCTCGTTGTCTTCCACGAGCAGCAGGTGCTTGCGGCGCGGCTGCGCATAGGCCTTCAGTCGCGACAGCGCCTTGCCAAGCCCTTCCGGCGTCGTCGGCTTGCTCATGAACGCGAAGGCGCCGCGGGTCAGACCATGCTGGCGATCCTCGTCGAGGCTGATGATCTGGACCGGAATATGCCGCGTCTGCGGATTCTGCTTGAGCTGGCTGAGTACGGTCCAGCCAAGCATGTCGGGCAGGAAGATGTCGAGCGAGATCGCCGCCGGCCTGTAGTCCTGGGCGAGTGCGAGCGCATCGCTGCCGCGCATCGCCACCAGAACCTTGAAGCCGTTGTCGCGGGCGAGATCCACCAGGACACGGGCATAATGCGCATCATCCTCGACGACGAGCAGCACCGAGTCGCCGGCCGCTATCTGGTGGCGATCGTCTTCGACATGTTCGGCAGGTTTTTCGGCCCGGCGGCTGGCGGCCGCTTCGGCGAATTCCACGACATTTGCCGGCGGAACGGACTTCGGTGCAACCGCGCCGGCGCCGACATAGGTGAGCGGCAAGTAAAGGACGAAGGTGCTGCCAACCCCGGGCGTGCTGCGCAGCTGGATCTCACCGCCGAGGAGGTTTGCCAGTTCGCGGCTGATCGCCAGGCCGAGGCCCGTGCCGCCATATTTGCGGCTCGTCGAAGCATCCGCCTGCTGGAAGGCCTCGAAAATGATGCGCTGCTTTTCAGGCGGTATGCCGATGCCGGTATCGACGACTTCGAAGGCGATCACCGAAGGCGCGTGCTTGAGCGAGGGATGATCGGACGACCAGCCGCTCGTTGCCGCAGCGACGCGAAGCGTCACGCCGCCCTGCGCGGTGAACTTGAAGGCATTCGACAGCAGGTTCTTGAGGATCTGCTGCAACCGCTTCGAATCCGTGATGAGGCTCTTTGCGACATCGGCGCCGACATCGACTGCGAAAGACAGGTTGCGGTTTTCGGCCTCGTGCCGGAATGGCCGCGCCATCATCTCGAGCAGGTTGCTGACGAAGATCTCCTCGGCATCGACCGAGACCGTTCCGGACTCAATCTTCGACAGGTCGAGAATGTCGCTGATGAGGTTCAGCAGATCGGTGCCCGCGCCGTGGATCGTCTTGGCGAACTCGACCTGTTTCCCCGACAGATTGCCATCCGGATTTTCTCCGAGCTGCTGGCCGAGGATGAGGATCGAATTCAAAGGTGTGCGCAGCTCATGCGACATGTTGGCGAGGAATTCGGATTTGTACTTCGACGTCAGCGCGAGCTCGGTTGCCTTTTCCTCCAGCGCGCGCCGGGCCTGCTCGATCTCCTGGTTCTTCGCCTCGACTTCGACGTTGCGTTCCTCCAGCTGCTGCGCCTTCTGCCCNAGCTGCTCGTTGGTCTGCTGCAACTCGCGCTGCTGCGTCTGAAGCTCGGCGGCAAGCTGCTGGGACTGNTTGAGCAGGCCTTCGGTCTGCATGGTCGCTTCGATGGAGTTGAGGACGATGCCGATCGATGTCGTCAGCTGGTCGAGGAAGGACAGCTGCAGCTCAGTGAATTCGCCGGCGGAGGCAAGCTCGATGACCGCCTTCACCTGCCCCTCGAAATGCACCGGCAGCACGATGGCGCTTCTCGGCAGGGTGGTGAACACCCCGGAACTGATTGGAACGACGTTATCGGGAAGGTCGGTGACCAGGATGCGGCGGGCGTCGCTGGCGCATTGCCCGACAAGTCCCTGGCCGAATTCGAGCCGGGCCGGATGCGCCGCCTCGACCCCTTGCGCATAGACGGAGAGCAGCGACAAGACCGGCTGCCGCTCGTCGGCATCCACCTGGTAGATGACCCCCTGATGGGCGCCGACCAGAGGTGCTAGCTCCGAAAGCAGCATCTTGCCGACCAGCGTCAGGTCGCGCTGGCCCTGCAGCATATTGGTGAAGCGCGCCAAATTGGTCTTCAGCCAGTCCTGCTCGGTGTTGCGCTCTGTGGTCAGGCGCAAATTGTCGATCATCGTGTTGATGTTGTCCTTGAGTTCGGCCACTTCGCCACGCGCGTCGACCTTGATCGAGCGCGTCAGGTCGCCCTTGGTGACGGCGGTCGCCACTTCGGCAATGGCGCGCACCTGCGTCGTCAGGTTGGCGGCCAGCAGGTTGACGTTGCCGGTCAAGTCCTTCCAGGTNCCTGCTGTGCCCGGAACATTCGCCTGACCGCCGAGGCGGCCTTCCACNCCGACCTCNCGCGCCACCGTGGTCACCTGATCGGCAAAGGTCGCAAGCGTGTTGGTCATGTTGTTGATGGTTTCGGCAAGGGCGGCCACCTCGCCCTTGGATGCGACGGTGAGATTCTGCTTGAGGTCGCCGTTCGCCACCGCCGTCACCACCTTGACGATGCCGCGGACCTGCTCGGTCAGGTTGGCGGCCATGACGTTGACGGTGTCGGTCAGGTCCTTCCAGGTGCCGGCGACACCCGGCACCTGCGCCTGGCCGCCAAGCTTGCCTTCGGTGCCAACCTCGCGGGCAACACGCGTCACTTCGCCGGCGAAAGCATTGAGCTGGTCCACCATCGTATTGATGGTGTTCTTCAGTTCGAGAATTTCCCCCTTCACGTCGACGGTGATCTTGCGCGACAGGTCGCCGCGCGCCACGGCCGTCGTCACTTCGGCGATGTTTCGAACCTGGGTCGTCAGATTGGCGGCAAGCAGGTTGACGTTGTCGGTGAGGTCCTTCCAGGTGCCGGCGACGCCGGGAACGACGGCCTGCCCGCCGAGCCTGCCATCGGTACCGACTTCGCGGGCGACACGCGTCACTTCGCCGGCAAAGGAGCGAAGCTGATCGACCATGGTATTCAAAGTATCCTTCAGGAGCAGGATTTCGCCGCGCACGTCGACGGTGATCTTGCGCGACAGGTCGCCATTGGCGATTGCGGTCGCCACCTCGGCGATGTTGCGCACCTGCGCCGTCAGGTTGCCGGCCATGGAGTTGACGCTGTCGGTCAGGTCTTTCCAGGTGCCGGCGACACCGGAGACCTGCGCCTGGCCGCCAAGCTTGCCTTCGGTGCCGACTTCGCGCGCCACACGCGTCACTTCGCCGGCGAAGGCGTTCAGCTGATCGACCATCGTGTTGATGGTATTCTTCAGTTCGAGGATTTCCCCTTTCACGTCGACGGTGATCTTGCGCGACAGGTCGCCGCGCGCCACGGCGGTCGTGACTTCGGCGATGTTGCGCACCTGGCCGGTGAGGTTGGAGGCCATGGAATTGACGTTTTCGGTGAGGTCCTTCCAGGTGCCGGCGACGCCCGGCACCTGCGCCTGACCGCCAAGCTTGCCTTCGGTGCCGACCTCGCGCGCGACGCGCGTGACTTCGGAGGCAAACCGGTTCAACTGATCGACCATGGTGTTCAGCGTTTCCTTGAGCTCGAGGATTTCCCCCGAGACCGACACCGTGATTTTCTTCGACAGGTCGCCATTGGCGATCGCGGTCGAGACTTCGGCAATGTTGCGCACCTGTGCCGTCAGATTGCCCGCCATGGAATTGACGCTGTCGGTCAGGTCTTTCCAGGTGCCGGCGACGCCAAGCACGTTCGCCTGGCCGCCAAGCCGCCCTTCCGTGCCGACTTCGCGCGCCACACGCGTCACCTCGCCGGCAAAGCCGTTGAGCTGGTCGACCATGGTGTTGATGGTCTCCTTCAGTTCGAGGATTTCCCCCGACACGGTGACGGTGATCTTCTTGGAAAGGTCTCCCTGGGCGACGGCGGTCGCGACTTCGGCGATGTTGCGCACCTGCCCCGTCAGGTTGGAGGCCATGGAATTGACGCTGTCGGTCAGATCCTTCCAGGTGCCGGCGACGCCGCGCACATTGGCCTGGCCGCCAAGTCGCCCTTCCGTTCCCACTTCGCGGGCCACACGTGTCACTTCCGAAGCGAAGGCGTTCAGCTGGTCGACCATCGTATTGATGGTTTCCTTCAATTCGAGAATCTCGCCCTTCACGTCGACGGTGATCTTCTTCGACAGATCGCCATTGGCGATCGCGGTCGAGACCTCGGCGATGTTGCGGACCTGCGCCGTCAGGTTGCCGCCCATCGAGTTGACGTTTTCGGTCAGATCCTTCCAGGTGCCGGCGACGCCGCGCACATTGGCCTGGCCGCCGAGCCGGCCTTCCGTACCCACTTCGCGGGCCACNCGNGTCACTTCCGAAGCGAAGGCGTTCAGCTGATCGACCATCGTGTTGATGGTCTCCTTCAGCTCGAGGATTTCGCCTGACACCGTCACGGTGATCTTCTTCGACAGGTCGCCATTGGCGATCGCGGTCGAGACCTCGGCAATGTTGCGCACCTGTGCCGTCAGGTTCGAGGCCATGGAATTGACGTTGTCGGTCAAGTCCTTCCAGGTGCCGGCCACGCCCGGCACCTGCGCCTGGCCGCCGAGCCGCCCCTCGGTGCCGACTTCACGCGCCACACGCGTCACTTCGCCGGCAAAGCCGTTGAGCTGGTCGACCATCGTGTTGATGGTTTCCTTCAGTTCCAGGATTTCACCCGAGACGTCGACGGTGATCTTGCGCGACAGGTCGCCGCGCGCCACGGCAGTGGTCACCTGGGCGATGTTACGCACCTGGGCTGTGAGGTTGCCGCACATGGCGTTGACGCTGTCGGTCAGATCCTTCCAGGTGCCGGCCACACCCGGCACCAGCGCCTGTCCGCCAAGCTTGCCTTCGGTGCCGACTTCGCGGGCGACGCGCGTCACCTCCGAGGCGAAGGACCTGAGCTGGTCGACCATCGTGTTGATCGCTTCTTTCAGTTGCAGGATTTCGCCGCGCACGTCGACGGTGATCTTCTTGGAGAGGTCGCCATTGGCAACGGCGATCGTCACCTCAGCGATGTTGCGCACCTGCGCCGTCAGGTTCGACGCCATCGAGTTCACGCTTTCGGTGAGGTCCTTCCAGACACCCGTCACTTCGGGCACCTGCGCCTGTCCGCCGAGCTTTCCGTCCGTGCCGACCTCACGGGCAACGCGCGTCACTTCCGATGTGAAGACGCTCAGCTGCTTGATCATCGTGTTGACGATATCGGCCGAGCGCAGGAATTCGCCTTTGAGCGCCCGCCCGTCGACATCNAGCGGCACGGTCTGCAACAGGTCGCCCTTNGCAACGGCCGTGATCGTCCGGGTCACGGCCGTCGTCGGCCACAGGAGATCGTCGATCAGGCCGTTGATCGATCCTTCCATCTCGGACCAGGAACCATCAGACAGGCCGAAGCGCACGCGCGTGCTCGTTCGCCCGTCCCGGCCGACGACCTGACCCACATGCTCGAGCTGCTGGGCCATGCGTTGATTGGCGGCAATGATGTCGTTGAGAGCGTCGGCGACCTTGCCGGTGACGCCTGTGAGATCCGACCGCATCCGCACGGAAAAATCGCCGCGCCTGACTGCGACAAGGACCTCCAGAAGCGCGCTGGCGTCGTCGAACGCCATCGTCTTGTGGTCGTGCCCATTGATGCTGTCCGGCGTGANGCTATCCCGCGAAAATTCACTGGCTTGATTACTCACGAAAATCCCCCCTGTTCGACTGGAGATAATTTAGTGCNCGAGTGGAAAAAGGGTATGGCCGGACCGCGCGGTTGTACAGACCGATATGTCCTGCCGTCAGCCGTAAACTTCGCCTGCGCGGGAACAGTTTCCCGCCGGCCGTCGTTTCCACCCCGAATGGAGAGCGACATGTCGAACGTCTCGAGAACAGGCAAGGAAGAGATCAACAACGCGACCAACCCGAACACGTTTGGAAAGTCGGTCGAGAGCCAGGCGCAAATCGAGGACGCGGCTGCGCAGGCGGCGNCCGGCGCTGGCGGCGAAATGCTCAACATCTACCGATTGGAGCCCNTCGCGGCGCCTGACGATCCGCGATGGGACAATTCCCCGGGGCACGGTATTGTCNTCGTCGCCGCCAGGACGGCGGGCGACGCCAGGATCGTCGCTGCGGCTCGTGAGCTCGACTTCATGGAAGTGGATGCGGCGCCCGCCGAGGATGTCACAACCGTCAATGCGAGCGCCTTTCGGGACGACAAGCTCTACACCGTCATCGAGATCGATCGGAACCGGCGCGATGTCACGCGCGGGATCGTCGACGGTGAAGTTACCGTCGACACGATCCGGCCGGTTCAACCGGACTGACGTAGCAATGTCCCGGCGCAATCGGCGACGCGCCGGAGCGTCATCAAGTGGCCCCTCGTTTCCTCGGAGCTCTCATGAATACGGCCAACCTTCAGCTCAAGGGCCTGATCATGGCAATGGCGTCGATATGCGACGCAATCGTCGAGAAGGACCTGCTCACCCGTCAGGAACTCAATGCCGCGCTCTCGAAAGCCAAGAAGGCCATCGAGGACGACGACGACCATGAGCTCTCGGATGCCAACCGCGCCGCGATCCTGTTTCCCATACGGGTGCTGCAACTCGCCGAGGAGGCAAGCGGGCGAGGCGAACAATTGACGTTTTCGGATTATGCCAAGCTCGTGGGAAAGATGAGCTGATGACCATGTTCGAAGCCTCGAATCCTATGGCAAGTCGCGGTCCCTGCTCCGCGCCTCAGTGGCAGGCTTAGATGGTCTGAAATCAGTCGAGCGGTTGCAACCGGCTCGGTCTGTTCCTCTATAGATCCGCGATAGAAACCAACGCCTTGTTCGACGCGTGTCGGCGGGAACAATTCTCGTTCCGCTCCTTTCTCGAAAATCCTTGTTGCAAATCAGTCGCAATTGCAGAATAGATAGGGGCAGGCTTATCAGCAGCAATTGCCAATGCGTCGCATTTGCATCAGCGGACTGATTGCGGTCGACGCTGCGCCAAGGCGAGATCGGGAAACGATGGATGACGCAAAGAGAGAGGAAAGTTCATGCTTAGTCGAATGAGACGCCGGGTCGTAACCGGGCTGGCGGCCATCGCCGCACTCGGCGTGATGGCTGGCAGTGCCGCCGCGCAGGAGAAGTTCAAAGC
>Ga0063456_1000342_pt1 | contig 30762 bp, 33 predicted proteins | sample AraplaMF_Cvi_mMF_FD_56228 | JGI IMG/M metagenome (GOLD analysis project Ga0063456, IMG submission 56228) | Arabidopsis root microbial communities from the University of North Carolina, USA - plate scrape MF_Cvi_mMF version 2 (version 2) | ecosystem: Host-associated > Plants > Roots > Endosphere ... | reverse complement strand
AAGGTCAGCAGGTACACCGCGAAGAACTCGGGCGAGCCGAACTTGAGCGCGAACTTCGCGACCAGCGGCGCGAGGAAGGTGATCATCACCACCGCGAGGAAGGCGCCCACGAAGGACGAAGTGAACGCGGTGGTGAGCGCCGCGCCGGCGTGCCCGTTCTGCGCCATCGGATAGCCGTCGAAGGTGGTGGCCACCGACCAGGGCTCGCCCGGTATGTTGAACAGGATCGAGGTGATGGCCCCGCCGAAGAGCGCACCCCAGTAGATGCACGACAGCATGATGATGGCCGAGGTCGGCGACATCGTGAAGGTGAGCGGCAAGAGGATCGCCACGCCGTTGGCGCCGCCGAGCCCCGGCAGCACGCCGATGAGAACGCCGAGGATGATGCCGAGGAACATCAGGCCGATGTTCATCGGCGAGAGGATCACCGAGAAGCCCTGCATCAGGGCACTGATTTCTTCCATTTCGCTTGTGCTCCGTGAGTGTTGGGTTCGGTCGTCAGTAGCCGAGGAATCGAAGCGGATCGAGCGCGCCCTTGAAGAGCGGCACCTTGAACCAGACCTCGAACATGCAGAAGAAGAGCGTGTTGACGGCCAGCGCGGCGAACACGCTCTTGAACCACGCGTACTTGCCCAGCACCATCATGAAGAGCGCGATGTAGATCGCCGATGCCACGTAGATGCCGACGATGGCGATGGCCAGCACGTAGACCGTGGCCGGCACCAGCACCGAGAGCACGCGCCTGAGCTGCACCGAGTCGACGAAGACCGCCGTGTTGCGGCTCTTGCCCAGCAGCGACTGGTAGAGGATGCCGGCGCCCGAGATCGTGATGATCACGCCGATGAAGAACGGGAAGTAGCCGGCGCCGGGGCCGTCGGTGGTCCAGCCGGCGCCGAGCTTGCGCGCCTCGAAGACCACCACCAGGCCGATGACCAGCAGCGCCACCGCGACCGCCGCCTCTACGAGGTGGGTGGAGATGCCCGTGCGCGCCGGGCCCTCGGATGTTTCGTCGTGCTCCATGGAGCCCCCATCGTGGTTGTTTGGAAGAAGGAAATCGGCGTGCGCTCCTGGCACACGCGCCCGCTGCCGCACGCCGTGCGCGGCAGTCGTCGCAGCCGGCTGGCCCGCGCCGGCCTACTTGTTGCTCGCGAGGAAGCCCGCGTCGGACATCAGCGTGCGGTGCGTGGCCTCGGCCTCGGTGAGCCACTTCGCGAAGGCATCGCCGGTCAGGAAGGTCGGGTTGAAGGCGCCCTTCTCCATGTACTCCTTCCACTCCGGCGTGGCGGCCACCTTGGTCAGCAGGTCCTTGTAGAAGGCGAGCTGGTCGGGCGTGACGCCCGGCGGCATGAAGATGCCGCGCAGCATCGTGTACCTGGTGGGCACGCCCGCTTCCTTGCAGGTGGGGATGTCGTTCCACGACTGCGTGTCGGTGACCTTGGCCTTGAAGGGCATGCGCTCGTCGTCGAACACGCACAGCGCGCGCAGCTTGCCCGCGCGCCACTGCGCCACCGCCTCGATCGGGTTGTTCACCGTCGACTGCACGTGCCCGCCCACCAGTTGCACCGCCACCTCGCCGCCGCCCTTGAAGGGCACGTAGATGAACTTGGTGCCCGTGGCTTTCTCCAGCGCGACCGTGATGATCTGGTCTTCCTGCTTCGAGCCGGTGCCGGCCATCTTGAACTTGTTCGGCCCCGCGGCCTTCACCGCGCCGATGTAGTCGCCGGCGCTCTTGTAGGGCTCGGAGGCATTGGTCCACAGCACGAACTGGTCGAGCGCCAGCATCGCGACCGGCGTCATGTCCTTCCAGTTGAAGGGCACGCCGGTGGCCATCGGCGTGGTGAACAGGTTCGACAGCGAGATGACGATCTTGTGCGGATCGCCCTTCGCCTCCTTCACGGCCAGGAAGCCCTCGGCGCCCGCGCCGCCGGACTTGTTGACGACGATCAACGGCTCCTTCATCAGCTTGTACTTGATGACGATGCCCTGCAGCAGCCGGCCCATCTGGTCGGCGCCCCCGCCGGTGCCGGCGGGAATCACGAACTCCACCGGCTTGGTGGGTTCCCATGCGAAGGCGGGCGCGGCGCCGGTGGCCAGCGCCGCAGCAGCGGCAGTGGTGGCGAGGACGGCAGTCGCGCGGCTCAGAACGTTCGAGGCGATCTTCTTCATCAGGGTGTCTCCTGTGTAGTGATTTCGCTCTTTTTTGTTCTTGAATCTGAGCAGAGATGCGAACGGGCACGATGGTGCGCGCCGCCGATTCGAGGCGGCTTGATCGCGGTCAACTTTTCGAAGATTTCGTATTCGGGTTAGCCCGCGCTGGCGATGCGCACGGGGTTGCCGGTGGCCCCGGCCGGGACTGTCATCGCGAACCCTATAAAATCGCGTGCGCACCGCGGCTCGCGCCCCCGTGCATCCCCATCCGGTCTTCGTAGTTCAATGGATAGAACGGGGTCCTCCTAAGCCATTCCGGGCGGTGGCAATCTCCACCTAAGTTGTTGATTTCATTAGAAATCACACCTGCGAAATCCCCTCAAATCCACCGTGTTCCAACCCACTCTTGGAACAAATTTGGAACGTGGATTGGGAGCAACAGAAGGCTTTAGACAGTCGGAAGAGGCGCTGAAAAGCGTGCCCCAGAAGCAAAAACAGGTAGCACACGGCTACCTATTTTTTTGCTCAACAGATAGCTTGACACTATCCAAGGAGTGGAACCCATAGGGCTCGTGATTGGTGCCCCCGACACGAATCGAACGTGTGACCCTCTTCTTAGGAGGAAGATGCTCTATCCACTGAGCTACGGGGGCCAGCACGCTACTATAGCAGCACGAAAAGACCTTAGACAAGAACGAGCTAGAAGATGGTAGACCAGCAACTCATAGATTATTTAAGAGTGAAAACAAAGGGCAAGTTGTTGATGTCGCCTGAACAACTGGCTGAAGAAATCGGTATTCCTACCAAGCAACAGTCAAAGCTGCGAAAGGAAGGCCGGTTTCCTATCCCATTCAAGAATATTGGACGGCTGGTCTACTACTCTATCTATGACGTAGCCAACTTCTTGCTCAATGGCGAGACGATATCCTTAAAGGAAGTCCTGGAGGAGGCGCCCGCACCCATCGTCATTCAGAAGAAAGCCGTCAAGCCCAAGGCAACTGTTCAGGATCTGTCGCATATCTTCATGCTGCGTGCCTTTGCACAGTCCTTAGAAGAGCGTGCTACGGCTATGCTTTCGTTGGCAGAGAATTTGAAGGACTATGCCAACAAGAAGGAAATGGCAGAAAACTTCAACAAGAAGTTCCCACCTAAAGGCACCGCCACTGCTTTGGTGAAAGAATAGAACCTCACTGGACACAAATACCTTATAAATCTAGACGGACTTCCAATGAACATCGCACAAGTAGAAGAAAAAGTTAAGGCGCTTGTAGGAGACATCAAACAGGCTGATTTCCTGTATGACTTGCTGGAGTGCTACGGCAAGCCTAAAGCCTCTATTACCCGCCTGAGAATGGTTGGCAAAGGAAGCTACAACCTCTCCAAGCACGCTGATGAGGTTCTTTGGAAGAAACAGGTCTACTACAAGGCCACGAACAGTGAAAAATTGCTTTCCATCATTGATGAGATGAAGCATGCCGACGTGGTTGCCAAACACAACCCACGCTTCATCATTGCCATCAACGCCACTCATCTTCTGGCGATTGATACCAAGACCGAGGATACCCTAGACATCCCTCTGGCTGAATTAAACAAGAAGTTTGACTTCTTCCTTCCGTGGGCTGGATTGGAGAAGACCCAGGCCCAAGGTGAGAACCCCGCTGATGTCAAAGCCGCCGAAAAAATGGCGAAGCTCTTTGACCTCTTGCGCGAGAACAACCCGGCAACCACAGCACAGGAAATTCACTGGCAGAACGTGTTCCTGTCCAGAATCTTGTTCTGCTACTTCGCTGAAGACACTGGCATCTTCCCACCCAAGCTCTTCACCAACCATATCGGCTCGCACACCGCTGCTGACGGCAGCGACCTAGACGACTACCTGAAGCGTGCCTTTGACATCATGGATCAGGAAAGCCGTGAGGGTGTTCCTGAGTACTTGGTCGATTTCCCCTATGTGAATGGTGGCCTGTTCGCTGACAAGCTTCCAGTGCCAAAATTCAATCGGAAATCACGGGCTATGCTCATTGAGTGCGGTTCCGATCTGAATTGGTCCGAGATTAACCCGGACATCTTCGGATCGATGATTCAGGCTGCAATCAATCCGAAGCAGCGGGCCAAGATGGGCATGCACTACACATCCGTGCCCAATATCATGAAGGTGATTGAACCTCTCTTCCTCAACGAACTGAAGGAAGAATTTGAGAAGCATTCGGACAGCAAAGCGAAGTTGGAGCAGCTTCTTCTCCGCCTGGAACACCTGAAGATCTTTGACCCAGCTTGCGGATCGGGCAACTTCCTGATCATTGCCTACAAAGAGCTTCGTGGGCTTGAAATGGAAATCTTCAAGCGACTGCAAGAGCTATCAAAGGAGGGGTTGATTCCACTGTCGCGCATAAAACTGTCGCAGTTCTACGGCATCGAGCTAGACGACTTCGCGCACGAGGTGGCTATCCTGTCACTGTGGCTTGCTGAGCACCAGATGAACCTGAAGTTCAAGGCTACGTTTGGTCATGCCACCCCAGCACTTCCCCTCAAAAGCAGCGGCAATGTCATCTGCGACAACGCCCTAAATGTCGCTTGGGAAACAGTCTGCCCCCCAACTCAGCACGAGACATTCATTCTTGGGAATCCTCCTTACTTGGGATCAAAGAAGCAGTCAACGACACAGAAGGCAGATATCGCAGCCCTGTTCGCCGGCCCTGCCAGCTACAAAAACCTCGACTACATCGCTTGCTGGTTTTTGAAAGCTGCTAGGTATATTCAGCATGGCAATGCACGTGCTGGCTTGGTAACGACGAACTCCATCGTCCAAGGCGATCAGGTCGCCATGCTGTGGCCCCGAATTTGGGAAGCACAGACAGAAATAGTCTTTGCAGTGGAAGAATTCAAATGGGGCAACAACGCAAAGAATGCTGCTGGAGTGACATGCGTGGTTGTTGGTCTTGGCAGGACAGGTACCAATCCCAAATGGATCTATCAATCTGGCTATCGTCAGAAAGCAAGCAACATCAGCCCATATTTGACTGATGCCAGCAACATCATTGTCAGCAAGCGCAACGACGTGCTGTGCAAACTTCCCGAAATGGTTGTCGGGAATATGTCTTTGGAGGAAGGACACCTTAAGTTGGAGACAACTGAAAAGGATGCACTCATTGCGGCATATCCGGCAGTAGCCAAATTTATTCGAAAGCTCACAGGTGGCGATGAATTTCTATACAACAAGGATCTTTGGGCGATTTGGATTGAAGATGAAGAGCTTGAAGAGGCACAGTCCATCCCCCCTCTGAGAGAACGTATTGAAGCTGTAAGAAAGTTCAGAATCAAAGGGGGTGATGTTGCTCGCACCTTGGTTCATCGAAGCCATCAGTTCCGATACCGCCGTGTCGCACCTAACAACATGTTGTTGATACCTTGCACATCGTCCGAGCGACGAGAGTATTTGCAAGTAGGCATGCTCCCAGGGGGATCTATCTCTCTTCATTCTGCACAGCTTGTCTATCAGGCCGATCTTTTCACGTTTGCCATCCTATCTTCCAAGATGCACATGCTCTGGGCGAAGGCGGTTGGTGGCACATTGGATTCGCGTGTTCGCTACTCCAACGTCTTGGTCTACAACAACTTCCCTATTCCAAAAATCATGGAAGCTGTGAGAGCACGGATCGAGCAGCAAGCACTTGAGATCTTGTCCATCAGGGAAGAGTTTCCCGAACTCTGCATTGCCGATATGTATGACCCAGACAAGATGCCTGCGAAGCTAAAGCACGCTCATGATATTTTGGACTCAGCCTTAGAGTCGGCTTATCAAAGCACACCCTTTGCCACCGATGCAGATCGCTTGAAAGCACTCTTCAAGCTCTACGAAAAAATGACGGAAGCAGAGCATGCCTAATATCGTTGATGTCACCTATGCCCAGACTGGTCAGAGCACCAGCACCAACCAATATGGCATGCGGGAGATGCAGGAGCGTGCCTTTGAGGCTCGCAATGCTCAATACCTGCTGCTGAAAGCACCTCCAGCTTCTGGGAAGTCTCGTGCCCTCATGTTCATCGCCCTGGACAAGCTCATCAATCAAGGGCTGTCCAAGGCAATCATTGCCGTGCCTGAACGTTCCATTGGTGCTTCGTTTGACACCGTGGAACTCAGTAAATTTGGCTTTTTCTCTGATTGGACCGTTGAGCCCAAGAACAACCTCTGTACGCCTGGAGGTGATCAGGGCAAGGTTCAAACGTTCGTGGATTTCATGAAGGGGCCAGACAAGATTCTGATCTGCACCCATGCCACCCTTCGTTTCGCTTTTGAGGCATTGGAAGACACTGACTTTGACAATGTGCTGCTTGCCATTGACGAGTTCCACCATGTCTCTGCTGACGGTGAAAACCGACTTGGTGAGTTGCTGCGCACCGTGATGGCGAAGTCCGACGTGCACATCGTTGCAATGACTGGTTCCTACTTCCGTGGCGACAGCGTACCGGTCCTGCTGCCTGAAGACGAGGCCCAGTTCACCAAGGTCACATACAACTACTACGAGCAGCTAAACGGCTACACCTTCTTGAAGTCGTTGGGCATTGGCTACCACTTCTATCAAGGCAAGTACACCAGTGCCATTGATGAGATTTTGAACACCGATCAGAAGACCATTCTTCACATACCCAATGTGCAATCAGGCGAGTCCACCAAAGACAAGTATGACGAGGTAGATCGTATTCTGGACATCATTGGCACCGTCACTCACCGTGATCCAGAAACCTGCGTCATCTATGTCAAACGGCATGGTGATGGTAAAGAATTGAAGGTTGCTGATCTCGTTCATGACGAACCCAAGGCACGCGATCGCATCGTTGACTATTTGCGCCGCATGCAAAAGCCTGAAGACATGGATCTGATCATTGCCTTGGGCATGGCGAAGGAAGGTTTTGACTGGAAATTCTGCGAGCACGCCTTGACCGTGGGCTACCGTGGATCACTGACTGAAATCATTCAAATCATTGGCCGCTGCACCCGCGACAGCGACAACAAAAACCACGCTCAATTCACAAACCTGATTGCCCAACCTGACGCAACTGACGATCTGGTCAAGCTCTCAGTGAACAACATGCTCAAGGCGATCACCTGTTCCCTTCTCATGGAGCAAGTGCTTGCCCCTAACTTCAAGTTCAAGACCAAGAAGGATGACGACGACAAGAGCACCGACACCGAAATCAAGGTGCGCGGCCTCAAGGAGCCCACTTCCAAGCGTGTCAAAGACATCATTGAGTCAGACCTGAACGACTTGAAAGCTGCAATTCTTTCTGACGACAAACTGATCAAAGCCTTACCAGGCAACGTTGATCCAGAGGTCATCAACAAGGTGATGATTCCGAAAATCATCAAGGTCAAATATCCAGAATTAAGTGATGCTGAAGTTGAAGAAGTTCGCCAGCACGTAGTGGTGGACTCGGTCATCAAGAATGGTGAAATAAAGCAAGAAGGCGACAAACGTTTTGTTCGCATGGCCGACAAGTTCATCAACATCGACGACCTGCATATTGATTTGATCGACCGGGTGAACCCATTCCAGAAGGCGTTTGAAATTCTTTCCAAGTCGCTGACCACGAAAATCTTCAAGGTGATTCAGGACACCATTGAAGCAACCCGCGTGCAGATGAGTGATGAGGAAGCCATCTTGCTTTGGCCGAAGATCAAGGACTTTGTGAAGGCCCACGGCAAGGAGCCAAACATTGCTTCACTCGACCCGTTGGAACGACGAATGGCTGATGCAGTGGTCTATCTCAAAGCACAGCGCCGTCAGCAAGGAGTCTGACCGTGGAGAAGGACGACCTTCTAAAAATTCTGCAAGACGACGACATGGGCTTGCTGAATGTGAAGCCCAAACGTTCAGCCATGACGGTAGATGACCGCCTGTTGGCATCGTTTCAGCAGATCAATGATTTCTACCGTCAGCACGGCAAGGAGCCTGAGTCCAACCCATCCAACATCCTTGAGTTCCAACTGTTCAACAGGCTCAAGGGCCTTCGTGCCAGCAAGGAGAAATGCGAAGCGTTGCAGGAAGTGGATGAGTTCAAGTTGCTGACGTTTGTTGAGCCAGCCAAGCCCATCACATCAGTAGCCGACATCTTCAAGGATGACTCGTTGGGACTGCTGGACGACGAGGTAGCAAGTATCTTTGAGCTCAAGCACGTGCCAGTGCTGTCAAAAGAGATGCCCGACAAGATCGCGCAGCGCAAACGCTGCCCCGATTTTGAGCAGTTTGAACACCTCTTCAAGCAGTGCCATGCAGACTTGGCCGCTGGTGTTCGGGAAGCACGCGGCTTTACTGGTGAGCAGCAGATTCAGCCTGGTCACTTCTTCATCCTCCACGGCATAACCGCCTACGTGGCTGAAGTCGGTGAGAAGGAGGTGAAGAACGGCAAGGTCAATGCACGGCTTCGCTGCATCTTTGAGAACGGCACCGAGTCCAACATGCTGCTTCGTTCCCTTGCCACAGAGCTATACAAGGACGAAACGGGAAGGCGCATCCTGGACCCGCATGAGAAGGCTCTTGAAGCTCTGGAACAGATCAAAGCCGACGACAAGAAGTCAGGGTACCTCTATGTGCTTCAGTCTCTCAGCAAAGTACCTGAAATCGCAGACACGAAGAACCTGTTCAAGATTGGCTACTCCACTGTGCCAGTGCCCGAACGGATCAAGAATGCGGCAGAGGAACCGACCTACCTCATGGCTCCTGTGAAGGTGGTAGAAGTGTTTGAGTGCTACAACCTCAATCCGCAGAAATTTGAACTACTACTGCACACCTTCTTCGGCAAGGCATGCTTGAACGTAGATGTCTATGACAAGCAGGGCAAACGATTTTCACCACGTGAGTGGTTCATTGCCCCTCTGCATATCATTGAAGCAGCAGCCAACATGCTAATCAATGGCGATATAGTAAATTACCGTTACGATCTTTATACTCAAAGCATTGAAGAACGATAAAAAATCCTTTTTCCTTAGTTGACGCGACTTGTTCTTGCTCATAGAGTACAGACATCAACGAGCCAAGCACTGTAGTGGCTTGTTGAACACCACAAGCAACTACAGTCTTACGTTCACTACTGGAGAAATATACATGGCAGAAGCCAAGAAGCTGACCCTCGCTGAGATCCTTGTAAAGCGTCAAGAGTTTGAAGACATGGTGAAGGCTCAGATGGAAGCCGAACGCCCTGCGGCTCTGAATGCTGTGCAGGAACAGATCAAGATGTTCAACTTCACGGCTGAAGAACTGGGCGTGAAGGCTCCTGCCACTGCCAAGAATTCTGCTGGCTCCAAGGGCGGCACAGGTGGCACCCGCACCATGAGCAAGCCGCTCAAGTCCACGAAGGGGGACGAAACCGGCGTGTGGCTGGCTCACCCGCCCAAGTTCTTGGAAGCTGAAGGTTGCTTCACCACCTATGAGAGCGGCAAGTCCATTGATGCATGGTTGGTCACTCCCACCGAAAAGAAGGCCAAGCTCAACCTCCTGAAGAAGCTGTCCAGCCGTCTGGGCAAGAAGCCCACCAAGGAACAGTTGGGTGAGATCACCGAAGCCGAGTTCAAAGCAGCCTGATTTTCACTGCTCCAGAAAAAAGCACCCGAATGGGTGCTTTTTCTTTTTCACGACACCCAAATTAACCAAAAAGAAGAATTGCTAAATATTCTTTTAGCGGGAATTACCTCATTGTCAAATCAATTTGACTTTCGCCAATAAATTTCGTAAAAGAAGGAGAAGAAATAAAAAATGCCCAAGCAGCAAACTTGAGCATTTTAGAAATTCAGGAATAAAGAGAAGCTGTGACCGGCTTTGACCTGATGTAAATATTAAAACGTATTTAAGATCAATTGTCAAGAGCATAACATATTAATTCCTGTATTTCGCAAGAGAACAAGGAGTTTTTATGTATGCGAGTTTTATTCAGGCTTTGCCTGACAAGGTGAGAAGCACAGACGATTTTCAGTATGGGTGCAAGTTCAGAAAAAAAGAAAAGGCTTTAGAGCACTTGTATGTAGAGCTGCCCCAGTCTTATAAGAAGTACATTGCCTTAGACATAGATAGACCTGGTACAGCCTACTTCTGGGACAGCATTGGACTTCCACCACCGACCTTTGTCATGGTAAATCCAGAGAATGCCCATTGCCACTATCTCTATGAGTTGAACACCCCCGTCTACTACACAGAGCACGCCCGCAGAGCCCCACAGAAGTTCTTTGAGGCCACAGATATAGCTCTCACCAACATGCTGGGGGCCGATCTAGGTTATGTAGGCCACTTCGTCAAGAATCCGCTTCATCCTCACTGGCGCCTCATCCACCACCCAGCCAGGTACGACCTGGACGACTTCAAGGAATGGGGCGTCGATCTAAGGGGCCACAAGCACAAGCAGCGCCTCATAGAGTCACCAGAGGGCCGAAACACTACCCTCTTCCACACTTTGAGGCACTGGGCTTACCGAGACGTCTTGCAGCAGGGTTCCTATGAACTTTTCCAGCATGGCGTGGACTCCAAGGCACTCGCCCTCAACGGAGCCTTCCTAGACTGCGAGAAGGGCATTCTTCCAGTGAAAGAAGTGCTCTCTACTGCCAGATCTGTCGGCACATGGACATGGAGGCACAGGGCCACCATAGGGCAGCAGAAGAACCGTGGTGTCATGCAGCTACCAGCAGACATGTCCACCAAGGCCAAGCAGGCTGCTGGCGCCTCCTATGTCAATGAAGCCAGAAGCAAGTCAACAACCGAAGCCGTTCTCGAAGCAGCCATTGCGTTGAGAGCAGCAGGCACGCCCGTCACACAGCAATCAGTAGCCATCCGTGCTGATATGTCCTTGCCATCAGTCAGACGACTATGGAACGAAGTGGATAAGGCGCTTGGGCTTTACAAGAAGGCGGTTTGATTTTTGGTGCAGGGAAATTTATTTGCTTTCGCAAATATTTTTTCTTTGCTGATGTACTCTTCATTTATCTTCATGAAAAGCTACTTAGTTGAATTTTCAACTATATGATCATCCGGTGCTATCAGATATATACCCATTTATGGGTGATCCCAGCAGCCAGAATTCCGCAGGATTTAAACCAGAATTCATGATCCCGACAGGGCATCAATCAGAAAATCAAATGTTCGCAGGACTAAAGCAAAGAAGAGGAAGAAAAATTGGCGGCATCAATATTTGACAAAGCAAATCCAATTGTTAGGATAGAAAAAAGGAGAAAATCATGCCAAGAATAACTAAAATGTTGACTCTAGCAGTTCTTTGTTGCCTGCAAATTTCATCGCATGCAGAAGATAGCCAGTACGTTCCAATTCACAACCTCATCCCTATCAGCTACAACCCATTGACCATAAACTACAACCCTGACTATGACCACTATCCAGGCTTGATAGCAAAACAAAGTCAAGGAGGAAGCCAAAGTGATTCTGGCTATTCAGGTGCTACAGTTAATACCCAGTCATCTCAAATTGCCGAATTACAGGCAAAACTTCAACAGCTCAAGCAGCAAAGAAATGAGAACACGAAAAATCTAATGTCCGGTTCACTTGGAGACATGATGACAAGATCAGCGCAAGGAAATCAACTCAATACAGAGATTCAGAACCTTGAGGATAGATTGACCACTTTAATGACCGGCCAAGCACCAGTGCGAGTGACAAATCAAGCAAGTCCCAGAAGATCAATCAACTGCTACACATACGGTCTTGGCAATGCATTTATGACTTGCAACTAGAGAATAAAAAAAAGCACCCGAAGGTGCTTTTATTTTATCGGATCAGTCTTTACCTTTTTACAGGAAAAGCATTTGCACAAGTGTGGCAGTAGTAGCCATAGTCCTGCATGTTCTTCCAGATTGGGTAGCCTTCCTTGTAGACCTTACTCCTCTTCATGTAGGCACGAATTTCCCACGCCCACCAAGCCATGATCCCCAACGTGATGAAGGCCAGCGGCTCCTTGCTGAAGAGCCACGGACTTGTAGCGAGTGACATTACGGCACCGGCAATGATTTCCAACTTCTTAGGCCTTTTTGGCTCTGCAAAGCGTGCGGCCAAGTGCGTCTGGCTGGTGTTGCTCGTGGTTCCTGCGAAGACTCCAGCACCGTCAGTGCCAAGACCCATTCCATTGACAGCCCCTGTGCTGTAGCTGGTTCCAGATTGAAGTACAGCGCGGATAGCCTGCGTATGAGTACCGCCACATTTGGGACACTGAATAGCCATGATTCCTCTTGTTGTCAGGTTGAATGTGCTGCTTCGCTGATCTAAGCAAGGCTCTACCGACCTTGCCTCTCAGACCGACTTTTCAGGTTGGGACCCAACTTTAACGCATGTTCATCTTTTTGGGTTGACAGACAACCATCGAGGTTGTCAAAGATCGTGGAGTGAGCATGCCGCCACAGAGCAACCAGCACGGAGAACTATTCAAAAGCATTGGCCGCACACTGGCCCGACGACGTGAGGCCAAGGGCATGACCCAGGACCAAGTGTCTGAAGCCCTCCACATAGGCACGGAGGCTGTCTCCCGAATGGAGCGAGGGCTGACCATGCCCACGGTGCAGCGCTTGGCAGAGTTGGCCGAGATCTACGAGTGCGGGATCGATGAACTACTGATTGCCAGTAGCACACGGAGCAATGATCAAGCGGAGCTGATCGCTCAAGTGCTTCAAACCCTGCCAGATGCAGACAGAGCCATGATTGTTGAGGTAGTGCAGAAGATTGCTGCGAGATTGAAAGATCGGCTTTAAATGCAAGAGAAGGCTATGGATTCATGGACGATATGCGCCGCATAACGGCATGCTTGCCGTGGATAACTCTTACGAGTTCCCCACCGCACACCTTCGTCCACAAGCTCCACAGCCACCGACCACCATCTCTTTGATCTTCTCTTCAAGACAAGAAAAAGCCAATGAAGAATCAGGCGCTTGACGCAGGTAGTGGTGTCAGTATAGTAAACATGACCGATTGGAGAAATCATGTTTTCACTCAACCCAGGAGCCACAAGAAACACCGCCCCTCATGATCTTGAGCAGAATGTTTTGGCTCAGTGGATCAATAAGCAACCTTCCTTCGAGGAAGTTTCTTCCAACCTTCCCAAATCTGGCAGTTTGCTCTCACCAGACCAGATTGAGGCAATTCTTGCTCTTCGCAGGAAGATTGCAGAAAAGCACTCCCATGACTGACCAGTCACCCTTGCCAAGCAGTGAGGATATTTGGGATGAGCTTCTGAACTCTGAGGCCAGTAAAAGATTTCTGGATGAACAAGTCGAGAAAGCTGAAGCGCTTCTAGATCAAGAACAAAAATAAAGCACCTTCTGGTGCTTTTTCTTTTTGTGGTCGACCGATTTACCACCTTATTTTTACTCCAGAAGTACCCTCACCCTCAAGGTACTTCTTGCGCATGGCAAGTATATTGTTTTCAACAGCCTTTACAGGTCTGTCATAGGCACTTCTGACCTCATGCAGCTTCTTGGGATTGAAAGCTTTACGCAGGCTCTTGAATTCTTCTTCAGAGATCTGAACGGCGCGGTTGTACCACTCCCTTGTGCCATCAGCACCTTCCACCGCAGGCCCATCTTCGCGGTGTAGCTCTCCTGCCTGATACCACGCGGTAGCTCCACTCGTGGCTTCTACAGCCGGCCCGTCAACACGGTGCAAGCAGCCCTTGAGATACCAAGAACAACTGCCATCGGCATTGAGAACAGCGGGACCGTCTTCGCGGTGCCTCGCACCATCGATCCACCACTCCTGACTTCCGTCGCCCCAGATAACTGCCGGGCCATCGGTTCGGTGAAGGCGTCCGTGGACATACCAAGATTTGGTTCCGTCAGGCTCTACACAAGCCGGGCCATCTTCACGATGAAGTTTATCGTTGAAGTACCAAAGCTCCATGTTGTCTTCTTGGTAGCGTCCATTTTTCATGCGCACCTCCACATCTTATTACTTGAAGACTAGCGCATTCTATTAATCGATCAACCAGTGGACGCTATCGGATCTTGGGCACCTTTGGGTGCTTTTTTTACGACCCTACGTGCCTAGTAGGGCCCCAACGATCCTCTTCCTGTTCACATTCAACGATGAAGCGCACAATTTATTTTGTTGATTCAGAGAAGTAAAAAGAAAAGACTTTCTTAAGCAGCTTGATGAATGGGTCATCCAGACGGCAATTCGAGAACAACAATAACTTATAGGAAACCTATCATGATCAATATTGTAGCAATTCCCAATGGAGCCATTTCTCTTCAAGAATTTCTGGCAGAGCCATGCAATGCCCAAGTCATTGAACAGTTGAAAGACGGCTCATTCAGCAAGGCAAAGAAGTTGAAGACATTTCTAGCCTTCTATCAAACCAAAGATGCCGTGGCGCAGCTTGCATGTCAGGGTTACGACCTAGCCAGTCTAAATCCTCTAGAGCTGGCAGCTACTGCATCAGTGGCAATTGAGAAGGGCTTTGAAAAAATTATGAATACCTTTGATGACGAAGAACGTCTTGTTCTCGACTCGCTCTTCAAAGACTAATGCGCAACCGAAACAAGATTTTATAAAGGAGAAATTATGAAAAACGCAGACAAGCACGACATATCGCCAAAGGTTATCGGGNACTTCCAATACAACGATGTAATCATCAAGATCATATCGTGTAGGAGTGCGCTTAATGACTAACCATACAGCAATACCCTACATCTTTCGCAGAGTCGCTACTTAGGTAGCAATCGTAACTAGCAACCCAAAAATTTCCTGCAAAGTGAAATCTCACGTGGAAAGGAGGGTTCAAAAATGAATTAACTAAAACACGAAAGGAGTCCGCCATGGACCACAAACAAACAGATTTTATCAACGTCAATTATTTTTCCAACGTTCCCGGCCAACAGGGGCTTGCAGCCATTCCTAACGACTTTGTTGACTTGGTGCTCACCGATCCCCCTTACGGCATTGCTGATGCAACCAAGCTCACCAAGCGGGGCAATCAGATTGTCAGCACTCAACAAGCGTGGGGCCATGACTTTCAAGATAGCTGGGACACTGTAGACGACTACTATGCGTGGATCAAACCCTTCATTGCTGAATTCGTTCGCGTACTCAAAGACAATGGCTCACTGATCCTTTTTTTGGATCGTAAATACACAGGCTTGATCATCCGTTGTCTTGAGAAGGACTTCGGCTTGAACTTCAAGAACAAGATTTACTTCAGGAAGAAGAACCCAGTTCCAAGCATTCGCAAGAACAACTACCGCAGCACCGTTGAAGAGGCCGTTTGGTTCGCCAAGGGCAAGCAGTACACCTTCAATTTCGGGCCACAGGCTGACATGGTTCAGTTCTACGAGGGGCCTATTGGCAGAAAGAAGACAGAGCACCCAACAGAGAAGTACCGCTGGATGATTGAGCCTTTGATCAGGAACCACACTAAGCCTGGTCAGGTGGTGCTCGATGCATTCGCGGGTTCAGCCACCACTCTGGTGGTTGCCAAACAGCATGATCGACATGCCATTGGCTTTGAGAAGGATAGCCGCTTCTATGAGATGGCCAAGGCCCGCATGGAGGCAGAGCAGTTAGAGTTCACATTCCATGCGCCAGACGAAGAAGCGGCCATCGTGCGTGAGCTTGATCGTCTCATGGACGCCGAAATGACCAACTTGGCAGCAGCGTAAGGAGAGCAGATATGAACAACATGACCTGCCTCCAGTACGTCACCAAAGGGATGAACGACAAAATCTTTGACTTTGCCAAAAGCGAGAATGGCAGATTACTAGTGGCTGCCTATAGGAAATCGATCTTCTGCCGTGAAGACCAAGTGGAAGAATTTCTGATCGCCTACAACAGCTACTTTTTAGTTGTTGCCGCTATGCAGCTAAAGGGCCTTCCCAAGACACCCAAGGCCGTAGTCAAATTTATGATCTCGGAAGAGTTCGATGATTTGTCCTATGAAGTGAGAGCGGTAATCACCGAAAACTTCAGCATGCTTATGTCCTATCTCAGCAGGAAGCAGAAGCGAAGACTGGAAGCTTTGTTTCCATAAACCAAGGCACCTCAAGGGGTGCCTTGACTGTCCTTCATCCACTTTTTGACGATGTTGTCGACAAGACATTGAAGCTTTGGGTTCATGCTGACCTCCAAGGCAATGAGCGAGTCAGTCTAACGCCGTCTTCTGGAATTGATCTTTGTTCCTCTATCAGTCAAAATCATATGAATTTAACTACACACCAGAGCACATGAGCAGGCAATTGCAATTAAACAAGATCGTCGGTCAAAGGATAGCCCAGAGGCGCGAGGCTGCTGGATTGGTCCAACAAGATGTCGCTGATCGAATCAACCTTGGCCTGGAAGGCTATGCGCGTGTTGAGCGAGGGATTACCTCCCCGACTCTATCCCGCTTGGTCAAGCTGGCTGACATCTTGGGATGCAGCATTGCGGAGCTCGTGGTCGAAACCAGCACTGGCCTATCTGCTCAAGCCCAGCACATTGCTAACCTCATGGAAGGTTTAGGCAGCAGCGACCGAGACGAAGTCGTAAAGATCGTGGAGAGTGTCTGCGCAGTTGCCCATAAGAAGTACAAGAAGCAACCGAGCCAGTAGCTACTCCTGCCGAGGGCTCCTACTTGGTTTCCGAGTCTGGATCAGCCTCAAAAACAAAGCAGGTCGAGGACACATTAATAACCAGGAAACTTAATGGAAACACTTAAAAAAATCCTGACCATCAGCTTTAAGGAAATTCATAAAGATTTAAATATCAGTCCAGACTTCATTGCATCTATTCATGAGGAAAAAAATTCCTGGAGCTTTATATCTAAATTCGCTCAATTCATAGAGGGATTCTTCACAAGGATTCTTGTGCAGCACCTCAACGAAGACAAAACCTACCGCACGGTCAGCAATCTTCCTCAGATAGTACGACTCAACCTCGCATTTGAGTTAAATCTCATCACAGAAGAGCAAAAATTCTTATTTTTGACTATCGCAGAAATCAGAAATGACTACATTCATAACATTTCCAATGTTGCTGTAAGCCTTTCAGGCTATCTCAAAACTCTAAAAGCGAATAGACTAAATGAGATCTACAAGCGGTTCAAAGACTTCACTCTTGGTGAAGATGTTGACACGAAGGAGAAATTTGTTGACGATTGTGTGAATTCCATTTTCACTGCTTGCACACTAGAAATCGCAAGAATAAATGGAAATATCTTAGGCACTATCGCAAAGGCTAAACACGAGCAGCGTCGTGCAAAAAATGCCATGAGACTTCTACCAGAAATAGCAGAAGGTGCTATGTTTATAGAAGATGGCTGGATGGTTCATGACTATATCACCCAAGCGAGGGACGTTTTAAATAAGGCTGGCGTGTATAAAACGAAGTTCATAAAGCCACCAGAATCCACTTAATAAAATGCCCCTTCGCAGGGGCTTTTTTTATTTACGTAGAATTATCACTTTAGTGAGAACGCGCCGACGTTCCTTGGCCACGTGAGGCCGGGGCCGCCACAAGGCGTGTGCGCTACAGGTGGATCACTCCACACAAAAGGAGCCTATAGGCAGCTTGTTCCTTCGCGCGATGGATGCAAGCACCGTCTGAATCTCTTGGAGCCTTTAGGCTTCATCTGAAATGGTGAAAGCTTGAATCACATCTCTCAAATCTGCCAACGACACCAATAGTTCAGACTGTGTAGTCAATACGGCTTTGTGGTAGATGAATTCTATTTCATTCATCTTCGTCTGCATTCCTGTTTGGATTGTTCAAGTCAAAATCACTGTCATCAATTGAAAGATCATCGGCGCGTGCTTCACCAACTGCTTTTCTTAGTTTTTCAAAATGCTGACCTTCTTTGCCAGAGGTGTAATTTAGAAACCACTTTTGCTTCATCTGATAGTCCAGATCTTTTTCCACCAACTCTTCTAACTGATCTTCAAAGTTGACGCGTTTCGCGCCATAAACGTACTTCGCAAGCTGATAAAGACCTCTAGACATACGAGGCCCGATCCTTACGGTTGTTCTTTCATTCCTTATGCTTTTCTTTGTCATGACGATTTTTCTCCATATCCTTCATGACTCATTCAAGCGTGTTTTTTTGCGAAGTCAACCCAAATGATGGATTGAGTTCATGTCGCATAGCCACATAGATGATGAATTCGTCTTATGTCTCATGAACACATACATGATGATCTTGCCCTATGTCTCATGGCGACATCATCCTCTATTTATTTTATTCACGATGACACAGTCCGCGTTTTATCCATAGAAATTCTCAGTCATAGAAAAATCTGCGCATACTGCTGATGATCGTTGACTTCGATTTTGGTCCTGCTAGGATTAAATAAAGCACCGTTACTCTAACCCTCTGCAAGTTCAAAAAAAACGGGAAAGAGAGATAAAGCAAGGTCAATCAATCCTACGTATAACCCTTCGGGCTAACTTTAGGTTTGAATATCGTGGGTTTCACCCACACCCGCTGCTGCGCGAGGCTCGATAAAACAAGAATAAAGGAGGCCCCAATGGCACACCCCATAAAAGAAAAAGACCCTACTCTCAAAAGAAGAGCGGGCCAAGCTGGCGTAGAAGCCAACAGAAAAATCCGCAGCAAGCGATTTGAAATCAGTTTCACACCTGAAGAATGGGTGGCACTCCAACAACGTGCCAGTGAAGCAGGCGCATCATCGACCGCGATCTACGCTCGTTCTGTCTTGCTTCCATCTAATCACTTAGCCGACCAAGAAACCAAGGCAGAGCACAAGTTGCGTGTTCAGCTTTTAGCGTCTCTTGGAAAGATCGGCAGCAACATAAATCAGATCGCCCGTTCACTCAACCGCATGAAGATGTGGAACGACACCACCAAAGGAATGTTCCAGGAACTGGCAAAAATCCAGGAAGGAGTTAGCACCATAAGTCAATTATTTAAGGAGAAGAAATGATCAACAAAAACGCATTACCAGAAAATTTTTCTGGAGTGATTAATTTCAAAACGACAACTACAGATTTCGAAACAGGCATTGACACTGTAGTCACTTATACCTACCACTACCGCAATGGTGAACTGCACAGAGAAGATGGCCCTGCCGCTCTTCTTGAAGGCAAACCACATCAATGGTGGGTTCATGGCCGTCAATACTCTGAAGAAGAGTACGCCCATTTTTTAGCGAAGAAGGCTCTCAAAGAGAAGCTTGAGTCCAACCTTGGTGAGAAAGGAAGCACTAGCAGAGGGAAGATATGAATGTCACGATCTTTCCTACTGGAAAAGGAGGTTCTGAATCAGCCGTTAGATACCTACTCAGCGACACTGACCATGCTGGCAAGAAGCGCACTGTCATGCCTGAGATCCTGTTTGGCGATCCAGACACCTTCACAGCAATCGCCAACGCCACCAAAAGGCAGCACAAGTACACCTCTGGGGTCATAGCTTTTCGTGACCAGGAAACGATCACAGCCGACCAGGTCACCACCCTCATCGAGACATTCCGTGCGACGTTCCTGCCGGGCCTGAAGGTGGATGAGAACTTCGCTGACTTCTGGGTGATGCACCGTGAGAAGGGAAACGTGGAGCTGCATTTCCTAGTTGCCAACACCGAGTTGGTCAGCACGCAGCAACTCAACATCCATCCACCGGGTGAGAAGAACATTCAGTTCTTCAATGCGTTCAGCGCCGTCATGAACGACACCTTCGGGTTCGCGCAGGTAGTGCCCGATCCCCTCAAGATCAGCCTCAAGCCGTTTGAAGCGAAGTCGCCCAATGGGAAGAAGGACAAGAAGGCCAAAGACGACTTCGCCAAGGTGCTCCACACAGAGATCGTGGGTGGCTTCATCAAGGATCGCAACCAGTTGATTGGCTACCTGAAACACCACGGCGTAGAGGTGCCAACCATTGGCACAGACATCATCACCGTGCGTTTGCCAGGTGCGAAGAAGAACACTCGCCTCAAGGGGCCACTGTTTGCCAAGGGAAGCGATTACGCCGCACTCGTGGCTGAACACCACCAGTCCAAGATTCCGAAGTTCTTGACCCGTTCCGAGGCCCAGGATCAGAAGGACAAGCTGATCGCTGGCATTGAGGCTAGAACTGCTTTCAATCAGCGCCGCTACTTCACCCCCAAGCCAAGTGCGAAACGCAGCCATAGAGCCAGCAAAAGGCTACCTACAGCCAACCTTCAACACCACGCAGCACGCCGCAAGGACGAGCTGGATCAGATGGTCAAGCCAGTGCCTATCAAGGAAATCCAAGCAGAGCTACAGGCTCACCTAGACACACTCAAGGAGCAGTCTGCCCCAGCCAGCAAAAGCGCAGCCTCCCACCTTCCGCACCACACGGCCCGCAACAAGGACGACCATGAGATCGCAGCCAACGTGCCCGGTGGCACTGGTGGTGCTGTCGGTGGCCTAGAAGCGCAGATCGGCAGCTTGTCTATGCAGTACCACAGCCTTCTTCTCATGCTGGCTGGAGCCAAGGGAAGAAGAGCCTCACAGATCAAGTCTCAGATCATGGCCTTGGAGCAAAAGCTCTCAGCCCTGAATCTTGAGCTTGAAAAGAAGAAGCTTCAAGACAAGAGCACACCACAGCCAAAAATCACATAAGCACCTTCGGGTGCTTTTCTTTTGATCACATAGTTAAATTCATATGAACTTAACTTGACAACAGCAATTTTTCTGCTAGATGTACAGCAGGAGAATTTTTTATGATTAAGAAAAAGAATAATGCCTACCGTCTTATCAAGGCCAATACACCAAAGCTGGCGCTCATACATCACGCAACAGGCTTTTCACCCAATCGCCTAGCCTCGCTGTTTTTGAAAGTTACTGCGCAAGAAGACCTAGTTATCCAGAAGAAAACCAAGGATGGTTTTTGGGATTGGAAGCTAGCAGACGATACCGCCTACAAATATCTCAAGAAAGAGATCACGGCGTATCTCAAGAAGAATGTTGACACCTCAAAGTTTCAGCTCATGCTGGAGCACTTCAATACGAACTACCTGACCAAAGAATATTTCGGGGAAGACTACCAATCTTTGGTGAATACCTACCAATTCCAAGAAGGCCCGTTGAAAGACTTCGTGCGCGAAGCTTTCATAGCGATCAATCCCCTCACAGCAGATATGTCGCCCCAAGAGAGAGCCATGCGCAACCAGAGATTGGGCAAGATCTCTGTGAAGCATTGGATCGGTGACATCACTAACTACGACTACTTCAGCCAAGCACCTGGATTCATGATGAGCAATGTTCAGCAGGCACTTCAATACATTGATCTGTACATCATGAACCTACTCCATGAAAAGCAGCTTGATAGCGAACTGAGCAATCTTTCAGTCAATCAAAGGCTGGAGCAAAAGCTTATTTCTAAAGCATCCGCTACCAAAGTCAAGAAGCTAAAAATCTAACAACCACAGGAGACAAAATGAGAACACTCAAAGAAATAGAAGAAGAAATGGACAGGAATGTGCCACTAGGAAATATTGGCAAGGTTATGGATCTTGTCGATGAGCACGGCAACACGGTGGATGAAATGTTCAATGCGATCATCGACGGAGATTTAGATCGCATCTACTACCTAGAACAGTTTGGCATGGATATAACTGGAGAGTCATTCGTTGTAGCAGCCGTGCGCAACGATCAACTTATGGTTGTCGCCAATCAAGTCCGCAGAGGTTTAGACGTAGATCTGCTCATCAACATAGCCGAGCGCGAAGGCAATCAAGTTGTCTGGAACTGGGCCAAGTGCTGGAAGTCAGTAGAAGCGCGCAACGCCAACAGAACAATCAAATAACACAAAGGAGAAAATTATGAATAGAAAGGAATTAGATGAGGCAATCTTAAACGCCATAGCAATCTTGAAACAGAAAAATAGGCCATTGACCCCAGTCAACATCCAAGACGTTTCTGATGTAAAACTTAGGCTCTATCAGATATATAGCTCAAAACTTAAGGGTCAGCTTCAGATCAGAGGCACGAAGGCCAATGCAGAGGCTAGCCAAGTCACTGAGTCCGTTTCCGAGCCAATTGCCACACCAAACGTACAAGTTTTAGCCGATCAAAGAGCAAGGACGGCTGACATTGACTTTTCCTATGAAATGTTCGGAATCACCCTTGCCATTGATTTAAAAGGAGCCACACCCACAAGCATAGATGACACGATCAAAGACTTAAGATTTCTCTTCAGCAAGTCCGTAGACAGGCTTGAGCGCGAAAAATGGAACCTACTATGAAAAAAGCACCCAATTGGGTGCTTTGTTATATGCGCCAGTCAATTTCATATGATTTTAACTAAAGCTACTTTTTCTTCAGTCCACCCTTTTCTATTTGATAACTCATCGTATCAAACAAGAAATCTGCAAGGGTTTTTGCAGCATTCACGGCAAGCTTCGCATGATGCCTGCTGGGCTTGTACGCAACCCCATGCGCATCTGACATCTTGTTTCGCATTGCTGCCAAGCCATTAATGATATTGGAGAGGCCCGAAAGAACTTGCTTCAAAGACTCGTTGATGTCCTGCCTGCTTGGATCAAGGTTTAGCAGCTTTCGCACGCGATTGAAGAGCTTTACCAAGTCGCCGTCGTTTCCCAGAGCATTAGGGTCAAGGTCAGCTTCAATCTTCGTACAGACCGCTTCAATCAAACTTCTGGCGTTGGTGATCGCTCCAGAGTAGTCCCCGCTTTCAACTTTTTCACGGCACTTCTGGATCTGCTCTTCAATGAGAAGCTCGCTCAACTCTTCGGATTCCGCAAATCGGTTTTCGATCTCAATGACAGCACCTGAGAGCTCACGCACCTTGTAGAAGTTGCCATCCCGAACTACCTCGTAGCCGTCATAACGAAGGATCTCATTGACCTGTTCGGCACACCCTTCAACAGTGCCATTGCTGACCTCAAGCCACAGCCTTGGATCGAGCAATTCCCGCAACGCATCTTTTAGTTTGGGCTTGCCATTGAGCTCTGCGACCTTCTCTTTGGCGAAGGTGGCACGACTCGGAAACCCTTGTCCATAGACTTCACGAAAGCCAAGCTTGTTGAAGTAGGCGACAAGTTTTGGGCCAGTCCTATAAGGCCAGCCATCAGCATCACCAGCTATGAACTCACCTACCCTCTGTGTTGAGTAATCAGACAGCTTCATTCATCCCCCCGCGTCAACGCGCATATCTTGCTATACAGCCGCCGCACATCCATTCCCCGTCATCGTAGATGCCTCCCGTTAGGTCGGTTCGCTGGTGGCACCAACCACACATTCCATAGTGGGTGTTGTCCTCGTAGGCATACCGTTCGGGCTCTCTATAGCCCTTCTGGTTAGACGGCAGGAGCTTGGGATCAGGTGGAGTGGCAAACCTACCGCAGTTGCTGCACCAATGCCCACCATGATGCTCAATCGTGCTGGCGTTCTTACAGAACGGACACACCACTTGGTCATGCGCCACCAAGGGCACGACATTGACCGGCACCAGTTCAGCAATGCTCTCCACCCTGCGGCAGCTCATTCCGTTGTTGTTCAGGTGGTTCAGCAGGGGATCAAAGCCTTTGTCGCCACTGAGCACGAAGCACTCGGTGTCAGGTGCTGTCTCAAAGGTCCGGCCCAGTTCGAAGGCAATGTGGAAGTCCAGAGCATTCTTGCCAGCGCCTGAGATCTTCTGGAAGTCCACACGGCTGAACCTGTGGGCCGTGGCAGGCTTCTTGGAAGCCTTGGGAGGGTTCTGGTTGGCCCCCACGAAGATGATGGCTCTAAAGCTCTCGTCCAATGGAGAGAGGTCTACTTTGTGCTTGTTCTCCAGATCAACCAGCAACAGCTTCTTGTTCTTCATTTTTCTTGCTTTCAACAGCGGTATTAGCCCACAACTTCACACCGATATCACTATGCCTCAAGGTGGCATACCGCTTCAAGGTTTCAAGCTCAATGTGGCCTGAAATCTTGCTGATCTCAATGTCCGTCAAGCTGGTGTTGATGAAGTACCAACTGACAGCACAGTGCCTCAAATCGTGGATCTTGAAGTTCTCCACTTCCGCATTTTTGCAGATGACCTTGAATCTATTTCCAAGGGTTGAGCTACTGCTCCAGTAGTCGCCAAACACAAGCTTTTGCTTTTCCTTTTTCAACCTCATCAACCTATCTTTGATGAAGTGAAAGAATTCGGGCCTCAAAGGAACCTTACGGTCTTCCGCATTTTTCTTGTCTGCGATCTTCGTGTTCTCTTTGGGAACGAAGATATAGGAGAGTTGCGGCTTTTCTTCATTGAGGTGGACATCACTCCACTTCATGAGCAAGCTTTCCCCGGCCCGCATGCACGAGTAATACTGCCACAGAATGAAGCACTTCCATTCCTCCCGCTTCACATACATCTTGTCAGTGGCCGCAAGAAGCTTTTCAAGCTCACCTTCTTCAAGGATGCGATCACGCGGCTTCCAAGCTTTCGGTGGTGGATTGTCATCAAAAGGCTTGCTGTCAAACGTGTAATCCATATGCTTTGAATGCCACTCCAGAGCATTCTTGATCACATAGTAGATTTTCCGAATGGTGCCTTCTGCATAGGTCTTCTTGACCATCTCCCCGGAAGCTTCATCCTTGACCATGTTTCCTTTGAACAAGGGATGGGCCTTTTTCTTTTTCTTCTGATCTGGAATGGGCTCTTCCAGCTTGGTCTTCAAGTAGAGAGCAAAAGTCCCGGCCTTGAAGCTTTGGAGAGGCACGGCGCCGATCTCCAGTTTGAGCTTGTTTAGGGTGTAGAGCTTCCCCTTCGCCAAGGTGTTGTGCTTGGTGTAGTCGTCAAAGATAGTTCCAAGAGTCATCTTCTTGACCTTGGCAATGTCTACCGACTCACCCCTATCCAGCTTGGTCTTTATGTCACGGATGAACTTCTCAGCTTCCTTCTTGGCCTTGAAGGTCTTGCTGACTTTCGCCCCAGCCTCACGGATGCGCACGAGGTAGGAGACGTCACCGTTCGTACCCACCCGTTCTGTGATCAACTTGCCTGCCATCGCTACTTCTCCTGTGCAGTCCATTCCAGTCGCCTAGTTGGCACTTGGAACAAATTTGGAACATTTGAGGTAGGATAGCGTACCGATCAACCCTAAGTGCAAGTCACAAAAGGGATTTTTCAACTTACGTTGGTTCCCTCCTAAGACTCAGATACAGGTTCGATTCCTGTCGAAGGCACCAGCAAGCCGTTGATGTTCAACGGCTTTTTTTTGGCTGGGACAAGGCCGGGACACGGTTCAAGAACAGACTGCGAAGGCGGCCATGGACACGTGCCTCTTCTGCGATTGCGACCTCACGCCCGGCAGCGAGGAACACGTCTTTCTTTCAATGAGCAGGCCCGGCGCCGCATATCGAACGAGCTGCGCAAGCTATCCGGTACGGCGCCCCATCCATAGAGAATTTCGCCGGCCGGGATTTCAGCGACTGAAGCAGCGGGGGACGATCCAGCCCGCCGGCAGAGCGCCATCGAAAGCTTCGTAGGGCAACTGGCCGTGATCGAACACGGCGGGTCGTGGTCCACCGAGCTGGAACCCGTGTTCGACGAAGACGCCGGCGCCTTGCGCGGACCCAGGAGCTGAAGCTCTCGCCGGGCTGCCGCGACAACCGGTCCGCGCAGGCGCTTGTTACGGGCCGGGCATGTAGCAACGCTACGTAACAAGCGCCGAAGCGCGCCCGCCGGAAGGCCTTCCGCTCGACCTCCCAGACCCCTTGCCCGTCAAAAATCCGCAGGCAAATCAACAACTTGCACGCAAACGGACGCATCACTGCCGGTTGCACAAAAAAGCGGCACACAAGTTGCCCCGTCAACCAGTCCAACCATCGAGGAGGCTGCCATGACGGATGCCAACACAACGATTTCTTCGACCGCCGGAGGCGCCGACAGCGGTGCCGCGCCGGTGATCCTCGCGCAATCGACAGTCAGGCCCGTCGCTCCCATGGGCGCGGCCAGCACCGCCACGGCAGCAGCACCGGCCGCGCCGGCCGGCGTCGGCTCGCTGTCAAACGCCACGCCCGGCACGGTCGTCATGCGCGACGGGGTGGCGATTCCCGTCTCGGGCAGCCAGACGCTGATGGCCGGGGACCGCGTGATCGTTCCGCAGGACGGCCACGCCAACGTTCTCTTCCCCGGCTCGGCCACCAACAAGGCGCCGCTGGCCGGTGTGTTCACCGGCGGCACCGACGCCACCATCAGCTCGACCAAGCTGGCCAGCGGGCTCGAACAGGTGAACGTGGACGTGGCTTCCGGCGACCTCGAAGTGACCGCGCCCGACAGCGACGCCGAAGCCGCCGCGCTCGCGGTGAGCAAGAAGACCGCCGCCGGCAGCGGCATCGGGCTGGGCGAGTTCGCGCTCGGCGCGCTGGGCGCCATCGGGCTCGCAGCCGCACTGGGCGGCGGGGGCGGCGGCAGCGACAGCGCGGTTCCCTTCTTCATTCCAGGCATCGGCGAAAGCGATGCCGATGCAGACTCCGACGCGGATGCGGACGCCGATGCCGACGCAGATGCGGATGCCGACGCGGACTCCGACGCAGATGCCGACTCGGACTCGGACTCGGATTCGGATTCCGACTCGGATTCCGATTCGGACTCGGATTCCGACGCGGATTCGGACGCAGACGCCGACGCCGACCACCTGCTCGATCCGGGCGACGGCGCCGTCGGGCATCTGGTCGGCTCCCTCGACAACCTGCTTGGCCTGGGCGGCGGCGGTACGGCAGCCGCAGCGCGCAGCGCCGCGGTCACGCACTCCGCGGGCACGCTGGGCTCGCTGCTGCCCACGACCGACGGCCTCACCGACCTGGTCGACAACGTGCTCTCGCCCATCGCCGGCAACGAGTTCAGGCCCAACGATCCGAACGGGTTCGACCCGCTGGACAACACCGTCGACAACATCACCGCCGACCTCGGCGGCGTGCTCACCCCCGTGGTCGACGGCCTGCTGGGCAACGGATTGACCGGCGCGCTCGTCGGGTCGCTCAACGGCCAGGTCGACTACCTGACCGACGCGCTCAACAACATCCTCGGGAACGTGCTCGGCAGCGACGGCCTGCTCGGCGGCGTGACCACCGGCCTGGGCATCGACGGCCTGGTGGACGGCCTGGTCGGCGATGACGGCGTGATCAGCCAGGTGCTCGAGGGCCTGCTGGGCGACGGCAGCCTGGTGGGCAGCGTGCTCGGCGAAGACGGGCTGGTCGGGCAGCTGCTGGGCGATGGCGGACTGCTCGGTGGCGTGCTGGGAGATGACGGACTGCTGGGTGGCGTTCTTGGCGGTGACGGCGGCCTGCTCGGTGGCGTCCTGGGCGACGACGGCCTGCTGGGCGGCGTTCTCGGCGGCGATGGTGGTCTGCTCGGCGGCGTGCTGGGAGACGATGGTCTGTTGGGTGGCGTTCTCGGCGGTGATGGAGGCCTGCTCGGCGGCGTACTGGGCGACGATGGCCTGCTGGGCGGCCTGCTCGGCGGTGACGACGGTCTGCTCGGAGGCGTGCTCGGCGGCGACGGCTCGCTCGCCGGCCTGTTGGGCAGCGACGGTCTCACCGGCGGTTTGCTCGGCGAAGGAGGGCTGGCCGACAGCGTGCTCGGACCCGATGGCGTGGTCGGCGAGCTGCTGGGCGCCACCCCCTTGGGCGGCCTGCTCGGCGGCGAAGACGGGCTGCTGAGCGGCGTACTCGGCGACAACGGCCTGATCGGCGGCCTCCTTGGCGGAGACGGCTTGCTTGGCGGTGTTCTGGGAGACGACGGCCTGCTGGGCGCCGCTGGTCCGCTGGGCGGCCTGCTCGGTGGTGTGCTGGACGGCGACGGTCTGCTCGGTGGTGACGGTGGCTTGCTCGGCGGCGTGCTGGGGGACGACGGTCTGCTGGGCGGAGTGCTCGGTGGCGATGGCGGCCTGCTCGGCGGCGTGCTGGGGGACGACGGCCTCGTTGGTGGTCTGCTCGGTAGCGTCACTAACGGCGACGCCGGTGGCCTCGTCGGAGGTCTGCTCGGCGAAGACGGCCTCGTGGGCGGCCTGCTCGGCAGCGTCACCAACGGCGACGCCGGCGGCCTGGTCGGCGGTCTGCTCGGCGAAGACGGCCTCGTCGGTGGCCTGCTCGGCAGCGTCACCAACGGCGACGCCGGCGGCCTGGTCGGCGGTCTACTCGGCGAGGACGGCCTCGTGGGCGGCCTGCTCGGCAGCGTCACCAACGGCGACGCCGGTGGCCTGGTCGGAGGTCTGCTCGGCGAGGACGGCCTCGTCGGTGGCCTGCTCGGCAGCGTCACCAACGGCGACGCCGGCGGCCTGGTCGGCGGTCTGCTCGGCGAAGACGGCCTCGTGGGCGGCCTGCTCGGTGGCGTGACCGGCGGCGGCGGCACCGGCGGGCTGCTGGGCGGCGTGCTCGGCGAAGACGGTGTCGTGAGCAACCTTCTCGGCGATGAAGGACTCGTCGGCAGCGTGCTGGGTGCGGACGGCCTCGTCGGACACCTGCTCGGCTCGCTCGGTGGCGACGACGGCCCGCTGGCCAACGTGCTGCAGTCGGCAACGAGCGAGGCGACCGCTCCGGCGGCCCACGCGGCCTCCACTGCCGCGGCTCCGGCCACAGACATCCTGGCGGGCACCAGCGGCACCGTGGCGCCGGTGGTCGAGACGGTGGCGCACGTGGCCGAAGGCGCGGCCGGTGCCGTCGCCGCGGGCGTTGGCGAAGTCGTGGCGCCGATCACCAGCCAGGTCGAGCAGACGGTGAGCCATGTCGTGAGCCCGGTCACCAACATCCTGCACGGCCTGCTGGGCTGAGCGGAGCGACCTGCCCGCCCGCACGCGGGCACGCAGGTCCGCGAGGATGGGGACGCTGTAGGCAGGCGCTCACGTACTTGCCTTGCCCTGTCCCGCATGAGCGGGCGGCGCGCGGAGTCAATGTGGAGGTTCAGTGGATTTCGGTTCCGGTTCCTCCTCGCGGCGCATTCGTGCGCCGTTAAGCGCTCCCTCGAGGAGCGCTTTTTTTGCCTGGCTTGTGCTCCATCCGCGCAACAGGCGCAACAGCAACACCAACAGCCGGCATGGCCAGCCCGCGGCTGTCGCCTCAGCGGATCAGGCTCATCGGCGCGACCTGCGGCGTGACCTTCGCCTCGGTCGCCGTCAGCAGCTGGCCGTTCGATTCCTTCCAGCACATGAGGTTGGTGATGCCCGATCCGGCCGGGCCCGGGGCTTGTATCGACACCGCCTTCCACCCCTTGCACGCGCCGCCCACGGTGGTGGGCCTGTCGAGGAACACGTAGTCGGTGCCGGCGTCGATGCGCATCACGCCGGCCACGCCGGGCGGCAAAGGCTTGCGCGTCTGGGCGGAGGCCGCGCATGCGGCCGTGATCATGGCGACGCCCAGGAAGAGGGAACGGATATGGGTGAGCCTCACTCGTAGCGCTCCGATCCTGCTGCCGGGTAGGACATCATTCGCGAGCCGGCCCATGCCGCGTCAGTGCGTCTCGCGCCTCAGCTGCTGCACATCCTCATGCAGCGACTGCGCCCATGCACGGCGGTCGCGGCCGTGCGGGTCCTGCGGCTCGCCGAAGCGCACGATGGCCAGGAGCGGCGGCGCGCGCAGCGTGTTCCACAGGGAGACGACGAGGTTGTCGTCGTCGATGTAGCGCGGCGCCTGGCTGGTCTCGCCGGTGGCGGCATCGGCGAAGCGCAGCGCGGCGGGCAGCACGGGCGCGCCCGAGGAGATCGACGCCTGCAGCAGGTTGGCATGGAAGGGCAGCAGGCCCCGGCCGTCGCTGGTCGTGCCTTCGGGGAACACGCCGATCAGGTCGCCGCCGCGCAGCGCGTCGGTCATGTGGTGCACCACGCGCAGCGCGTCGCGGCGGCGTTCGCGCTCGATGTAGAGCGTGCCCGAGCCGGTGGACAGCGTGCCGATCAGCGGCCAGCCCTTCACGTCCGACTTCGACACGAAGCGCACGTGCCGCGCGGCGTGGATGGTGGTGATGTCCAGCCACGAGAGGTGGTTGCAGATCAGCAGCATCGGCCCCTTGGCGGGTGGCGTGCCCTGCACCACCAGCGTGATGCCCATGAGCTCCAGCATGCGCCGCGACCACGCCTGCACGCGCGCATTGCGCTCGGCCTGCGAGAGCTTCGGGAAGGTGAAGCGGATCGTCCACCAGCCCGAGGCCGCGTGCGCCACCGCGCGCAGCAGGCGCCAGCCGGCTTTCAGCGAATGAAGCATCGGCGCGCCGGCCCTCTCATCCGTGGACGATGCGGCCGGCGACGAGCGTGTGCCGCGCGCGGCCCTGCAGCGGATAGCCGGCGAACGGCGTGTGCTTGCCCTGGCTCCTGAGCGCGCCGGGCTCCACCTGCCATTCGAGCGCCGGATCGGCGATGCACAGGTCGGCCACGCCGCCTGGCTGCAGGCGGCCGATGCCGGTGGCCGCGTGGTCGGTGCCCAGCAGGCGCGCAGGCGCGGCGGTGACCACCTCGATGGCGCGCGCGATGCCGGCGCCGCTGCGCTCGCCCCAGCGCAGCGCGAGCGGCAGCAGCAGTTCGAGGCCGGTGGCGCCCGCCTCGGCTTCGGCGAAGGGCAGCGTCTTGGCGTCGGCCTCGACCGGCGTGTGGTCGGACACCAGCGCATCGATGGTGCCGTCGGCCAGCGCGGCCGAGAGCGCGTCGCGGTCGCCCTGCTGGCGCAGCGGCGGGTTCAGGCGGGCGCGGCTGTCGAAGTAGCCGATGTC
>Ga0063456_1000333_pt1 | contig 31331 bp, 28 predicted proteins | sample AraplaMF_Cvi_mMF_FD_56228 | JGI IMG/M metagenome (GOLD analysis project Ga0063456, IMG submission 56228) | Arabidopsis root microbial communities from the University of North Carolina, USA - plate scrape MF_Cvi_mMF version 2 (version 2) | ecosystem: Host-associated > Plants > Roots > Endosphere ... | reverse complement strand
GAGGAAGAAAAATATCCGGCTCCGTCACCGGAGCATGGTGAACCGGATGAACTCTACAAAGTCCTGCATAAGACGCTTGGCGTTCCCCTTTTTCAGGAGCAGGCCATGCGGATTGCAATCGAAGCAGCGCACTTCACGCCAGAGGAGGCGAATGGTCTGCGCCGCGCGATGGCAACGTTCCGCAACGTCGGGACCATCGGCAAGTTTGAAGACAAGATGATCAGTAAAATGATCGCGCGCGGTTATGCGCCGGAATTCGCCAAGAATTGCTTCGAGCAAATCAAGGGCTTCGGCTCTTATGGCTTTCCGGAGAGCCACGCCGCGAGCTTCGCCCAGCTCGTCTATATCTCGTCATGGCTGAAATATCATCATCCCGACGCCTTCTGCTGTGGGCTGCTGAACTCGCAGCCGATGGGCTTTTATGCGCCGGCACAAATCGTCAGTGATGCCCGCAAGAACGAGGTCGAGGTGCGCGACATCGATGTGTCCTACAGCTTTGCGCAGAACACGCTGGAGAACACCGACAAAAAATATTGCGCCGTGCGCCTCGGCTTCCGCCAGATCGACGGCTTTCATTGGCTCGATCCGGACGAGGAAGAACTCAAGAGGCAGCAGGCGAAGCGACAAGGCAAGGTCTACGTCACTCAGAAGGACTGGGCCGACCTCATTATCGATGCTCGCAACAGCGGTCCCTTCACGTCGCTCGAAGACTTTGCTCGTGACACGAAGCTGCCCAAGCGCGCGCTGATCCTGCTGGCGGACGCCGATGCGTTCCGCTCGCTCGGGCTCGACCGCCGCGAGGCGCTGTGGCAGGTGCGGCGACTGCCGGACGACGTGCCGCTGCCGCTGTTCGAGGCGGCAACGGCGCGCGAGCAGCCGGACGAGCATGCCAAGCCGCTGCCGGTAATGCCGCGCGCCGAGCAGGTGGTCGCGGATTACCAGACTATCCGGCTCTCGCTGAAGGGCCATCCGATGGAATTCCTGCGCGAGATGTTTACGCGCGAGCGCGTCGTCGCCTGCAAGGAGATCAGCCATGAGAACGAGCGGCGCCGCGTCCGCTGCGCCGGCGTGGTGCTGGTGCGGCAGCGCCCGGGCAGCGCGAGCGGCGTCGTGTTCATGACGCTGGAGGACGAAACCGGCATCGCCAATGTCGTGGTGTGGCCAAAAATCATGGAGCAGTACCGCAAGGAGGTGATGGGCGCGCGCCTCATCGAGGTTCAGGGCTATATCCAGAGCAGCCCGGAAAAAGTGACGCATCTGATCGCGCAGCGCATGATCGACCGCTCGCACGATCTGGTCGGCCTCGCAAACGATGCTTTGAGCCGCAAGCATCCGTTGCCGGCAGGCGCCACCGTGGTTGAGCCGCTCAATGACGACCCTCGCGCCCTCGCGGACATGCCTGCGCAAAAACACCGCCACCCCCGCAACGTCCGCATCCTGCCGCCGTCGCGGGATTTTCATTGAGGATGTGGCGCGAGATGCCACCACCCCGTCATTGCGAGGAGCTCTTGCGACGAAGCAATCCAGACTGTCTCCTCGGAGGGATTCTGGATTGCTTCTGCGCTCGCAATGACGGTGTGGCAACAGCGGCCCCTCACTCCGGCGCCGCACCCACCGGCGGGCCGCCGGGCGGGCGGTGCAGGAAGGTCAGCGAGGCGTAGGCGCCGGCCCAGGACCCGATTGCCGCGAAAGCGACATAGAACGCGTTTTCGGTGTAGCTGATCACCGCGTAGGAGGAGAGCAGGTACCAGACCGCGCTCCAGTTCGCGGCCGGCACGCGCTTGCGTGCGATCACGGCCGAGGTGAACATCACATAGACCGCGTCGGTGGCCGCCGTTGCGATGAACACGGCGCCGGCGGTGAGGGGATCGATGGCGGCCATTGCAATCCTTTATGTGCTAATGGAAGCTCGCAAAGCTAAGGGAGAGAAGCGGCCATGCAAAGCCCCGCCGACATTCTCAAGGATATCTGGACCTCCGCCGGCGGTGATGCGGCCGCGCTCGAACGCGTGCGGCTGACCGGGGACGAGCCGCAGATCCCGTCCTCGTTTCGTGTCGCCGTCGCCGGCCAAACCACGGTCGCTGCCGCGGGGCTCGCTGCCGCCGAGATCTGGAAGCTGCGCAGCGGCGAGGCGCAGGACGTCACCGTCGACATGCGCCACGCCGTCGCCGAATGCCGCTCCGAGCGTTACTTGCGCCTCGACGACAAACCGCCGCCTCCGGCCTGGGACGCCATCGCCGGCGTCTACAAGACCGGCGACAACCGCTTCGTGCGCTGCCACACCAATTTCCCGCATCACCGCGACGCCGTCTGCAAGGTGCTGGCTTGCGAGCCGGAACGCGAGAAGGTGCAGGCCGCGTTGATGCAATGGAAGGGCGAGGATTTTGAAACCGCGGCTTACGCGGCGGGCGGCGTCGTTGCCCTGATGCGCAGCTATGACGAATGGTCCGCGCTGCCACAGGCGCGTGCGCTCGCGCAACTGCCGCTGGTCTCGATCGAGAAGATCGGCGAGGCTCCGCCGAAGCCGTGGCCAAAAGGCGATCGTCCGCTCGCCGGCTTGCGCGTGCTCGATCTCTCCCGCGTCATCGCAGGGCCCGTCGCCGGCCGCACGCTCGCCGCGCATGGCGCGGATGTGCTGCTGGTGTCAGGACCGGAGCTGCCCGCCATTCCCTGGCTCACCATCGATACCGGCCGCGGCAAGCTCACCACCTTCCTCGAGCTGAAGAGCGAGGCGGGCAGGGCGCAGATGCGGGAGCTACTGAAAGACGCCGACATCTTCTCGCAAGGCTATCGTCCCCGCTCGCTTGCCGCTCTCGGCTTTTCACCGGAAGATGCGGCCAACATCAATCCCGGCATCGTCTACGTCACGCTGTCGGCCTACGGCCACGTCGGCCCCTGGGCCGAGCGGCGCGGCTTCGATTCGCTGGTGCAGACCACCACCGGTTTCAACGATGCGGAAGGGAAGGCCGCCGGCATCGACGGTCCCAAGGAATTGCCGGCGCAGATGCTTGACCACGCCACCGGCTATCTGATGGCGTTCGGCGCGATGATGGCCAAGGCGCGCCAGGCCCGCGAAGGCGGCAGCTGGCACGTGCGCGTATCGCTGGCCCAGACCGGGCGCTGGCTGTGGAATCTCGGCCGGCTCGAAGGCGGGCTGAATACCCCTGATCTTACGGGCGAAGCCGTACATGCTGCGTTCATCGAGAGCGTGCCATCTGGCTTCGGCACGTTGAAGGCAGTGCATCATTCGTCGCTGCTGTCGAAGACGCCGGCGCATTGGAGCCGTCCGGCGATGCCGCTCGGCAGTCATCCCGCGAAATGGCCGGCGCGAAACTGACGTGAAGCTGACGCGTCGCAAAATTTTAACTCAGTTCGAAAGGTGCGAAGCGTTTTTTAGGTTGTTTGAAATCCCAATTCGGCACTATTAGCGCGACCGACAAGGCAAGCATCTGCCGAGATCGTCGCAGACACGACCGGGCCCCATGGTAGTTGAAAATACCAAGCGATTGCAGGTGTTTACAAAACAACGGATGATCACCTCCGTAGTTTTACTGGCACTCGCCGGCGCCGGTGCCTATGGCTTCCTCTATGCCGGGACCAAGGACAAGGGCCACTCCGAGATCTCCAGCCAATCGCGTAGGAATGCGCAGAACTTCACGCCGACGCCGTCCGAATGGGCGACGCTGACGATCGAGCCGGTCAAGGCCAAGACCTTCCGGGCCGAATACGTCACCGAAGGCAAGGTCGCCGTCGACGAAGACCGTTCGACGCCGGTGTTCTCGCCCTATGCGGGCCGGGTCACCCAGCTGCTCGCCAAGCCGGGCGAGACCCTGAAGCAGGGTCAACCGCTGTTCACGATCGAGGCCGCCGACACCGTGCAGGCCCAGAACGATTTCATCGCGGCGATGACCTCGCAGAACAAGGCGAAGTCGGCGATCGACCTTGCCGACATCCAGTTCAAGCGCGCCAAGGATCTCTACGAAGGCCACGCCATTCCCCTGAAGGACTATCAGCAGGCGGAGGCGACCCAGGTCCAGGCGCAGAACGACATGCGCTCCTCGGTGACGGCATTGGAGGCTGCGCGCAACAAGCTGCGCATCCTCGGCTTCACCGACGAGACCATCAAGGTGTTCCAGGACAAGGGCGTCATCGACCGGGAGATCACGATCTACTCGCCGATCGCGGGCACTGTCGTGCAGCGCAAGATCGGCCCCGGCCAGTACGTCAACTCCGGCGCCAGCGATCCGGTCTTCGTGATCGGCGATCTCTCGACGGTCTGGCTCACCGCCTTCGTGCGCGAGAGCGATGCCGCCGCGGTGTGCATCGGCCAGGACATCATCGTCAACGTGATGGCGCTGCCGGGCCGTCCGCTCACCGCCAAGATCAACTACGTTGCCGCCGCGATCGATCCGAGCACCCGCCGCCTGCTGGTGCGCGCCACCATCGACAACAAGGACGGCCTGCTCAAGCCGGAAATGTTCGCCAACGTCACGATCTATTCGGCCGGCGACCGCGCTGCGCCGGCAGTGCCGAAGCAGGCGTTGATCTATGAAGCCGACAAGGTCCGGCTCTGGGTCGCGCGCGAGGACAAGTCGGTCGAGTTGCGCGAGATCAAGATCGGGCTCATCAATGGCAACTTCGTCGAGGTCACCAGCAATTTGAAGCCCGGTGAGCAGATCGTCGTCAAGGGCAGCCTGTTCATCGACCGCGCGGCGTCCGGCAGCTGATCGACGACCCAAGAAAAGACAAGCTGAAGACCTGAATGGATCGCCTCGTCGCCCTTGCCGTCAACCGGCGCTTCCTGATGGTCGGCATGTTCGTCGCCGTGCTGATCGGCGGCCTGATTGCGTTCAACCAGCTCAACATCGAGGCCTATCCCGATCCGACCCCGCCGATGGTCGACATCGTGACGCAGTCGCCGGGGCTGTCGGCGGAAGAGATCGAGCGCTACATCACGATCCCGATCGAGACCCAGGTCGCGGGCCTGAAGAACCTCACGACCATCCGCACCATCTCGCTCTACGGCCTCTCCGACGTCAAACTCCAGTTCTCCTTCGCCTACACCTATGACGAGGCGTTGCAGCAGGTCTTGAACCGCCTGGCGCAGCTCGCGCCGCTGCCGGGCAACGTGCAGCCGCAGATCTCGCCGCTCAGCCCGATCGGCGAAATCTTCCGCTACCGCCTGGTCGGCCCGCCGAACTACAGCGTGCTCGATCTCAAGACCATCCAGGACTGGGTCCTTCAGCGCCGCTTCCGTGCCGTGCCGGGCGTGATCGACGTCACCGGCTGGGGCGGCAAGAGCAAGACCTACGAGCTCCAGGTCGACAACAACAAGCTGGTCGCCAACGGCCTGACGCTGCCGCAAGTGCTCCAGGCCGTCGGCAATTCCAACGTCAATGTCGGCGGCAACACCGTCAATATCGGCCAGCAATCGGCGGTGGTGCGCGGCGTCGGCCTGATCCGCTCGATCGACGACCTCGCCAACACCATGATCGCCCAGACCAACGGCAACCCGGTGCTGGTCAAGGACGTCGCCACCGTTACCGTCGGGCAGAGGCCGCGCCTCGGCATCGCCGGCATCGACGACTCCGACGACATCGTGCAGGGCATCGTGCTGATGCGCCGCGGCGAGCAGAGCTCGCCGACCATCAAGCGCGTCCACCAGCTCGTTCAAACCATCAACAACTCCAGCATCCTGCCGCCCGGCGTGCGCATCGAGCGCATCTACGACCGCGGCGACCTGATCGAGCTCACCACCCACACCGTGCTGCACAACATGGTGGTCGGCATTCTGCTGATCGTGCTGTTGCAGTGGATCTTCCTCGGCGACCTCCGCAGCGCGCTGATCGTCGGCGCCACCATACCGTTCGCGCTGTTCTTCGCCGTGATCATCCTGGTGCTGCGCGGGGAATCGGCGAACCTGCTGTCGGTCGGCGCGATCGATTTCGGCCTGATCGTCGATGCCACGGTCATCATGGTGGAGGCGATCTTCCGCCGCCTGACGCAGACGACGCCGGTGTCGGAATCCGAGCATATGTCGCCCGAGACGCTGTTCGGCATGAAGAGCCACGCCATCCTCAGCGCCGCGGCGGACGTGTCGCGCTCGATCTTCTTCGCCGCCGCGATCATCATCGCGGCCTTCCTGCCGCTGTTCACGCTGTCGGGCGTCGAGGGCAACATCTTCGGACCGATGGCGCGCACTTATGCCTACGCGCTCGCCGGCGGCCTGCTTGCGACCTTCACCGTCACCCCGGCGCTGTCGGCGATCATCCTGCCCGCGCATGTCGAGGAGACCGAGACCAAGGTCATGCAGATCCTGCATCGGCTCTACATGCCGGTGCTGAACTGGGCGGTGGCCAACCGCACCATCGTGCTCGGTGGCGCGATCGGCCTCGTGCTGATGACGGTGGCGCTCAGCCGGCTGCTCGGCCTCGAATTCCTGCCGAAGCTGGAAGAGGGCAATCTCTGGATCCGCGCCACGCTGCCGCCGACCATCTCGCTCCAGGAAGGCAACAGCTACGTCAACGAGATGCGCAAGCTGATCCGCGCCCGGCCCGAGGTGGAATCGGTGGTGTCGCAGCATGGCCGCCCCGACGACGGCACCGATGCCGCCGGCTTCTTCAACGCCGAGTTCTTCGCCCCGCTGAAGCCCGCCAGCGAGTGGCCCGGCACCCACGACAAGGAAGAGCTGACCGCGCAACTGCTCAAGCAGCTCGACGACCGCTTTCCCGGCGTCGAGTTCAACTTCTCGCAATATCTCCAGGACAACGTCTCCGAAGCCGTGTCCGGCGTAAAGGGCGAGAACTCGATCAAGCTGTTCGGCAGCGACCTCCAGGCTCTGACCGACACCGCCAACAAGATCAAGCAGGTGCTCTCGACCGTGCAGGGCGTCACCGACCTTGCGGTGTTCACCTCGCTCGGCCAGCCGACCATCCAGATCGACATCGACCGCGCCAAGGCCGCGCGCTACGGGCTGGCGCCGGGAGACATCAACGCCACCATCAAGGTCGCGATCGGCGGCGACACCGCGGGCGACATCTACGAGCCGGGCTCCGACCGCCACTTCCCGATCATCGTTCGCCTCGCGCCGGAATTCCGCCGGAGCGCGGAGGTGATCCAGAATTTACGCATCGGCGCGCCCGGGCCCAACGGCACTGTCACGCAGATCCCGCTGAGCGAGGTCGCCACCATCAGCCTCGTCTCGGGCGCGGCCTACATCTATCGCGAGCAGCAGGAGCGCTATCTGCCGATCAAGTTCTCGGTGCGCGAGCGCGACCTCGGCAGCGCGATCCGCGAGGCGCAGCAGAAGATCGCCGACCAGGTGCAACTGCCGCCGGGCTCGCACATGGAATGGGTCGGCGAGTTCGGCAATCTCCAGGACGCGATCCGGCGGCTGTCGATCGTGGTGCCGATCTCGCTGGCGCTGATCGGCGTGCTGCTCTGGTTCAATTTCGGCTCGATGACCGACACGCTGCTCGCCATGAGCGTGATCCCGATGGCGATCTTCGGCGGTGTGCTCGGGCTGTTGATCACCGGCACCGCCTTCAGCGTGTCGGCAGCGATCGGCTTCATCGCGCTGTTCGGCATCGCCGTGATGGACGGCATCATCATCCTGTCGCAGTTCAACCAGCTCATCGAAGAAGGCATGGACCGAGTGAGCGCCGTGATCCGCACCGGCGAGCTTCAACTCCGGCCCGTGCTGATGACGTGCGTCGTCGCCGGCGTCGGCCTGCTGCCGGCGGCGCTGTCCGAAGGCATCGGCTCGCAGGTGCAGAAGCCGCTCGCGGTCGTCGTCGTCACCGGCATGATGCTGGCGCCGGTCGTGATCCTCGTGACCTTGCCGGTGCTGATCTCCTTCTTCTCCCGCCGCGCACGCTAACGCGGTTAGCTGAGCATCCGCTGCGCGATCCGCACCAGCATCATGGTGCCGAGCCCTAGCAGCATCAGACTCGCGAACCGGCTGCTCAGCGACAGCATCCGTGGCGTCAGCCGTGACCGCGCGGTTGCGACGATCGTGCTGAGCATCATCCACCAGACTGCAGAGCCCACGAAGACTCCCGCGATGAGCGGTGCTGCCGCTGACTGCGTCGAGAATGCGTGCAGAGCTGCCAGAAACAGGACGACCGTGAGCGGATTGGTGAAGCCAAGCGCGATGGCGCTGAGATAGGCGCGGGCGAGGCGCACCTTGTCGATCTCGTCCGTCGCCTGAAGCGCGATGGAACCGCGATGCGTCCGCATCGCGAACCATAGCAGCGTCAGAGCCGAGACGATGCCGAAGACCGCCGCATTGGCCTCGACCCATGGCTGCGCAAGCGAACCAAGTCCCAAGACCGCAAGGGCGCTGTAGGTGAGATGCACAGTCGCAGCACCAAAGCCCGTTGCGAGGCCGGTCGCCACGCCCGATGCCAAGGTGCGCTGAATGCACAGCATGCCCATGGGCCCGATCGGGGCGGCGACGGTGAAGCCAATTCCAATGCCGGAGAAAAGCGCGGCAAGATAATGCGATAAAGGCATGCGACCGCACGAACAGATGAAATCTGTGTGCGTGCGTACCGGCGAAAACGAATTGCCGCTTCAACCATACGGGTGAGAGGCGAAAGGAAACTCAAACACGTTCGTGTGAGTCGAGCGGCGTTGTGCTCTCACGACAACAGTTCCACGACGCGATATGAAAAGATCTCGCGCCGCTTGAACCTATTTGCGAGTGCCGCGACTCAGAACCCGTAAAGCTGCGCGGGATTGTCGACGAGGATCTTCTTGCGCACGTTCGCGTCAGGCGCCCACACCGGAAGCTGGTTGAGCAAGGCGCCATCATCGATCTGATAGAGCGGCGCGAGGTCGGTCGCTTTACGTCCCTCGACGCGACTCGAATCCGGATGCGGCCAGTCGGTTCCCCAGACGATGCGATCCGGATTCGCCGCGATCAGCGCACGCGCATAGGGCACCATGTCCTGATAATCAGGCGCAAGCTTTGACGAGCGATAGGCGCCGGAGATTTTCACATAGGCTTTGCCGGATTTGACGAGCGCGACGAGATCGGAAAATCCCGGCTGCTCCAGCCCGAGCGAAGCCTCGAGGCCACCGAAATGATCGAACACGGCGGGCACGGGCGCGGCCAGCACCAGCTCCTTAATCGCCGAGATCATCGGCAGCGTGGTGTAGAGCTGCACGTGCCAGCCGCGCGCCTTCATGCGCTCGACGGCCGCACTGAAACGGGCCCGGCCGACATTGGGATCGCTGATGCCGCCGGTCGCGAGATTGATGCGGATGCCGCGAAAACCTTCCTGCTGCATCGTGTCGAGCTGGGCTTCGCTCGTCTTGTCGTCGATCACCGCAACCCCGCGCGCGGTTCCACCACGTGCCTTCATGCCGAACAGCGTCGAGGAATTGTCGGTGCCGTAGACGCTCGGCGTCACGATCACCACGCGCTCGATATGCAGCGCCTTGTGCAGCGCGGCCATCTCTTCGGGGCTCGCCGGCTCCGGCGTGTAGACGCGTCCGGCGAAGAACGGAAACTTCTCGACATCGCCATGAATGTGGGTATGGCAGTCGCACGCATGCGCCGGTACGTCGAAATTGATTGGCGTCGCGGGCTGCGCCGCACGGGCGTGGGCTTTGCTGGTCATGGCTACTCCGGCGGCAAGGGAGGCGAGCAGGACGCTGCGTCGGTCGAGCATGGTTTCTCTCCCAGTTGTTGTTATTTTGTGCCGCGACAATATCACATCAGCCCGGCAGCCGCTGTGCCTCACTGCATAGCTGCTCGACAAGGTCCGCAAGCGGACGTGAGCCGTCCACGCGCAACACGGGGCAGGGCAGGCCCGCGAGCCAGGCTTCATGCGTGGCGAGACTACGGCCTTCGCGGTCGCCGGTTTCGTAGTGCGAGGCCCAGTCGACGAAAGATTCGGTTTCGTCATGGCGCCAGCCGCCCGGCGCGACGGCGTCAACGCCGAAATGGGCGGCCTCGCGGGCGCGCAATCGTTTCAGCCGGATGTCGCGCGGCGTGGTCACGTAGACGACCAGATCGAACAACGGTACGAGTTCGTCGCCCCAGCCGGTGACGGATCCGCTCAGCACCCAATCAAGCCGCGGCAGGAACATCTCGCGCATCAGGCGCAGGCGCTCGGTCGCGGGACGCGTCGTCTGGTAGGGCGGCACGGTCGGCACCCAGAAATAGTCGTCGGTGTCGTGATGCGGCAGCGCAAGCCGGCCCGCGAGCGCACGGCCGAGCGTCGTCACGCCGGAGCCCGAAGCTCCCATCAGATGGATGCGGCGGCTTTTCATGGGCACCAAGCCAACAGAAACTACTGCCCCGACGGCGTGCGCAGGCCGTGCCAGGCGTCGCGGACCTGCTGGTAGTGCACCTCCGGCAGATAGTCCGGCGTGTTCAGGCTCAAGGTCTTGACGTCGAGATGGCCGACCGCGCTGAGCAGCGTGTAGGAGGCGATCACGCGGTCGCGCAACGCGCCGATCAGGCGGGCCTTGGCCTGGATCAGATCGGCCTGCGAGTTGAGCACGTCCACCGTCGTGCGCTGTCCGCCGGCGGCCTCGCGCTGCACGCCCTGGAGTGCGACGGTCGCCGCCTTCACCTCGGACTCCGAGGCCGAGACGGCGATCTTGGCGCCTTCATTGGCGACCCAGGCGCTCACCGCGGCCGTGCGCGCCTGGTTGCGCACCTGGTCGAGCACGAGGCGGCTCTGCGCCGTGATTTCCTTGGCCTGCCGGGTCTGCGCGGCGGCCTGGCCGCCGTCGTAGATCGGCACGGTGACATTGGCGACGATCGAGGCCTGGTCCTCGGCGAAGGTGCCGAGCGTCGGGTCGTTGTTGCGGCTCTTGCTGGCGCTGCCCTGGACGCTGGCGCTCGGCAGCAGCGCGCCCTCGGCGACGCGGATGTTGGTGGAGGCGACATCGACGTCGAAGCCGGCGGCCATCACGGCCGGGTGCTGGCGGATCGCCATCGAGAGCGCATCCTCGCGGCTCTTCGGCAGATAGCGGTCGACCACTTCCGCGGCCCGGAGCTGCGACGGCGGATTGCCGATCACCTGCGCATAGGTCGCCTGGCTCACCGCGAGCGCGACTTCGGCGGCGTTGAGATCGGAGAGCCCGCGGTTGAGCCGCGCCTCGGCCTGGGCGCTGTCGGTCGGCGTGACGTCACCGGCGTTGAGGCGGCGCTGGGTGACGGACAGCGTCTCGCGCAGGAACGCGACGTTGGAGCGTTGCGCCTCGACCAGCGACTGGTTGGCGAGCACGTTGGTGTAGGCGGTGACGGCGTCGAGCAGCACGCCTTGGCCGACATTGCGCAGCGCCTCGCGGCCCGATTGCACCTGGAGCTCGGCGGCGCGCACGTTGTTGGCGGTGCGGAAGCCGTTGAACAGGGTCTGCGTCACGGTGACGCCGATGATCCACGGCTTCAGATTGGCGGTCTGGATGGTATTGTCGGGCAAGAGGTTGCGCACCGATTGCAGGCCGGCGCTGAGGCTCGCCACGATCTGCGGCCGGTAGCCGGCTAGCGCCTGCGGCACGTTCTCGTCGGTGGCGCGTTGGCGCGCGCGCTCGGCATTGAGCTGCGGGTTGGTCTGGTAGGCCTTGGCCAATGCCTCGGGCAGGGCCTCCGCCCGTGCGGCCGAGGGCAGGGCGCAGCAGAGCGCCAGCGTGGTCCATGTCGCAAGCACAGGACCCACGCCCGATCGACGCCGCGTCACCACGCGACCAGCTCTGGCGGTACGCCCAATCATGTAATCCCGCTAACCCCGGCTGTCCGCCCCCGCCGACGGTGGCCTCTTAACTGTTTAACCAGCCGAGGTCCCGCAGGCAAACTGCCGCGGGGAAAACCCCCATCTATTCCGTGCTTGTTGCAGGTGCGTCACAGCGTTTCTGCGGGGACGCGCCGGAGTCTTACACCAGCCTGACCGGGTGCTGCCTCAGCGGTTCTTGTTCACCGGCTTGCGCTTCTCGATGAACGCGGCCATGCCCTCGGCGCGATCTTCCAGCGCGAAGGTCGCGTGGAACAAGTTGCGCTCGACGCTCATGCCCTCATTGAGCGTGGTCTCGAAGGCGCGATTCACCGCTTCCTTGGCCATCGCGACGGCGGGCCGCGACATCGATGCGATCTTCTCGGCGGCCGCCATGACTTCTTCCATGAGCTTGTCGGCGGGCACGATGCGGCTGACGAGGCCAGAGCGCTCGGCCTCCGCGGCATCCATCATGCGACCGGTGAGGCAGAGGTCCATCGCCTTGGACTTGCCGATGGCGCGGGTCAGGCGCTGGGTGCCGCCGATGCCGGGAATGGTGCCGAGCGTGATTTCGGGCTGGCCGAACTTGGCGGTGTCGGCGGCGATGATGAAGTCGCACATCATGGCGAGCTCGCAGCCGCCGCCGAGCGCGTAGCCCGAAACCGCCGCAATGGTCGGCTTGCGGCAGCGCGTGATGCGGTCGCCGCCGATCGCGGCGAAGTCCTTGGAGAACATGTCGATGAAGCCCTTGGGCTGCATCTCCTTGATGTCGGCGCCGGCGGCAAAGGCCTTTTCGCTGCCGGTCACGACGATGCAGCCGATGGCATCGTCGCCTTCGAGCTCGTCGACCGCTGCGGCGATCTCGCGGAAGACTCCGAAGGAGAGCGCGTTGAGCATCTTCGGCCGGTTCAGCTTGATGATGCCGACCGCGCCTTTGCTTTCGACGATGATGTGTTCGAACGTGCTCATGCTCCACCCACGCTTTTGATTGGGCGGGCAATGTGCCCGCTGGCGCGGATGGCTTCAAGGGCTCAGAAAGCCCCCGGAACAAGACGGCCGGAACGCGCCGCAAGACGCGTTCCGGGCGGGGTCGGTCAGGCCAGGAATGAGGCCAAGAATCAGGCCAAGGATCAGGCCATGAACATGCGTGCGGCGGAAGCCAGCGTCAGCAGCGTGCCGACGCCGATGAAGATCTTGCCGATCAGCGAGCTCTGGTCCCAGGCCGAGCTATGGTCGCTGCTCGCCATCACAGGCGCCGGCCGCGGCTGAGCGTCGGTTGCGGCGATCACCGCCTTCGGCGCCGGCGGAGTGTCCTGTTGCGCGGCGCGGTCGGAATCATTGAGCTGATCGGGGGCCGTCGTCTGGTCTTCGGCGTTCGGCGTGGCGGTATTATCGGCCGCTGCCTGGACGTTGTCATTGGCGCGGCCCGTCATCGCGGAGGCCGCAGCCGCGGGGGGCGTATCGGCCGCTGCGAGCTGGGCATGGGCGTTGGCGATTTCGGGCGGCATCTGGCTCGAGGCCGGGCTGTCGCTATCGGCCTTCGCCTGGTCAGCCTTTGCCGCAGCGTCCGTCTTGTCGGCCTTGTCGTCGGAGGACTTCTGCGCCGTCTTGTTGCTGCTGCTGCGAGACGCGTGGCGCCGGTGCTTGGCCGGCTTGACCGCGTCGGCCTGCTTGCCTGCGCCGTCCGGTTTGCCGGTCGCAGCGGGGCTCGGCGCTGCCTGTGCGGCGCCTCCGAACAGCAGGAAAAGTCCGGCCAGAAGAATCAGGGCGGCGCGCCCGCTCGCTTTCATCATGTTGACGATCTCCCCAATCCACCCATCCCGGAGCGAACAGAGACGCCGGGGCGTGACGACAGCGGGGCAGAAAATGGGAATCTTCGCGCTACACCGGGCAAAAACGGGGCAGGCCGCCGCGTCGCGGCCCGCCGCCGGGGTGCGGCCGGGACCGATCGGTGTTATGAGCCGTGGGGATTTTGACGGCCGCGCAGACAAAGGGGTCCGATATCGATCACGAATTCGTGATCATGTGGGTGCCCGCGTAACAAACTGAAAGAGCGGCCGAATTGCATGGTGAGGGCGCGCGTGCGCGGACGTGAGGACGAATGGACCGGCCTGATGCGGTCGGCCATGGCAGGCGATGATGCGGCGTATCATCGCCTGTTGAAGGCGGTCACGCCCGTGCTGCGCGCTGCCGCGAGGCGGGGTCTGGCGCGGGCCGGGCAGCCTCCCGACCAGGCCGAGGATATCGTGCAGGAGATCTTGTTGGCGGTGCATCTGAAGCGGCACACCTGGGACAGCGAAGCCCCCTTCGCTCCCTGGCTGTTTGCGATCGCCCGCAACAAGCTGATCGACACGCTGAGGCGGCGCGGCCGGCGCATCTTCGTCGACATCGACGATTTCGCCGAGACGCTGCCGGGCGAGATGCCGGAGGAGACCGCTTCGCCTGCCGAGGTCGCGACGCAGCTGAACACGCTGCCGCAGCGCCAGCGCGACGTGTTGCAGTCGATCGCGGTCGAGAGCGCGTCGATCAAGGACACGGCGGCAAGATATTCGATGAGCGAAGGTGCGGTGCGGGTCGCGCTGCATCGCGGACTTGCAGCACTGACTGCCAAACTGCGGGACCACTAGTCATGGACACCGATCAACTCATTCGTTCGCTCGCGGCCGACAACGCCCACCGCGCCCCGCGCGTCGGCGCCATGCTGACGATGGCGCTGCTGGTGGCCGCGCCCCTGTCGATCCTGATCTTCGCGACCTTCCTCGGCGTGCGGCCCGACGTGATGGTCGCGATGCACAACCCGTTCTTCGACATGAAGTTCGCGGTCACGCTGTCGCTCGCGATCCCCGCGATCATCGTCAGCCTGCATCTGTCGCGGCCCGAAGCCCTGATGCGCGGCTGGGGCTGGCTGCTGCTGCTGCCCGTCGGATTGCTCGCGGTCGCGATCGGCGGCGAGGCGATGATGGCGCCGGCGATGCCGATGTCGATGCGGCTGGTGGGCAAGAACTCGAGAGCCTGCATGATGGCAATCCCCGCGATGTCGCTGCCGCTGCTCGCGGGTGCGTTGTTCGGCCTGCGGCACGGCGCGCCGTCGCGGCCGGCGCTGGCCGGGGCGCTCGCCGGCCTGGTATCGGCCGGCCTTGCCGCGACGCTCTACGCCTCGCATTGCACCGACGACTCGCCGCTGTTCGTCGCGACCTGGTACACGATCGCAACGGCGGTCGTGACGGCGATCGGCGCGGCGGTGGGCTCGAGGGTGTTGCGCTACTAGGGACGTTCCGCACCATTTGACGTGACGTCAAATCGCCGCGAGCGAAGACGGCCCTCATTCATGAAGGACGCTCATAGGTTCATGCGCTTGTGAACGGCTAATCCCGTTCACGCCTAGAAACTAACTTCGGTTGGACGACTTCTATCCAGAGCGTCGACGGACGCTGCTGTAGCGAGGGATATGCCCAACCATGCGAAAACCCAGCGCATTCGAAATGTCGCGGCGGAACCTCTTGATCGGAACCGCCACGTCGGTTGCGGTCGGAGCCACGTCGCCGGCGGTCAAAGCTCAGAACTCTGCCGCTGCGCTTCCGGCCACCGCGGAAGAAACGCCGGCGATGGCGACGGTTTCCTTCCGCGTCAACGGCGAAGTCCGCGCCCTGAAGCTGGACACCCGCACGACGCTCCTCGACGCCCTTCGCGAGCATCTCCATCTCACGGGAACCAAGAAAGGCTGCGATCACGGTCAATGCGGCGCCTGCACCGTGATCGTCGGCGGGCAGCGGATCAATTCGTGCCTGACGCTCGCGGTCATGCATGAGGGCGAGAGCGTCACCACCATCGAGGGGCTTGGCACGCCGGAGCATATGCATCCGATGCAGGCCGCCTTCGTCAAGCACGACGGCTTCCAATGCGGCTATTGCACGCCGGGACAAATCTGCTCGGCCGTGGCGGTGCTCGACGAGATCAAGGCGGGAATTCCAAGCCACGTCACCGGCGATCTGAATGCAGCTCCGCAACTGACGAACACCGAGCTGCGCGAGCGCATGAGCGGCAACATCTGCCGCTGCGGCGCCTATTCCAACATCGCCGAGGCAATCACCGAAGTTGCCGGGAGGCCCGCATGAAGTCCTTCACCTATGAAAAGGCAAATTCGCCCGCGGCGGCGGCGTCGGCGGCCGCCCGCACCAGCAACGCAAAGTTCATAGCCGGCGGCACCAATCTGCTCGATTTGATGAAGCTGGAGATCGAGACGCCGTCTCATCTGATCGACGTCAACGGCCTCGCATTCGACAAGATCGAGCCGACGTCGGATGGCGGACTTCGCATCGGCGCGCTGGTGCGCAACACGACACTGGCGGCCGATGCACGGATCCGGCGCGACTATGGCCTGCTGTCACGCGCGCTGCTGGCCGGCGCGTCCGGGCAATTGCGCAACAAGGCCACGACCGCCGGCAATCTGCTGCAACGGACGCGCTGCCCTTATTTCTACGACACCAACCAGCCCTGTAACAAGCGCAGTCCCGGCAGCGGCTGTGCTGCCATTGGCGGCGTGACCCGCCAGCATGCGGTGATCGGCACAAGCGATGCCTGCATCGCGACGCATCCGAGCGATATGGCGATCGCGATGCGTGCGCTCGACGCGACCGTGCAGACAGTTCGTCCTGACGGTTCGACCCGCGACATCCCGATCGCCGACCTCCACCGTCTGCCCGGCGACACCCCGCACATCGAGACGACGCTGACGCCAGGCCAATTGATCATTTCGGTGACGCTGCCGAAGCCCGTTGGTGGCACGCATATCTATCGCAAGGTCCGTGACCGCGCGTCCTACGCCTTCGCATTGGTCTCGGTCGGAGCGATCGTCCAGCGTGACGGAACGGGCCGCGTCGCGGTCGGCGGCGTTGCGCACAAGCCGTGGCGGGTCGAGGCGGCCGAAGCTGAAATGCCTCACGGTGCGAAAGCCGTCGCCGCGCGTCTGCTCGAAGGCGCAAGGCCAACGAAGGAGAATTCCTTCAAGCTCTCGCTGGTCGAGCGAACCCTCGGCGCGGTCCTGACCGAAGCGAAAGGTTGAGCCATGAAGTTCGACACGCCTGCGACCACCAACCCGATCGACTTGCTCAAGGTCATCGGTCATGCGACCAGCCGGATCGACGGTCCGCTGAAGACCACGGGACGGGCGACTTATGCGTATGAGTGGCACGATCGCGCCACAAGCCCGGCCTACGGCTACATCGTCGGCGCGGCCATCGCCAAGGGCCGGATTGCTTCGATGGATCTGTCGCGCGCCAAGGCCGCGCCCGGCGTCATCGCGATCGTCACGTCCGAGAATGCCGGCAAGCTCGGCAAAGGCAATTACAACACGGCAAAGCTGCTCGGCGGCCCGGAGATCGACCATTATCACCAGGCGGTCGCGGTCGTCGTCGCCGAAACCTTCGAGCAGGCCCGTGCTGCGGCCCAGCTCGTCAAGGTCGATTACACCGCCGCGAAGGGCTCGTTCGATCTGTCAGCCGGACGGGACGGGGCCGCCAAGCCTCCCGGACAAGGCGACAATCAGCCGGACACCACCGTCGGTGATTTCGCCGGCGCCTTCGCGTCTGCGCCGGTGCAGCTCGATGCGACCTACACCACGCCGGACCAGGCCCATGCAATGATGGAGCCGCACGCCTCGATGGCGGCATGGGATGGGGACAAGCTCACGCTCTGGACCTCCAACCAGATGATCGCCTGGACCACCGGGGACGTTGCCAAGACGCTCGGTCTGCCCAAGGACAACGTCCGGCTGATCTCGCCGTTCATTGGCGGTGGCTTCGGCGGCAAGCTGTTCCTTCGCGCGGACGCCGTGCTGGCGGCACTCGGCGCGCGTGCCGCCAATCGTCCGGTCAAGGTCGCGATGCAGCGCCCTCTGATGTTCAACAACACCACGCATCGCCCGGCGACGATCCAGCGCATTCGCATCGGTGCCAACCGGGACGGCAAGATCACCGCGATCGGACACGAAAGCTGGTCGGGCAATTTGCCGGAGGGCAGGCCGGAGACGGCGGTGAACCAGACCCGTCTGCTCTATGCCGGCGAGAACCGGATGACGGCGATGCGTCTGGCCATGCTGGACCTGCCTGAAGGCAACGCGATGCGTGCGCCCGGCGAAGCGCCGGGCATGATGGCGCTCGAGATCGCCATGGACGAGATGGCGGAGCGATTGGGAGTAGACCCGGTCGAATTCCGCGCGCGCAACGATACCCAGGTCGATCCCGAACATCCCGGCCGCCCGTTCTCGCAGCGGCAGCTGGTCGAATGCATGCGGATCGGCGCGGAGCGTTTCGGCTGGAGCAAGCGACATGCCGAGCCGGGCAAGCAGCGCGACGGTCGCTGGCTGGTAGGCATCGGCATGGCTGCCGCGTTCCGCAACAATCTGCTGATGAAATCAGGCGCGCGCGTCCGCCTCGACAGACAGGGGCGCGTGACCGTCGAGACCGACATGACCGATATCGGGACCGGCAGCTATACGATCATCGCCCAGACCGCGGCGGAGATGATGGGCGTGCCGCTGGAGAAGGTCGTCGTGCGTCTTGGCGATTCCAGCTTCCCGGTGTCCGCGGGCTCCGGCGGCCAGTTCGGTGCGAACAATTCGACCTCTGGCGTCTATGCCGCCTGCGTCAAGCTGCGCGAGGCGGTGGCACAGAAGCTCGGGTTCAATTCCGTCGACACGGCTTTCGCAGATGGCCAGGTGTCATCGGGCAACCGCAGCGTTCCGTTGGGGCAGGCCGCATCCGACGGCGAACTGATGGCAGAGGATTCGATCGAGTACGGCGATCTCGCCAAGACCCACCAGCAATCCACGTTCGGCGCGCATTTCGTCGAGGTCGGCGTCGATGTGGCGACGGCCGAGATCCGTGTCCGCCGCATGCTTGCCGTCTGTGCCGCGGGCCGCATCCTCAATCCGAAGACGGCGCGCAGCCAGGTCATTGGCGCCATGACCATGGGCGTCGGGGCGGCGCTGATGGAGGAGCTGGCGGTGGACAAGCGCAGCGGCTTCTTCGTCAATCACGATCTCGCCGGCTACGAGGTTCCGGTCCATGCCGACATCCCGCATCAGGACACGATTTTCCTGGATGAGACAGACCCGATGTCGTCGCCGATGAAGGCCAAGGGAATCGCCGAGCTCGGGATATGCGGCGTCGCTGCCGCGCTGGCCAACGCCGTCTACAACGCGACCGGCATCCGGGTCAGGGACTATCCGATCACGCTCGACAAGCTGCTGGATCACATGCCTGACGCCTGACGGCGCTGGCGACGGTCTCAGGCCGCGGGCGTGGCGCCCAGCTGCATGCGGTGGAAGCGCAGCACCTGCTGCGCGGTCGATGCGCGCAGCGCTTCATAGGTGTCGCGCAGCGCCAGCATGTCGGCCCGCGCGCCGCCCGAGAGCTTTTCTCGCATGGCGATGATCGCGCGCACGCTCGACCATTGCATCCCCGCGACCTTGGCGAGGATCATCACGCCCTCGGTGCGGCTCTCGATCATCATGTTTTCGGCGGTCTCGACCGCGACACCCGCCAGCGCGGCGAGCCCTGCATTGGTCTCGTCGAACTTGCCCTGCTCGGCAAAGGTGGTGACCTGGAATTCGTTGAGGCGGCCGTCGTCGTGCAGCGATCTCACCAACGCGCGCGCCATCTCGGTCTGCTGCGTCATGGCGGCGGCGCGGATTCGCTGGGCCGCTTCCCGGACCACGCTCGACACTTCGTCCGCGAGCTCGGGATGGGCGGCCTCCAGCTTCCTGCGCACGCTCAAGGAGGCCTTCGCGATCAGCTTCAGATAGTGATGGCGCGGCAAATCAGGTCGCAGGCCGATGCAGGCGGCGAGGTCGTCGTCGCGTTCGGCGCGCATGACGAGATCGGTGAGGCTTCCCTCGGAGAGATGCGCGCCCGGATTGCTGACGGTCGATTGCACCACGTCCTCGTCCCCGCGCGTCACCAGCACGTCGGTCAGCGCTTCCGACAGCACGCGGCGCAGCGAGATTGCTTTCAGGTGCGCCTGGCCGCGCGTGCGTGCGATTTCGAGCAGGGTCGTCTCATCCAGCCGTTCCGATTTCGCCAGCACGGGGCCCGCGACCTCGATGACCTCGTCGAGCGCGAGCGTGCGGATGATTTTCGGCGGGGCTGCCGCGAGCGGTGCGAGGCGGTCGGCGAGCATCGCGCGGGCCGAGGTCTCGATGTGCTCAACCAGGCACTGGAACACGTCGTCGAACACGCGGACATGCTCGTCCGAATAATCCACCACATTGCCCACGAAGAGGTCGGTGACGCGGCGGAGCGTCTCGACGCGGCGCGCGACGGTGCCGTGCGAGAGCGCAAGCTGCAACTCCTCCAGCAGGTTCTCGGATGGTTTGGCGGATCTCGATCTCATAGCCCTGTCCTGGAGCGTTCGGTCCGGCGGCGGGTTCTCGCGCGCCGGGAGAAAATGAAGTGGTCAGCTTGTTGCAACTCGGTTGCGCCCTTGCGCCTTGGCGGAATAGAGCGCGCTGTCGGCGCGCGCGAGAAATGTGTCGGCAGTATCGTTGTTGCGGAGCGTCACGACGCCCGCGGAAATCGTCACCCGCATGCCGGCGGAAAATGCGCTCCAGTCGAGATCGGCGACGATGTCGCGCAGCCGCTCCATCATGCGCGAGGCGGCATCGCCCGGGGTATCCGGCAGCAGCAGCAGGAATTCCTCGCCGCCATAGCGACCAAAACAGTCGGTGGGGCGGATATTGGCGAAGATGGTGATGGCGAAGGTGCGCAGCACCTCGTCGCCGACGGGATGGCCGTGGGCGTCGTTGATGTGCTTGAACCAGTCGAGATCGATCAGCGCAATCGCAAACGGCGTCGATGCCCGCCGTGACTTTTCGATCTCCGTGTCGAGAAGCCGCATGATGCAGCGGCGGTTGTAGGAGCCGGTCAGCTCGTCGAGCTCGGCGAGCTCCTCGATGCGCTGATAGGCGGCCTTCAGCTCGATGCTTCGCCGGTACAGGATCTTGCGCAGCGTGGCGCCGAACAGGCCGAGGAAGGCGCACTGGCCGATCACCAGCACGAAGCACAACATCGAGGCGGTCCGTTCCGGGCGGGTCGCGACCGGCAGTCCGATCGGCAGGTCCGAGCCCAGGAAGACGAATGCGAGCCCGCAACTGGCCAGCGCCCAGGTCAGCACCGCCTGGGCCGAGGTCATGCGCAGCGTGCCGAAGGCGAAGATCAGGAACAGCACCGCGATGAACGCGACCCCGACCGTCGGCACCGCGAGCAGGAACACCAGTTGCAGCGCCATATGCGCCGAGATCTGGAAGACGGTGAGATAGTGATCCTCGAACCGGTCGCCGAAGCCGGCTTCCGACAGCACGGTGAACGTACCGATGATCAGTAATCCGCCGAGCCAGAACAGCGATGGAACGGCCATCGAGACCGCGCCGTCAAAGGCGTAGAGCAGCAGGACCGAGGCGCCGAGCGAGTAGCTCGCCACCTGCCCGATATACATCTGGCGGCGCTGCCGGATCCGGCGGGCCAGGACTTCGGGCGCCGCCGCCTCGGGCGTGAGGACGAGATCCGCGACCTCAGCGGCACTCCTCTCCGGAAATGACGTCGCGGCCGTGTTCATGGTCCCGCCAATGGTGGATGTCAGCCCAAAAATCTACGTGGCAAGCCTTTAGGTTTGGTATCCTTTGAAATCGAATCCGAACCGTGCGGCGCAGAACAGGATGACATTGGCCGGCAGGGCGAATTTGCCGGCGATTAGGCATCGTTTGCGATGCGGTCGAGCCAAAGCGGGGGTTCGCGAGACATACGTCGTGCAGGACTGCTATGGAACCGCATTTGATCGGCCCGCCCGCGCCGGGCAGGCATTCCGCAAGAAAGTGTTTCAGTACTATGTTACCGATCTGGATCGAGGCGGCCAACAACCGCGGGTGGGACGAGAAAAATCCGCGTATGTGGGGTGGATCACACAGGCTCCCGTATGACTGCGGTAAATTGAAGAATTTCATACCTCCCGTCGAACCGTCCACCGCATCCACCCGACCAATCTTGCGAGACGGCCGTTGAGCGTGACACAGGCGGCTTCGGACGAGGTCCTGATCGCCAGGATCGCCCAAGGTGACCGGCTCGCCATGCAGGTGCTGTACGGGCGGCACCATGTCAGGGTCTACAGGTTCGGGCTGAGGCTCGTGCGGGACGAGCAGGCGGCGGAAGACCTCATCAGCGAGGTGTTTCTCGACGTCTGGCGTCAAGCCGGCAAGTTCGAAGGCCGATCCGCAGTTTCCACCTGGCTGCTGGCAATCACCCGATTCAAGGCCCTCTCGGCGCTCCGGCGCAGGAAGGACGTTGGATTGGACGACGAAGCTGCAAACGCGATCGAGGATTCGTCCGACGATCCGGAAATCGCGGTGCAGAAAAAGGATACCAGTGAAGCGTTGCGGGAGTGTCTGACGGGCCTTTCGCCGGACCATCGGGAAATCGTCGATCTCGTCTACTACCACGAAAAGTCCGTGGAAGAGGTGGCTGAAATCGTCGGCATTCCCGAGAACACCGTGAAGACGCGCTTGTTCTATGCGCGCAAGAAATTGGCCGAACTGCTGAAGGCAGCCGGCGTTGAGCGAGGCTGGCCATGATGGCTTTGAGCAAGAAGATGCTGGAGCACGAGCCCAGTGAAATTGAACTGCTGCTGCCCTGGCACGCCGCCGGCACGCTGAACGCGCGCGACGCCCGCCGGGTCGAGGACGCGCTGGCGAATGACCCGGCGCTCGCCAGGCAATATGCCGCGATCCGCGGCGAGTACGAAGAGACCATCCATCTGAACGAGAGCCTCGGTGCGCCCTCGGCCCGTGCGATGCAGAAGCTGTTCGCCGCGATCGACGCCGAGCCGGCGCGGGCCGCCGCTTCGCTGCCGCTCTCGGCGCGTATCGCGACCTTTTTCTCGGGCTTGTCGCCGCGCACGCTGGCCTGGTCGGCGAGCCTGGGCGCCATCGCGCTGCTGCTCCAGGCCGGTATCATCGGCGCCGTGCTGATGAAGACCCAGACCGCGACCTATCAGACGGCCTCGCTGTCGACCGGCGCCCCGATCACGCGCGAACTTGGTGCCGCTGCACCGTCGCGTGCGCTGGTGCGTTTCACGCCCGAGGCGCGCGTTGCAGACATCACCGCCTTGCTCGACAGCTACCAGGCGTCGATCATCGGCGATGCCAAGGGCGGCATGTTCCGCCTTCAGTTCGACAAGGCGATGAGCCAGGACGAGCTTGCCGCGCTGCTCGGCAGGATGCAGCGCGAGAAGTTCGTCAATCTCGCCGTCGCGGCGCCCTAAGGCGCCCCTGACCGATGACGCGCAAGTCCGAGAGCAAGATGCGAGCCGCGGCCTATGCTTCCTCGGCCGGAGCGGCCCTGCTGCTCGCCGCCTGCCTCGGTGTCGAGGTCGCGCAGGCGCAGGCGATCATGCGCACGCCCACCATCAGCGTCCCCTCGCGCACGCCGACCATCTCTCCCAACGTCGCCGCGCGGGCGGTGAGCGTCGACCGCGGCCCGCGCACGATCTCGACCGCGCGAATCTCCACGATCCGAGTGGGGCCGGCGCCGGTGCTGCCCTATGCGCGCTACTCGCCAAACCTCTATCCGGCCTGCACGGCAGCTTCCCGCGACGCCGACGGCGAATGCCTGGCGCAGCCAAATGCGGGCGGCGAGGGCACCGGCAAATCGGCCAGGAAGAGCGCCGGCAAGGGGCGCGGCAGCGGCACACAGGTCTCACTGAGCCAGCGCAGCTTTGCCAATGAATTCGTCGCCGAGATCGACGGCGCGCTGTCGGTCGCTGACGCCGACGCGCTCGCCCGCCGCCATGGCCTTGCACGCATTGCATCCGAGAATTTCCCGCTGATCGGCGCGACGTTCGGCCTGTTCCGCATCACCGATGGCCGGCCGGCCGAGACGGTGCGGCGCGAATTCGAAGCCGACGGCAGCGTGCGCTCGGTTCAACCGAACTTCCGCTATGTGCTCCAGGATCAGAAGGCGACGACGCCGAGCGAGGGCGATCCGGCGCAATATGCATTGACGAAGCTCCGCCTGCCGCAGGCGCACACGCTGGCGCACGGCGCCAACGTCACGGTTGCCGTGATCGATTCCGGCATCGACGCCAGGCATCCCGAGCTCGCCAATTCCATCTCCGACAATTTCGATGCGCTGGGCAGCACCGAAGGCGCGCACGTCCACGGCACCGGCATTGCCGGCGCCATCGTGGCGCATGCCAGGCTGATGGGCAGCGCGCCCGAGGCGCGCATCATCGCGATCCGTGCCTTCGGCGGCACCACCGGTGGCGCCGAGAGCTCGTCCTACATCATCCTGCGTTCGCTGAACTACGCCGCCGAGCACGGCGCGCAGATCGTCAATATGAGCTTCGCCGGCCCGAAGGATGCGGTGATCGAGCGCGCCATCGCCGCGACCGCCGCGCGCGGCCTGGTGCTGATCGCCGCCGCCGGCAATGCCGGCGCGAAATCGCCGCCGCTCTATCCGGCCGCCAATCCCAACGTGATCGCGGTCAGCGCGACCGACCAGCAGGATAGACTGTTCTCGGCGTCCAACCGCGGCAACTACATCGCGCTGGCGGCGCCCGGCGTCGATATCTTTCTGCCCGCGCCCGACGGCAAATACCAGATGACGTCGGGAACCTCGTTCTCGGCCGCCTATGTCTCCGGCGTCGCCGCGCTGCTGCTCGAGCGCAACTATGCGCTCAGGCCGGAAGCGCTGCGCATGACGCTGGCGAAGACCGCGCGCGATCTCGGCTCACCCGGGCGTGACGATCTCTACGGCGACGGCGAGGCCGACGCGTTTGCCGCGGTGATGGCTGTTCCGGCAGACAGTGCGACGCCCGTTGCCGCCGCGTCCGGTACAACTAAACGTGAAGATGTGCAGCCACGTCGCGAAGAGCCGAATATTCGCGCGATCGAGCAGCCCTCGCTGTCGAGCGCGGACGATAAAGCCGCGATTTCTCAGGCGGATAGGCCGGCGACGCGCTAGCGGCTGCGACAACTTTGCGCGCCGCGCGAAGGTCGAAAAATCGAACGCCGCTTTTGAACGTTCAGCCCGCTGCCACGACCAAATTATGTGGGAGCGGTCATCCCTCCCCATAAGTCATATCAGGCGCGAGCGCCCATCCACCCCAAGCGCCCATATGGCTCGACCCGTCCGGTTGTCCCCCCGGACGGGTCTTTTCTTTTTGGGGGCATCCGATTCCTTGAAGCGACGTTTTGGATCAGCTTGCGGTTGAGCGATCGTGACTGCGCTCATCGCCGACCGCGTTCAAGTCCACCGCAAGGCCGTCATGCTTGTGCGAAGCTTGACTCGGAAATGGCCAAAACTCCGCACGACTACGGTCTTTCGTGACGAACGCCGTGTCGTTGCTGGACAAGTCAAAACTTTTCCACAAAATATTCATGTCGCTTCTAAATTGATTCGTGTGCGTTGCGTCGCGTCCGTATTTTTCTCCTCACGGGCAGGTTTATGACACATCGCCAGAGCACGGCTGTTAGCCGTGACATTGCGGCACGCTGGTGCGCTCTCGCCGAACAGCGGCTGGAACATCTCTCCGAAATGTTCGAGACGGGCCGTTGGCGCCGCTATCACTCCGAAATCGCATTCCTCGAAAACATCCAGGAAGCCAAGCGCGCCGTCCAGACCTGGCGCGCCATCGCCACCGGCGGGGACGTCGCAGCGGCCGCCGCGAGCGTCACCTCCGCCTTCGGCTGGTCGCCGGCGACGATGCCCCGCGTGTTTCCGCGCGAGCAGGCGCAGGCCGCGCAGCCGCAGATCGTACAACCGAAGGCCGTGCACATCGCCCCCGAGACCGCCGTGCCGGTCAGGCTCGATCCCAAGCCGAATGTGCTGGCCGAAATGACCGAAGCGCCGCTCGTCCCGGCCGCGCCGCTCGCGCCGACCGCACCAGTCGCTGCACGTGCTGCGATGGCCTCGTTCACCGCGCCGGCCGAGATGCCATCCCTCAAGGCACAAGCGGCGAGGGCGCCGTTCATCGCACCTGCCGTGAGACCGCCGGTGGCCGCCTCCGCCGCGGCGGCGTCCCTCACCGCACCCGCTGTGAAGCCGCCGGTCGCCACGCCTGCTGCCATGGCGACGCTCCTGCCGCAGTTCGCCCCGCCCGCCGCCGAAATCGTCGCGGCCCCCGAACGCGTCGTCGAGTTCACCTTCAGCCTCGACGGCCTGGAAGCGAAGTACCCGCTGCTGCGCAACGCGTTTTAGCGCCGCACCGCATTCCCGCCAATCACGACCTGCGCAAAGCGCTGCGCGCCGTCGGCCGAGAGGTCCGGTGTCACCGCACGGGCGTGATCGAGGCCGACCACCGCGCCGCGCGGGGTTTCCGAGATCATGTTGTTGTTGATGAGCGCGGTGCCGGCGCCCGGCACTACGGAGACGCCGATACCCGCCAGCGCCTTGCGGATCACGTTGCCCGATATCGCGACGTCGCGCAGATATTTGCCCCAGCCGGCGACGATGCCGTAGGACGGCGCGTTCTCGACCACGTTGCCGGTCACCGACGTGTCGGCCTCGATGTAGATGCCGACGCCGGCATCGTCGTCGGGCGCGGTGCCGATCGGCCGCTTCGGGATCAGGTTGCGGATGACGTTGCCCTGCACCACCGCGATGCGGCCCCCCTCGTTGAAATTGCAGACGGAGACGCCGACGGCGGCGCCGTCGACAATGTTGTTGGCGATCACCGCCGCCTCGAACGCGAACTCGGAATAGAGCGCGACCTCGCGCACGTCACTGACGCTGTTGCCTGATATGTGAATGTTCGAGGCCGAATTGCCGCGCACGGCGGAATAGTCGCAATTCCTGATGCGGTTTCCGCGCACGATCACGTTGCCGGCGCGGAAGGCGTTGATGGCATTGCCGTACTGGCCCGAGCCGCCGGGGCCGGCCTTGATGTCCTCGATGCGGTTATCGGTCACGAGCGTGCCGTCGTCGCCGATCGCGGTGCGCAGGATCTCGATGCCGTTGTCGTTGGTGCCGATGATGGTGTTGCGGGACACGCTGAGTCCTCTGGCGTCGAACGAGACCACCGCCGTCACTGCGGTGTTGGTAAAAATGTTGCCGGAGATGTCGCCGGAGACCTGCTCGAGCCAGATGCCGCTGCCGCCGGAGTTCGTGATCTCGCAATCGGTGATGCGGACGTCGCGGCCGCCGAGGATATGGATCAGCCCGCGCCGCGTCGGCAGGGCAATGCCGCCGCCGTCGAAGGTGATGCCGGTGAGGCCGATGGCATTCGAACCGTCGCTCTGGATCGCGGACGCGCCGCCGGTCAAGATGAGTTTCGTCGCGCCGCGCACGCCGATCAGCTGCGCGCCATTCGGCAGCCGCAGCAGCCCGGCGCGATAGACGCCCGGCGGCAATGCCAGCGGCATCTGCGCTCGCGCGGCTTCGTCGATGGCGCGCTGGAGTAGGCGCGTCTGATCCTCGCTGCTGCCGGGCCGCACGCCATACTGCGTGGCATCGCGGCCGAGCAGGGATGTCAGGGGTGTGGCGCGCGCAGCATCAGCCGGCATGGCGAGCGCGCCGGCAATGCCGGCGGTGGAAGCTCCGATGAGATGGCGGCGATTGAGGTCCATGACGCGTCCTCCGGCGGACGCGGAAGTCCGCGGGAGTTAGGTAGCGCAGGGCGGCGGCGGCGGTGAGGATTGTTCGCGGTAGGGTTAAATGTTTACCGCAAAGACGGTGCCGTCGGGTGGGCAAAGCCACTTGTCCGCCGTAGCTCGAAGAGCTAAGGCGGAAGCGTGCCCATGAATCCCGTCATGAACGCCGACAGATGGTGGGCACGGCGCAAGCGCGCCTTTGCCTACCCCACGAGACCGGTGTGCTTTGCTCTCTCCTTGCCAACCTCACCATCTCCATCAGCATCGCTTCGCCGGCATCAACCAATTCCTCCAGCGTGATCCGCGGTGCGCCCTTGCGGCGCACGGCACCGCTGCGCGCGAGCAACGGAATGTGGATGAACGCCGCGAGCTTCGGCCCGCCGGCCCTGACATTCTCGATCGCGCGCCAGCTCAGATAATTGCAGAGATAGGCGCCGGCGTCGCGCGACGAGCGCGCATCGATGCCGGTGAGGCGCGCGGCACGCAGCAGTCTTGCCGTGTGCGGGCCGAACATCATCGCATCCGCATGGCCGGCGATGCCGCGCTTGCTCGAGCGGGTGTTGGCGGCATCGGGCCATAGCATGGTGACGGCGTTGCGCGCGCGGGTCTCGATGCGCAGGTAGGACGTGCGCGAAGCGAGCCCGAACATCAGCAGCGCGTCGGGCTTTTGCGCCGCGAGCACCTCCGGCAACTGCCGGTCGACCGCAGCATAGGTGACGGGGAAGATGTGGCTCGCGATCTCGACGCCATCGAGCGCCGGTCGGCGCAGCTGCGCCAGCCGCGCCACCAGCGGCTGGGTCGGGTTATAGGGCGCCCCCGGAAACGTCCCGAAGCCGGTAAGGAGAATGCGGAGCTTGTCGCTCATTGCAGCAACTCCAGTATCTGTTCGGCGGCGAGCGCCGGGGTGAGATGGCCCTCGGCGACTTCAGCCTCGATCTTCCGGACCTTGGTGCGCACCGATGCCTCGCTGCGCAGCCGCGCCAACATGCGCTGCTCCAGCATCGACCACATCCATTTCACCTGCTGGTCGCGCCGCCGTGCGGCAAACTCGCCGGACGCGTTCATCGCCTTGCGATGATCCAAAACCTTCTGCCACAGCTCGGCAATGCCGGTGCCGGCCAGCGCCGAATAGGTCACAACGGGCGGATGCCAGTGCTCGGACCGCGGCGCCAGAATGTGCAGCGCGCCGCGATAGTCGGCAGCGGTGATGTTGGCGCGCTTGAGATTGTCGCCGTCGGCCTTGTTGATGGCTATCATGTCGGCGAGCTCGACCAGGCCCTTCTTGATGCCCTGCAATTCGTCGCCGCCGCCCGGCAGCATCAATGCGAGGAAGAAGTCGGTCATGTCGCAGACCGCGGTCTCGGACTGACCGATGCCGACGGTCTCGACCAGCACCACGCCGAATCCGGCGGCCTCGCACAAGAGCATTGCCTCGCGCGTCTTCGCCGCGACGCCTCCGAGTGTGCCCGAGGACGGCGAGGGGCGGATGAAGGCCTCGTCGGAAGCCGACAGCCGCGCCATCCGGGTCTTGTCGCCGAGGATCGAGCCGCCGCTGCGCGCCGAGGATGGATCGACCGCGAGCACCGCGACCTTGTGGCCCTGTTCGATCAGATACGTACCCAAAGCGTCGATCGTGGTGGACTTGCCGACGCCGGGCGAGCCCGTGATGCCGACCCGAAACGCCTTGCCGGTGTCGGGCAGCAGCATCTGCACCAGTTCCCGCGCCAGTGCCTGATGGTCGCCGCGCCGGCTCTCCACCAGCGTGATCGCCCGCGCCAGCGCCGCGCGGCTGCCGGCGCGCAGGTCGCGGGCGAGGGATTTGATGTCGAGCGGGGCCTTCTTCTCAGTCATGCCCTGCTTTACAACGCCGCAGCGAGGCAGGCGAGGGCTGCCCGCGCGATATCACCTGCCCGTTGCCGCTGCCGTCTGGGCCGGTTTCACCTTGCGCCAGACCCACACCATCACCGGCCAGAGCAGCGCGCCGATCGCCATTGCGGCGAGGATGGCGGCCACCGGCCGCTCGAAGAACGGCAAAATGCTGCCGTCGGACTTGATCAGCGACGTGACGAAGGCCTGCTCGACCATGGTGCCCATGACGATGCCAAGCACCATGGCGGCGATGGGATAACCGTTCGCCTCCATGACGTAGCCGATGATGCCGAAGGCGGCGACGGTGACGACGCCGAACATGTTGTTGCCGATCGCGAACGAGCCGACCGCGCAGCACAGCATGATGATCGGCATGATCGCCGAGCGCGGCGCCAGCAGGATGTAGGCGGCGACCCGGATCATGGCGATGCCGAGCGGGATCATCAAGATGTTCGCGATGATGAACATCAGGTAGATCGCGTACATGCTCGACGCTTTCTCGGTGAACAGCGTCGGACCCGGATTGAGGCCCTTCATGTAGAGCACGCCGATCGCGATCGCGGCGATGGTGTCGCCGGGAATGCCGAACAGCAGCGAGGGCACCCAGCCCGAGGCGATGCTGGCATTGTTGCTGGCGCCGGCCTCGACCAGGCCCTCGACATGGCCGGTGCCGAACTTTTCCGGTTCCCTGGAGAACCGCTTCGACATCGCGTAGGAGACCCAGGCGGCCATGTCGGCGCCGGCGCCGGGCAGCACGCCGATGATGATGCCGACGATGTTCCCGCGCGTCATCTGCCAATGGTACTGCTTCGTCAGCTTCCACTGGCCAGCCATGATGCTTCCGAATTTTCGCCGCGGCAGAGGCGGCGGCTCCGGCGTCAGCATCGCGCGCATCACCTGCGCGACCGCGAACACGCCGACCAGCGCCGGGATCGGCTCGATGCCGCCGAACAGATCGGTGATGCCGAAGGTGAAGCGCGGCACCCCGCCGGGATTTTCGATGCCGATGCAGGAAACCAGCAGGCCGAGGAACATGCCCGCGATCGCCTTGACCGGCGAGGAGCGCGCCACCAGCGTGGCGCACATCAGGCCGAGCAGCGCCAGCCAGAAATATTCGAAGGTCGAGAATGACAGCGCGATCTCGGCGAGCGGCGGCGCCAAAATCATCAGTGACAGCACGCCGGCGATGCCGCCGACCGCGGAGAACCACACGCCGGCGCCTAACGCCAGCTCGGCCTGGCCCTTTCGGGTCATGGCATAGGCCTCGTCCGCATAGGCCGCGGAGGCGGGCGTGCCGGGAATGCGCAGGAGCGCGCCCGGAATGTCGCCGGAGAAGATCGCCATCGAGGACGCCGCGACGATGGTCGCGATGGCCGCGATCGGCGAGAGGTAGAAGGTGACGGGCACAAGCAGCGCGGTCGCCATGGTCGCCGACAGGCCCGGCAGCGAGCCGATGACGAGGCCATACACGGACGCCGCGAACATCGCGATGACGACCTCCCAGGTGGAGATCAGCGCGAACGCTTCAATCAGGGTCTTGAGCATGGGATCACCAGGGCGTCGGCAGCAGGCCGGCGGGAAGCGGCACGCGGAGCAGCTTGCCGAAGATGAGGTGGATCGCGAACGGCGAGAGCGCAGCGAGCGGCAGCGCCAGCTTCCACTTGGCGCCAAGCGCGGTCGAGGTGACGTAGACCATGATCGCGGCGGTAATGATGAAGCCGAGCCGGTCGGCGGCGACGACATAGAACAGCAGCAGCGCCGGCGGCAGCAGGGCGCGCAGGCCGTAGAGTTTTCCTTGCGGCGGTGGAGCTACGGCAGCCTGGCCGTCCTCGAGCGGGATCAGCTCTTCCTCCTCCTCGAAGGAATGGCCGATCCCGAACACGATCGCGAGCCCGCACAGCGCGAGCCCGACGCCGATCACCAGCGGAAACACGTTGGGGCCGACCGGTTGTCCCGGCACCGGCGGCAACAACCAGCCGCCATAGGCGGAAGCCGCGCCAAGCACGACGAGAAACCATCCCGTGACGGAGTCGGGGAGACGCATGGGAGAGGTCCTACTCTTCTCCCTCGCCCCGCTTGCGGGGAGAGGGGCGGGG